>WNFV01000040.1_pt1 | contig 121837 bp, 108 predicted proteins | sample 5400101 | NCBI WGS metagenome assembly WNFV01 (sample SAMN13153361, study PRJNA577476) | soil metagenome | isolation source: 115 cm soil or saprolite under grassland replicate 1 | place: USA:California | collected 2016-06-15 | reverse complement strand
CGCCGTCCGATGAGTTCGTGAAGTTCTTTGCCTCACAGATCTACGCTGGCAAGATGACCCAGAAGGTGCGCGAGCAATTCGAGCTCTTTACGCGCCAGGCACTGAAGCAATATATCAGCGACCAAGTAAATGAGCGGCTGAAAACTGCGCTATCGGTTGAGACCGCACCACCAGCGGCACCCGTAGAGCCGGCGGTTGCTATGGATGCCGCAGCAAATGGTGCCGGCGCTTCCGATCGTGGAGGTATTGTCACCACCGAGGAAGAGATGGAAGCGTTCTATATTGTTCGTGCGATTCTCCGTGAGATTGTGCCGGTCAAGCGTGTTGTGATACGCGATGTGCAGAGTTATTGCAGCATTCTTCTAGATGACAATAATCGGAAGCCTGTTTGCCGACTGTACTTTAATGCCGCGCAAAAGGCGATCGGTTTCTTTGATGGTGACAAAGAGGCGCGTGTACCGCTCGGGCACATGGATGAGTTGTATAAACACGCAGAACGACTGAAAACCACTGTAACGCGCTATGATGCAGCAAAGGCGGGAACCGCCAAGGTGAATGCCTAGTAAAGACAGAGTTACCTACGAGGCTGGCCAGGCTGTATAGTGATGGAATAGACCACCAAGATAACAACGCCCCTGGTGATGAGCCAGGGGCGCAGTTTATGCGCTTGGGGTCGTTCTTCCAGTGAGAAATGTGAAGATATCGATCCGCACATCCTCTAGCTGATTGCGCCGCAGATTCACGGTAGCATCGAAGACGACAAACGAAGTCCGTGGATCATACTGTTGCACCTTCTCCGCCAGATCAGGGGCCGTGGCGACAAACCCACGTCCAGGCTCTTCTTCGAGGGTCATGTACTCTACAAACGGATCTTTGTTGCCTCCCTTGGAAACCCCATTGAACACAAAGCCCCGGCCGTGCTTGGCAAAGCCGTCACGTGCCAGGTCTTCAATTAGTGCATAGGCGGTCGCCATCGCCGCCTGTTGTTTCTCGGTAGGCGGCGGTGCCTGTCGGCCGCGCGGCTTTTTGGACTTGTTGGATCGAGGCGCTATTGCGTGCTCGCTTGCGACACTCGGTGCGCCTTCGGTGCGTAAATGCGCGGCCTTGTCTGTCAGTTCGCGAGGGAACACATCAAACCAGGTTAGTGGGTTTGGTAGAGAAGGTGTCACATCTAAGACCAGCGCCACGAACTCCCGGTCAGGCTTGTACTTCTTAATTGCTTCGTTAACTGGCTGCGCCTCGGCGAACGGGATCGCTTTATTCATTTCGGCGATTTGTGTCATTGACAAGTACTGCGCACTGACGATCTCCAAGTCAGCATCTTCGTTAATCTCAACCATGAGGGCACCGCGACCATCCCGCTCGTAGCCGTACACTGCTAGACGCTCGATATTCTGACGAATTCCAGGGTTGATGTTTGCGACCAACTGACCTGGTGCGTACTGCTTTCGCTCCCCAGGCCCAAGTGACCGAATCTTCCGACCTTTACGACCCATGACACCTCCTTGGTGTGAGACTTTCGAGGCAGTGTGTCGTACTGGAGAGTCGCGCTAGTGTACCATGCATTTGGCGTGCAGGTGTTACGAAATGAGGGAAATCGACGCTGGTGCAGCCTGGCAGGCAGGATTCAGCTCGCTTTCTTTGGACTCGGCGCTGGCTGCTGCGCAGGCGGGTTTGGGCGTGGCGGGATCGAAGACGGCCAACGGCCGCGATCATCATCCGGCCTAGGCAACCGTGGTGCAGGTGGCGTTGTGGGTTTTGAGTTGTCTGGCATATTATTCATTCCCTCTTTTCTTCTTTGCGGTAGGTTCAGACGGTGGCGTGCTCGGATTCACCAGAGGATGCCTCACCGGCAGCCGCGATGGGCGTTTACCTCCATGGAAGTCTCCGGAGGGCGGATCGATGATCGCAGGCTCGGATGATGGTCTAGGCTTCTGACGCATGGTTACCTTGCCTCCTTCTTCGGCGCTGGTGCCGATGTCGCCGGTGCTGCTGTTGACTGCGTTTGTGCGGGAGCCGGCGCTGGGCTGGCTGGGACTGGCAGGGTAGATGGGCGCGCGCCCTTATAGGCTTCGCCTTCGGTTGGCGGGGGATTCATAACTTTGACACTTGGGTTGTCTGCCATGGTATTCTCCTGCGTTGAAGTAGCCATTTAGGCCGGTAAGTTGAAATAGCCAAATATCGCCATGCACGCAGCTCCGACAATGAAGAGCGCGGCAGAAGCCCAGTTAAGAAAATTAGTAATCCTGTCGTGGAGATTCTCTTTTGGAGGCGAAGCCTGCCCAGGATAATAGGCCTCATCAAGCATTTCAATTTGCCTACGAAACGCGAGCGGTGAGAAGAGAAACGAGATCAGCGTTGCGAGCATTGCAAGAATCCAGCATAGCCACGCACCACCGATCAGCCATGAGTGCTCGCGCGTCGATGACATGAATTGTACGAGCGCTAAAGAGACAGTGAACGCGCTGGTTGACAGTGCCAAAATAGCCTTATCAAAGCTATCGTAACCAGCCTGTTCGTGCTCCATAAAGTGTTTGCGAAGGTCCAAATATTCCTGCCGCACAGCTTGCTGAGCAGCGCGTTCCACTTCCGCTGTACCATTAGCGGAAGGTGCGATGGCTACTTGTTCTGCTGGTACTACCGGTGGCGTGACCGGTTTTCGTCGGGTTGCCATACCAGATCCGTTGTGCCCTTCGCGCTGCTTGACAGCGCTTGGCAAGAATGCGACAATGCACGAAACGCGCGAAAGCGCCTATACGAATACACGGAAGCCGGCCCCGCACTCGAAAGCAGGCCGGTTTTTCCATGTCCATGACCCGGCGAAGATAGCGCTAGCGTCGTATCGCCTTGTTAGCTACCGCTATCGTCATCCATCATACTCACCTCTGAGGTATATGGCGGGATAACAACCTCCAGGTCCCTGAACAATACTCGAAAATTAACCAGCGGCAAGACCAGAGGTGGCAGGGAGGCTCTAGCTGCTGTAGACGCAACCGCCTCTCGGAGGAATGGGTATAGTGTGGCCGGGGCTAATAAAAGGACGATATCACGCAAATCTTTTTCAATTGCCTGATTCTCGGTCTTCTTCTCAGACTGCTGAATAGCAAAGCCCGCACGATATGCGACTTTACATTCTGTTGCCGGAAGATCCTTCAGTTCAACCTGCAACTCGATGCCAATACGATGCATCCCAAGGCGAGCCACCCCCACCTGAAATTGCATTTGAATGTTACCCCAGGAAGTAATATCTTCAGCTGATTCATCTCGGACAAAAATCAGTCGCACCAATTCCGGTGAAGAGATTTTGATTTGAGCTGGATTAGTCGCTTGCTTTTTACGCGACGGCATAGTTGCACCTTACGATTCTTCCAGAATATTCTCTATGGTCATAGCCGCTTCGCTTGGCATGGATAACAGGAGCTGTCCCTGCCATGATGTAGTGCCTCGCATAGTTACACGCGGTGCATTTGATGTATATGGCAAAGGGCCTAGCAGCTCAGCTGGTTTTACAATTTCGATCCGGTTGTATATATAACGAACTCCAGGATCGTGTACCGGACGTGCGCTGACTGCCTCTCGCAACGTGGCGACGATCCAAGAATTAATACTCTGCCCCTTGCGGCTCGCCGCCATAGCAATCTCTCGATGCAATGATGGCTCCATGCGCAGAGGAAGACGCCCTGAAAATGGTTTCTCAGGTTTTTCTCCCTGTTCAGCGCAAAATCTTAAGTACTCTTCCACCGATTCAATGAAGGCCTTCCGAATCTCTTCAACTGACTGGCCTTCAAAGGTTATAACATCACTGGTGTTGATGACCCGGCCATACAGTATCCCTGCCTCGTCATCAAACTCAATTTTTGCTAGGTATCCTTTGTGCTGCATCATGGCTCTACTCCCGCGGCTGTCAGAAAATCACGCATGGATTCAACTGCGCCTTTCACGGTCTCTTTCCTGGGGTGGGGACGATGGAATAATGCCCGCTTGCCATTCAAGACAAAAATCACTCGCGATCCTTCGCGTTCGTAGGCTTCAGCACCGAGGGCATGTAGCAAGGAGACGATATCATCCCACAGAATATTTGCTCGAGTTGGATGTTCGAAGATTGCCTGTAGTGTAGTAAGATGACGACGACGCATCGGCTGGGGTTTCCCATTATCTCCATAGACACAATTGAAATGATATCACTTTATGATATCAATGTCAATACTGATTATATTTGATATCGGTGTCTTGTCCCCTTGTCCCCTTGTTCCCTTGTTCCCTACGCCGCGCTGACCATCGGCACGGGCGGATTGGGTGCGTGAAACAGCGCGACGTAGGCGGCCAGCTGCGCGTCGGTCTGCTCGCCGATTGCCAGGGTGAGCATGAGCACCAAGGCGATATCGCACTCGCCGGCCTGCTCGGCGAATGCGGCCAGTAGTATTATGCAGCCTTTAGCAGCCCGCTTAGTAGCAGCCTATCAACATAGCTGTTGTTAGGCCGAATCCCTTCGATCCTCCCTGTCGTTATCCATGCAACGCAGCAAGGAGGGGTTATATGGGCCGTCGTTTTGTTTTGATTCTTTTTGGCATTCTTATGCTTACGGGCTGTGGTGCTCTCGTAACCGCTGAAGCACCGCCCCTGCCCACGCCGGTGATCATTCGCCAAGTAGTCACAAGCATTGTCATTCAAACTCAGATCGTCACGCAAGTTGTGACCGCCACGCCAAAGCCAGCCACGCCGACGCCCAAGGCAACGGCAACACCCAAAATTGAGGCAACTGCGACGATAGAACCGTCGCCAGCACCCTCGGCAAGCGGCAAGTGGGTGGTAACACAAGATAAATCGTCGTTTGATGATTCAACGACTGTTGTACTTGCACTCGATGCTGATGCTGATATTAGCGGCCCACTGGGCGATGTTCGTCCAACTTTGGTCGTTCGCTGCAAAGAGCACCAAAAAGAAATCTATGTTGTGACTGAAATGCAGCCCGATGTTGAGAGCGACAATCTTGATGGCGCGACTGTTCGCCTTCGTTTCGATAGTGACGCGGCGCAGAGTGTGAACACTAGTAAGTCAACCGATGGCGAGGCGCTCTTTCTTCCTAACGCCCAGCAATATATCAATGCGCTGCTCAAACATGAACATATGGTGTTTGGCTTTACGCCCTTCAATGAAAGCCCAAAAGAAATGACGTTCGATCTTCGTGGCTTGTCTGAGGTTATTCAGCCGCTCAATGAGGCGTGCCGCTAGGAGAAACAATGGAACCGCAGTCGAGCACCGAACTAACACGACAGGCGATTGCGCTCAAGAAGGCCGGTGATGCACCTAGTGCCGTTCCGTTGCTGGTGCAGGCACTCGCCGCGACACCCAATTTTGAAGCGGCCTGGCTCTGGCTTGCTGTTTGTCTAAGTGTGCCTGCCGAACAACGGTACTGTTTGGAGCAAGCGCTGAGCGCCAATCCCGAAAGCCAACAGGCGCGTGTTGGCCTGGTGCGATTTGACCATGTTCCGTCAGTGCGGCCGGTGGCATTGAGTCCAGAGACGATCGCAGCGCCATCAGATAGCGCCGTAGGCGAGATCACCGCAGCAGATACCGCACTCATTCAGTGTCCCTTGTGCGGTGCCATGACTGCACCTGGCCGCTTTTGTACGGAATGTGGGCGCAACATGGACACGCAGGTAAATCCGGTGTTGCTCGTTGAGGCGGAAGCGACGAAGCCCTGCCCATTTTGTGCTGAGCCTATCAAAGCCGCGGCGATTGTATGCCGATTCTGTGGGCGGGATCTGCTCCCTACGACCATCCCCACAGACACATCAAACCGATTGCCGATTACACCAATCGCTCCATTAGTGAACCCGGTTACTAACCCACCAGAGCTTGTCAGCCCACCAATTCGAGCCAAGCAATCAAGTAGTGTCACACCAATACTGCTTTTACTTGTGGTGCTCGGGTGCGCAGTGCTTTGGTTTATGGGCGCGTTTCGGAGTAACAGTAGCGGTGGTGGCTCTGCTGCATCAGCCGTTGATCGCGGTGCTGATAACATCAGTGCCTTTGTCATGTGCAAGCAGTTTGTCACCGATCGATTGAAAGCACCATCTACGGCTGTATTTCCCTCTTCAGTCGACGATGGTGTAACAATTACTCGGCTTGATACCGCGCAATTCAAGGTGATTGCCTATGTGGACTCGCAAAATGGTTTTGGCGCGATGATTCGCACGAGCTATACTTGCGCGGTGCGCTATACCGGAAACAGCAACTGGCAACTCCAAAATTTAACAACTGACCCCTAGCTTCTTTTGCACAGCTGCAGCGAAAACAGTAGCCGCCGATCGGATTTTGATCGGCGGCTTGTCGTTGTCATCTCGGCTTCTGGCGCTGCTTGTCTCGCACTGCTCGGTAGGCAGCCCGAGCTTCACGCGCCAGGGCTCGACGCTGGGCACGCTGCTCAAGGCTCTGCGCGATAGGCTTGGCATCAACAAGCGGAATATAGTGGGTCACAGTCTTCTGCGTCTGCCGATCCCAATGGGATATATAGAGATATCGCTGGCCACTCGGGCGAGTCATCCATGCCATATTTGGCCTCTTTCCACAACATCATGGCGCCGAAACCCAGCTGCAAGCTCATATACAGCCGGCCGAGGCGCTTTCTCGGCTCAATACAACGATGGAGCGCTCTGCGCAGCGTTCGGATCGGGCTTGCGCGGGGTCGGTGGTTCGGGTTGCACGTCGAGCGGCTGACCGTTGCTATCGGTTTCCAATCCAGCCGCATCATAATAGCGGTTGGCAAAACCGATCCCATAAACTGTTCGTGCCGGCGCTGGGTATTTGCGAGGCGTGGGCGCTGCAACCTCCACAGCAGGCGCAGGCGGCTCTGGCGTGGCTGTGGGCGGCGCAGGTGGCTCCAAGGCAAGCAATGCGGCCTGTGCCCTGTCATAGGCAGCCTGGGCGACCAGGCGCTCGGCACCGAGGCTCTGAAGGCGCGCCGCCTGAGTTTGGAGATCGATGTCGAGGCGCTTGATGGCATTAGTCGTCTCGCTAGCACGGCTGCGAGCGCGCCGCAGCTGCTCTTGGGCCTGAACCAGAGCTTGGCGAGCATCTGGCAGTCGCCCACCAGTGGCTGTACGCAGCGCGATGTTGTTTTCTTTGAATAGATCCGCGATCCTCTCGTGCTCGGCTTCATTGCTAGCACGGCGGGCTGCATCTCGCAGGCCGGCCAGCTGGTGCTGCTCGCGCTCCAAGCGGCTGATGTCGGCCTGCACTTGGTCGAGCCTGGCTTGGGCGATTTCGATCGGCGTCAGGCGCCGCTCTTCCGATGAAATTGTCATATCTTGCTCCATTTCGGTGCAGCGAGCTGCACAATTGACTGTCGATCGTGGACCTGGGCAGCGAATGTCGGAAGCTTCTTGCCGCTGCGGATTGCCGCGGCTACTAGCTCGTACTGCTCGCGGGTGCTGCACGCAATGACCGCGCGCCGCTGCTCGTCGTCGAGCTTGTTCATGTCGAGTTCAGGAACGCGCTGGGCTGCCTCTTGGGCCACAAGGCGATCGGTGTGTTCAACCAGTGCGGATAGGGCCGAGGCTGTCCATCGGTCGTCAACTGGTCCAGCTGGGAAAGCTGGCTCGGCATCGTATTGCTCAGCCATTTGCCGTCGAGGCCGACTCGACTGTCGCTGAATGTCCATTTGTCGCTCCTTTAATTTGCCATATGCCAATCGGCGTTCACCGATATATCGCTTCATTATGGCAAGCTGCTCGGCGTCGGAAAGCCTCAGCCAAGTGCCCATGTCCATCGATTCGTACTGGTCGTCTGTCATATATCCTCGCAAGGAGTGCGCTGACCAGCGGGCGCTTGTCGCTGGTCAGCGAGTCAATATTCAGTCTTGTAGCTCGGTCAGCACTTCGTCATAGCTCACCCGCTTTATCGTGCAGTGGCGTTGAATGCCTTTCAGCGATTTTTCGTCGCCGATCGCGAGCAGCTTCTGAACATAAATCCAATCAACGCGATCGAGTGGATTGTCGATATCAGGCTCTCTGATACTCAGTTCATCGACCGGCACACCTGTCTTTGAACCTAGGATACGCGCATATCGCTTACCATCGGGGCTCAATTCATCAGGCCAGTATCCTATGACTTGAACTGGACTGTCCTGATCTTTGTTCGCCCATGTGGCAGGTCCAATATACTGTTCAGGGAATGGCGAGTGACACAAGTGACGTAAGTGACTCAAATTTCGGTGAATCTCACTATTATTTTTCTCATGTAGCGATTCACCGGAAGTAGCGTCACTTGTGTCACTTGTGTCACTGCCTTTGTCTTGCGAGAGATTCTGGTTGTCAATTTGTGGCTCGTAGCGTGTTGTCATCAAGCCAATCCCCTCATAGTATCGGGTACCTCCCGTGCCGCGCACTCGCTCAAACCCTCGTTCTGTCATTTGCGAGCCAAATCGCCGTTGATTAATTGGTCGTTCGCCACCGTCGTCGGCCCATTTAGCGTAGGCCGAGTACAGATCGCCACAGGCAACCCGTGCTTGCGGTGCAATGAGGCAATCCTCGTCGATAAACTGACCGATTACATCCATCTCAGATTTATAGTTGTTTGTAGCAACGTTAACCTCGACTGGCTCCTGCATTCCGTTGCGTTGCCAATCGAGACAGCCTTGAACGGCCCAGGCCAGGATGCCGGGCAGCTCTGCTTTCAACTTGTCGATCAGCCAGGGATCACGCTCACGCTCAGGTATTGTTACAGTGAAGGGGATAAGTTTAATTCGTCGCCAGATCGCATAGTCCGTGCCACGAATCACCGGACGATGGTTGGTCGCCATGAGTAGCTTGAATCGTGGCTGAAAATCAAACTCGTTTTGGTGCTTGAAAGCTGCGGTCATTGGATCGGAGCCAGTCATCTGCTTGATAAGCGCCTCGCTTAAATGCTTTCCTTCATCTAGCTCGATGGTCGAGACGAACCGCACCCCGGCGAGGCGTGCCAGATCAGAGCGAACATGTTCTTGCTTTTGGGCCAGAAACGTGCTCGGGTCAGCGTTGCGTGCGTAATCGCCCAGCAAGGCACGCATCACATTGATCAATACGCTCTTGCCATTTGCACCAGTTCCGTGGGCGATAAACATGCATTGCGCATCGGTTATGCCGGTTAGCGAGTAGCCAACCATACGTTGTACATAGGCAATAAGGCTGGCCTTTCCGTCGAAGATGCGATTCAGGAATGCCAGCCAGCGGGGAGCGTTAGCCTGCTGATCGTAGACGACATTGATTGCCTTGGTGAGCATATCTGCAGGATCGTGTGGTTTCAGCGTGCCTGTGCGGAGATCCAGCGTTCCATTTGCACAACTCAGAAGCCATTCGTTTGCGTCAAAGTCTCCCGGCGCCGATCGCACTTCGATCTGACTCTCAGCAAGGCTAATCATGGCCGTAATCCTATTGACCGACTCGGTAGAACGTGCATGGCGCGACAGCTCTTGACGACGGTTGAAGTCCGGCTCGTTTGCGGCCTCTTGGTAAATGTTCAATGCAGTGCGATACGCTCGACGATCGATATCGCCAGCGTCGTCCAGCCGCCAGCGTCGTCCGTCCCAAACTAGCCAGCCCCACTGTTTCACGAAGCGAAGCTCTGCGCCGTACTGTGCGACGAGACGCCGAGCATTGCCCAGGTCGGTGGCATGAAACTCTTCTTTGCCGGTCGGCTGGGCGGAAGGCGCCTGAAGGGCCAGCAGATCGGTCAATGCGTCGGATTGGTGCAATCCGCACCAGTCGGCAAGATCGAATGCCTCAGCGCCCTGCATATCAACAGACGATGCAGTGAAGCCAGCATCAAGTAGCTGTTTCACTATAGCTGGAGCAGCAGTACGCCCTGCATTGTCGCAATCCAGGCAGACGACGATCATGCCGCTCCACTTGGCTTGAAGCTCGGCCAGAAGGTGTGCTGGTAATGATTTCTCACCGCTACCTGTAACGCATGCCGCAGGCAGGTTATAGTGCTGTGCGGCGATTGCTGATGGCTCGCCATTGCAGATGACGATCGGCGCATTTGTGGCCTTGGCCAGTATGATCGCCTCGTCGAGACGATACCAGCATCTTTTGTACCCACTCGGCGAATGGAATGGCGGCTTATCACCGTCGAGAAAGCGGTAGCGAATCCCTGTCTGCGTTGGAATGGCTACTGCTGAGCGTAAACGACCCTTGCTATCATATGCGTCTGTTTCATAGCAACCAGCCGCGGTAAACGCCTGTGATGGGACATAGTGTGCCGCCGCATAGTCTAAGAGATCAGCATAAGCACGCTTTGTAGTCGCGGTGCTGGTCTTGGGAAGAGTGATGCCGAGCTTTGTGGCAAGTGTATAGAGGCTGCCACTCTCACCACTCACACGATCGATGAATGTACCGTGTTCAGGGCCATTGATCTTGACACTGAATCCATGCGAGTTACTGCCCGGCCGTAGCGGCGAATTGCAGCGCCATTCACCATTTGGCTGGAACTTCAAGTCGTAAGATTGCAGTGCGGCAAGCACCGCGTCGGCAGTTGATGGGAGGTTGCTCATTGTGAACTCCCGACCCGGCCATTTATCGGGATCTTGATGAAGATGAACGGCTCAAGCCGCACGATGAGGAGCTTCGTTGCTGGTGAAAAATGGAAACCCGGTCCAAGCTCGCCAACGCGATACGTCCGAACCCGCTTTTTGGCGCTGGGGTTTGCGCGAAACCAAACTTCATCCAGATCAAGTACGGCTTGAACGATGCTGTTGTGCGGCTTCGGCAGTTTGCGCCCGTCGATACTAAAAAGCCTCATATGGCCTCCAATCGTATAGTAAAACTAGACAGGTGGATATGGAGGCGCTATAATGTGGTAGTCACCACCACACGATGAGCGCCACCAATAGTCGTTGCTCAGACAAGTCGCCGCTGCTAACGGCGATTTTGTTTGTCCGAACAGTTCTTACTTCTTTCGACAAAGGAGCGCTCCTGTGCCCGCGTTAATGCTGGCGATCGGAGCGCTCATTTTGGCGCGTGGTATTTTGAATTCAGTCTTGCACTGCTTGGGACAGGCGTTTAACCAGTACATTGCCGGGAGCTTTCATCGCGAACGCTGGCCGACTGAGCAGCCGGTTCTTCGCAAAGCATGCGATACAGCTGCAAAAGCGTTCGTCCTATCTCCAGCGTAGGCGCTTCTTCGGAAGCGCGTTCCAAATTACTGGAGGTACGTAGCTTATTGAGCTGAGATGGAGCTTGCATTTTTGTTTTCCTCCTGCGAATGAGCGATGGGCGAACCCCGCTTACGTATTTCCTGCACTAGAAGGTAGCGCGCTTGCTCTCGTAAGCCACGCATTTCGCTTTGTGCGATGGAACAAAGCGCCTCACGCTCATCATCGGATAGTGCGATCGTTATTCGTGTTAGCACTGATACAACCTCCTGGCTAATAGAAAACCCTAGTCTCACTGAGACTAGGGTACACCTAAAGAGCCTATTTGGGCGCTCATACTTCGCGCGAAGATCGCGCAAGGTTCGGTTAAAGTTCGCCGTTCTCCCTCATGGTCTTTTCCCAACGCCGTAGTGAACTGGGCTCTATGCCTTTTTGACTACAATATTCTTTTTGATACGTCCCGCAAGTCTGTTTTGCTGATAGATAGTCTTTCACATGGTTTTTTTGCTGATTGGTCAGTCTGCCAGGCGTGGGGCCAGGCTTACGGCGAGGCATAGAATGTTGAACCTTGTGTATCGATGCCTGTTGTCCGAGTTCCTGCACAAATGCACTACACCACTCAAGGACACCATCATAGCATTCGCGCGGAGGGCGGTATTCATCAGTATTAAGAAGTGGGCCAATTTCAATTTCTGTTTGTGCCACACCAAGAGAGCGGAGCGTAATTACACACAAATTTTTCTCAAAACGGTCAAAGATATTGAAAGCAATGCGCGTGTCGTAGTCAGATAATTGGCGTTCATAGTTTAGTCTTAATGGCCCATAGTATTGTTCACCTGATGGTCTATCGATCTGGAGAGCATCGTATTCGATTGGGCGTCCAATGAACGTTTTATAGACTATCTGGAGTGAGCAAGGAACTTCGTAAATCATGGCACATCTCCTGAATGCGTAGGGCCGAGATGTGCTACAATCTCTTTGCCGCACGCGATACAACCGCGTAGGTCATGCCCTGGACGTTAGAGCCGTTGCAGGGCTTTCTAATGCCTTATATTATACCACTTTTGCGGTTTTTCGCTCCACTGGACCAATTACAATCCGTGTCGTAAAGATGACTAACTGATTACGATCCAGTTGATGTATATTTCGACACGCCAATGCGCCAGAACACCAGCGCCACGGCGCAGAACAGCCCTGCGACCACCGGCGCGAGCCAGGCGCCCCAGCTGGGCAAACCGAATGGGTCGCCGCGGCCAAGCAGGAACAGGGCGGCCGGGTAATTCGCAAAGCCGATTGGGATGATGAACAGAAACACGCCCCGAATCCAGCCGTTATAGATGCTCAGCGGGTAACTGGCAGCCTCCTCGCCGCCGACGGTGAAGACATTGATCACCTCGGGCGTCCGGATCGTCCAGAAACAGACCGTCGCGCCGATCACCACCAGCCCGCTATAAACCGCCGCGCCGGCCAGGATCGCGATCGGCAACACCAGCAGCCGGGCGGGCGTCCAGGTGATCGGCAGCCGCGTGAGCGCGTAGCCGAGCACCAGCAAGCCCTGGAAGATGCGCCCGAGCCGCATAAGCTGAAACTCAGAGGCCAGCACGCCGAAGAAGCTGCCGATCGGCCGCGTGAGGATCAGATCAAAGGTGCCCTGCTGCATCATGCGCTCGAATGGCGAATCAAAGCCGCGGCTGAACATCTCGGCCAGCCCGAACGAGGTCGCCGTCAGGCCGTAGAGCAGCGCGACCTCGGCGATGCTCCAGCCGCCGATCGAGCGAAAGCGCGCGTACAAGATCGCAATAATCACGAACTCCAGCGCTGTGACGAGGCCAAAGCCGATCAGTTCCATCCAGAACGAGACCTTGTATTGCATCTGCGCGCGGATGCGAGCGCCGACGAGTTTGAAGTAGAGCGCGAGCATACACCCTCCGTCATTGCAAATTGCAAATTGCAAATTAGGATGAGTGTCATCTGCAATTTACAATTTACAATTTGCAATTTGTATTTATCCGCCCTGAATCACCACTTTCTTCACCGCCGCCCGTAGCATCAGCAGGCCCACGCCCACCAACACGATCGTCCAGATCAGCTGAACGAGCAGCGCTTCGGCGAGCGCAACACCGCGGATCTGGCCGAGAAAGATCTGCGCCGGCAGCCCGGTGATCGCTTGGAACGGCAGCGCGAGGGCGATTGTGGCCAGCGGAGGCGGGAAGAAGGCGATCGGCAGCAGGAAGCCTGAGAAGAAGCTGAGCATGATATTGGCGATCATCGTCACACCGCCAATCTCGATCAGCCAGAACGCGGTCATGTTCACAATAAAGCTAAACGCGAATGAGAGAATAAGCGCCAGGCTAACCGCCGCCGCGAAGGCCAGCGCCTCGGCCGCCGATGGAGTGTGTGCGCGGAAGTACAGCACGCCAATCAGGTAGGTCAGCGAGCCGCGCACCAGCAGGTTGAAGCCGCGCTCGCCAAGCGACTGGCTGAGCCAGTAGCCGTAGAAGTTCCACGGGCGCGACAGGTCGGTAATCACATCGCCCGTGCGTATCGAAGTCATCAGCTCACGCGAGAAGATCCAGCCCGCGCCAATCGAGATCAGCGCCTGGGTGACCCAGGTGTAGCTGATTGCGTCTTGCTGCGTAAAGCCGGCCACCACGCCGCCCGCGCCATACAGCGCGATATACACAAACGACCGCAGCGCACCAAAGAAGGCATTCGTCAGAGTCCCGGCGATATACGCGCTACGATAGGTTGTGGCGCGGCGAAACGAGCGCAGCGCGATTTCATAATAGAGGCGCATCAGGTCCTCCTGAGGCTAGAGACTTGAGACTAGAGGCTTGCGTTTTCTACAAGCCTCTAGTCTCAAGTCTCTAGCCTCTCCGTATGGGAACGCCGAAAGGCGCCTGAGCAGCCCGAGGGGGCCTGCCGAGGCGCACCGTTGATTCCATGTCGCGCGACTGGCCTAGAGGATAACGCACCTCGACAGGGGAATCATCGGTCTTGCGATGGATGTGGCGCGTGACATAATTCCTAGAAGTGGTATAATTCCCAAACTCTGTAAGGTATCAAGAAGAATGCGATGCCCCCTTTCGAGACGCGATCGAGCCAATTTGGGCTGATCAGCGGAATTCGCCAACCGAACAGCGATATGGTGCTGCAGGCTGCGCCGGCCGGTTTGTTCACGCCCGAGGCGCGCAAAGGCCAGCTCTTCGTTGTCGCCGAGGCCGACCAAGATGTGGCGCGCGGGCGCGACGCCTGCCAGCTGGTCATTCACACCATCCGCAAGCTGTTTTACGACGACAGCTCGTTCAGCGTTACCTCCGCGCTGCGCAAAGCGATCAGCGCAGCTAACAAGCTGCTCTACGAGCAGAACTTCAGTGCGTCGCCGCAGAAACGCGCGGTGGTCGGCGTGACATGCGCGGTAGTCAAGGGCAACGACTTGTATATCGCACAGATCCAGCCGGCCCAGGCGTATGTGCTGGCGGGTGGCAAGCTACGGGCGCTGCCGCCGATCCCTGCTTGGGGGGTGGCGCCCGACATCACGACGTTCTTCAAGCCGGGCGCAGTCGGCGCCAGCCTATCGATCGAGCCGGAGTTCTATCGCGCCGTGCTGAATATCGGCGATACGCTGCTGATGTGTACCAGCAATCTCACGCGGCTGATTGGCCAGAATGATGCAACGCGCTTGCTGCGCGCCGTGCTGCTAGATGATATCGCCGACGGGCTGGCCGACATGTGCACCGAGCACCAGATCACCGAGGGGCACGGGCTGATTGTGGGCGTGCGCGCGGCGCTCAGTCCGGCCGCACAGGCCGAGCCGCTTAGTCGCGCCGGCATCACCGAGCGCGGCCGCTTGGCGTTGCGCCGCGCCTACGCCTGGGCCGGCCGCATCACCGGCGCGGCGGCTCTGCAGCTTCAAGGCGCGACAACGCGGGCGCAGCAGCAAAGGGCTGGGTCGCGGCTCGAACAAGCCCAGCGCGAGCAGGCCCGTCTGAGTGAGGCGCAGGCCGAGCCGCCATACTCGATTGCGCCGCCGCCGCGACCACACCCGCTCCAGTTGGGCGAGAGCCTCGACGAGCGCATCGACCAGGAGCGTCTAGCGCGGCGCAACCGCCTTGGGGCGGCGCCGCTGCGCCCCACCGAAACCGGCGATACGCCGCCTTCCAGCTTCCTTGGCGAAGGCGGCTACTTAACGTCGCCGGCAGAACGACGGATCGACCTCAGCGATACGCCCAGCATGGCCGCGCTCGGCAAACGCTCGAACCCGTATGGCAGGCCAGAGATCGCCCCGACGCTCGGCGAGCGGCTCACCCAGCCAATCGCGAAGATCGCCAACGCCTTCACCAGCATGGGCCGGCGGCGGCGACTGCGCCGCCCGCCACCGCGCGCGCTGCCGCGTGCCCGCCGGGCTGGGCTATCGTACCGGCGCCAGAGTCCGCCGTTTCCGTGGATCTGGCTGCTGGTGCTGATTCTGGTGATCGCCGCGGCGGTGCTCTATGGCATGAACCTATCGCGCGAGATCACCGTGCGCCAGGCCAACGACTCGCTCGACCACGCCGCGACCGTGATTGCCGCACTGCGCAGCGCCGACGAAAGCTCGGCCCAAAGCCGCCTCGACGCTGCTGCGCTGGCGCTCGCCGATGTCCGCGCAACCGGCGCATTGACCGAGACGATTGAGAATCGCCAGCGCTATGAAGAAATGGAGCGCGAGTACGAGCGCACACTGGCCGCGACTCAGAAGCTGACCTACTTCGACGATCTCAACTTGATCGCTATGCATCCGGTAACGGGCGGCCTGTTTACCTCGGTAGTAGTACCGCCGCCGCCGCAAGGCATCAGCAATACCGTCACATTTGCGAATATCTACCTGCTCGACGGCAACGCGGGCGTGCTGTATCGTATGCCGCGGACGGGCGGCCCGATCGAGCCAATATTACGGCCAGAAGATATCATCGGCCCGGCGGTGGTTGGCAAAGTCAAGGCGCAGGCCTGGCGCGAAGATAATATTGTTGCCGTGGCGCAGAGCAGCGATAGCGGCCCGTTCACCTTCTACTTCCGCAATGGCGACTCGTGGGGCTACAACACCCTGGCTGGCAGCGAAACCTGGGGCCGAGTCGACACGCATTTCCGGGCCGTCAACTATGGCGGCAACCTGTATATTTGGGGCGCTGGCGCGGCATCCGACCAGATCCAGAAGTATCTCAGCGGCAACTACGGCCAGTTCCCCGACCCTTGGATCAAGGATTATGGCGGGCAGAAGGCCGACAGCGCGATCGATCTGGCGATCGACGGCAGCGTCTATCTGCTCAAGCCCGACAGCCACATCCTGGTGTACGAGGGCGGCGCGTTCAAGCGCGAGATCGTGCCGCAGGGCATCAATCCGCCATTGGTCACGCCGGTGAGTTTCTTCGTCACTGGCGAGCAGGATAGCGGCTCGATCTTCCTGATCGACTATAGTCAGCGGATTCTTGAGATCGACAAACAGACCGGCGCGCTGATCCAGCAGATCCGCGCCCGGCCCGATAGCCCTTACCATCTCGACCAAATCACGAGCATGTACGTCGACGCCGCCGGCGCGCGGCCGGTGCTCTACCTGGTCAACGGCAGCCAGATTCTCCGCGCTACACTGCCCGACCGGCCGCGCCCGCTGACCGAGCCAAACGCGCCGACCAGCACAGGCACCACGACGCCCCAAGCCGCCACCGCCGCACCCGCGCCGACGAGCGCGCCGTAGCCCGCAGCCAAGTGATCTAATCAATGAGTTAGTTTTTGCCACAGAGGCCACAGAGAATAGAGAATAGAGAATAGTATCTATCTGCGACAACGGCTATCTTCTATTCTCTATCCTCCATCTTCGGCAACACATCTCGGTGTTCTCTGTGATCTCTGTGGCAAATCATACGGAAGAAAGGGAATACCCGATGACAGCCAACCCGTCGATTCTGCCACTGCGGCCATTCGGCCCAAGCGAGCTGCTGATCACGCCGCTGTGCATCGGCTGCGCGCCGCTCGGCGACATGCCGGAAGCATTCGCCTATAGCGTGGGCGAGGAGCAGGCGCTGGCGACGCTGCGGGCCGCCTTCAGCGGCCCGATCAACTACATCGATACGGCGGCATCGTATGGCGATGGCGAAAGCGAGCGCCGGATCGGGATCGTGCTGCGCGAATTGGGCGGCCTGCCGGAAGGCTATGTGCTCGGCACCAAGGCCGACCGCGATCTAAAGACCGGGGACTTCAGCGGCGAGCAGATGAAGCGCTCGGTCGAGCGCAGCCTGCGGCTGCTTGGGCTGGATCGGCTGCAGATTGTCTTTCTGCACGACCCCGAGCACACTAGCTTCGAGCAAACCATGGCGCCAGGCGGGGCCGTCGAGGTGCTGCTGAAGCTCAAAGACGAAGGGCTGATCAAACATGTCGGCGTCGCCGGCGGCCCGATCGATATGGAGATTCGTTATGTGGAGACGGGCGCGTTCGAGGCGGTGATCACCCATAATCGCTACACGCTGCTCAACCGCTCGGCGGCGCCGCTGCTCGACATGGCCGCGCAGCGCGGGCTGGCGGTGATCAACGCCGCGCCGTACGGCAGCGGGATGCTGGCGAAGGGCCCGGCAGCCTACCCGCGCTATGCCTACCAGGATGCCCCCGCCCAACTGGTCGAGCGCGCCCAGCGCCTGGCGGCCGTGTGCGCGGAGTACGACGTGCCATTGGCGGCCGCCGCGCTGCAGTTCTCGCTGCGCGACGCGCGGATCACATCCACCGTAGTTGGGATGAGCCGCCCCGAGCGCATCGCGCAGACGGTCGAGCTGGCGCTGCACCCGATCCCCGCCGAGATCTGGCCGCGGCTCGATGCGATTGGCTTCGAGAACCAGGACCCCGAGGCGAACCGGTTTAAGTAGAGGCTGCTGTTATGACTGAACCAACTATTCGCTTCTCGGTGACCGGCATGAATCACAGCCATATCTACGGCCAGGTGAACCTGCTGCTGCGCGCCGGCGCCGAACTGGTCGATTTCTTTGCCCCAGAGCCCGACCTGGCGGCCACGTTCGCCCGCAGCTACCCGCAGGCTCGCCAGGTTGCCAGCGCGGCCGAGATTCTCGAAGATCCAAGCATCCAGCTGATCGTGACCGCCAGCATCCCATCCGACCGGGCGCCGCTTGGCATCGCGGCGATGCGCCACGGCAAGGACTTCATGAGCGACAAACCAGGATTCACCACGCTGGAACAACTCGCCGAGGCGCGCCGGGTGCAGGCCGAGACGGGCCGGATCTACTCGATCTGTTTCAGCGAGCGCTTCGAAAACCCCGCGACGGTGAAGGCGGGCGAGCTCGTCGCGGCCGGGGCGATCGGCCGCGTGATCCAGATGATCGGCCTGGGGCCGCATCGCATCAACTCGGCCCAGCGCCCCAGCTGGTTCTTCGAGCGCGAGCGCTACGGCGGCATCCTCACCGACATCGCCTCGCACCAGGTCGATCAGTTCCTGTTTTTCACCGGCTCGACTCGTGCAACCGTCGTGGCCGCGCAAATCGCTAATTACCATCACCCAGATCACCCCGGCCTGGAGGATTTTGGCGACATGATGCTGCGCGGCGACCAGGGCGTTCAGGGAACCGAGGCAACCGGCTACATCCGCGTGGACTGGTTCACGCCCGACGGCCTGCCGACCATGGGCGATTTCCGCCTGATACTGCTCGGCACCGACGGCTATATCGAGGTGCGCAAGAATGTCGATATCGCGGGCCGGCCGGGCGCCAACCACCTGTTCCTGGTCGACCAAGCGAGCACCCGCTATATCGACTGCGCCGACACCCAGCTGCCCTATGGCCGCCAACTGGTGAGCGACATCCTCAACCGTACCGAGACGGCGATGCCCCAGGCGCACTGCTTCCTGGCATCCGAGCTGGCACTGCGGGCCGAGGCCGAGGCGCAGCGGCTGGGGTACCTACGTGCGAAGGAAGTGTGTAAAGTTTAGCATTAAGTGGCGTAAATTCTTCAGCATTATTTGGCGTAGCGTTGACAACCGATGAGCCCCGTGACTGTTCGCCACGGGGCTCATGAGTTACCAGGAATACACCATATCATCCTGAAAAGCCCCGCCAGTGTATCCTTTCCGGTACACCATTGACCCACGAGCGGTGGAGCTGAGGAGCTGGCCATCCGTGCTGTTGTCGTTGTCCGCGCTATCCCAAACCGGCGTTGCGCGCCCGAATGATCGCCTGCGCGCGATCAGCTACCTGCAACTTACTAAAGATCTCGGTGATGTAATTGCGGACGGTCTTCGGATTGAGGATGAGCCGCTCGGCGATCGCGCTGTTGGTCAGCCCCTGGGCAATCAAGGCCAGCACCTCGCGCTCGCGTTCGGTGAGGTCGGGAAAGACCGGAGTTGTTGCCAACTGCGTTACATCACTCGTCGCGGCCGGTGGTGTCGTGAAGTAGTGGATCAGGCGCTCGGCGATGGCGGGGCTGAAAATCGCCTCACCATCGGCAATTGCACGGATCGCGCGCAGCACCTCGGCCGGTTCCGCGCCCTTGACCACGTATCCGCGAGCGCCCGCGCGCATCGCTGCAAAGACCGAGTCGTCTTCCAGCATCGTCACCATCAGGATGCGGATGTCAAGATTTGCCTCACGGATGCGGCGCGTCGCCTCGATCCCATTCACGCCGGGCATGTTAATGTCCATCAGGATGACATCCGGCCGTACGGAATCCGCCAGCGCCAGAACCTCGTCGCCGGTCGTTCCCTCGCCCACCACCTCGGTATCGGGCATCGCGTTCAGCAGCGCGCGCAGCCCAAAGCGAAACACCGGGTGATCGTCGGCGATCAGGATGCGGATGGGATTCATACTCCCTCCTGGTGCAACGGCAGTCGCGCGTGAATACGCGCGCCCTGGCCCGGCACAGACTCAATCTGACATGTCCCGCCGAGTTCGGCAGTCCGCTCGCGCATGGATGTCAATCCCACCCCGGCCCGACCGCCCGGCGGCAACCCGACTCCATCATCGCGGATCGTCACGATCAGCGCATCGCCGAGCGTCAAGCACACCGTACACGCACGCGCCTGGGCGTGGCGAACCACGTTGGTTAGCGCTTCCTGAACGATGCGGTACGCAGCCACCTCGACGGCCGCCGGCAAAGCGGGCAAGTGGTCTGGGGCGTCGATCATGATCTGTAAGCCAGCCTGACGATAGTGCGCCGCCTGCTCACGCAAGGCCAGCACCAGCCCGAGGTCGTCAAGCGCCGGCGGGCGTAGGTCATAGACGACACGTCGGATGTCGGCGATCGCGGCCTGGGTGTGTCCAGCCAGTTCCTGAAGCAGCCGGTCGGCCGCATCGACATCGTGCCGCAGCAGCTCGCGCGCCGCCGCCAGCGTGAGCGTCAGGCTGGCGAGCTGGGGGCCAAGCCCATCGTGCAGGTCGCGGCGCAAGCGCCGGCGCTCCTCTTCGCGCGCTGTGATCAGCCGCTCGCGCGAGCGCTGCAGGTCGGCGGTCAGGCGCACAGCATGCGCCGCGACGCCGGCTTGCAGGGCAATGGCTTCGAGCAACCGCCGCTCGGCCGGCGTGAACGTTTCGCCCGGCGCGCGCGGCGCGACGAGCAGCTGGCCGACCGTCTCGGTCTGGTAGACCAGTGGGAGTTGGGAGTTGGGAGTTGGGGATTGGGGATGTGCGGCCCGATCTCCCATCTCCCATCTCCCATCTCCCGCCTCAGCTGCTACCACCATTTCATCGCCCTGCTTGAGCGTGATCGCAACATATGGCAGCTTGAGTGCCTGTGCCACCACTTGCGTGATGGTGGGCAGCACGGCGGCGGGCGCAAGCGTCGTCTTGAGCTGCTGGCTCAGGCGCGAGAGTACGGTGTAGGGATCGTCGCGCTCACCATACATCAGGCGGTTGACGCTGCGCTGCAAACGGGCGCGTAGCGGCTGGATGAGGAACGCGGCCAGGCCGGTGGCCAGCAGCGCGATAATAAGATTTCCGCTCGACTGGAAGAGGGCGCCAAGCGCGCCGACGAGCAGCACATACAGCCCAATGACGCCAGCGCTGAGCGCGCCATACACCAGCGTGCGATTGATGATGACATCAATATCGTACAGTCGATGGCGCAGGATGGCGATACCGGCCGCAATCGCAATCATACTGAGTCCAGCCCATACGGCGGTCAGTGTCCACTCGTAGACCACCAGATCGTCAGGGCGGAAAGCCGACCAGACGCCCATCACGCTAATGCCGAGAATCGCCATCACGCCTGCGTAGGCCAGCCACTTCACCTGTTCGCGCTCGACCCCGCGCGAGCGCCGGAAGCGCACCACCAGCGCCGCTAGGGCGCCGAATGTACCGGCAACGAGGAGCGGCCATATGACAACCGACAGCCGTTCCAGCAGGCTGGCTGCGCCGGGGATTCCAAACGGGTTGTCGCGTGGGGTCGGATCGACCGACGGGCGGGGATGCAATGCTGTAGCGATGATATACAATCCCAGCGCAAGGCCGGCCGACCACGCGATTGGTCGCCAGCGGGGGGATGGCAGATGGCCGTCGGGGAACAGCAGGAGCAGGAACGTCAAGGGTAGCATGGTGGTGGGGATCCAGATCCACAGACTCAACCACTGTGCGATTTCGATACCCGGCAGGTTCGCTTCGCCCGATTGGCCTGCCATTCTATAATCGCTGGTGAGCAAGGTCAGCCCGAAGAGCACTCCCGCTGTGCTGAAAATCCAGCCGATTGAGTTGTGTGGATGGCGTGAGGCAACCAGGGCGCCTACCAGGATATACGTAATTGTAGTCATCGATCTGTACAAGCTGGACAACACGTCGGGAGCCAGCCGCCCCTGGCCGTGGCTCTGAACCCCCGCCAGAATGTTGATGGCGAGATCAATCACAACCAGCGCTACTGAAAGCGCAGCGATCGACCAGGCCAGGGGCCGGGCTACGTCGGTCTTGTTCATACGCATATCGTCCGGGCGTGGCGGTGCCAAACCGCCAACGATGAGCTATTCCGTAATCCGTTAGGCTGGATGTGGATTTCATTATACAGCGGTATCGTTTCGGATGTACTCCTTCGTCTGGGGAACATTCGCCATGAAAGCGTCTCCTCACTTCTCTGAAGATCAGGGAACGGGGTGCAGAACACTACGATTCAATGGCGAAGAAATCCCGCATCGCCAGCAGCAACCCCAACACACCTGCGGCGGCGACGGTCAGGTAAAAGAAGGCAATGTTGGGGTCGCTGAATGCGGGGATGGCCAGGCCAATCGGAAGAATCCAGGTTGTATACCAGGCCCATCGTGCGTGCTGGCGGAATGGAATGGCGATAATCACCAGCGCGTAGAGGTTGAAAGCGGCGTAGCCCAGGAATAGGGTAGCATCATCAAGCACAAATATCAACACAGCATGGTTGAAGGTCATCAGCGCAGCTGCGACAAGCAGGATGATCCTTCCGATTTGGAAGCGTGAAGTATGGCCGACATTGACGAGTGTTGACATGCTCTAACTCCTTGATCATTGCAGATTTTAGTTAGTTCTTTAACCTCTTCTAAGGGTTGGCCGTATGCCACTGAATCAAGGCACAACCACCAGCGTACCGACCATGCCGGCTTCACGGTGGCCGGGAATGTGGCAGTAGAAGGTGTACGTGCCGGGCGTGGCAGGCTTGAAGAGCGTCAGAGCCGGCTTGCCCGAGGGCATCGGCACGTGGACATTCAATTCGTCGATGTCGAAGTAGTGCCCTTCGGTGTCGCTGTTCTCCAGTCGGAGGGCTACGATCTCGCCAACCTTGGCGCGCAGCTCCGCCCGATCAAACATGTTTCGCCCCGACACCAGCGCGGGAAGCTGCCCCAGCGCCTCGGCGCTCACCCCAGCCGTAGTATCCGACGGCGGGATGGTCGCGACCAGGCTCGCGCCGAGCACAAACGCGGCCATGCCGATCAGGAAGCCTCTCAGCCAGCGTGGCGCACTTCCCTCTGTCCCTTGGCGCTCGCCAGACACTGTCGCGCCCACGCCGGCGACGACGGTGATCAACAACAGCATGAGGCTGATCAGCGTTGAGATGAACTGTGCTGTCTCGGCGGGATGGGTCAAATTGTAGGTATAGGGCTCGGCGCCGGGGACGACAGACACCACAACCCAGAGCACCGCGAGGAGCGGAGCCCAGCGCCAACGCGTCGCGCACACGCCGGCGATCACGAGCGTCAGTACCGAGATGATCGTCAGCGGTACAATCAGCGCTTGCACGATCAGCGCCTGCACGATCACATTCATCACAACATTGCCAACCAGCCCGGCGATCATCACCATTTGCAGCGTGGGGAGGCGCGTTCACCTCTGTGTGTGTTGCAATCAGTGGTATGCTCATGTGCTCCCTCTTTTTGTAAAGTCCTTCTGAACCTCCCAAGGACAAAGTAGTATTACGGCTCGACGACCAGCGTACCGACCATACCAGCGCGGGCGACTTTATCGGCATGCGGATGGCAGTAGAAGGTATACGTCCCAGGCTGCGTGGGCTTGAACAGCGCCACATTGCTCTTGCCCGGTGGAATGAGCGCATGCACGTTGAACTCGTCGATGTCAAGATAGTGGGTCGTGGCGTCGGCGTTGTCGAGCCGCAGCACTACCGTCTCGCCGACCTTTGCGGTGATGTTCGGCTGGTCGAACTTGTCGTCCTTGGCCGTAAGCGCCGGGAGCGCGGCCAGCGCTTCGGGGCTAAAATTGGCGGATACGCCATGCGGCTGGATGGCTGTCGACAGGATGCCGCCGAGGATCAGTGCAATGAGCGCGAGTAAGGCTGGGTATGTCCAGCGCGGCGCGGCCGGATCGCGGAACGGGCGGATGCGTGGCGCGCGGTAGTTCTGCACAGTGGCCCCAACTCCTGCTACAAGCCCGACGATGGAGATCGCAAAGAAGATCGCGGCAAAGGCGAACGTGGCGGCGCTATCCGGCTCGGTCAGCGAACTGCCGAGGAATATGTAGCCCTCCAGCAACTGGGCGGCACACAACAGCGCCCCCAGCGCTGGCGCCCAGCGCAGCCTAAGCGCTACGATACCGGCGAAGACGAGCGAGATAATCACGTGGGTCACACTGATATCGTCCGGCCCGCTCGAGATGGCGTCGAAGCCGAACAGCAATGCGTTGAGTACCAGAGCGGCGACGGTGATCGTGCGCAGTGTCGGTCGGATATCGAGCCGATACATCGGTGTTGCGACCATTGGTGTGCTCATGTGGTTCCTCCTCTATTGGAAAGGCTTGTGATATGCAGGCATCATACGCCGTCACTACGCCGGCTGTCACGGGGCCAGTGCCCTCTCTTGGGTAGGACAATATGTCCTACCTCGGCAGGGTGCTCAACTGGCGTGAGGTGGGGGTGGCGAGCGGGACAGCTCTGCCGTGTGGGAGTGGCGCGGTCAGAATCAGCGGTGCTTTTTTGGGGGTATCTGCCGCTCTCCTTGCGGCAGATCATGAGTCCATCCACGTCAGGAAATGGCCCTTCTGTGTCGTGACTGTGGTATAATCGGCCTCCACAACGCTCCCAACACGACCCGTATCGCCGCAAAAACACGTCACGAAAGGGACACCTGCATGGCGGCCCGTGCCGATCCGCCTACGGACAGCCTCGACGCCTGGTTTCGCCACTACCAACAGCTGGCGGTCACGGGCGTGCGCTCGGGCGCCGTCGCGCAGAAGATCACCCTCCACCTTGACCGCTTTCGGGCCTTCTTTATCGAAAGCTACGGCCACGATCGAATCACGACTTGCCTGCGCCGCGATGTGCAGGCCTGGCAGCACGCCCTCATCGCCCAGGGCCTGGCAGCGGCGACGATTAACAACCACCTGGCCTCCCTGTCGGCCTGTACCACCTGGATACACGCCCAGGCGCCGCATCTGTTTCCTGCGGGTGATCCCACCAAAGGCATCGGCGACCTTGGCTTGCCACCGTTGGAGCCACGGGCACTCGACAAAGATCAAATCCGCACACTCAAGAATCTCTGTGATCGCCTGGAGCGCTTCCATCGCCTGAGCGGGCGCCGGCGGCAAGCGTCGGGAGTGGTACCGGTCCACGCGCATGGCCGTCCCTGGCGCGATCGGGCGATTGTCTTTGTCCTGCTCTCCACGGGGCTGCGGCGCGAGGAGTTGGTGCGACTCGACCTTGACCAGGTGCAGCCCCACACCCCGACTGGGTTGCGCCTCGCCCGGCGCGCCCGCATCACCCACGTGCGGGGCAAGGGCAAAACGGAGCGCACGGTCTTCCTCTCCGCCGACGCACGGCTGGCGCTGGCCGACTACCTGGAGCGGGAGCGCCCGCACGATCTGACGGCGACCACGGCCGCACTGTTCCTCAGCGCCACAGGTATCCCGGCACGGTCAGCGGATGGGCGGCTCGCGCCGCGCGCCATCAATCGGATCCTGGAGCAGATCGGGCGCTGGCACGATGCCGAGATCGCCGACCCTGAGCGGCACATTACCCCGCTCCGGCCGCATGATCTGCGGCACACGTTCGGTTTCCAGCGTTTATGGTATCATCCAACAGCTCGATCCTGCCCTCGTCATGCTGGCGCACCATGGACCCAAAGTCTACCGGGAGACGTTTGATTTGATTCACCGGCGTGAGGCATCTCAGCCCAATGAGATCTGGCAGGCCGATCACACGCCGTTGGATGTGTGGCTGCTCGGCGCTGACGGTCGGCCCATCCGGCCCTGGCTGACCCTCATCGAGGATGACTATAGCCGCGCCATCGCCGGCTATTACCTGCTCATGCAGGCGCCATCCATTCTTCACACTGCGCTGGCGCTGCGCCAGGCGATCTGGCGTAAGAGCGAGCCGCACTGGCATGTCTGCGGCATTCCGCAGGTCTTCTATACCGACCACGGCAGCGACTTTACCTCGCGCCATCTGGAGCAGGTGGCGGCGGACCTCAAGATCGAGCTGATCTTCTCGACAGTGGACATGCCGCGCGGCCGGGGCAAGATCGAGCGTCTCTTCGAGACCATCAACCAGCTGTTCCTCTGCGAAGTGCCGGGCTATACGCCACCCGGCGCGCCCCCAGCCACGCCACACCTGACTCTGGATGCGTTCGAGGCGCGCTTCCGCACCTTCCTGCTGGAGCAGTACCATCACCGCATCCACAGTGAAACGACGATGGCGCCGCAGGCCCGGTGGGAGGCCGAGGGCTTTCTGCCGCACCTGCCCGAGTCCCTGGAGCAGCTGGACCTGTTGCTCTTGACCATCGCCCGCACCCGCCGCGTCCAACAGGATGGTATTCGCTTTAAGGCCTGCGCTACTTGGACCTGAACCTTGCGGCGTATGTCGGGGAAGAGGTCATCATCCGCTATGACCCACGCGATATGGCCGAGATCCGCGTCTACCACGGCGACAGCTTCATCTGCCACGCGGTCTGCCAGGAACTGGCCGGGCAGACGATCAGCCTGAAGGAGATCATCGAAACCCGCAATCGGCGCCGCCGCCAACTGCGCGAGCAGCTGACCGACCGGCGTGCGGTCGTCGAGTTGCTGTTGGAAGCCCACGCGGTGGAGCCATCACCACCACCCGCCCCGTCGGAGGAGCCGCCGCCCCCACGCTTGAAGCGCTACATCAATGAGTAATGCCTTGACCATGCCCGCCGCCATGCCTTTCATGGTGACCAAGGAACATCGCCGGTTCATCGAGTTCTGCGACGCCTGCTACCACCATCGCTATATCGGGCTCTGTTACGGCCCGCCAGGTGTGGGCAAAACGCTCTCGGCCCGCCACTACCTGGTGGCCGAACCCGCCGCAGGCGACGCTGGTCCGGCTGCCCGGACCATCCTCTACACGCCTACGGTCTCCAATAATCCGGGCCAGATCGCGCGCGAGGTGCAGCGCCTGCGGGATGGGCTCCGCTATCGGTTGGGGGATGCGCACGCGGCGAATGACGCCTCGCGGACGTGGCCGCCACCGGATCGGACGGAACTGATCCTCGTCGATGAGGCCGATCGCTTGAAAATGGCGGGGATCGAGCAGATGCGTGATATCTATGACCGCAGCCACGTCGGGCTGGTGCTCATTGGGATGCCGGGGATCGAAAAGCGCCTGGCACGCTACCCGCAGCTGTACTCACGGGTCGGGTTTGTGCATGCATTCCGGCCGTTAGGAGCCGACGAGACGCGGTACATCCTGGCGCGGCAGTGGCCGCAGTTGGGTCTCATCACCACAGATGGCGACTTTACCGATGCCGAGGCGCTCGCGGCGATTATCCGCATCACGGGAGGGAACTTCCGCTTGCTGCATCGTCTCTGCACCGAAATCCAGCGCATCCTCCAGATCAACGAGTTGCAGACCGTCACGAAAGAGGTGGTTGAGACCGCCCGTGAGACACTGGTGATCGGTCCAGGACTCTAACGTCGAGGCCCGTGGCAATTTGCCATGGTTTTCATCATGCGCCAACAGTGCGCCATATTATCCTGAAGAATCACCGCCACTTAATTCTGAAATTCACAATGGGGATAAGATCTATCTCGCGAGTTCCTGGTCGCTCCACAGCGTCAGCCGCTTCAAGGCCGCCACTTGTTCGCGCTGGCCGATCTTGGCCTTCGCCACGGCGGAGTGGAGCGTCTGGATGCTCTTATCATATGTCTTTTTATCCACCGGGTAGGGGTGGCCATCCTTGCCGCCGTGCGCGAATGAGAATCGCGCTGGATCTTTGATGCTCACCGGCGCGCCATACACCAACTCGCCGACCAGGCTGAGCGCACGCAGTGTCCGCGCGCCGACGCCTTCCATCCCCAGCAGCGTGGCAAAATCCTCGGGCTGGCGCTCATAGGTTTTCAGCAGAATCCGGTGCAGCCGCTTCGGGTCGACATCCGCGCCCTTGACATCGTGGTGAGCCGGCAGCGTCAGCTCGCGAATCTTCTCGACCTCGGCCACCACCTTCTCGGGCTGCTCGCGCGCGAGCGCGGTGGTGACATCGCGCGCCGCCGCGCTCTCGCCGGCTGCCAGGTTCCACACCTCGCCGGTGGCCTCGCTGGCGATCGCCGAATGCGGGTCGCTGACAAAGCTCTGGACATCATCGCTGAACCAGTGATAGCGCCGCGCGTAGCCGTTGGCGTCGTGCATGCCCTGCTGCACCACCGCCCAATCACCGGCCGTGTCGAGCAGAAACACATGATGGTAGATCTGGTAACCGTCCTGCAGCGCGTTGTTATCGACCTTGGCGGCCATGCGGCTGGCTTGCACATATGGCGCCGGGTCAAGCCCCATCCATATCCCTGCGGCGGTCAACTCATTCGGCGTCTGGCGTGAGGTGCGGCCTTTGCCACCGGCCACCACAAAGCCCAGCTCGCGTTCGCGACCGTGCAGGCCCTGCTTCAGCGCTCCACAGACCGTCGTCGTGACCCCGCTGGAGTGCCAGTCCATACCCATCACCGCGCCGAACGCCTGAAACCAGATCGGGTCGGACAGACGGCGAAACAGCTCAGCCGCGCCGTGCTCGACCACAATCCAGCCGGCGACCTCGGCCGAGATCTTGACCATGCGCTCGAACAGCCAGCGCGGCGCATGGCCGCCGTGCAGCGGCAGGTTGGCCGTTCCTCGTTGCATTGGTATCTCCTAGAACAGATTTGCTCTATCGATATTGTACACCCTGCCCCGAGGATGTCAAAGGCCTGCGGACCCGTAACTGTTAAGATTTGTCTCGGGATAGGACGCGGATGGCCGCAGACAAACGCGGATAATTGAAAACTGATCTGCGCTCGTCCGCGTTCGTCTGCGTCCCACGCGTCCTAGAGTGAACAGTTACGCGGACCCAGCCAGACAACCATAAGCGTGACGGTAAGCATATTGGCGCAGCGAATCAGCATACCAGGGCAGGCGGCGCAGACAAACCTAGCGGTGGAATGAGGCAAAACCTGTTTAGCTCAGCGTGTGGCAGCAGAGAAAACGCTAAGGGCATCCACACAGCCGCCCAACGGACGGGGCTTCATCGTCATGCTCGTCTACATCACTTTTCGCAATGTGCGCTCTAGTATCATATCGACTAGAAGGATTTCCTGTCATACATACATAATATCTTTATTGTGTTTTTACTGTAGTAGCGTCTTCTTATATGCACATACGTGCTAAAATGGGCTTTTAGCTATCAGTTACATGCGTATCAAACACATTTCTAAGCTTCAATATCGGCTTGCATCGGTGTAAGCTAATTATGCAGCTTTTCAGAAGTGCGCACGTCTTCTGGCCATAACTGAAAAAGTGGAGAAACCGCAATCCGAATGAACCTGATTTGGCATGATCATGGCTGTGTTTATTCCCAAAAGTATACTACAATGCTTAGCAGAAATACTACTACGACTAATAGTAAATTTCTTAAGTTGCACTCTGTGACCGTGTAACACACACCGTAATGAGGAGCGTATGACGCCATTATGCGATGCGAGCCTAGTCGCTCATGCCAAATCGGGAGATCACGCGGCCGTCACACAAATCTATGAGACCTATGGCCCAATACTCTTTCGCTTTATTCTTTCACGCGTCAGCGACCCCGATCTGGCTGAAGATCTCCGCGCCGAAGTTTTCGTACGCATGCTGGAAGGCTTGCCCAGCTACGAAGACCGTGGTTGGCCATTCTCAGCTTGGTTGTTTCGGATCGCGCGCGATCGAATCATCGACATGCGGCGGCGCGACCGGCGCCGGCCGGTCGTCCAACTCGATCAGCACCTGCCCTGCCCAGGTCGTGTCGAAGACGAGGCCGAACTGCATGTGTTGCGCGATACGGTAGATACCCTGATCGAGCGCCTAACGCCCGATCAGCAGACTGTGATCCGTATGCGGTTCAAGCAACAGCTTCCGATCGAAACTGTGGCTCAACATCTGCAGCGTAGCCCGGCGGCAGTCAAAGCGCTCCAGGCGCGCGGTATCCAGGCACTCGGCGAGCTGATTGGCGTCGAAAGGCATGCTCGTTAGCACGAGCTAGCATATATGCAACCTTCGTTTGACATGGCTTACAGAGTAAGACAAGGTTTCGCAAAGCTATTCGCCGCATTACAATAGTCATCATCGTAGGGACGCGATATATCGCGTCCCTACGATGAATTCAGAGTCATCAATGGCTCATCAATGTAAAGCACAGTTGAGCCGTGTCTAAGAAGGAGGTGAAACCTCCCTCGCGCCTCCTCAGATCCCACCATCACCGGCGATCAACTCAGGCGCACCGCCGTGCGCGGCAGCCGATAGCGATGCTCGAATGCTTGAAGCAGCCGATCAAGCGTTTTTGCCTGCTTCTCGCTCAGCGGTGAACCCTGCTCTTCCTGGGCAACCAGCACAAGCAGAGTGGCTGGGTCGGTCTCCCGCGCATTCATTTGCGCGCGCGGGACCGGTAACACGTACCCATGCCGAGTGATCAGCAGATGCGCGCCGGTGAGATCATGCGGTGTACCAGCATCAACCAGCAGCGCCAGATCGCCATGGAGCGCTTCAACATGAATCTGCTCGACCATGCCGGGCGTGCTTTCACGCAACCCTTTATGCTGTGGCGCGGCGCTGAGCACACTCAAGCGCTGCATATCACGCCCCTGCCGATCGGCAACGAATGTGTCGAGTGCATACACTTGCGCAGTATATGCATGGCCCTGGTGGCTGAACTTTTGAATCGGGCCAAGCGGCGCGCCCTGCCACGGCGAGCGAGCGGCCGCAATGAACGGATCGTCCGGCGCCTGCGCGATGCCAAGCGCTTCAAAGGTGGCGGTAATCAGTGCAGCCATCTGAGCGCTGCCGCTGGCGCTCAGGCGCACAACTGCGCTCGCGCCATCCGGTAAGAACAGCGTATCGGCGGCGCAGACCAGCAACCGCCCGCGTCGCGCGCCGATCTTGGTGGTCCTGAGACCACCGATTGGTGGGCCGGCGCGCAAATCCATCGCTGCGGCCAGCAGCTGATCTTTGGCGTCTAGAGTCATCCCCTGATCTTGAAAGATGGCCATGCGCACCGCCTGTGCGAGCGTATGATCGGGCCGGCTGGCCAGCGTCTCCGCAAGCGACTGCACCGACGACCACTGCGGCACGGCGCAGAACAGCACGTCGCGCCCAAACGCCTGGTAGTTGAGCGCAGTGGTTCCCGACATCGTTCGGCGGCTGATGTCGGTCGGGGCGCCGAGCCCACGCGCAATTGCGGTGCGATGGAACGCCCAGTCTCCATGGTAGCCCGACCCGCGCTGTTTGTAAGTCAGCACGCGCAACTCCTCGGCCAGGCCGGCGGTGAACGGCGCCGGGGCCGCGCCTGGCTGCGCGGCGATCCAGCGCTCGACTTCAGCCCAGACCCATTCTTTGGTTATAGCCTGGCCCGGGCACGATTTCTGGTTGGTATAGTCGCGATGAAAGCTAATCAGCTGCGACGGCGGAATATTCAGCGCGATCGACAGCCCGCCCATCACCGCCAGCGCGTTATCCCACACGGCGCCGCTCGGCTGCTGATCGTCAAAGTCGCCGACCATCTCGAGGCCAATCGAGTACCAGCCGGCATCGCGGCTGCCGTTGCCGCTCCCCGCATGCACGCCGATATCGCGCAATGGCGTGAACAGCCAGATGCCATCCGGTGCCGCATACACATGCGGCGCGGCGCTCCAGCCCTTGGTTGCATAGAAGCGCTGCATGCCACGCATCGAGCGCAGGCCGCGCCATTGGCCGATAGTTGGGCGGTAGGTATGATGCAGCACCAGCCGGGTCGGCCGCAGATTGCCCCAACTGTAATCATGAATGTATGACTTCCAGTCTTCAATCGTCAGGCAGGCGCCGATCATTGGCGGCCTGCCGCTGGCTTTATAATCCTTAGTCATTTGTAATCCCTCTCAATAGATTTAATGATACGGTTTGCGTAGTTGGCGTTTTGCCTTCGGCAGCCCCTCGGCAAGCTCAGGAACCGCGGTACTTTATTTTCTAATCGTATTTCGTTTATTGCGCTCGCAGAGCGCAATAAACGAAATACGGCATAATCGGAAAGTACCATGCTGCCGTCTATCCTGAGCGTGCCGAAGGGCAGGCTTATGAGTGTCTCAGGATGCGGCTGCGGCAGCTCGACCAATTTAGTGAGAAACAACCGTCTTCACAATCTGGCCGTCGCGAACGGTCAGGTGCGCCGCCTGCGCTGAATAGTAGCCGTCGGGCGTCAGATTGACATCGTGCGCGCTGAAGGTCATCATGCCGCCATCGCCATCCTTGGCGCCGGCTGGCCCTTCGGCCGCGGCGCGGATCACCAGGGTCGCCTGCGGCGAGACAAGATGCGCGAGACGCTGCCGAACCTGGCGCATCACCGCCGGCGCGACGGTACTGCTCTCGACCATGCGAACAGCGCCGCGCCGCTCCAACCGCGCAGTTGTAGCGGTCTTCGGCGTAACTGCGACCGGCGAGCTCGAGGCAGTGGCCCAAGGATCGCCATACAACACAAACGAGTGCAAGGTCTTCAGATCAATCTCGTCGAGATATCCCTGGCGCTGCTCCATCTCCTGCACCACTACAGCGCGTGCCGCCTGCAGCGCATCGCCGACTGTCAGCCCGTGTGCGAGCCCACGCAGCAGCGCGGCAGCTAGCAAGTCGGCGGCCACCAGCGGCGGCGCGGGCGTGCCATAGGCGTTGACCGTCGTACCAATGCAGGCCGCGCCACCATGGCGCAGGTGAGTGAGTGGAATGGATTGTTCGATCGTGCGAGCGCCCAGTTCCATGCCATAGCAGGCTTCGCTCACAAGAATGGTCCCAGAAAGCTGAGCTCTTGCCAACGCGATTGGCGTAAACGCGATCGGGCGCTGCACAGAGCTGGCTGGAATACTTTCTTCCGGTTGGCCGTACCAGTTGGCCGAGCCGATTGCGCCGTGCAAATTGCAATACAGCAGCGCCGCCGGTGTCAATGTTCGAATGGCTTGGTCGCCCTCGATTGGCGGGCACGTCGGCAACTCCAGATCCTCCAGGCCCGCGTGCGCCAGAACTGCCGCGCTCGCGGCGCGCCAGGCCGCCGCGCTATAGCCTCTGGCGCTGGCAGGAGGCATGCTGGTGCGCGCCCAGGGCCAGCGCCGTTGCGCTGCATTCGACCGCCGGCTGTGCCGCGCCAGCATGGCGTCGATTTGCGCAATCAACGCTTCCGCGCTGCCGCCATCGGGCAAGCGCGCCACAACCCGGCGCGGTGAGACTTGTGCCGGATGATCGCAGCCATACGGAAGATCGCTTGGTATCTCCAGGTCGCCATCCGGCACGGTGTTGGGCAGCCGCACAAACGGAATCACCTTGTCGCCGCCGATCAGCAGCACGGCCGAGAGCGGCGCATGCAGCGAGTCTTGCAGCGCCGACAAACGGCGCAGGTTGGTCACGAGCCCGCCCGGCTCGGGGGTGAACGGCAGCGCCGCGAAACGGTGCACGCCTACAATCGCCTCAGGATGGCTCAGATCGAGCAGCGCGCTCGGCCGATCATGCGCAGTAAGCGTCTGGCACAGTGTGGCCAGGCGCGCCAATACGTGGCGGGTTCCATCGGCGCCGATCGCCCGCCGTAAGCTCTCGCTCGCGGTGATCATCAGCGCTGGTTGCACGTCGGCGCCGCTGGCGACCACTGGCGAGCGCACCAGCGAACTCGGCGGCGGACCGCCCAGGCGCGCGGCCCGGTCGGTGGCGAGCGCCACCAGGCCGGCCACCTGCGGGTCGGCAGTTGCACGCTTTGGCTGCGGCTGCCTAGGCTTGATCGCGGGTCGCTGCTGGTACGGCCGCAGCAGCGTTTGCCAACGCGGCGCAAATGGGCGCGTGGGCGAAGGGGCTGGTTCCCAAGGCGGCGGATCGGGGGCAAAAAAGTGTTGCGCCATGCGATCGCCGGGGTCGCGCGCGAGCTGCTGCTGCTTGATCTGCGGCGGTAGGCGATCGGGGTCAAGCGCACGCAGCAGCCAGATCAAAGGCAGCGAGAGCGCCTGGCGCCCAAGCGCCTGCCCCAGGATGGTGCGCGCCTCGGCATGGCGGCCGGCGCGTCGCAGCGCTTCGGCGTAGTAGAGCCGCAAATCTTGCCGGCCCGGTTGGCGACGAAGCTGGCGGGCCAAGCCATCCAGCGCGTCGGGCAGCCGGCCTTCGCGCAGTGCGTGAAGCGCGGCAGCCGCGCCAGCCATAGCCTCGACATGGCGCGGCTCCAGTGGAATATCCCACAGGCCAGCGGCGTGAAGCGCGGCCCGCCGAAAGGCTGCCCCAGCGGCTGGATGCACCGGCGAGAACGTAGCGCCAAGCGCGGCCCAGGCAATTGCGTCGAGCGGGTGCTGGCGCACGGCAGCGCGCAACGGCGCCCGCGCCGCTACGGGCTGGCCCATCTCGATCAGGACCTGGCCCTGCAGTACCAAGATGCCGTGTGGATGCAACGCTTGTGTCGCGAGATCATCCAGCAGCGGAGCAACTGTTGAGCCTTCGCCAAGCTGAATAGCGTATTCGAGTGCGTCGAGCAGCTCGATCTCGGCAATCGACGCGACAGTAGGCGGTGGGCTGGCAAGCAGCTCGACGAGCAAGGAATCGATAGTTGTCATGCAACACACTCCGACAGCATCTCATCGGCGCCGTCGCCCTTGGCCGCGTGTGCGGCGAAGGCCAGCGGGCCGAGTGAGCTAAGCTCGATAATCGCTTCAGGGTAGCTGGGCCGCAATCGAATCGCCCGGCGCAGGTGAGTGATTGCCCGGCGGTAGTGCCGTAGCTGGCGGTGGGCGCGGCCGGCCCACAGGTGCAGCTCAGGCACGTCGGGAGCGCGCCCAATCGCCTGTTCCAGCGCGGCGATCGCTCGGCCGGGGTCGCCGTCCAGCAGTTGCAGCTCGGCATACCAGCGGCAGAGCTCGGCATCGTTTGGTAACGCCTCAGGCAAAATCGGGCGGATAATCGACCGGGCCTCGTCGGTACGCTGCGCAGCCTGTAGCGCCCGAGCGAGCAGCACAGCATGGCCCCGGTGCATTGGGTCGTAGTCGCTCGCATTGGCGGCCGCTTGCAATGCCGCCGCAGAGTCATCGACCGCCAAGGCCAGGCGTGCCAGAGCGGCATGGGTGCTCGCGCGTCGTGGGGTGATCCGCACGGCGCGCTCGAAAGCACGCCGTGCGGCGTCGGCATCGCCAAGGGCTTGCGCGGCCAGGCCAGCCAACTCGCAGGCCTCGGCATCGTCCGGCATCTGGTCAAGCCAAGCGTCGAGTAGCGCCTGGGCACGCGCTGGCTGATTGAGTGTAAGCCCCATCTCCGCGGCGCGCAGCGTCAGATTGCGGTCGCCGCGGCAGTGCGCCAGCCCTTCCTCAAGGACCGCCAGCGCCGCTGTTTCGTCGCGGGTTGCTTCAACAGCCTCGGCCAGCAGCTGCCAGTGCGCCGACTGGTCGGGCGCCTGTTCTACGGCGGCGCGAGCATGTTTCAGAAAATCCGCATTTTGCTGGCTGGTTCGTGCAAGCTCGGCGGCGGCGACATGCCACTCGACGCGATCGGGGGCATCCGCGAGCGCTTGGCGATAATCGGCAAGCGCGCCAATCGTATCGCCCTGTGCCACCCGTAGTTGGGCGCCAATCACCATGATCGCCGGGTCGTTTGGCGCGAGCGATCGAGCATGCGCGAGGCTTTGCGCGGCCGCCTGCGCCATGCCCAGCGCGTCGCAGATCTCGGCCATCTGAGCATGCCACACAGCCATATCCGGTTGCAGACTCAACGCGCGGATCAGAGCGGCACGGGCATCGTGCAGCTGGCGCTGCTGCTGATAAAGTGTCGCAAGTTGATGCTGATAGCTGGCGACATTCGGCGCCACGCGCACAGCGCGCGCCGCAAAATCGAGCGCGCGTTCGCGCCGGCCCAGCTGCCCGTAGGCGCGGCTGAGCGCGTGGAGCCAGCTCGCCTCGGTGCCTTGCTCCAACGCGAGCTCCAGCGCCTCGCAGGCCTCGCCGGCATGGCCGAGCGCCAAGGCGGCCTGGCCCAGGGTCGCGAGCAGCGCTGGGCTATCGGCGCCGGCGGTGCGCGCCGCCCGCGCGTGCGTGCGAGCCAGATCGGCGGCCCCAGTGGCCAGGGCAGCCTCGGCCAGAATTGCATGCATTGCCGCCAACTCCGGGCCATCGAGCACCTGGCGTGCATCAGCAGCGGCATCCTGAAGCTCGCCGCCCCGCGCCAGCGCTACCGCTCGCAATGCAAGCGCCGTCGACCGCTCGGACGCATCAAGCTGGTCCCAGGCAAGCTCGGCCAGCAGCCCACGCGCGCTGCTCTGGTCACCGGTGACCAGAGCCAAGCGAGCGGCCTGAAGCCGCCACGCCGGGGTCAGCGGGTCGCGCTCGCACGCTTGCGCCAGCAGGGTCTCGGCGCGCGCCGTGAGGCGTTGGCGCGCCGGTTCGGGCGCAGCCGGCAGCCGTACCAGGTCGCCAATGAATGGCAGCCCTTCCGTCAGCACCGCCGCCAATCGAGCGATCAGATGCGCCGGGGCATCCGCTGTAGCGCAGGCCCGTTCCAGCACCTCAACTGCCGACAAGCGCTCGCCGGCGGCAAGCAGAGCATCGGCATAGGCCAGCGCAACTTCGGAATCGTCTGGGGCCAGCCCGCAGGCCTGCTGGAGCGCCTGGCGCGCCTCGGCGCTGGCTCCAATGATGGCGAGCGCCTGCGCCAGATGCAGCCACAGCGCGGCATCCCGCGGCGCATGCTGAGTGGCCTGGCGTAACAGCTCGACGCGCTGCGATGGAATGTCGCTCAGGTCGGCCAGTGCCGTGGCGCTCGTCGTATCGGCTGGATCGCTCGCCAATGCGCGCCCGAACGCGGTTTGCGCCGCTGTTGTATCGCCATCGGCCTGAGCTAGGCGCCCAAGCGCCGCCCACCAAGCCGCCGGCGCGGCATCGTTGAGCGCCTGCTGCCACGCGGCCCTTGCGGCCTGGCGGTTGCCGGCTGCAGCATGGGCCTCGGCAAGCGCCGCCCAGTGATTCGGAGCCGATGAGTGCTGCGTCAGCGCTTCCAGCGCGGCAATCTGCGCTGGGCCGTCGCCCGCGGCCGCGCCGATCTCCGCCAGCCGTGTCAGGCGCTCTGGGCTGGGGGCCAGCGCACAGGCTTGCCGCTGGGCGGCCAGTGCGCCAGCCCAGTCGCCTTTTCGGGTGGCGAGCGCCGCGCGCAGCTCCGCGGTTTCGGGGTCATCTTCGGCGATGACGGCAAGATCGGCCTCGGCGTCGGCCAGGTTCGCAGCGTCAATCGCAAGACGCGCGCGGATACGCCGGGCAGCCACGTGGGCCGGAACTTCCTCGAGCAGGATATCAAGCGTGGCGCGGGCATCATCGGCCCAGCCGAGCGTCGCATAGGCCTCAGCTAGCGCCAGTTGCCATTCCGCCCGTTGCGCGGCGTCGGATGCATTCCGCACGGCGTAGCGCAGAGTCCGCACGCCATCTTGGATGCGGCCGGCGCGCACATAGGCACATCCCAGCAGCCCGGCCGTTTCCGCGCTGGCGGCCGCGTGCTCAACCAATGGTCGCAAGAGCGCGATAGCCGCAGGCGCATCATCAGCCGCCAACAGCCCTTGTGCGGCGCGCTGCCGGATCGCGTCGTCGCCAGGAAAGCGTTTGGTCAAAGCCATCCAATGCTGGCGTGCACTCGCCGGGGCGAGATCAGCGCCGGCAAGTGTGGCTGCCACTAGAGCGATCGCCGCGTCGTCGGGCGCCAAGCGGGCGGCAGCCTGCGCATCGCGCTGCGCCGCCTCGTATTGGCCCAGCGCGGCGGCGGCCTGGGCCCGTAGAATGATCAGCTCTGGCTGATCTTGCGCCCCTTGCAGCAGCGCCGCGGCGTGTTGGGGTTGGCCCGTCGCCAGGAGCAGCCGGGCGAGGCGCGCCCGCCGGACCCGATCGGCTGGGGCGCACTGGAGCGCGCGCTTCGCATACGGCAGAGCCTCGACCGCGACGCCGCAGCCCTCCAGCGCCTCGGCCAGCAGCGGGCCGACGACATCGGCGTGGTGCGGGTCGTCGACTAGCGGGGCGAGTGTCGCGCGCGCGGTAGTATACGCCGCTTCGCGAAGCTGGATGCGCGCCAGAATGATCCGAGCAGGTACGAGATCGCGCTGGCGGGTGAGCGCCGCTATGGCATCGGCGCGCGCTTCGGCGATCGCGCCGGCATCCAGCAGCAGGCCGGCACGGCGAACGCGGAGCGCAGCATCGTGCGGGGCAGCGGCGACTGCCGCATCGGCCGCCTCACGAGCGCGGCCCCGCAGGCCGGCTGCAACCAGTGTATCGATCATCCAGCTGGCGATCGCCGCCGGCACATCCGGCAGGTCGGCCAGGCGCTCGGCCGCATCAAGCGTGCCGGCGCGGTCGCCCTGGTGCTGGCGAATGCGGCCAAGCAGGTGCCAGGCGATTGTATCCTGCTCGGCGGTGGCAAGATAGCCCTCGAGGCAGGCGATCGCCGCCGGCAGATCACCGGCCTGCACATACGCATGGGCCAGGCCACGCTGTGTGCTGAGCGGCGCGCCGGCTCGCAACGCGCGGGTGTATGCCCGCACGGCGGCGCGCGGCCGGGCAGTGTCGCGATGAATCGCCGCAACTTCGACCCAAATCGCACTCTCGGTTGGGGCGCAGCGCAGCGCACGGGCAAACCAAGCGCGCGCAAGTGCCAGGTTGCCGAGCGCGCGTGCCGCTTGGGCAGCGGCGCGCGCGCTGCGGGCATCGCGCAGCTGTAGGAACTGAGCCGTCTGGGCCTCCAACGCGACCGCCCAGTCGTGCGCGGACTCGGCCGTGGCCGCCAACATCGCAACAATTGTTGGGTGATCTCCAAAATCCGCGCGAGCAGACTGCAGCGTCGCCAATGCCTGGCTCGTGGCGCCGGTTTCGAGTTGCGCGCGAGCAAGCCGCGCAGCATGATCGGCCGACGTGCCGCGCGCTGCGGCCGCCTGGGCCGCCGGTAGAGCCTCGGCCGCGCGCCCAGCCGCCAGCAACAGGTCGGCGAGCCGGGCGTGATGGCTGGCCGCTTCGGGTGCGGCGCGCACCAACGTCTCGGCCAGCGCAATCGCCGCAGGCAGATCGCCTTGGCGGGCGCGCAGATCGCTTAGCCCGGCGAGGGCTGAAGCGCATGTAGGATCGCGCTGCAGTACAACCAGGTATTCCGTGGCAGCTTCCACCCACTGCCCCTGCGCGTGCAGTAGGTCGGCAAGGGCCACACGCGGCGCCGCCCAACGGGGCGCCAGCACGATCGCGCGCCCCAACCCTGCGCGCGCTTCGGACAGGTCGCAGTCGCGCTGATGCAGCAGAGCGGTGTAGTAGGCCACCGCCGGGTCATCCGGCAGCGCCGCCTGGGCGCGAGCCAGCGCAGCGCGGAGCGGCGCCACAAATCCGGCATCGTACAGTTCCGGGAGCAGCGCCGGGAGCTCGGCAGGCTGGCCGCGCGCGATCGTGGCCGCGAGCATGCGCTCGGCACTCACGCCGCGGCCGGCAGCGCGCGCTCGGCAGGCCAGCCACACGGCAGCGCGCCCCAAGGCCGGGTTGCGAGCGAGCGCGCGCGCCCAGGCTGTGCGGGCCTGCGCGGGCCGCCCCAGCGCGTCTTCGGCGGCCGCTAGCTCGGCGGCGCAGGCCGCGCTCGTGCAATCGAGCTCTGCGAGGGCGGCAACCAGCAGCGGGGCGGCGGACGAATGCTTCCCAACGGCATTATATGCGCGGGCCAGCGCCAAGCGCGCCCCTAGATGATCCGGCCAGGCCGCCGCAGTCGCTTCCGCCAGCGCACAGGCCGCTGTGGGGTCCTGCTGAAGCAGGCCGGCGACCATGGCAGCGCCCTGATCGGGCGACCCGCTTCCCGCGCTGCGAGCGGCATCGAGAATCTGCGGAACGGCAGGGTGCGCTGCGGCGGCGGCGGCCTCAAGCAGCGTTGCGAGCGCGGGAGCAGGCAGGCCGGCGAGCAGCACCGCCGCGTCGAGCGCGCGCGCTGCTCGCTCGTCAAGCGCCGCCGCAAGCGCGTGCGTATCATTGGAGTCGGCCAGGCTGCGAATGACGACGGCCGGCGTGGCGCTGAGACCAATAAGGCAGCGCGCCACCAGCGCCGGCTCAGCGCTAGCGGGTGGCCAAGCACACACGCCATGCGCCGCAAGCGTTTGTGCCTCGGCGAGCGCGGCCAGCGCATCAGGCAGCGGCCTGACCGTCCCATGATCCGCATCTGCCCAAGCCGTGAGCAGTGTGGCGGTGCCCTGAGCCGCGTCGGGAAGTGCGGCCCAGCGCGCTGCCCAGGGGGCCGTACAAAAGAGCGCCGCTACCGCCGGCACCCGGTCGCACCAATCGGCTAAGTCCGGGCGCGCCGCACGAACATTCGCCAGCGCCGCCAACAGCGCCGCCGGATCGTTCAGCGCAGGAGTCATTTGCTGCACACCAACATTCGCCGTCCCGATCATGATTTCCTCCCTAACCCAACCGCAAGGATAGCCAAAGGCTAGCAGCACAGAGCAGGGAGCCGAGGACACATAAGAACGCCCCCATACCAAGCGCCGTCTGGACCATTCGAGTGATTGCATCCATCAGCTGCGATGCCCCTTCGAGTGCCGGCTGGACCGCCAGATCGGCCAGCGACTTGCTCGATACCCGGCTGGATTGTACCGAGAGCGTTCGCATCGTCTCCTGGTACTCGCGGGTCAGGATGATCCACAGCCCGCTGCCAAGCAGCACTAGGCCGGTGATAAACAACACCACAACCATTGTCATCTGTATCATGAGTGGCATAGCGACCTCTATTGCTTTGATCTTTTTTTACTTACAGGACTTACGCGGTCACTTGCAAAACAGGGATTTTTCTTCTTTGTATCGAACGTTTTTTCGTTCTGCGAACGAAAAACGTTCGATACGAGAGTTTTTAATCCGTGGTGGTCCGATGGTCGTGTCCGCTTACTGGCGATCGGTATCTGAAGCGCGAGCGATACTCAGCAGCACACCGCCGGCGAGCAAGCATGTCATCAGCGACGAACTGCCATAGCTAATGAACGGCAGCGTGAGTCCTGTGAACGGAATGAGACCGGCAACTACCGCCAGATTGATGATCGCCTGCCCGACCAGCCAGGCAGTGATGCCGACGGCCAACAGGCGGCCGAAGCTGTCGGGCGCGCGCAGTGCGATCCGAATGCCGCGCCAGGCGATCAGAGCAAAACACAACACTACAGCGGCGGTGCCAATGAAGCCGAACTCCTCGCCAATGATCGCCAGAATGGTATCGGTGTGCGCCTGGGGTAGCCAGAGAAACTTCTCGCGGCTCTGCCCCAGCCCAACGCCAATCAGGCCACCGCGGGCCAGCGCCGAGAGTGCATGCACCGGTTGGTACCCAGCGCCGTCGTAGTGGCTAAACGGATCGAGCCATGCCGCGATCCGATCGACACGGTAGGCCGCCAGATTGACCATGGCCCAGAATGCCGTACTGGACAACAGCAGCGCCAGGGCAATATGTAGCAGCCGCGCGCCGGCGGCGATATACATCACGCCGCCGATCAGCGCCAGCACCACGGTCGTGCCAAGGTCAGGCTGGAGCATCACCAGGCCACACAGAACGCCAAGCATCAACGCATACGGCACTAGCCCGGCGCCGGCGTCGGCGACCTGCCCAGCCCGGCGCGAGAGCCAGCGGGCAAAGTAGATGATGATCGCGAATTTCGCCAGCTCGGCTGGCTGGCAGCTGAATGACCCAAACCGAAACCAGCTGCGCGCGCCATTGACCTGTGTGATCGTCGCGGGTAAGAGCAGTACCAGCGCCAACAGACCCAACACCACTGCCATGAGCGAGAGCGCATGGCGGTGCCATACGCGGTAGGGCGTTCGCAGCCCAAGCACCGCCAGCCCCAGGCCAAGCACACCGCCGATTATCTGGCGCTGCAAGTAGTACCAGGCCTGGCCATTATGCGTCGTGATTGCATCAACAAACGATGCGCTGCCGACCATTAGCAGGCCAACCGGCACCAGGCCGATCAGCATAGCCGCCAGGATGGGATCGCCGAGCAGATCCGCCGCGCGCGATCGGGCCCGGCCACGCTGTGGCGACGCGAGCAGCGCACGCCGCATAGTGCTACGCGGAACATTCACGGGCGAGCCTCCTGAGTTGGAACATTTAACACGATCCACTGGTCTACGCCAGCCGGCTGCAGCCCGGCGGCGGTAGCGGTCATCGCCAGATCCGCGAGTGGCTGAACAGTGCTAAGCTGCAGCACCAGATCGCGGCGTTCGCGCAATAGGTGAGCGCGCGTAGCCTCCAGATCGTAGATTGCGTAGTTGCGGGTGGTGAGCGCGCTAATCTGGATCAGCAGCAGGATGCTCATCAACACCACCATCGCCCAGCCGATCCAGCGCCCGGCGCGCCCACGCAGAGCCCCAGCCAGACGCCGTAGCCGGTGCATAGTTACATTCAAGAACAGCTTATTCATAGAACCACCAGGGTGGCGACGCGGTATCGGTCAGCGGCGCCACATCGGTCAAGAGCACTAACTGCTCGCCGGGTTGAACGTAGTGCAATACATCACGGGCACGCACCAGCAGGTAAGCCGGGTCGGCCGCCTGGGCCACGGCAATCGCCAGGCGATCGCGATCGTTCTCGATGCGGGCAACGTCCGCGGCAACCGTGGATTGGTGTTCCGCCATGGCGCGATCAATCCACATGGTGTTCACGCTCATCACCAGCTGGATCAGCAGCAGGGCAAGGGCCGCCAGCCCCTGCGCGTGGCGCATCACCGGGTTGAGCAGTGCGAGGCCGCGTCGCAGCTGGCGCCAGCGCACTCGCAACTGCCAAATCAACGCTCGGAGCCAGTTGGCTGCGACCCTGCGCCGGGCTGCTCCTCCACGGGCGCCCGCAACTCCCACGCTACGTGCAGACCTTCGAGACACGGCACGACCACCATAATGACGATCCATACTATCCACCACACGGCGGTGCTCCTTGCTAAATAGGCGGCGCACACGGCGCCACGGGCCGGAGTGTAAAGGTGAATTTTTATTCATCGGGTAACCGTCGCTCCTGTTGAAAAGTGACTCTGAATTTTCGGGCTTTGGTGCTTGCAACAATCCTGGTTCAAAGCGGTACTTTTCTTCTTTTTGTGCCTCGATTTTTCGCCCTTCGGGCGAAAAATCGAGGCACGATTAAATATCCAAGTACCTTGCTGCCGCAGGCTATCGGCGCTTTTGAATAGCACGCGCCAGCGCTGCTATTGTGAAACGACTCCAATCGCCTGATCCGGTCCAACAAGATCGGCATCTGGCGACACATCGCTGCTGCGCGCCAGATGCGCGGCCAGCGCACGAAAGGTCGGCAATGCGCTCTGGAGACCATAGACGTCGCCCTGCGGGCGAATCATGACGACCAGCAAGGCGTAGCGCGGCCGATCGGCCGGCACTAGCCCCACTACCGACCCGATCGTCGCGTTGTCTTCGTAGCTGCCGTCGGCCGATGGAATCGAGGCAGTGCCAGTCTTGGCGCCGACACTATAGCCTGGAACGAGCCATAGGTTGTCGGGCGGTGCGGGGTTCACATAATGGTTCGCACTGGCCACCAGCATCTTGCGGATCGCGGTGGCCACCGCCGGCGCGACCACTCGCGGCTTGCGCGCGGGTGTCTGCAGGTCGCAGACGCCTTTGCGGCAGATCTTCGCCACAATGTGCGGCACAATCGGCACGCCATCATTCCCGATGATCGCCGCCATTTGCGCAATCTGCAGCGGAGTTGCGGCAATGCCTTGACCATAGGCGTTGGTGGCGAGCAGCACATTGCTCCATTCTGGGTCGCCCGGGCGGTGCACGATTCCATCGGCTTCGCCGGCCAGATCGACGCCGAGCGCATGCCCGAAGCCGAAGGCGTCGACGAACTGATAGAAGCCGTCTGGCCCGGTCAGATCGTTGAAGTGCACCGCGCCGATGTTGCTCGAGTAATACAGCATCTGGCCAGGGGTGATCGGGCCGTTCCCGACTCCATTCCAGTTGCGCAACGACCAGCCCTCGCGCTTGATCACACCCGGGTCGGGCACCGTGGTTGTGGTGGTAAAGGCGCCGCGCTCAAGGCCGGCGGCGGTGGTCACGATTTTGAACGTCGAGCCTGGTTCATACAGCCGGGCGATCGCCGGATTTTGCGTATAGCGTTCGGGCGGCGCGTCGGCGTAGTGGTTTGGGTCGTACGCTGGGTAGCTGACCATGGCTCGAATGTCGCCGTCGCGCACATCCAGCACGATTGCGATACCGGTCTCGGCGTGGTGATGCTCGACAGCGGCCCGTACGGTTGCCTCGGCGACCGACTGGAGGCCGGCGTCGAGTGTCAGTACCAAGTCGGCGCCGTCGTGGCCGGCCTGCTCGTCGATCGGCCGCAGCGGGATGGGTTGGTTGAGCGCATCGACCTCGGCAGTGATAATGCCGGTCGCGCCATGCAGCAGCCCATTGTAGGATGCCTCGACGCCACCGATGCCATCGCCATCGTGATTCACCCCGCCAAGCACATATGCGGCCAGCGCGCCCTGCGGGTAGGCGCGCTGGGGCTCATACATCAGCCGCAGCGCCGGTTCCTCAAGCGCCACGACCTGCCGGGCGGCCTCGGGCGCAAGCCCGCGCGCGACCAAGCGCCAGCGCACGCTGGTATCGTTCAGCGCCAGCAGAATCGCCTCGATCGGGCGGCCGGTCAGGCCGGCCAACTGCGCCGCCACCTGCGGGCGCCGCCCAGCGTCGATCAGCTCGGGCACCACATATAAGCTCTGCCGGTCGATGTCGACCGCCAACGGTAGGCCATAGCGATCGGTGATTGTCCCGCGGCGCGGCAGCACCGTCAACGTGCGAACCACCGTCCTGTCGGCTTGCGAGGCGAGCGCGCTGCGCTTGACCACCTGCACATCGCCCAGCCGTACCAGGATGCCTCCAAGCCCGAGTAGCAGCGCCGCCAAGATCGCCAGCAGGCGCCAAGGTGCCGGCTGAGCTTGGGATGCCTGTATTGGTGTTGAATGAGCACGTTGAGTCATCTTCTTGTCATCTTCGCGTTAAGCGCCCGTAATCTACCGATCTTTGTAGTAGTCCCAGGTTCTGCCATGCTGTGTAGCAGCGAATTTGCGCTACTACACAACACTGCAGGAGGACAATGATGCTCGTGATAGATAGCGGACTCGACGGATTGGAAGGGACAATCTCGTACTGCGATGACTGCGACGACGTGACAGTCCATCTCGGTGTTCCCGAGGGCGTGTCGGTCTGTCATCAGTGCGGCGATAGCCCACTATGGGATGAGCTAGACGGCGAAGACGACGACTATGCGTCGACAGCCGGCGCCGCGTTATAGCGGCGCAGAATCGCCGGAACTTCGAGATCATCGGCGGCGACTGAGCGGCGGGGCGGCAGCCCGGCTGGCGCGGTCGCCATCGTGGCGTCTGCGGCCGGCGCCGCGCTGCGCTGCGCGGGCTCAACCGGAATTGCGACCAATTTCGGGGCGGCTGTGGCCAGCGCGGGCGCCGGGCGCGGCGCGGCACCCATGAAGTTGCGCGAGCGCTGCGGTGCGGCCCGGCTTGGATCGAGCCCAGTGGCGATCAACGTCACGCGCACCTGTCCGGGCGGGAAGTGCGGATCGACCACCGCGCCGAACATGATTTGCGCCTCGGGGTCGACCGCCCGAGCCACGATTTCGGCGGCGTCGTAGACCTCGAGCAGGCCCAAGTCTTCGCTGCCAATCACGTTCAGCACCACCCCACGCGCGCCCTCGATCGAAACTTCAAGCAGTGGCGACGTGACCGCCTCGGTCACGGCGTCGACCACGCGGCTGTCGCCGGCGCCATGGCCGATCGCCATCAGCGCCGAGCCTTGCTGGGTCATGATCGAGCGTACGTCGGCGAAATCGACATTGATGATCCCGCGCTGCGTAATAATGTCGGCGATCCCTTGCACTCCCTGGCGCAACACCTCATCGGCCATTCGAAACGCTTCCATCATCGACGTGTGCCGATTTGCCGTCTGCAGCAGGCGATCGTTCGGTACCACAATCAATGTGTCGACCAGCGGGCGCAGTTGCTCGATGCCCTGCTCGGCCATCTTGCGGCGGTAGATGCCCTCAAACGCGAATGGCCGGGTGACGACCCCCACGGTGAGCATCTTCAGATCCTGCCCGATGCCCGCCACCACCGGTGTGGCGCCCGTGCCGGTGCCTCCGCCCATGCCGGCGGTGACAAACAGCATATCCGCGCCTTTCAGCGAATGGTACAGCTCTTCGACACTTTCCTCGGCCGACTTCTGCCCAACCACCGGGTTGCCGCCGGAGCCGAGGCCGCGCGTCATCCCCGCGCCGATCTGAATGCGCTGCGGCGCGCGCGAACTGGCCAGCGCCTGAGCATCGGTGTTGACCGTGATAAACTCGACGCCTTGCATGCCGTCCATAATCATACGGTCGACGGCATTCGAGCCGCCGCCGCCAACGCCGACAACCTTGATGGTTGCGGGGCTCTCGGCTGTGAGCGAAGGGATGGATAGTCCATTCATGAGTAGTTTCCTCCTAATTATTGTTCTGCAACGACGTTAGGATTTCTGTTATTACAGGTGTTACGCGGTGGGTCCAAAGTGCCCGTTAGCCTTCGGCAGCCCGTCGGCAAGCTCCCCTTCGACAAGCTCAGGATCCGGAACCGCGGTACTTTATCTTTAATTATTGTTTTTCGTTTTTGCGCTCGCAGAGCGCAAAAACGAAAAACCGGGTACCCTCTGGGTGAATCGGGAAGTACCATGCTGCCGCCCGTCCTGAGCTTGCCGAAGGGCAGGCTAAAACAGATTATCAGAGCAACCGCGTAACTCCTGTTATGAAGCAAGTTATGCAACAAAAGTCTGTAGCCAGCCCTTGATTCGATCATAGTGGGTCTGTAGTGCCATGCCTTTCGCCTCGGGCAGCAGGTGACCATGGCTCGATGGGCCATGCTGCGCGCCCCATTGCACCAGCCCCATGCTCACGGCGCTTGACGGAATTTCGGCCGGAGTCGTGAGAATATCGTAGGTCGCCAGTTCGACGATCCGCACTGGCAAGCAGAGCGTCTCGCGCAGAATATCAGCCATGCCCGGTAGCCGCGCGCCGCCGCCGGTCAGCGCCACGCCGCCCATCACCTGGCCGCGGCTCGCGCTGTTGCGCAGTTCGCGCGCCGCCATGTCGGCAATTTCCTCGCTGCGCGCGGTGATAATCTGATTGAGCACCGGCAGGCTCACCGCCGGCAGGTTCGACTCGGCAATGGTTTCCTCGGCCTCCGGCGTGGCCTGGTCGGCGATCGCCCGGCCGTAGCGGCACTTCAGCCGCTCGGCCTCGCGCGCCGGCACTTGCAGTACCATGGCGATATCATTGGTCACATGCATCCCGCCGATCGGCAGTACGGCGCAGTGCGCGATCTGCCCTTGGGTCACCGCCGCGACGCTGGTTGTGCCGGCGCCGATATCGATCAGCAGCACGCCGTGTTCGCGCTCTTCGGCGGCCAGCGCGCTGGCGCATGCGGCCACCGGCGCGGCAACCAGTTCGTCGATGTCCAGCCCGGCGCGCTGCACGCTGCGGATGAGATTGGTGATCGCCGCGGTATCGCCGCTCACGAGATGCGCCTCGACCTCCAGCCGGAATCCAGTCATGCCAAGTGGGTCGCGAATGCCGCGCTGCTGGTCGACGGCATACACCCGCGGGATCACATGGATAATCTCGCTGTGTGGCGTAAGCGTGACGGCCTGGGCGGACTCGACCACGCGGTCGATGTCGGCAAGCGTAATCGTCGGGCTGCTACGGCCGACCGCCACGACGCCAGTGTTCCGCTGCGCATGAATGTGCGAGCCCGAGATGCTGACGAAGGCTGTGCCGATGTGATAGCCGCTCAACCGCTCGGCCCCGCGCACACTTTCAGCAATCGCCTTGGCGGCCTCCTCGATATCGACCAGGCGCCCGCGGTCCACGCCGCGCGCTGGCGCGCTGGCCGACGCAACCCAGCCGATCTCTCCATCGGCGGCAATCTGACCAACTGTCGTGCAGATACGCGATGACCCGATGTCCAGCCCAACAATAGTGCGTTCTTTCATGGCTCCCTCGATTTCGATCTAGATGTTGTTAACGGAAGCGATCGATCGTCCTCAGTTCGATAAGCGGCGATCCGTCCGCGCAGATCCAACACGCGGTACGCGATCCGCTGGCGGTCGAGCGCCACCACAACCTGCACTTGGCGATCGAGCGTGGTGCTGTCGCCCCAAAACAGTACACGGCCATCCGGCGACATCACGACAAGGCCGTGAACGGGGTCCCAGGCCAGCGAATCGATGGCCAAGCCGGCCTCGGCAGGTAAGCGCACCAGCAGCACCTGCGCGAGTTCGACCACCGTCGGTGGAACACGCGCGTCGGCGCCCGGCGGGGTGGTGCGCCAATCGTGAATGATTGCGGTCGCGCTAATCGGTGCGCTGGCCGCCAATGGGGTCAGATGCCCGTCCGGATTGATTGAGTAGCGTTGTGCGCCGGCCTCCCAAGTGAGCGCATGCCGCGGCTCGCTCACTTCGATATGAACCTGATCCGGCAGACGCAAGCTGACGGTCACGCCGGCAATATACGGCTGCGCCCGCAATCGCGCCGCGACCTCGCCAGGATCGATCTTCCAAATCGGCTGGCCACGCACCGCGGCGAGCTGTGCCAGTGTGGCTGTGTCGACCAGCCGATTGCCGCCAACTGTGACCGTATGAACGACGAAGCGTGTATCGTGCATGCCCCAGATCAGTGCGCCAACCACCACAAGCAGCCCGGCCGCCGCCGCGCCACGCCCGCTCGCGAGCCATTGCCACGTGCGGCGTCGCCACGACGGTCGCACCAACGATCCACGATCCGCAACATGATCGATCGATCGCCCGCGTAGCGGCGGCGCGGCGACAGGTGCGGGCGGCGCTTCGGTATCTGCCATGCCAGTGCTCCTATCAGCGATAGTACATCATCGCCCAGGGAACCGCTGGCCGCGCGAAAAAGTAGCGCCGTTGGAAGGATTCTTTAAGAAATGGGGACTAAACGTAGTGCGTAGTGTGTAGTGTATAAGGATGCGATCAGCACATTACGCATTATTATGGCCAATTGCCGGAGATAGAAGATAAGAGAATCGAAGAGAGAAGATCGAGGATCGAGGATCGAAGTATAGAGGCTGTCGCAAGATAGCTGCTATTCTCTATCTTCTATTCCTCTATCCTCTGTAGCATCTGTGGGTGAAGGGGGAGATGCCAGGCGTCGATCGAGCACCTGGCACGTGATGTTACAGTAACGAACGAGCATGGCGCCCAGCGAGATCTGGCTTCCGCGATCCTGCGCTTGGGCCTGCGCGGCGCGCGCCTGGGCTAGCTCCTCGGCCGTCAACGTGCCGGATTGTAGTAGGTAGCGCTCCAGCATACTCACCGTCTGCGGCGAATCGGTCTGATCGATCTGATAGAGAAAGGTCAAAGCCATCAGCACCGCGGCGGAGATAATGCGTAACTGCACAAGCGCATCGCCGACGGCAAGCGATCCGCCGCGTGCTATCTCATTGCGCACGAGCATTTGCGCGGCGTCTAGCTCGTTTGGCGAAAGCAAGCCCGCGTCAACTAGGTAGCTGGCGAACATACCAACCCTTTCGAGTGCTATATTTTTCTGGGTTTTGATTGATCGATTGAGCATATTTAGTGCTTTTCCAGGCCAGATATTAGGCTATAGGTTATAGGTTATGGGGTCAGTACGCCTGCGCTAGAGGCAATCGGCAATCTGCAATCGGGTACTCACACCCAGAGGGTACCCGGTGAATCTGCAATTATATTAGGTAGTGTAGCTCACAAAATGCGCCATGACAAGCGCACACATTACGCGGGATATACCAGCTGTACTTCAGGCAGCTTTGGAACCAAACCGTCTCGCCGGCTGTGGCGCAATCGGCAGATCATGCTCGCAGAGCTGCACCAGCTGGGCGTTGTAGCCACACACATGGCATACCGGCCACCCATGAGTCGTGGTGTAGTGCACCTGCGGTTTCTGACACTCGGCACAGTAATCGATCGACGCCTTCAGGCCATGTAAGCCGCTGTCTTTGACGAGAAGTTTCATACATTTCCTCCGCAGTTGTCTAGTTCCAAAAATTCTGCTAACCTACAGCGTACTACTTCAGTTCGTACTTGCGGCCATCATAGCATTGCAGAACTACGGAGCGACTGCGGCAGCACTGCGGTGAGACTGCGGCGAGCATAAAACGTGGAGAATCAAGATGCCAACCATCGTGATCCACGGGATCGGCAACCACGACCCAGCTACTTTTCGCACTTTTTTCTACCATGTGCGCGATCAGCTGCGCGCGAGCGTGGAGCAGCGCCGATCCTATAGATTGCCTGAGGCGACCTTTTTTCCAGTATATTGGGGCAGCTGGGGGCCGGACGCCTGGTATCAGGGCTTATCGCTCCTAACACAGGCCACATCGAGCCTCGGTGCACCCTTCGAGAGTATGCGGCTGGCCGCGGGGCTGCAGGCCAAATCGCTCGGGGAGCCGATCGTCTTCGATGCCGGCCTGGAGGCGCTGCAGATCGTGCTTTCGACGCCCAGCCCACTGCACGAGGTGCTTGACGATTTGGGGATCAGCGAGACGGAGCTCGTTCACGCGGTGAAGCAAACGCGAGGGATGCAGGCCAGATCGTCCACCGTGGTAAAGCGGTTGTTGGTACGAGCCTATTTGCGCCGCGACAAAACCGCGCAGCGCGCCGGCGAGCACGCCGATGCGCCGGCTGCCCTTCAGGCGCTGCTGGCACTCATTCTCGACCAGCCGCAGGTGCAGGCAAAAGGGTTATCTTCTGCTGCGGCATATCCATTCTTGGTAACGGTAACGGCGTTGGCGCGCCACTTGCGAGGCAGTATCATGCAGGTGGCGACGAGCTTCATCGGCGATGTGATGCTCTACCTCGCGCGGGGCGTCGAGGTGCGCGATCTCGTGCATAAGACGATTGTGCGGGCCTGTGCCCAGCGCCCCAACGAGCCGCTGGTGCTGATCGCCCACAGCCTTGGCGGTGTGATTGCCTATGAATACGCGACCGATCCTAATTTTGCCGATCGACCGCCGATTGATCTGCTCGTGACGGTTGGCTCACAGGTGGCATTATTTGCTGAATACGGCCTGTTTCAGGCAGCCGGCGCGGCGCTGGCGCACGGCACGAGTGGTCGCCAGCGCTATCCCACGCCCGGCTTGCCGGGCCGCTGGCTCAACTTTTATGACCCGGATGATTTTCTGAGCTTTCCAATCGCCGGGGTTTTTCCGCACGCGGCGGAGGCCGATCGGCCATGCGCCGCCGGGAAGCCTTTTCCGACCTCGCACAGCGCATACTGGGATAACCCGCAACTCTACAGCGCAATCGCGCAGGCATATCCGGCCCATCCGGGTGAGTGAAGTGAAATAGGTCGAATATTCTTTGTCGGCGGCTCTTCCCCAGCTCGCCCGCTGCGGGAACTATGCCAGTTCCCAGACACCCTCCAGCAAAAAGAGTGTGCCCATTTTGAGTGGGGCAGCCCATATGTCCAATGGAATCAATGGCGGCCATCGCATCGTAAGGGCGATCCTCGTGATCGCCCGCGATGTGATCCATTGGGCGCATTGATTCCCGCACGGGCGAATACAAGATTCGCCCCGACGCCATGAATGATCAGCGTTGTTCGCTGCACTATTCCCACTGATCGAGCTGGGTTACGCCGCCAAGTGTAGCCTGCGCAGGCGTGCGCGGGTGCGCCACCAACCGCGGCGCAGCGGCGAGCTAAACTGGCCCAGTAGCGCCCGCGCGCTTCTGGTAGCCGGATGCAATGTGCCATAGGCGCGTTCGAAGCCGCCGAGCGCGCCGGCTGCGGCCGCCTGGGCGCCGGCCAGATCGCCCAACGCTAAAGCAGCATGTGCCAGCGCCAACTGCGCGGCGGCGGTCAGCGGGTGCGCGGCGCCGAGCGTGGCGCGCCGTATGCCCACCGCCAGCTCGAACGCATCGCGCGCCCCGGCGTAGGCTCGCGCGTCGAGGTCGATATGCCCAAGCTGCTCCCAGCTGGTCGCGGTCAGCGGATGCTCGGCGCCAAATACCGATTGGCGGAGCGCCAACGCCATGTCGCAATACACCCGCGCGACGCTCCAGCGCCCTTGGGCCCGCTCGCACTCGGCTACGACGTCGAGACATGCGGCGGTCAGCGGATGAACGGCATCCAATGCCGATCGCGCTTGTTCAAGCGCACGCATCGCTGCGACGCGCGCGCGGCCCGCGCGGCCTTGCGCCAGCGCGATTGTGGCTTCCAGCAGGTCGGCGGTGATCTCGGCGACATCGGACGTCTCGGCGATTGCGCGCGCCGCCTGCGCCCCCGCGGCCAGATTGCGTACGAGCGCACTGGTATCGCGCCGAATACCGGCCAGCAGCCCGCGCAAGGCCAGCGCCCGCACGACATGGGGATGATTTGAGCCGTGTGCCGCTTGCAGCTGCGGCAACGCCGTGGCGCCTAAGTATTCGGCCGCGGTGTAGGCGCCGCAGTCGTAGCTGGCTTGGGCCTCGATCAATGCGGCGGCGGCGGTCGCCGGGTGATCTTCGCCCAGAACGTCGATCAACGTTGCGCGCGCCACCGCCGCATGCTCGGCCGCGGCGCTCGGCCGCCCACACATAAGTGCGTGCTCGGCCGCGGCGACGTCGATCAGGCCGGAGAGCCAGCCAGCTGCGTCAATCGTGCGGGCGGCCTCGAGCAGTGGAGCGGCGGCATCCATATGCCCAAGCGAAGTCAAGAGCCGCGCCCGCCCCACCGCCGCCCGCACCCGCAGCCAGGCCGGAGCGGCCGGCGTATTCAGCGCGGCGTAGTCGGCCAGTGCAACCTGGTGTTGCTCGCACGCCGCCGCCAGATCGGCCTGACCAAGCTCAAGCAGCCAATCGGCAGGTGTGCGCGGCTCGCCGGGCGCGCCGATCGTTTCAGCCGACGCAAGCGTCTCCCCCGCGATCACATACTGGCCGGTCTCGAGCGCCAGCAGCCCGTGGATGATCCATGCCTCGCGGCGCGCGGATGCAGGGGCGTGCGCCGCCAGTGCCGCAGGCAGGCCCGCTGATTCCGCCCAGCCTTCCGCATAGCGCCCGACGGCGTAGAGCAGGCGCACCCAGGTGCCGCGCAGCCGGTGAGCAAGTGAGCTGATCTGTTGGTTCGCGCTGGTGCGCGCCAATTCTTCAGCGGTGCGCACCGCAGCCGCGAAGTGTGGCACGACCGCGTGCATGCCGGCCCAATCTTCATGCACTTGGCAGCGCTCGGCGTACTCAAGGAAGCACTCCACCAGATCTGCCGCCAGCGCGGCCGGTTCGGCCGGTAGCGGCGCGGATGGCGATTCCGCATCGCCGGCCGGTGAGGGCGCCTCGGGAAAGCGCATCTGCAGCGCGTCGATCAGCGCTGGCGGCAGTGGAACCGCCGGATCCCACCAGACCCGCAGCGATCCATCAGGCGCATGCCAACCCAAGCGCGACTCAAGCTCATTGGGTTCCATTGACATCCCCTTCCTGACCGGACAGCTGAGCCATCCGGCGCTGCTCGTCATCCGTGGGCAGGCGCAGACCGCCGTCTTTGTTCAAATACACCAGCCATTCATTATCGATATCCAGCACGACATCCAGCGCGCCATCGCGGTCCATATCGCGCAGCTTCATGCGCACCGGCGTACCATCGCTCTGCGCGCCGAACAGATACGGGCCAACCTGCACCTTGGGCGCGGATGCATCGCCGCCAGGGAACTCGATCAGTACGACGCGGCGGTGCAGATTCATGGCCATCAGATGCGTTGGTATCCCGCGCGACTCCTGGTGCCCCAAGAGCCCGTCGAGATGGGTGGTGCGCGGCCAGCCGTAGCGCAGATCATCGCGCAGCCCCGTGAGGCGCGCCATACCGACAGCGCCCAGCGCGAGCAGTGCCGCGATGGTGAGCAAAGCCGTCAGCAGCTGCAGCGCCGACGCGGCTTTCCACGGCGAGCGGCGCCGCACCGGGCCGACCGCGCGCAGATCGCTACTGGCAAGCAGCATGCGTGGCCTCACGATCACGGGCAGCCTGGCGATTGAAATCGCGGCTGCTAGCGCGAAGTCCGCTGAAGCGGACTAGCCGACTTTTCGAGACACATCCATCCTCGATGCCGCGCACAACCCGCGCGGTCCTAGAAACGATAGCGCGTGGCATAGGCGTTCCTCCCGAATCAAAGCTACCGCGGCGCGCAATACTACGCGCGATGTTGGATAGCATACCGTCGCAGCGGGACAAAAGTGTCGCGGCGGGGGCCAGAAATCATTAAGCTCGATGCGCCACGGCGTCAGCCGCAGCAGCCCATTCTCGGGGTCCTCGATGTCGCCCCAGGTCAGCGCTGGGTCGAAGCCCAGCGGCGGCGGGGTGCGCCGGAGCAGATCCCAGATGCGCTGCCGGGTTGCGAAGTCGCCATCCCAGAGCGCACGACATTCCACATAGATCGGCTTGAACGGATGGGCGATATACGCCAGCGAGAGGAACGGGTTGGCGGCCAGGTGTTTGACCTTCGGCGAGCTACGGCGAGTGGTGACCCAGCCAGTCGTGCCTTCCCAGATCGGGTGGAGCACACGCGTGCGCGGGCGACCGCGCGTGTCAACGGTCGCGCCGTTACACCACACCACGGCATGAACCCGCTCGATGAACTCCGGCTCGATCTCCGCAAAGGTGTCGATCTTCAGCATAAACGTCTCCTCGTGAATTGCAGACCGTGCCTACATTGGCATTTGGCGCTTATTCGCATGTGCTAAAATATCTTCAGTCTACAGCGCAGCGCCGCGTGCTATAATAACCATAGCGGCAATCGATGCAGACGAGGAGAAGCATACATGTCCAGCCAGCCGATCTACGAAACGCCAACCCAGGCTCAGCGGATCAGCGCCGAAGACGCGCGCATGGCAGCTACCGATTTTCTGCTCGATCATCTGGGCAACCAGTTTGTCACCGGCGAGCCGCTGCTGATGGTCTCTGCTGTGCGTTCAGTCTGGATTGTGCCGGTACAACTTGCCTATATCCACACCGGCTCGCTCGGTAGCGTGGGCGTCATTGCCGTGGACGAAGAGACAGCACAGATCGTCGCCTGGACACCAATTCCTCAAATGAAAGCCGCTAGTCGCCGCTTGCGCGAATCCCAAACACCGACTGTCGCCGAGCAATTCCAGACTTTCATGTCGTCACCTTCAGATACCAAGCCTGAATAACAGATAGTGAACCTGTGAATCCGCTCCTCTTCTTTCCTCAAGAGCGCCCAGAGTCTTGTGTCCCCGCATGCCTACGCATGATACTGGCTGTATTTGGCATCAGCCGTAGCGAAGCAGAGATCTACGACTGCTGCGCGACCGATGCAGATGGAACGCTGCCCAGCCTGGCGGTGCGGTGCGCCCAGAATCTGGGATTGGATGCGACGGCACAACGGCTATCGGATCTTGCTGCGCTGCGAGAAATAATCCAGTCACCAAATCCTGGCCCAATTGCATTTGTTAATTTGGCACCCTTGATCGGAACCAACGTCGTTCACGCGGTTATCATAGGGAACATCGACACTGCAGCCAATAGCATCCAGGTCATCGACCCAGCGTACCCACCAGATGGCCGGCGAATATGGTCCATCGAACTATTCGAGATTGCATGGCGTCTGGCGCGCTTCCAAATCATTTTCGTCATGCCAAAGCAATAACTGACCATCCCTCACATCGAGATCGACCCTTTCCGAAACTCCGTCGTGCCGAGCAGCGCGTTGACCAGCACTGGCGTGCCGCCGCTAGCGATGTCGCGCGCCTGGGCGAGTACCTCGCCGGCCAGTTCCGGGTCGGCGAGCGCGAGGCCGGCGGCGCCAAACGCCACGGCGACGCGGTGGTAGTCGGTGGGCGCGAGCACGGTGCCGACGTCGTCGCCCAGGATCTCGATCTGCTCGCGGGCGATCTGCGTCCAGCCGGCGTCGTTGCCGACCACCGCGACGATCGGCAGCCCATGGCGCGCGAAGGTGTCGAACTCGGCGATGCTGTAGCCCAGCGCGCCGTCGCCAAACAGCACCCAGACCTCGGATTCGGGATGCACCAGCTTGGCGCCAAGCGCGAAGCCCGCACCTACGCCCAGCGTACCGAACGCCCCAGGGTCGAGCCAGGCGAGCGGGCCGCCGGGGCGCACGACGTACGACGCAGTGGCCACGAAGTCGCCGCCGTCGCCGATGATGATCGCGCCGGGGTCGTGGGCTGCTTCGATCTCGCGGCACAGATGCACCGGGTTGACTTTGTCGCTCGGCGCGTGGGCCTGGTGGGCGATCTCTTCATTGCGCGCGTCGTCGCGCTCGCGCAGCTGCGCCTGCCACGCGCCCCAGCGCGCCGCCCGCTCGGAGTTCGACAACGGCGGGGGTTTTACGACCAAGGCACCAAGGCGCCAAGTTTTAATGGAGTGGAAGATGCTCACTTTCCTTTCAATTCTTGGTGTCTTGGCGTCTTGGTGGTTATTTTCTTGCACTCCTCCCAGCACGTCGGCCAGGCCCTGCAGGAACAGCCCTGGGTCGCCGAGCACGCCGATCGTCGGCCGGCGATTCAGCCGCAAGTCGCGCGGGCTGCGATTGGCCGCCACGTAGCATGCACTGCGCCGGATCTGCCGCCCGTAGTCGAGCCGGAAGTCGCACGGCACGCCGGCCAGCAGCACGAAATCGGCCTCGCGCAGCGCCTCGCGGCGCTTGTGGCGCATCTGCAGCGGGTGGTTGGCGCCAAGCAGCCCGCGGGCCATGCCCGACAGGTACACCGGCACGCCCAAGCGCTCGACCGCGCGCGCCAGCGCGGGTGCTTGGAGGGCGGCCAGCAGCGCCTGGCTGCCGACCAATATCATTGGGCGTTCCGCGCGAAGCAGTCGCTCGGCGACGTGCTTGATCTGAGCGGGATCGGGTTGCGGCGGCGCAGGCGTTATTTTTTCCGTCATCTCAACGTTGCCGGCCCCAGCGAAGATCCGGTTGACCCGCGCGCGCAGGTACAGCTTAACGGCGCGATCGACCAAGCCGCGCCCGCCGCTCGCCGCTCCGTAGAGCCGGCGCACGGTCGCCTCGTCGTATAGGAGATCGATCGGGCACTCGACGAACACCGGGCCGGGCACACCGCTCTGCGCCTCGCGCAGGGCCTGCTCGACGGCCGGGACCAGATCGGCCACGCGGCGCACGGCGGCGGCCCACTTAACATGCGGCCGCATCAGCGCCAACTGGTCGATATCTTGTAGCGCACCGCGGCCCTTCAGCACCGTTGGCGCGGCGCCGCCCAGCAGCAGTACGGGCGATTGGGCGATCTGAGCATTCTTCACTGCGGTGATCGTATTCGTCAGCCCCGGCCCGGCGGTGACGGCCGCCACACCGGGTTGGCTGGTCAAGCGCGCCACCGCGTCGGCGGCGAACACGGCGGTGGCTTCGTGGCGCGTGTCGATCACCCGAATGCCGCGCGCCTTGCAGCCTGTCAGGATCGGCGAGATATGCCCGCCGCAGAGCGTGAACAGAAACTGGGTGCCCTGCGCCGCCAGGACGCCGGCAATCATATCGCCGCCGTGCATCATTGCCTCCAGGTGTATCAGTGCGCTTCGCCGCGCTACAGTATACTCGAGCTTTTTCTTGTGCGGTGTGATATCACAATATCGGTGCACTGCACTTGCACGAGCTGCTCACTTCGGCTGGAGCGCCCGCTGAAAGAGCGCCGTGCCATAGAACTCGTACGAAGCCGCCTTATCGGGGAAGTCGATCAGATGCACGGTAAAGCGCGCCGGCAGGCCGTTGTCGGGGCAGCGGTCGCGGAAGAACGACGCGTAGGCCCGCGCATAGGCCTGGCGCAGGCGGTCTTGCTCCTGCGCATACCCCAGCGGATCGGCCAAAGGGTTGGGCGACTTTGGCTGCGCGCCGAACGCGTGGATCTCTAGAAAATCCACATCGGCGATCGATGTGCAGATGCCGGCCTCGCGCAGCCACTTCTCCCAGCAATCGAACACCAACGGCACCTCCTTGTCGGGGTCCATCGACGTCACGCTGTCGAGCCCCAGCACCGAGGTGGCCGAGTGCCCGCCGGTTAATCCCGAGAAATACAGCTTCAAATCGCCGTCGGGCAGCGTTTCGACTACCAGATTCGACAGCAGCGGCGTGTCGCCCTCGTAGTAGTAGGCCACTTTCCCGCGCTGCCTTACCTTGAATGCCATAGATTGCCTCCTCGTTGAGCGTACGTTCAATATAAGATGATATGTTCGATCGATCCCGATTTCCTGTAGTTCCTATAGTTCCTATGCACGGGAACAGCAGGAACTAGGGGAAATCCAAATCGATTTGCGATGCTGTCATACCGTGTAACCAGTTCCCTCGCTCGCACGTCCGATAAAAAGGATTCTTCGGAGGCTTACGTTAAGTATTCAACACTGGTGAGGAGTGACAGCTCTCATGATAGATCAGATTATCGCGCCTTCTTCAACGATCGACCCGCTCGCGCTCGATCTGCTACGCGCAGCCCTGCCGGGTCGCGTGCATACGCCTGGCGGCATCGGCTACGAGGCGGCGCGGGCCGGATTTGGTTTGACCGACCTACCCTCGCCCGACGTGGTCGTCGTCGCCGAGAGCGCCGCCGACGTCGTGGCCGGGGTGAACTTTGCACGCACGCAGCGGCTTCCGGTTGGCGTACAGGCCACCGGTCACAACTTTGGCGCCCCGTTCAAGGGCGGCGTGCGGATCAACACCAGCCGCATGCAGGGTTGCTCGATCGACCCAGCGGCACGAACCGCGCGTGTCCAGGCCGGCGTAATCTGGAAATCGGTCGTCCAAGCGGCGCACCAGTACGGTCTGGCGCCGCTCAACGGTTCGTCGCCGCTCGTCGGCGTCGTCGGCTATAGTCTGTTCGGCGGGTTCGGCTGGCTGCTGCGCAAGTATGGCGCGGCCGTCGACAGCGTGATCGCCGCGGATGTGGTGACTGCCGACGGTCAACTGCTGCATGTCAGCGCGGCCAGTCACCCGAATCTGTTCTGGGCGCTGCGCGGTGCGAGCGGCAACTTCGGTGTTGTCACCGCCTTGGAGTTCAAGCTCTACCCGGTCAGTGAAGTGTATGGCGGCGCGCTATTCTTCCCGATGGAGCGGGCTGAGGAAGTGCTGACGACCTATAGCGAGTGGGTCACGACGCTGCCCAACGAGATGACGTCGACGATCGTGCTTATGCGGGTGCCGCCGCTGCCAGAGGTGCCCGAGCCGCTGCGCGGCAAAGCAATTGTGACCATCCGGGCGGCTTACACTGGCACCGAAGAGCAGGGCGCGCGGCTGCTGCAGCCGCTCCGCGACCTCGGCGGACTCCTTGCCGATACGTTCCGGATGCTGGCATACAATGAGGTTGCCACAATCTCCAACGACTCGACCAACCCAATGCTGGCCTGGCGCAAGACGGCGATGCTGAAGGATCTTTCGCCGGCGACGATCCAGACGATTCTGCGGATGAATGGAGTGGCCGGCCAGGCCCCAGTGATGGTCTTTGAGATCCGGCACCTGGGCGGAGCGATGACGCACGTGCCGCCGGAGAGCGCCGCATTCAGCCAGCGCTACGCGCCGTTCATTATGCACACAATCGGCGTGATGACGAGCCCGCAGCAGGCCGAGGTTGTCAAGCGCAACACGCAGGCGATCTTCATGGCCATGCAGCCGCACTCGACCGGCGGCGTGCTGCCGAGTTGGCTTGGCGATGGAGATCACGGCGTGGAGCGCACCCGGGCGGGCTTCTCGGCCGAGCACTACGAGCGGCTGGTGGCGCTGAAGGACCGCTACGACCCGACGAACATGTTCCGGCACAACCACAACATCCCGCCGTCCAACATGAGCATGTAGGATCAATACTTCTCAAATAACGCCAGGCCGGCTTGTCCTCACCCCAACCGCCTCTCCCTGAACGCGAGAGGGAACACCGAAGGCAGTGGAATGTGGGTACTCCTCTCCCCGTGTGGGAGAGGGGCCGGGGGTGAGGGCGCTAGCTAGTGCGGCTCTCCTGACCGGGTCCCATTTTGGGCGTACTATCGCGGATGATCAGCTCAGTTTGAAGCGTGACCGTACTGCCCGGAAACGTCATCTCTTCCCCTTCAATCTGCGCCAGCAAGGTCTTCACCGCCAGAATCCCCAGCTCACGCAGAGGCTGTCTGACGGTAGCCAGCGCCTATGTCGATCGTCGGGATCGGCGTCGACTGGCAGCAGGCGATCAAAGGGTTGGTGTTGTTGTTCGCCATCTTCTTCGATGTGTATAATAAGAATAAGAGCTGATCTTATTAAGAAATAGGCTCCTATTCGGAAAACACTTCATATCGCGTCGGTGGTCAGCGTCGCCAGCAGTGTGGCCGCGCACTCGACCAACTCCTCAAGTCCGCCGGCGGCAAATGGCGATTGCCAGACCGCGTAGATGTCTTCGGCGTAGAGCGCCGCGGGCGCCAGATATCCGCAGCTACCATTGCTAAGGTTCAGCACAGCCACCATCCTGGTCGGGAAGCGCCGCCTGATCTCCTGCTGAAAATACGAATACGCCTCGTTCGGCTGCGCCACCAGCAGCGCATCGCCGATTCGCCAGGCGTATACAGGCATCGCCCAGGCATCGCCATCGCCGACGATTCGCCGTACTCCCCAACGGCGTCGCAGGCGTTCGACCATCACAGGATCGTTTGTCTGAGCGATCAAGGCCTCGATCTCGGCCAGCGACTGAAGATCGCGCTTGAGCGGCAGCGCGGCCGTTCCCCGAATCGCCTTGAGTTCCCTTGGCGCGCGCCAGGGTGCCTGGCGCCAGACGGCGAGCGGCGCGCCCGACTCGACGGCTGCCTCGAACCGCAAGTGCATGCCTGGCTCGGGCATGGCTTCGAGTGCGGCGAGACATGCCCAGCCCAGTTCGCGCCCGTGCCGTTCGGCCACTGCGACATCCGCGGTATATTGTTCGCGCGGCGCCAGTTCGCCCGACGCCCCTTGAAGAAACAAACACGGCCCGCCAGTACGGGTCTCGATAACCTCGCGCATCGCGCCCACATAGTCTGGCGAGATCAGCGTGTTCTCCCATGCGAGGGTGGTGGGGTGGCAGGCATAGTTTACGAGTGTCGCCCTGATCTGGCCGTCGCTGGCCGTGACACGGCCAACCAGTAGTGTGTCGTCTGCGGGAGCATCCGGGTTGTATCCGACCAGAAAGCGCGGCCGGTCTGGGTCGCGCAGATCGCGATTGCTCGCCAATGTGCAGCGCCCGAGTCCCCAGGTCAGTTGCGCTGGCACCGCGTCGGCCAGCGCGTTCTGAATCGCCTTGATGCACGCATCACGCACAGTTAGCAGATACGGCCGGATGAGCTCGCCGCCCGGCCGGTCGGCATTCAGCAGGCGGGTGCCTGGGCCGGCGTGCGTGTGGCTCAAGGCCATAATCAGCCGCTCCTCGGGAAGGTCGAGGGCTTCCAGAACGCCGCGCCGCACAATCGCCTCGTCGTCGCGGTCGCGCCACCAACCAAGATCGAGCGCCACCAGGTCGAGCGGCGGCTGGTCGGCGGCCATCTGCAGCGTCAGCGCCGTCGCAAGCAGCGGCCGATGTACGCCCTGGGCAGTGTCGAAGGTGGCGGCGCCCCAGTTGCGCGCGTTGATACCTGGGGGCGGCGTGATATCGCGCCGTGCCACGCCAATGATTCCGCCGAAACCTGCCGGAGTTGGAGCAGGCCGTGCGCTATGGCCCATGTTGCCCACCTACCTGAATTGCAGATTGCAGATTGCAGATTGCGCTCTACAATATGCAATCTGCAATTTACAATTGCACTATCGTGCCTGGATAGCCTTCAGCGCCGCTCGGAACGCATCCAGGGTGAAATCGATATCGGCTGATGTGTGCGCGGCGCTCACAGAGCCTTGCTTGCAGGGGATCGGAAAGAAGTACACACCGCGGCTGATCAAGTCGAGCCGCAGGCGCTTATCGAGACTAAAATCGTGATCGGCGAGAATGGCATGCCAGTCGCGTGGCGTCGCCTGACAGAAGTAGATACAGAACGCCGACGCGTTGCGCGCGACGACGCCAACCACCCCAGCCTCTGCCAAAATCACCTCGATTCCAGAGCACAATCGGTCGCTCACTGCCTCGATATCACGGTAGATCGCCCCATCATTGCGCATCAACAGTTCGAGCGTCGCAATCGAAGCGGCCGCGTTCACCGGGTGACCATTATAGGTGCCGGCGATCAGCACGCGTTTTGCCGGGTTGGGCGCATCGAACAAATCCATGATCTCTTTCCGCCCGCCAACCACCCCCAGCGGATAACCATTCGCGACAGCTTTACCAAAGATCGAAATGTCGGGCCGTACACCGGCGACCGACTGGTAGCCACCAAGCGCGGAGCGAAAGCCAGTCTTGACCTCATCGAAGACCAGCAGTGCTCCATAGCGATCGCAGAGCTCGCGCAGGCCCGCCAGATACCCTGGCTCGGGCAGCACGACCCCAACATTCTGGAGCACCGGCTCAAGTAGGACACAAGCGATACGATGGCGGCGCAGCACATACTCGACTGAGTCGAGATCGTTGAAGTTGACACAGTGAATGCGCTGCTGCGTACTCAGCGGTATCCCCGCGGAGATTGGAACGAATGGATATTCTCCAGGCGAGACGCGCGGGCCAACCTGCTCAAGCGAGGGCATCACCGCGCGGCCGACGTCGTCGTGCCAGCCGTTGTAGCCGCCCAGCGGCGTGATAATATCATCGCGGCTGGTCCAGGCGCGTGCGAGACGAATGGCATACGCGCTCGCCTCGCTGCCGGTGTTCACGATCTGAACCCGCTCTAGGCTAGGAACCGCCCGGCATAGCAGCTCTGCCAAGCGCGCCTCCCAGAACGTCGGACCACTGCCAATCAGTGACCAACCTTCTTCGATTGCGCGGGTCACGGCAGCAGTGATCTCGGGATGGTTGTGACCCAGGAGATGCGGGGCGAACGCCGCGTGATAGTCGATATACTCATTCCCATTGGCGTCGGTCAGGCGGCTGCCGCGCGCCTGAGTAAACACGATCTGCGGATCGGCTTTGCGGTTGAGCGACACCACACCGCCGGCGATATAGCGCGCGCTGCGTTCAAGGATCTGCTCGGCTTGCAGTGAAATAGCGGCCATGTTGCCCTCCTTCGTGCCCCATATCCGCTGGACGATGACTTTGTGCGAGTATACCACTTCCGCCGCTCCACGGACATGTGGGATATTGAGGCAGGGATAGCGTATAATATGTGAAGCAACTTATGAATTTTGACAACCAAATCGGCAAGCATTGGAGTGACCGATTGCTTCTGAATTCTGGCTTCTGCGATGGAGGCGGTAATGAACCGTGTACGCGCCCTTGAACTGCTCGCGCAAAGCAAACCAGTGTTGGCGGACCGTTATGGCGTGACGCGCCTGGCCTTGTTCGGCTCCACCGCACGCAATGCTGCGCGGAACGATAGCGACATCGACATCCTCGTCGCCTTCGATGGTCCAGCCACATCAGAACGCTACTTTGGCGTCCAGTTCTACTTGGAAGACCTGTTCGGCTGTTCGATCGATCTGGTGACCGACAAAGCTTTGCGCGCTGAACTGCGTCCGTTTATTGAACAAGAGGCAGTACATGTCTGATTCCGCGCAGCGCGCATGGCGATTTTACCTGGACGACATGATCGCTTTTGCCGAGAATGTTATCGGCTATATCGATGGCCTTGAACAGAGTCGGTCACGCGATGCATCTCGCTATCCAAGGTGATCTTCTCATACGCGACATGCATCAGCTCACGAGCGCAGGGAGTGACGAAGATTGCTCCCTGCATTGTTTTGCTATCGAATTCGACTGAGCAACGGATTTCCATTTGTTCACATACGTTTTTCAGTTAGGCGGCGCAGATATTTGCATTAGCTATTGCAACTGAAACTCTCGCACATTATACTGAGACGATCCGCCTGTAATCATTGTTCGTTTGAACATCTAATGGAGCGAATACATGCTTGGTACAGCCCTGGCAAGCGCCCTCGTCGCAAGCCTTCTAACGAAGATAGGAGAAAAAAGCATCGAAAAAGCCGCTGAGGGCGTCGTCGCGACAACCGTTTCCAGAACCAAGAATACTATTGAGAAGAAGTTGAAGAAAGGTGATTACGCGCCTATTGAAAGAGCATTGAATGATGCGCGAGATGATCTGCTCGCTCAATGTCGCGATGAAGATCAGCGCCGCCGAGTAAATAGCATCCTGGAAGGTTTACTCAATTCTCAGTCCAGCGTGCTCCTCGATGAATTCAGCCAACAGGTCACACAAGCCTATCTTCGACCATCGCCCGAACCGACCGATGCTCTCATTCTTGCACAGATGTATCGCAAGATTGCCGGGCCGGCCGCGCTCATCAAGGGTGAATTACCACACGAAGATGATCTTGCCAAGTTGCTATCCGCCTTCTTCGAGGCCTTTCGCGAACGCTTGTTGCGCGAGAAGGACTTCACCTACCTCCGCGAGTATTTTCAACTCACCGAGGCGCGCCAACAGACCGACATCCAACAAGAGATGTGCGATCTGCTTGAGGCCATCGCCGCCAATACTGCCCGCGATGTCGAGGTTGTCGATGATAGCGCCCTGAGCCGAGAATATCGGAGCTATTTGATTGCGGAGTATAAAGACCATATTATTCGCGGCTTTGCGCCGCAGGTTGGTGGTCGCGTACTGGCGCTGCCGCTCTCAGAAATCTTTCTGCCGCTACAGGCGATTGAAGGGCGGCCAGCGGTAGCGCAGTATGCGGAGGAAGATCTACGGCGCCAAGTCGAGAGCGAGTTCCGCAGCGAGTTCGATTGGCAACGCCGCCGCGAAGAGATGGAGAAACGATACGCTCAGCTTAGCGCACGGCAAGCAGCCCAGCGCACTCTAACATTGGCCGATCTGCTGCGTAGCGCTCGGGCGGTGCTGCTTGGCGACCCTGGCGCGGGCAAGAGTACGGTGACACGCTATATAGCCTACGCACTTGCTGCGGGCGATTTTACTCATACTGGAACAGAGGTAGGCGATCTAACGCCAGTATTGGTTCGTATTGCGAATTATGCCAGGGCCTATGAACGCGGCGATGGCACACTCCATCTGATCGAATATATCGAGCGTGAGCTATTTCCTCGGCCCGAGTTTGGCAGCTATATCCAGCGGATGATCAAACAAGGTAAAGCATTAGTGATTCTCGACGGTCTGGATGAAGTGACCGACCCCAGCTTGCGTATGCAGATCACCGAGCATATCCAGGCCACAGTTTCGAGCTTTAGCGCCAATCGTTACCTGGTGACGAGCCGCATCGTCGGCTACGATCTTTCCCCGCTCACGCGCGAATTTACCCATGCTACACTTCAAGATCTTACCACTGCCGACCAACGGCGATTCGTTCAGCTCTGGTATGCCGCAATCCGATCACACGTCAGCGAAAGCACCAGCGCCGCAGGTGCCGATGACTTGATCGCTGCGTTGCAGAACAAACCGCAGATTGCCCGAATTGCCGCAAACCCCTTGCTTCTGACTATTGTCGTGCTTATGCATTGGCGCGGTGTCAAGCTGCCGAGCCGGCGCGTGCAAGTTTATGAGAACGCTACGGATACCCTGGTTGAGTATTGGACTCAGCAGCGCGGCGTGGATATGGACGCCGAGGAGATCAAGCAGATTCTAGCGCCGATCGCGCACTATATTTTGTCCAGCAATGTCGGTGGAGTGATCGGCCACCTCGATCTGCTGCCGCGCTTTTTCAATGGCATCGTCGAGCAACGAGGATGCAATCAGAATGAGGCGCGGCGGATCGGCAAAGATCTGCTTGGCGATTTGAATGAACAGAGCGGCCTGTTTCTGGAACGCGGCCGCGACGCATCAAATCAGCCTGTGTATGGGTTTCTCCATCAGACCTTCGGCGAGTATCTGGCAGCGCTGTGCCTGGCACAACAGATGCTGAGTGGGAACTTCCAGCTTGGCGACTATATTCATCGAAGCGTTTGGTATGAACCGCTGCTGCTGACTACCGGGCACCTTGCGCTTGTCAGCCCCGTACATACTGACCAGCTTATACGCCAGATTCTTGACTTTGAAGCGCCATACGAAGAGGTATTGCAGCGCAACCTGCTGCTCACGGCCGACTGTTTAGGCGACGACGTGCAAGTAAAACCGCACTTGCGCGATGAGATTCTGAGCCGCCTGGCTAAATTATTGTGCAATGAGGCGCCACAACTACAGTCCGCCGCGCTAGAGCGATTCCAACGGCTAGCCAGCACTCGTTATAGAGAGCCAGCACTCGCTCTGCTCAAAAACATTTATGTGCTGGATAGCGCAGATGCCAGCAGTCAACTCTCAGAGCAGGCTCAACTTAGCCTTGCAACAGCCTTGGTATATCTCGGCGACCGAGCGACTGCGCAGCCGATTATCTGGCGGCTTACCGACGACAAAAATACCGACTATGCTTCGGTTCGACAGCTAGCCCAGCGACTGCGTTTCGAGCATTGGCCCGAGCAAGCGGCTGACTTTCTGTTACAGCTTCTAGCCGATCAGCGTGATCGTTTTGCAGTCTCGGTCGGTTCAGATCTGGCTAGCTCGACAATCGGGATAGTGGATGCTGGGCTGGCGCGGCGCGTGTTGGGCGAGACGGGTTATGCTCTGTTAATCCACCGACTAACCGAACAGATGCCGGAGCAAGTTAGTCAAGCGCGTCTGCGCTGGCTGGCTGTCCTCGGGCAAGATCAAACAGATCTACAAAAAGTTGCCGATCTGACATTAGCGGACATTCCAGCCGAAGTGCGCTGCCTGGCAGCTACGCGACTATTGAAAACAACGCAACAAGTTATCGGAATCGCGGCGCTGCGCGAACTTCTTATGACTGCATCTGAGCAAGCGCCGGCTGCCGCACAGGCGCTGATGAATATAGGCGAGGCCATACAGATTGACTGGAACCTCATTCGTGACACTGCCCTGATGGCTAACAACGCAACAGCGCCGCAGGCAATCGTAACGCTATTGCAGTCGGGTGATCGCGTCACGACGCTCCCGGCGGCTTTGCATGTCTTGGCAACAGGCAGAGCATCAGAGGTGGGCACAGTGGGCGACCGTCGGCTGTGGAGAGTCACAGCCGCGCTAATTGAAGATGGTTATATGGAAGTTGGTCTTGCAGCAGCCTACTGGCTCGCGCTTTGCCCAGGCTATGAGCGCCGGATAAATGCTTGCGAAGCGCTGTTAGAGGCGGGCAAAGTAGATCGGGTCATACCTTTATTAGAAATGCTCGCGTACGATTCCCATGACGAGCCAAGCCGCCGCGCCTGCCAGCATTTACTGAGCCTGCGCGAGAGCGATCGAGTTGTGCCGCTCTTGGTTGAAGAGGCAAGCACTACGGACGCCGAGGTTCGCTACCAAGCCTGCCTCGCTCTCGCGCTAGCAAACCCCCAATCCAATGAACCACAACGGCCAAGTTACAGCCGCCTCGACCGCATGATCGCGTTGCATTCAACACAATTTGAGCTATATCGTTCGGCAATACAGGATCTGTGCCATGCGGGCATGGCTGCTTTGGAAAAACTCGCCCCGCAAGATCAACGCGAGATAGCAACTGTCATTCTTGGGAAGGTGAGCATGGATTGGCTGGTCGGACTAAGCGTAAGTGAGACAGACATCAAGGCTTTATACGAGTCAAACATACCAGCGCTCCAAGTGAATGCGGCCTATTTCGATCTTCGCCGCGGGCTAGTAGAGCATCCGCGGGCATTGCTCACCGAATTGCTTAGCAAAACAATAAAGGAAATTTCTATCCCTATCACACTTGAGGCGTTGAGTTTATTAGAGCTAGTGAGTAATGAAAGACAGATCGATTTATTTGTCCGATTGTTAGCTAATCCCGTAAGTGCCATACGTAAAAGCGCCATAGATACATTTGGCCACTTTGGAGACGCGCAAGCAGTCGCGCCCTTACTGACGCTACTCGCGAATGATACAGATGACGAAGTACGCAGTAGTGCTTCAGAGGCACTTAGGTGGATTAGCGACCCGCAAGCGATTTCTTTCTTACTCACCGCAGCCATTAATGATACGGATAGCAGGGTACGCGTTAATGCAGCACAGGCACTTGGTTGGATTGGCGACCCGCAAGCGGTTCACCCTTTGTTCCCTGTACTCATAGAAGATACGGATAGCAGGGTACGCGTTAATGCAGCACAGGCACTCGGTTGGATTGGCGACCCACAAGCAGTTCCCTCCTTGCTTGCCGCACTCACGAATGATACCGATAGCAGCGTTCGCAGCAGAGCAGCGCAGGCACTCGGTCTGATTAGCGACCCACAAGCAGTCCAGCCCTTGCTCGCCGCACTCGCCAATGATACCGATAGCAGCGTTCGCAGCAGAGCAGCGCAGGCGCTCGGTTGGATTGGCGACCCACAAGCAGTCCAGCCCTTGCTCGCCGCACTCGCCAATGATACCGATAGCAGCGTACGTGGGGGTGCCGCCTATGCCCTCGGCCAAATTGGCGACCCTCTGGCACTCCAGCCTTTACTTGCTGCACTCGCCGATACCGATAGCTCGGTGCGTGAGGGCACAGCACGGGCAATCGGCCAGATTGGTAACCCCCAAGCCGTTGCGACCCTCCTGGCTGCGCTCACTGATACAGACAGGTGGACGCGTGAGAGCGCGGCACAAGCCCTGGCCCGGATCGATGGTACTGCGGCTATAAACATGATTAGCGCTATTTCAGGAACAACTTTTGAGTACAAAGCTGAGCTACTCATCCATACCTTGATTCACCTCGCACCGGCAGAAGCGATATCGCTCCTCGATACTTATGCCCGCAAGCTACGCCGCAGATCCTGGCTACTGCGCCTGCGCGGCCATGCGTTCACCAGATTAGGAGATCGTGCAGCAGCACTGACTAGCTTTAAAGAAGCGATTGAGCAACAAGAGACATCTGACAACTTGCTGGCTTTAGCGCATCTGCACCTGGAGAACGGCGAGCTTGCAGAAGCTCGTATGTATGCAGACCAGGCGGTGAAGCTGGCACCGAAAGGTGCGATCTCCTTGTTGAGTCAGGCGGTTGTGCAATGGGCTCAAGGCGAAGCAGAGGCAGCCTTCGAACAACTAACAAAGGCATTACGAAGAGATCGGCGCATTACCAATATCAAAGACCTTCAATTCGACCATATGTGGGGAACTACATCGATCGCTACACTGCAGGAATTGCTAGCGGCAATGGAAAAGTAATTGGGGAGCAATTGAAAATGTGTGGCTTCCAAATTGTACCTTGTGACATATACTCTCAACCTAACGCAACCACGCCGATAAGATTATGACTCACGATCGTAATCATTCAAGGCGACGACGAGGCGGGAAACTACGGTTCACAGAGCGTGCCGGAAACGACCCGCGCACAAACACACTATTACTGGGAGAATCATGTCTACGAATCGTAACCACCGGCTCCCGGCGGATGACATCCAAGCCAAACCGCCGCGCCTTAATCGGCATTCAGTCACTGCCCAACTATGCGCCGATGAGTCGCCAGTACAGCGTCACGGCGCTGGCCGAGCTAGGCCGGATTCGACCGCCGTGCAGTTGCTGGGCCTCAAGCGCAAATCCGAACGCCGCCCGGCGCAGCTGGCGGCCGCGGCACCGTAAACCCAATTCGTCGAGGACACAGTAGCATCACAATGGTGCTCATCGAGTAGCACCGCGTTTCAGGGTAGGGCGTTCAATTGAACGCCCTACGGCGAGGAATACCGCGAACAATGCGCGCATCACTCAACTGCATGGTCTAGTTTCCATGCTTCCGCCGCTCCGCCATTCCGTGTTCAAACGCCCTACTCCACCGTCACGCTCTTCGCCAAATTCCGCGGCTGGTCCACGTCGGCGCCGCGGCGCACCGCGAAGTGGTAGGCGATCAGCTGCATGGGGATGCTGGTCAGGATCGGCGCGAGCAGCGGCAGCGTCTCGGGCACCTCGATCACATAGTCGGCCTTGGCTTTGACCACCGTGTCGCCCTCGGTGACGATCGCGATCACATGGCCGCCGCGGGCTTTCACCTGCTCGATGTTCGAGAGTATCTTCTCGTAGATTGCGTCGCGCACCGCCACGCACACCACCGGCAGATCTTCGTCGATCAACGCGATCGGGCCGTGCTTCATCTCGCCGGCCGGGTAGCCCTCGGCGTGGATATAGCTGATCTCCTTCAGCTTGAGCGCGCCCTCCAGCGCGATCGGGTAGTTGATCTGCCGGCCCAGGAATAGCGCGTCGCCGGCGCGGTGGTAGCGCTCGGCCAGGTCCTTGTAGATTGCCTGGTGCTTCAAGATCTGCTCGACTTTGCCCGGCAGCTCGACCAGCGCCTGGATGTGCTCGCGGATCTGGCCAGGCTTCAGCGTGCCGCGCGCCTGGGCCAGCCGCAGCGCCAGCAGGTACTCGACCATTAGCATCGAGGTGAACGCCTTGGTCGAGGCCACGCCGATCTCCGGGCCGGCGTGCAGGTACAGGGCGCCCGCGTCGGCCAGCCGCGCCGCCTGGCTGCCGACCGCGTTGACGATCGCCGCGCTCTTGACGCCCTGCGCCCGCGCTTCCTCCATCGCCGCCAGCGTGTCGACCGTCTCGCCGCTCTGCGTGATCGCCAGCAGCAGCGTGTCGTCGCCGAGCAACGGCGCGCGATAGCGGAACTCCGAGCCGTAGTCGACATCGACCCGCACTTTCGCCAGCGTCTCCATCAGGTATTTGCCGATCAGCGCGGCGTGCCAGGCCGTGCCGCAGGCTACCGCATACACGCGCCCAAGCCGCCACAACTCGCCCTCGGTCAGGCGCAGCTCGTCGAGCAGCACCGCGCCGCCCTCCAGGTCGACTCGTCCGCGCAGCGCGTCGGTCAGCGCGCGCGGCTGCTCGAAGATCTCCTTCTGCATGAAGTGCTTGAAGTCGCCCTTGGCCGCCGCGACCGGGTCCCAGGTCATCATGGTCGGCAGCTTCTCGACCGGCGCGCCATCCAGGTGCGACACCTGCGCGCCGGACGCGGTTACCACCGCCAGCTCGCGATCTTCGAGAAAGATCATACGCTGGGTGTAGTCGAGAATCGCCGGCACGTCGGAGGCGACAAACATCTCGCGCTCGCCGATGCCAATCACGATCCCGCCGGCGTTGCCCAGTCGCGCCGCCACCAATCGACCCGGCTCGCGCCGCGACATGGCCACCACCGCGTTGCCGCCCCGCAGCTGCGCCAGCGTCGCACGCACGGCCTGCTCTAGAGACCCGGTCGCGGCGTACTCGTCGCCCAGCAGCCGCGCGATCACCTCGGTATCGGTCTGCGACTCGAAGTGGTGGCCGCGTGCGACCAGTTGATGCTTCAGCTCCAGGTAGTTCTCGACGATGCCGTTCTGAATCACGACGATATCGCCGCTGGCATCGCGATGCGGATGCGCGTTCTCTGCGGTCACCGCGCCGTGGGTTGCCCAGCGGGTGTGGCCGATGCCGCACGAGCCGTGGGTTGGTTGCTCGCGCAGTTGCGCGACCAGGTTCGACAGCTTGCCAACGCTACGGCGCAACTGCAGCTCCGCGCCGTTATCGATCGCGATCCCGGCTGAGTCGTAGCCACGATATTCAAGCCGGCCGAGACCACCGACCACCACCTCGGTCGCCTCGCGGGGGCCGACATATCCAACAATGCCGCACATGGATTTGTTCCTTCATATTCAAGCGTTGTTGATAGCGTGATGCGTATTGCGTATTGCGTAAAGGCACCACACAGCGCCGCGTAGCACCATGCAAAGCGCAGATGATCCATCGCATCAGGCGACGAACATCGTTGCGACTACGCAATACGCAATACGAAATACGAAACATGTGGCAGCATAAGGCCAGGGGACGCAGTTTGGCCCTCATTAGCGCTGCTTGTTGTGGTTGCTCACCGCGCCCGTTTGTCTCACCCGTCGCCGGGCGGATTTGAAAGGCGCTTGCAGGCGGTGGCGCGCCTGGGAGGCATCCGCTGATCTTTCGATGTTCCGAGCCAGGAGCCAGGAGTCAGGGGTCAGGAGTCAGAATATGTCATCGAAATGCGATGTATTTCAATGAGGCATTCTGACTTCTGACTTCTGACTTCTGACTTCATCCCGTTAGCCCCAACTCGCGCTGGGGAACCTCCACCTCGTCAACTGAAGCGGCGACTACGCGCTCCAGTCCATGCGCTTGTTCCTATCGTCGCTGGCGGCTGCACCTTCCTTTCGCGTCCTATGCAATCGGCTAACATGACACTCAGTATACCACGCGCACGGTTCCTTTCAAATGACAAACCTATGAGCCCACGTCGCTGCGGCGATCGGCCGCCAATGCCGGTGTCGGCGCAACACCAGCCGCACCGACACCGGACGACGCAACACTATCCGCACCCATCCTGCGAGCATCACGTAGCAACGCTCAACTCAAGCATGTATCCGTGCAATCCGTGGCCCAAATCCGTGTCCTCATTGGACCTCGACATCGTGGGCGCCGCTCTCCTGCTTGCCGGCTGAAGTGATCCGCACGAACTCGGCGTTCTGCCACAGCTCCTGGATTGTAGCGGCGCCGGCGTAGCTCAGACCCGAGCGCAGGCCGCCAACCAACTGGTAGATCAGGTCTTTCACAGGGCCGCGATCCGGCACCATCGCCTCGACACCCTCGGGCACCACACGTTCCCAATCCTCAGGGTCGACTTCGCGATGCAGCTCGACCTCTTGGCGATCAATGTTAGCCATCAGCGAGGCCATGCCGCGCACGATTTTATAGCGCCGGCCGTTGCGCACTACAGTGGCACCGGGGCTCTCGTCGGTGCCGGCCAGCAGGCTGCCGAGCATCACCGTGCTCGCGCCCACCGCAAGCGCCTTGGTGATATCGCCCGCGGTGCGAATACCGCCGTCGGCGATCACCGGCACGCCCAACTCCTGGCCCGCCGCGGCACAATCGGCCACCGCGGTCAGCTGTGGCACGCCGAATCCAGTGACGATGCGCGTAATACAGATCGAGCCCGCGCCAACCCCAACCTTCACCGCATCGGCGCCGGCCACGACCAGGTCGTGCACGCCTTCGGGCGTGGCGACATTGCCGCCGATCACGTCGATTCGCGGGAAGCGCGCTTTGAGCCCTCGCACCATCTCGATCGCGCTGTCGGAGTGCCCATGCGCAATATCGACGACCAGCGCGTCGGCGCCGGCTTGCACACAGGCTGTGGCGCGATCGATGTCGGAAGGGCGCACGCCAACCGCAACCGCGACGCGCAGCCGCCCGCGCTCGTCCTTGGTCGCGCTCGGCCACTGCTCGATCTTGATGATATCTTGCGCGGTGATCAGGCCCTGGAGCTGGCCGGCCCGGTCGAACACCGGCAACTTCTCCAGGCGGTGGCTATGCAGCGTATCGCGCGCCGCTTCCATCGATCCACCCGGCTCGGTTGTCACCAGCTTATCGCGCGGCGTCATTACCTCGGCCACCGGGCGGTTCGGATCGGCCTCGAAGAGCAGATCGCGTGTCGTCACCAACCCAACAACTTCGCCATCTTTACCGCATACCAGCAGCCCGCCGATCTCATATTCGAGTAGCATGGCCCGCGCCTCTTGCACCGTGGCATCGCCTGGGATATTGTGCGGCTCCTCAACCATAAAGCCTTCGGCGCGCTTGACACGCTCGACCTCGGCGGCTTGCCGCTCGACCGTCATAAAGCGGTGGATCACGCCCAGCCCACCCATGCGTGCCAGCGCCAGCGCCATAGCCGATTCGGTGACCGTATCCATATTGGCCGACACAATTGGAAGCGCCAGCGCGAGCCGGCGGCTAAACAATGTACGGGTATTCACCGCATGCCGCGAGCGAATGGACGATCGTTTGGGGATCAGTAAGACGTCGTCGAATGTCAGAGCTGTCTCAGGTCGGAGTTTCATACACGTAACCCTATATGTGAATACCTTGGCCGACGCGCAGATGCGGCATCGGGCGGCGTCAGCGCGCCGGCAACCTTGCATAATACCACATTGCGCAGGTTATGCCTTGCGGTATCTTCTCCTCCGGGATTTACGCGCTCACTCGCAAAACACGGATTTTTCTTCTTCGTATCGAACGTTTTTCGTTCTGCGAACGAAAAACGTTCGATACGAGAGTTTTATCCGTGGTGGTCCAAGGCGCGCATCCACTTGAGCCAAAAAGTGGTACCATGCCGAAAACCACCAAAAGACACGCATTATTGGATTCTAAAGCAGGTTGCTAGCGATACATGGTTACGCCCCTGCTATCAGTATGAGCTAGTCCGCAATCTACAATTCTCTTAGGAGCAAACCATGACCGACCGCCCCGCCCGCCGCGTCGCCGGCTTTGGCACGACAATCTTTACGGAGATGAGCGCACTGGCCATCCAGTATAGCGCAGTCAATCTCGGCCAGGGCTTCCCCGATTTTGCCGGCCCAGAGTTTATCAAGCAGGCGGCCGCCGCCGCGATCGCAGCCGATCTCAACCAGTATGCGCCGATGCCCGGCACGCCCAGGCTGCGCCAAGCCGTCGCCGCGCAGTGGCTGCGCGATTACGGGCGCGCGGTCGACTGGCAGAACGAGGTGAGCGTCACCAGCGGCGCGACCGAGGCGCTCTGCGATGCGGCGCTGGCGTTCTTGAATCCTGGCGACAAAGCGATCGTCTTCGAGCCGGCCTACGACGCGTATGTGCCCGATATTACAATGGCCGGCGCGACGCCGATTCCGGTTCAACTTCGACCACCGACCACCGACCACCGACCACTGGCCAATGAGGAACAGAGTCAGTCGCCAGTCGTCAGTCGTCGGTCGTCGTGGTGGTTCGACCCAGCCGAGCTGCGCGCCGCGTTCGAGCGACGGCCAAAGCTGATCTTTATCAACACGCCGCACAACCCGACCGGCAAGGTCTACTCGCGCGCCGAGCTGGAGCTGATCGCCCAACTCTGCCAGGAGTACGATGTGTTGGCGATCACCGACGAAGTGTATGATCGGCTCATTTACGATAGCGCCGAACATATTTCGTTGGCGACACTGCCGGGTATGTGGGAGCGCACGCTGACGCTCAATAGCGTTGGCAAAACGTTCAGTGTGACGGGCTGGAAGATTGGTTATACGGTGGGACCAGCCGAGCTCAACCGCGCGCTACGCCAGGCGCACCAGTGGGTTACCTTCGCGACTGCCACGCCATTTCAGGAGGCCACCGCCGCCGCGCTAGAGCAGGCAGCCGAAAATGGCTACTACCAGCAGCTGCGCGCCGAGTACGATGAGCGCCGCACGCTGCTGCGCGGCATCCTCGAGGCCGCCGGCCTGCCGACGCTGCCGGCCGAGGGTTCATACTTCATCAGCACCGACATCAGCGTGCTCGGCTACACCGACGATCGGGCGTTCTGCCGCTTCCTGACGACCGAGATTGGCGTGGCGGCCATTCCGACCTCGGCATTCTATAGCGACCCAGCCTCAGCGCCGCCATTCGCGCGCTTCTGCTTCGCCAAAAAGCGCGCGACGCTGCAAGCCGCGGGCGAGCGACTCCAGCAACTCCGAGCCAAGGTCTGATAAGAGCGTCATCGTGATGATTGATAGCATCACTTTGGCAATTCACTTTGACAATGAATCACAACGTCATGCTGAACGAAGTGAAGCATCTCTATGCTATACGGCGAGATGCTTCACTTCGTTCAGCATGACATCGCACCCAGCGATAGCGCAGTGCGAATTACTATGATATGGTCCGCTTGATGCTCCGAGAGGTATCTCGCATCTTTCTAAGTTTCAGAGCTTATCCGCGCTGATCCAGCGGCACGTATGCGCGCAGCGCCGGGCCATCATAGTCGGCCTTTGGGCGAATCAGCCGGTTATCGGCCAGTTGTTCGCGGATATGCCCGACCCATCCGGCGACCCGGCTCAGCGCGAATGCCACGGTGAACAGATCGAGCGGAACGCCGAGCGTATAGAGCAGCGGCGCGCTATAGAACTCGACGTTCGGGTTAAGCTGGCGCTGGGTGAAATGCGGATGCTCGGCCACAAACGCGCCGACCTCGTCGGCGATCGTCTGCCAGCGGCCCTCGGCGCCCTGCGCCACCAGCTGTACCTGCTGGCGCAGGTGGCGCACCCGCGGATCCTCTACTTTGTAGATTCTGTGGCCCACGCCCATCAGTCGCTCGCGCCGCGCCAGCATGCCTTCGATATGCTCGCTCACATGCTCCGGCGTGCCGATCGCTAGAAACGTTTCCATGGCTTTTTGGTTCGCACCGCCATGCGCCGACCCCTTGAGCGTGCCAATTGCAGCCACAACCCCGCAATACGTATCGGCGCCCGCGCCGATCGCCACGCGCGCGGCGAAGGTCGAGGCGTTCAGTCCATGCTCGGCCAGCAAGACCATGTAGGTGTTGAACCCCTGAGCCGCCACCGGATTGGGCCGTGTGCCGTGGAGCATATACAAAAAATTCGCCGCGTGGCCAAGCGCGGCGTCGGGCGCGACCGGCTCTCGCCCATGCCGGAGCCGATCCCACGCCGCTATGAGCGTGGGCATCTTCGCCACCATCCGTACGGCGATCCGCTCGACTTGTTCAGGTGCGGTGTCGTCGGCGCGCTCGTCGAGCTGCGCTAGCCCAGAGACCAGCGTGCGCAGTGCATCCATACCATGGCCGCTGGCCGGGGTGCTCCGAACGAGATCCAACTCTGGCGCTGCCAGTGCCCGCTCGGCCACTAATCGCTCGTTGAAAACGTGAAGCTCGGCTGGGCTCGGCAGCTCGCCATACCAGAGCAAATACACTATCTCTTCGAAGGTTGCGCGCTCAGCCAGATCGTGAATATCAAAGCCTGCATAGATTAGCCGCCCGGCCGTCCCATCGATCGCACTCAGCTTCGTGCTAGCCACGACAACATTCTCAAGACCACGCGCGGGTTGTATTTCGGGTGCCATCTCTGTTGCTCCTTTCGAAAAACTTGTATAATTCTATCATGATTCTTTATTTCTATCAATATGACTTTATATGTATTGATTCATTGACGCACGAAATCCATTCCGGTTATACTAGCGGTAGGAGGCTAGGTCATGTTGACGATCGACGGCATCGAATATGTGGATGTTGATGAGGCCGCGGAGCTGCTGGGGGTGAAGAAGGGCACGCTCTACGCCTATGTCAGCCGCGGGGTGCTGCATTCATTTCGCCAAGCAGTCGGGCGCAAACGGCTGTATCGGCGCGACGCAATTGATCATCTGCGCGAGGTGCGGCCGAGCGATGATTCCGCGCAGGCCAGGGCTACCACACCGCTTACAAGCGCCGGCGACGACGTCATCCGCGATGTGACGCTGCCGAATGCGGCAAGCTGGGCGGGCGAGCACTAATGATAGAGGATAGAAGTAAGAAGATAGAGGGCGACCTATGCCATCCTCTATCTTCTATTCTCGATCTTCAATCATTCTTAGCGTTGCTGTTCGGTGATCAGCGCGAGGGTCAGCTGGCGCAGCGTATCGAGGCGTTGATCCATTCCCTCTGGGTACAGGTAAAGGTCGTCGTGCAGCTTACCAACCTCCATCCGGCGTTGCGCTACCGCATCGCGGGCCGAGTCGCCGGCGCGCTCGTAGCGGGCGTAGGCCAGATTCAACGAGTTATCGATCGCCACCAGCGATTGATCGACGCTCGCCAGCTCATTTGAGCGCAGGGCGCTCTCCGCGTCATCGATCTGCACGATCGCCAGCAGCAGGTAGATCTGCGCTTGCTTGCGATCGGCTTCGGCGCGAATATCGGCGAGCTCTTGCTCAGAGATACCTTGCGCGAGCGGCAAGGCCGTCGGCACCGCCACAATCGGGCGCGCGGTTGGCGCGGCGCTCGCCGAAGCGGTTGGTGGTGCAGTGGCCGGGCTAGCCGGACTGGTTGGCAGCGGAATCACAGCAGGATTTGGACGCAAAAACACCAACTGGAGCAGAAGACTTAACGCCACCGCCGCCAGCGCAGTGATCAGGAAGGGCAGCGCGGCGAAGAACCGGCGGCGCGGCGCGCCCGGCTGATTTTCGGGTGTGGGCGCGCCGGATTCCGCGGCTGGGGCGGCCAATGGAGCGCTCCTATTTTTCGATTTGGGCCGTCAGCAAGATCGCCTGTGCGATCTCGCGCATAGACTTGCGGGTATTCATCGACAATTGCTGGATCTTGCGGAAAGCTTCTTGTTCTTTTAAGCCCTGCGTATCCATCAGCACGCCCTTGGCCCGCTCGACTAGCTTACGCGTCTCCAGTGTCTCTTGCAGATCGCCGATCTTCTTATCGATCTCCTGAAACTCGACATAGCGCGCCATCGCGATCTCGATTGCCGGCAGCAGCTCGGCGTCGCGGAATGGCTTGACGATATAGTTCACGACGCCGGCCTCGCGAGCGCGATCGACAAGCTCGCGATCGGAGTAGGCGGTAAGCAGCAGCACCGGCGCGATCTTATCTTCCGTCAGCACTTTCGCCGCTTGGATGCCATCAAGCTTCGGCATCTTAATATCCATAATCACCAAATCGGGCCGTAGCTCGCGCGCCAAATTGACGACGCTCACACCATCGCCGGCCTCTCCAACCACCAGATACCCAAGCGCGACAAGAGTCTCCTTGAGATTCATCCGGATGAGCGACTCGTCGTCGGCAATCACGAGGCGTAATTGTTGAGCCATGATCTACTCCTCAAATGACGTCTGCGTGTGCGCCAATCATCGTGGATCGCTCACAATGCACACGAGGAACGTTGTGTATTGGTTATTTCGGAAAGCGAAATATCTTCGCTTTGTTCATTGTAGCACAATCGATGCACGCTGGTCAAGCCTGTATAAAACTTACATATTGGCTAATTGCTCGCGCAACCACGCCAAGCTTTCGTCGTTGAGTACATAGCATGTCGCCGCGCCGTCGCCGCGTGCGTTGATTATGCCAGCATCACGCAGTATTTTGAGATGTTGTGAGAGCGTCGACTGCGCCCGTGCGACGTCTTCGGGAAGCTGCAGTTGGATCTGATTGCCAATACAGCGTGGATGCTTTTGTACAAAACGCACAATTTGGAGGCGCACTGGGTTTCCCAGCGCTTTGAGGATTAAGTAGAGGCGTTGATCGTTTTGGTCACAGTGGGCCGTCGCCATCGCAAGCCTCCTTGCATGGAGTCAAATGTACTCGCATGCAAGAGGGTTGTCAAGACATGGTCAGCGATGAGTTTTGAATAGAAGATTATCCTAACTCATAACTCCGTCAGGCGCCGTTGAATATTATCTCACGTCGTGAGAAGACGTAGATCGCCAACGACAACAGCCCGAGTGTCAGCGAAAGCTGCGCGAACAGAATAGCATAGGCTACCAGATCGTACTGCCGATTTACCGCCAGAGCGAACCCAGTGAATGCCGGCAAAAGCGGCGTGCTGAAGATGGTACGCAGCACACTGATCGCAGTAGTCAGCGAGCTAGGAAGCCCAGCCAGAGTTTGGCCGCTAATCAGATTGCCTGAGAACGCAATCGCGACCAGCGCAAGCACAGACAGACGGCCCGTCGCCGGCAACACCATTGGGGCCAACAACGTGAGCAGTGCGTTTAGCAGCGCCACATTCAGCAGCAGTGGCAACGAGCCTTGCAGCCAACCGCGCGTATCGAGCCCTTCAACCGGATTATAGAGCGCGGTCGCTAGTGTGATAAGCGCGTAGATGCCCCACACAACTGCTAAAATAGCGAAATACAATCCTAGCACATAGGCGCCGCGCCCAAGTCGCCGCGAAAGAATCAGGTAGCCCTGCGGACGATCGCCTAACCCCATGATTGCCGAGGCAGTGTAAAACGATAGGCCAAGTGTAAACAAGCTGGTGATCGAAAAGAAATATTCCGGCATCGGCGAAGAAGTAAAACGGCGCAGGAATAGATAAAAGAAGATGACTCCGGCCACGAGATCGATCAGAATGCGGCCTGAGCGCGCATACTCGACCAGCGTAAAAACGGCGAAGCGAGCTGTGCGGACGACGGTTTTCATTCGTTCGGCCCGTTATCTTCTGAATCCAGCGTGCGCCGCAACAGCTCGCGCAGCAGCGTCTCGCCATTGCGTGAGCGCCGCGGCGGCGGATCGGCGGGCGCAGGAGCATCGACTGGCGGCGCACGGTCGGGTACTTCGTCAACCTGATCGGGAAGCCGCAGCGGAGCGAAATGGCTTGTCGGCGAGGGCTGCGCCGGCAGATCAACCGGTTCGCCACGGACGATTCGCATGTAGATATCTTCGAGCGGCCGTTCTTGCGGCTCTAGCGAGATAATTGCGATGCCTTCCCTGAGTAGTATGCTCAGAACCTGGGCTTGCAATGTGGGCGTATTCGGTTGCAGCGCGATCTCGCGGCCCTTGCAGCGCACTCCCACCAACTGCTGAAGTTGTTCCACGATACCTGCGGTCAGTTGGTCGACTTTGATTAGCACGTTGCGCCCTGGCACGCGAAGCGACTGCACATCCAGCTCGGCGGCCAGCTTGCCCCCGTAGAGAATGCCGACCGTATCGCAAAGCACATCGATCTCGTCGAGATAATGGGTGGTTAGAAAAATCGTACGGTTACGGCTACGCACTTCGGCCAACAGATCGAGCATTTCGCGCTGCCCAGCCGGGTCAAGCCCAGAAGTCGGTTCGTCGATCAGCAATATTTCCGGGTCGGACAGCAGCGCCTGAGCGATCCCAAGCCGCTGGAGCATACCTTTTGAATAGGTCGAGAGCATCCGATCGGCGGCATCAGTCAAGCGCACTGCTGTAAGTTCTTGATCAACCCGCTCTGAAAGCTCCGGTTCGCTGAGGTCGCTAAATCGGCCCAGGTAGCGCAGGTATTCGCGCCCAGAATAGCGCAGATGGTAGCGCAGCCGCTCGGGCAGGTAGCCAATCCGGCCGCGCACTCGCTCTAAATCGTGCTCGCCAAAGAGCTGCAGTGTGCCCTTGGTGGGTTTCAGAAAGCCCAATAACAGATGCAGCAAGGTCGATTTACCCGAACCATTCGGCCCCAGCAGCCCATAAACCTGCCCGGCCGGCACGCGTAGATTCAGGCCCTTCAATACGTTGACGGTATCGTAGGATTTATAAAGATTTTCTGTCTCAATTGCGTACATAAGGGGCTCAAAAAGGCTTTCGGCCTTGCGATAACTATTTCACCGAGACTTACGTAGTGGACGCGAGCATTGGACCTCAACGGATGATAAAATTCTCTCATATCGAAGGTTTTTTCGTTCGTAGAACGAAAAAGCTTCGATACGAAGAAGAAAAATCCGTGTTTTGCGAGTGACCGCGTAAGTCCTGTCAAATAACAATCAGGTAGATTAGACCAGCCAACGCTAGTGGTAAGGCCCGCCACCAGCACCAACGCAACGCCGCCGGCAGCGTCAGCCGCGGCATAGCGAGGGTAACTTGGCGCAACAGCAAACTTACCAGTACAAAAAGCGCGACGCACAACAGCAAGATGATCCATGGCCGGAGCGGCGCCGTGTCGTTCGCATTTAAGGTCGGCGGAATGGTTGCGCCCAGCGCCAGCGGTAGCGAAGCTACGACCAGCGCCGCCAGCGCCACCGCGCCGCGAACTCCGCGTGCCAAGCGTACCAGACCAGCGGTACCTTCGTCAAGTCCTTCTTCTGCGCCGGCGGCCGACAGGCTGCGCTCGGCGCCAAATGGACCGACGCCGATCGCCGCCGGCAACGCCAGCAACCCGGCGAGCCCAACCAACAGCCGCCCCGGCAGCGCCGCCAACGCCCAGCCAGCGCGGCCCCACAGCGCAATACCAATGGCCAGCCAGAACACGCAACGGCCAGCCACGTTCATCTGAACCTCACGAGCGGCGGCGCGCGCGGCCAATGGGGCGGCCGCAAGCAGGCTCGGCAGCTGCCCCAGCAAAAACGCGCCTTCCAACGCGCACCAGAACACTATCGGCTGGCCAACCAGCGACCAGTCTGCCGCTGGATGATAGGGCCATGGCAGCAGCGCGAGTGCAATCGCCGCCAACAGGATGCTCGCACACGCAGCTAGACCGTCGAGGCTACGCAGCGCCTGCGCGCCTGGCAGACGCCCAAGCGCGAGCCGCCGCTCGGTCAGGCCAGTAAGCAACAAAGCCAATATCAGCGCAAGCGCAAGACCAGGGTAGAGTAGAATTGAAACTGCTATGTTTAGCATCATAGGCTGTACAGACATTTAGCTAAAAATAGAACCGAGAACTGAAGATAGAGAATAGAAGATAGCGTTCATCGCAAGACCGTCTGGATCTTCTATCTTCTATACTTCCATTCTCAAGGTCACCTTATCATCTTGTCATCTTGTCACGTAGCCCCTTGTCACCCGCCGCGGCGTGTTTGATCGCCTCGACGATCGCGTGCGGCGCCGGCGGGCAACCGTCGAGCGTCCGCGCCATAACCTGGGGCTGCTCGGCGATACCGCCGCGGCCAAACGGATGCCCATCAATCGCGCAGCGCCCAATCGCCAACAGCGGCACGCGCCCGGCCAGTTCGTTCCAGAGCGCCAGAAAAATCGGCCGGCTGCTGCTAGTCAGCGGCCCAGTCAGCAAGAGCACATCGGCGCTGCCCGGCGTCTCGGCCCAAGCTAGATCGGTGCTATTTGCGACCGCGGCCTCGATCTCGACATCGCAACCACCGCAAGAGCCAGTATTCATTCGATAGACTCTTATCATATGCATGAATGCTTCTAAATAATACTACAAAGCCTGAATAAATGTGAGCCCCTGGATAATCTCATTGATCATTGCGAGCAGCGCCTGTGGGTAGAGCCCAACGCCGAGGCAGACGGCCAGCAGGAACGCCGTCAGCAGCACCATGCCAGGTGGCTCGGGGTCCAGGCGGCGATCGGTCGGCCGGTCGAGATCGGTCGAGCCAAGCAGAATTGGTGACGCTTCAGCCGGCTGCTCTTCCGACGGCCCGAACAAGCGATCGCGTGCCAGCCGTATCAGCGCCAGCAACGCCACTCCGGTGGCCAGCAGCAGCAGCGGCAGGTAGGCACCGCCGCGCTGTGCTGCGGCCTGGTAGAGCAGCAGCTTACTCGCGAAGCCGTTGAACGGCGGCAGCCCAAGCAACGCCAGCCCACCACCCAGCAGTCCCGTGCCGGCCACCGGCCAGCGCCAGAGCAGGTCGCGCCGAACAACATTCGCGGGCCGGCCGTCGGGTCGCTCTAAGAGCCCAATACTGACAAACAGCAGCAAAACGATGATCATCTGGTTCCAGGCCTCGAAGAGTGCGCCGGTCACGCCAAGCGTATCCATCGTCGCCAGGCCGAAGGTGACCATACCGGCATTATAGACCACCAGGTAGCCAATCGTGCGGCGCATGCGTGTCTGCGCCAGCGCCAGCAGCGCGCCCAGCAGCGCCGTCAGCACCCCGATCACCATCAGCAACTGCATGCCGCGCGCGCTGTCCGGCCCGCCGACTACCTCGAAGGGGTAGAAAAAAAACTGAAATGAGTCGATCAGGAACAGCAGACTGGTCACATTAACGACCGCTACGATAATAACCGACACCATTGGCGCGGCATCCTCAGCCAGGTCGGGCAGCCATGAATGAAACGGCACAATCGCCAACCGCAGCCCGAAACCCACGACGATCAGCGCCAGAATGAGGTGCGCCGGCGAAACCGGCCCGAAAGTTGTGCCGGGCTGTGAGATGCCGACCAATACAAAGGCCATATACATGAGCACACCGGCGATTACCATCAGTACGAGGTATTTCAGCGCTGTCGCAATCGTCATGCGCCCAACCAGGGCTGTGCTGCCGGTCGGCAGGTCGACGATCGCCAGCACCGCCAGCAAGCCGGTGCTGATCAATAGGAGCGAGGCGACAAATGGCTCTTGCAGCAGCAGCAGGGTGGTGCTGGTCAGGCCCAGGATCATCAGCGCGATCGGTACAAAGTTCTCGCCATGCGGAATGCGCCAGGTGGCCAGCAGCGCCAACGTGCTCACGCCCAAAAATGTGAGTAAGAACAGCCGGCCAAGCGGATCGAGCGTGAGCGTGAGGCCTAACAGGCGCGCCGGTTGATCGAGCGGCAGCCGCGATACCAGCGCGATCTGCGTCAGCAGCGTGATCACCGACCCAATGATCACCAGATGGGTTTGCTTGCGCAGTACAAAGCTGCTGGCGCCCATAGCGACTGGAAAGAATATCAGGAGTAGATAGATCATTTTTATTATGTAAAACGTAAAGTGTGAAACATACAGTCTGCTTTATCGGCAGAATTTTACGTTTTACGCTTTACTTAGCGCTTGTATAGCTCGTTAAGCTCCAACGTTTTGAGGCGCCCATACAGCAGGCCGCTGAGATACGCCACTCCCAGAGCCAGCACGATCGTCACTAGGCCAAGCAGCGCGAGCGGAAAGACCTGTACGGTGCTGGCGATCGCGGTATACAGCACGTCGATGCTGCCGATAACGAGTAAGAGTCCAAGACCAATTTTGAGCAAATCGCCGGCGACAACCATGGTAAACAGGCCGATCAGACCCAGCCAATACCACACGAAATCAATTGTGGTGGTGTTGCCAATTGGGTAGAGGCGCGGCAGCGCTACGCTCGCCAGCATCGCCAACACCAAGGTCCAGAATGGGATGACATAGTCGGATAGGCGCAGCGGCTCCGCAGCCCGCATGCGCTGCGCGCGGCGCGCAGCCCGGCGCAGCTCGGTCAGCGAGAACTCATCCAGATCTTCTAAATTGTACTCGCGCGAAAATGTCAGCGCTGTAATCATCAAGATTGCTGTGGCCGCCACACCGGTGATCAGCTTCACCACTACCGTCGTGCTGAGCTCCAGGCCGCCGAGATGCAGATCGGGCTTGATAAACTGCTGCTGCGCCAGGAACAGCGCCACCGCAATATAATTGACCAACAGCGCCGGAAAGGTCACACGCCAATCGCGCAGCAGTAGGATCAGCGCTCCCGAGAGCGCAATAAACAAAACCGGTAGATTGAGAGAACTTAGGCTCATGTTCTTTTAGCGTCAGGACTGACGCGGTAACTTATAAAACACGGATTTTTATTCTTCGTATCGAAGTTTTTAATCTGTGGTGGTCTAACGTTCGTGCCTACTACGTAAGTGCTGTTATTGAAGAAACAACATAATCACAACAATCACAGCGATCAGCAGCCCGGCGAGGTAATAGCGCTGCTCAAACAACAGCAAGCCGCGCCATAATAGCTGGCTGCCCCGCAGCAAGCCCTGCCATAGGCTAGCAAACGCGGCGGTCGCCGTGCCGGGCCACGCCAGCCATTCCAAGCTTTCGCCGAGTGCGGTCGGCGCCACCACTCCGGACGACTCCGCCTGTGCTGCGGCAGCCGACCTGCGGCTCAAAAGCAACACCGCTGGCGTGGATACCAGCAGGAGCGCTGCAGCCGCGCATATGGCCTGAGCGAGCCCGCCGGGCAATCGCGGCGCGGCCGTAGCGCCCGGGGCGCCCGACAGCCAGCCATTCCACGCAATCTGCGGGGCGATGCCGAAGATCAGCAACGGCATTGCACCGATTGCGCCAACAAGCACAGCGGCTGTCGGGCGCTCGCGCCGTGGGGCCACATATTCTTCGATTGGCGATGCGCCAGTGCGCCGCCAGAAGATCGCCAACGCTGGAAGGAACCCAAGCGCCAGCAGCGTGCTGCCGGCGAGCAAGGGCGCTATTGCCCAGGGTGTCACATTCGCTAACTCATCGAGCAGCCAGCGGCGCGGCCAAAGCCCCCAGAAGCCCGGCAGGCCGATCGCCGACGCCGCACCAACCAGAAACAACGCGCCCGGCCAAACCAACGGCTCACGTAGTGTGATCCCCGCCAAATCGTCGGTGCCAGCACGGCGCTCCAAAACCGCCACCGCCAAATAGCAGACCAAGGTCGACAGCACGGCATTCGCCAGCAGCGCCGGCGCAGCGACGGCAAGTGCGGCGCCGCCTTGCGCAAGCGCCATCAGCAACAGACCCATCTGTGCGCTGAACTGCCAACTCAACAGCCGGCGCAGCTGTGTCGTGCCGGTCGCACCAGCGGCACAGACAAGCAGCGTCAAGAAGCCCAGCCCTGTCAAGATCAAGCGCCAGCTATTCGGCAAGCTCGCCGCCGAGCCGTCTAAAAACCGGATCAGTGCGACACCGCCTAGCAATGGCAACCCCAATGTCATGAGCATGCCGCTGAGCGCGGCCGGCGCCTCGGCCAGCCGCTGCAACGGCGCCTGGAACGGCGGCGCGCCAAGCGCGAGCAAGCCCAGCAACGTCCAGCAGATCAGCCCTATCCGGGTTGGTGCTGCGTCTGGCGCACTTGGCGACGTGAGCAGCGCCGCGCTTAGCACAATCAGCGCCCCGCTGAGGCCGGCCAGCAGCACAATGACCGGCGCCTCGGAGCCAGTGAGCGCACCGCTGGCTCGCAACGCAATAAATGTCAACAGCGCGACCAGCGACCAAGCGAACGGCAGCAACAACAGATTTTGATTCGCCAGCCCGGCAATAGTGGCCAGAATCGCGAGTTGAGCAGCGGCAAACAGCCCGCCGAATCCACGCAGATTGAGCGGCACCACCAGCGCCAGCGTCAGCAGCGCGATTCCGCCGCCGAACAGCGCCAGCAGCGCAGGCGCCCAACTCAGAGTGTCGAATAGAAGTGACACATGAATCGGACGATTGTCGATTGCTATCCAGGCAAGATCGACAATCGCTAACGGTAAACCAGCGCGCAACTTCCAAAATAACAGCGCCGCGCCGCCTATGAGTAGCGCCGCAGCCGCGCCGATGCCAAGCCAGCGAGTCGGAACAACCCGACTCAACGTAAGACAGGCCAGCGCAGCGATGAGGGGCAGAATAAAAATGAGTGCAAGTATCATGAATGCTAGCGGTACTTTATTCTCTTAGTATGTTAACGGTTATCGCTCCGCGCACGCGGTACACGTATCGATCGACGCGATGATTGCTACCACATCGTCGATCAGCGCATTGGTGAGCAGCGTACGCGCCAGCAGCCGGTCGATTTGGCGAGGCGCGTCGATCCGCGCTCGGGTAATCCGGCGGCCGTCGCTCTCGATTGCGTAGCGGATCATGCCACGCGGCCCTTCGGCCACGCCGGTGCCCTGGCCAGCCGCAAGATCGCTCGGCAACTCGCCGCGCCAGTCGCCTGCGGGCAGATCTTTGAGCGCCTGCTCGATCAGCTTCACGCTCTCATAGGCCTCGAGCAAGAGCAAAATTAGCCGCGCATAGACATCGCCGCCATCCTGGGTGATCGGCTTGAATTCAAGTCTGGCGTAGCCAGCATACGGGTTATCCGAGCGCGTATCGCGCGGGATGCCCGAGGCACGCGCCAGCGGCCCACGCACGCCGAACTGCTCGGCCGCCGCGCGCGGCAGCGCGCCAACCTCGATTGTGCGGGCCAACAACGGGCGATGGTCGATCAGCCGATCGGCGATCCGATACAGACTGCGATTGAGCTTGGGCAGCGCGATCAGCAGCACCTCACGCTCGCGGGCGCTCAGGTCGCGCCGCAGGCCGCCAGGCAGACACAGATCAGGTATCACTCGGGCGCCACTGATCGATTGGAGCGACTGAAGCACTAACTCGCGCGGGCCGTCGAGATCGGCAGCATACGCATCCATGCCGATTGCCCGCAGCACCGCCGCCGCGGCGCGCACATGCGAGGCAATCCGTTCAAACTCGGCGGCAACACAGCGCAATGCACTCGCACGCTCGGATACCTCGATGCCGCACAACTGCTCAATCGCCTGGCAAAATGCCAGCGAATGGGCGAATGAGCATGTGCCACAGATGCGAGTGACGAGATGAAGGGCTTGAGGTAAATCCAAACGCGGCAACCGCTCGGCGCAGCCCCGCTCGTTGAATCCGTCATGATATTCGATGTCGGCGATACGCTCGCCATTCAGCTTCAAATCGAAGCGCTGGGGCCCGCGCCAGGCGGGATGAAATGGCCCCAGCGCCAGCGAATAGGTCACATTCCCTCCCATTCACTGCGCTATATAGGCTGGCCATTATACCATACTCGCCTGGCAGATTAAAAATTCGTAGCGATCTGCAATCTGCAATTGGATTAGGCAAACTCCTTCTCCAGCTCGACAATTCGCACACGCTGCGTCCATTTGTAGTCGGTCGAGCAATGCGTCTCCATGCAGCGGTCTTTATTCAGCGCTATCACGGTCGGGTCGCCCAGGCTGGCGTTGACCACGTCGCGGGCGCGGCCCTGGTAGCTGAAAGGGCCGACAAACAGGTTGACATGATAGGCGCGATCGACCGAGAGATCACCTTTGCCATAAATCATTATGTCGCCGGGCAGCCAGGGAGCATCGTTCGCAAGCGCGCGGAGCATGCCCTGGTTGGCTTGGTCGGGCCGGTAATAGTTCGCAGCGCGGCGCCCGGTGCGGCCCGAGCGGGTTGGGTCGGTCACATCGCCCCACAGCTTCACGCCGATCTCGCTTAGGCAGATAGTAACCAGGTCGGCGCAGACAATATCGCTGTCGGGCACATACTTGCGGATCTCCGGGTGATTGGCCAGGTCCGCGGCGTCGGTGCCCAGCAGACTAATCGCCTGGTTCACCAGCCGGCGCACGCGATCGGGAGCGTTGCCAGATGGCTGATTTGTCGGGGGCGGTTGATCGGCCGTGGGGGCGGCGGGCTGCCAGCCGGCCACCGCCGCCGGCTTGGGCAATGCGCTTAAGCGCTTGATTGCGCCATCCGGCCCGGCGTAGATGGTGTCGAGCGCGAACACCTGCACATTGTAGCTGGTACCCTCGAACGGCGCCTGCGCCACGGCGCCGAGTGGCGAGCCAAGCTTGTTGGCTGCCGCGAACTGTTGGAATGGTGAGTTCGGATCGTATGCGCCGCCAATGCTGGCATAGGTCTCGGCCCACATGGGCATATACGCCGGATCGCCTGGCGCGGTCTGGCTCAGGCGCCGGCAGCCGGTGATCTCGGCGCGCGGCGTGTACAGCGTATCGCTGGCGAACACCTGCATGGCATAAGCACCATCGGCGGTGGCATAATTCCCGCTTATCGGCGGGCCGAGGCGCTCAGCCAACGCCACCTGGTGAAATTTCCACTCTGGGTGATAGGCCTGGTTGCCCTTTAGCGCGACGCGGCCGGCGCTGGCGGCCAGGCTGGTGCGGTAGCTCGCATCAATCAGCGCGCGCCGCAGATTGCCCTCCGGCAGCGCGCTGAGATTTTGCACAGCGGTCCATTCGCGGCCTTTGTTGCAGATCGTGTCACGCGCGAACGGTTGGTAGCCATATGAGCCATCGACCTGTAGCTGATTGGGGTCGCTTGGCGCCATTGGCGCGCCCAAATCGAATTTGGCGGCGTGCAGATGAAACGACCAGTCAATGTGATACGCGCCGCCACGCTGTTTATAGGTCTGATCTTGCAGAAATAGCCACAGCCGCTGAACGGCCTGCGGGTCGTCCTCATCGCCCAACACCATGCCGCGCGACACGACAACCGGCGGAGGCGCGGGCGGTTGTGGGGGCACATAATGCACGAGCTTGCCGAGCTGCTTATCGCCAACCGGCGGCTGCCAGCGCATGATCGCGTCTTCTTCCAAGTTGTAATAGATCAGCAGCCGGTCGAGCAGCCAGTGTAGCGCTTCGATCTGCGCCGCATGCGCGTGGCCGTCGAGCTGATACTCGAGCATAACCCCAACGCTGTTCGTATCGATGTTGCGCACCCGATTCTTCCATCTGGCGCGGCCGCTATGGTGCGCGGCGCGCTTATACGGCACCAACTGCGTGATCGTGCCATCGGCGGCGACATAAAAATGTGGAGCGAAGGTGGAGCCACGAGCGGTAAAGTTGGTCAAAGATTCGAACGCGGACCCAAGGTCGCTATGAAGCACGATGAGATCAATGCGGCTGCCGCGCCGCGCCGCGCTAGCGGATGGCGGGGCAGCGCGCTGCTGAACGTCATACTCGGCCATGGAGCCTCCTTTTGCTATCGCCGGATCAAAGGCACCTATCTTCCTCGTTCTCCTCAGCCAAACTTCACGTCGCTCTCGGCGGCAGCGTAGAACTGTACGACAGCCAGGTGAGCGTAAAACAACGCGCTGCACGCCAGCCAGAGCATAAGGAGATTAAATGGCCAACCTATAAATCGACCCGCCACCCCCAACAGCAGCGCCGGCAGGTAGGCTGGCAGCGACTGGAACCGCGCCCGCAGATAGATCCAGCGCACCCGCGGCTCCAGCACCTTGCGCACCGGTCGAATCCCAAGAGCCTCTTCGATGCGTCCGGTATCGGCATAGATCAGGCGGCCGATTGGGGACACACCGGCAATAAACACTGCCAGCTGGTAAAGCAGCACCACTGCCAAGCTAACCTGCGTGAACCATGCCAATGCGGTCGAGTTCGAGCTCAGCAGCAGCGCGCCAATACACAAAAACAGCAGACCAAAGGCAAAAATTGGCAATCCGAAAAAGAGGATGTCGATCAGAATCGCGAAAAGGCCGATCAGATAACGCAGCGACCACTCGCGCCAAGGCGGCAGCGGCGTTGGAAAGCCTTTGCGAGTATTTTCCAGGCTTTGCATCTCGAGCCCGGCCGCCCAAGGGTAGCCAATCACCGTAAGCATCAGCGCCCCGCCAATCAAGATTTTGCGCCACCACAGTGGGTCGCGGTGGATGGTGGCGAGCGCTGTTCGTAGGTTCATGTGGGCAGAAGACAGAAGACAGCAAACAGAAGGCAGATAGCGATATTAAACTGTCTTCTGTTTGCGGTCTCCTGTCTGATCTCCTAATAAATACTGCCGTAGTACCTCGAGCGCCAGAGTGCCAACAAATTCCCAGCCTTCGTCGAGCGCGAGATCGAAGCGCCGATTGGCCTCGACAATGCCATTTGGGTGCACCAGCACGACGGCGACCATCGTGAAGCCATCGGCGCCTGCGGTCGAGGCAGGCTGTACGCCAAGCGCCAATGCCGAGCGCCAGTGATCGCGCGCCGAGAGCGCACCCGAGCGCGCCAGGCTCATGGCGGCTTTGTCATCGGCCGGTCGGTCGAGCGGATGGATCATCGCGCCGCGCAGCATCGAACGGCCTTCGGCGATTGCGCTCAGCACGCGGAAAGTCGGCCCACGATCGTTGCCTTCGTAGAGCGCCAGCGAGAGACCACGCTCATCCATCAGCCGGGCGACGGTCGCATCCAGATTCTCCAAGCCAATCAGATACTGGCCGATACGTTGGCGAATGGTCGCCTCGACGGCGTCGGCCAGTGCCTCGGCTGCGGCGCGGCTGTCGGCCCGCGCGCCGATTCGCAGCTCGTATTGCGCGCGCTTGGCCGAGATTCCGAGCGTTGGATTATCCTGCGCCATCAAGTCGGCCACCAACTCACCGATCCGGCTCTCGCTCAGGCCGGCGGCATGTAGCGTGCGCACCAGAATGATGCCGGTTTGGCGGCGCTCGACGGTCAGGTACGGCAACACCGCGTTTTCCCATAGGTAGCGCATCTCAGACGGCACCCCAGGCAGCACTATCACCGTGCCGCTCTTGGCTCGGTCGGGATTCCGCGCATCCTCGACGATGAAGGATGGCGCGGTGCCGCGCGGGTTCTCGATGATCCGCGCTCCCTCCGGCACATAGGCCTGGCGGCGGTTGCTTTCGCTCATGGCGCGACCGAACGAGCGGAAACGCGCCTCGATCTGGTCGAGCAGGTGCTGATGGAACACCAGTGGTCGCCCAAGCGCCTGCGCCACCGCGTCACGCGTCATATCGTCGACGGTTGGGCCAAGCCCGCCAGTGCAGATCACCAGATCGGCGCGGTCGAGCGCCTCGCTGATCGTAGCAGCGATGCGTTCCTGATTGTCGCCGACCACAGTTTTGCGAAACAGGCTGACGCCAATCCCGGCCAGCTGGCGCGCAAGATACGCGCTGTTGGTATCGATCGTCTCGCCCAGCAGCAACTCGGAGCCGATCGCGATCAGTTCAGCGTTCATATATGTCCGTTGTCTATTGTCCGTTGTCTGTTGATAGCAACAGACAACGGACAACCAACCACTGGTAAATCATTCTTTGTGTGCGAGGCGCGCGCGGAAATCACCCCACAACTCTTTTTCGCGGGCGGCGCTGGCCTGGCGCGCCACATCGAACGTATCGCTCAGCAAGCCGCGGATGCCCTGGCGCGTCTCCGCGCCCGAGCGCGGCGCGGTAATGATCACCGCCGCAGCGCCAATCGCCGCGCCGATCGCAAAGCCTAAGAGGAATCGGCCCATACTCACTCCTTATGGTTAAATATCGCAAAGGTCAAAGGCGGCCTTCAACGCCGCGCGTGGGTCGCCTTGAGGCACGAACTCCTGGCCAATATAGCCGCCATAGCCGGTTGCGGCGATCGCGCGCGCAATCGCCGGGTAGTTCAGCTCCTGCGCGTCGTCGATCTCGTGGCGGCCAGGCACGCCCGCGGCGTGGTAATGTCCGATCAGATCGCTATGCGCTCGAATTGTACTGATAATATCACCTTCCATGATTTGCATGTGGTAGATATCATACAGCAGTTTCACCCGCGGCGAGCCAACCATACGGCATACTTCGGCGCCCCAGCTTGTGTGATCGCCCTGATAATCGGGGTGATCGATCGTGCTATTGAGCAACTCCAGCACCAGCGTCACACCGGCAGCTTCGGCCGCCGGCGCGACCCGCCGCAAGCCTTCAGCGGCAATCTCCGCGCCCTGGGCATCGCTAAGGCCGGCGCGGCTGCCGCTGAAGCAGATTAGGTTTGGAATCGTCCACTGATTGGCATGCTCCAGATTTCCCAGAATCTCGCGCTCGATCCGCTCGTGATGCTCGCGCCGGTTTAGCCCTTCGGCGATCGACGCATGCCCGGCAATCGAAGCAATCCGCAGGCCATGCTCCCTGACGAGTTGCCAGTGCTCCGGCGGAACGAGTTCAACCGCGCCATAGCCAATCTCAGCAGCGGTGCGCAGCAACGCTTCCGGCGTCATCGCGCCCGGCACGAAGCACCACCAGGCGAGCGACTGTTTTAGGCGCGCCATCGCGAGCGACTCCTTTAATCACTATAAGACTGGAAAGGACGAGCTTTTCTAACTAGCGTTGGTCATCCCATTGTAATCGAGGACCATCGAGAAATAAAGGTACTGCGTTTAATACATTTCGGCCTAGAATGCCATAGGATTGATCAATTAATAGAAACTGTCCTCGAAACGTACGCCGGCAGAAAATCAACTCCAGATGAACAGCTGGAGCAAAACTCGTATGGCCATCAAAGCCGACGAGTTCATAATTACTATCAGATACAAGTGTGGGATCTAATGTGTATATTGAAGCACGTGGAACTAGAGTTATGTCAGCGCCAGTGTCCAGCAGCATTGGCACATCTGAAACAACCAGTCCAGCATCCCGCTTGCGCAGTGTTACCAATGCTAATGGCGCAGCAGCCTGAAACAGGGTTGCATCATATGATGACATCAGAAGAATCCTCGATGACCTCGAGCATGAAATCTGCGATTTGTTCAGGGCGTGCTAACCGTGGGCTAGAGATATGAGCGGTCTGCTCCACCTGTATGCTAGGAACGATAATATACACCTTTGTGTTATCAGATAGTTGAACATCATTCATCAATCGTATTTGCCCATGCTCAACCACACCTTCAAGAGTCACAATAGTCATGATAATACCTCCATACCCTGAAAAGCCGATTAGTCGCCACCTCGGATATTGCAGATTGTAGATCGCATTTTTGAAGATAGAAGATAGAGATGGAACATCGCGATGCAGTACGATACAATATGCCGCTTGGCTCTTCTATCCTCTATCCTCCGTCTTCAACCATTGGCGGGGGCTTTCCGCCGTCGTGTACTAGCTCTTCGCCGCGATCTCAGCCCTGGCACGCTCGACGAACGCATCCACCGGCATTGGGCCGAGATCTTCGCCATTGCGCAAGCGCACCGCCACCGCGCCGGCGGCCTGTTCCTTATCGCCGATTATAAGCATGTACGGAACCTTTTGCAACTGCGCGCGGCGGATCTTGGCCTGCATACGATCCTTGCTCTCATCAAGCTCGACCCGCAGCCCGGCCGCTTCCAACCGTTGCTTCAGCTCGCGGCCATACGCGCCGTGTTTCTCATCCGAGATCGGGATGATCGCCACCTGCACGGGCGCAAGCCAGGCCGGAAATGCTCCGCCGAAGTGCTCGATCATCACACCCATGAAGCGCTCCGTGGAGCCCGTCACCGCGCGGTGGATCAGCACCGGCGTATGCGGCTGGCCATCCTCGCCGATGTACTCGACTCCCAGGCGCGCTGGCTGGATGAAATCGATCTGAATCGTCGAAAGCTGCCACTCGCGGCCCAGCGCGTCCTTGGCCATGAAGTCGGCCTTGGGGCCATAGAACGCGGCCTCGCCTTCGACCGCCTCGTAGGCCACAGCGTTGGAATCGAGCGCCTGCTTGAGCGCCGCGATCGCCATCGACCACTTTTCTTCATCGCGCACATACTTGCCCTCGGCATCCGGCAGCGAGAGCTGGACGCGGTAGTCCGTCATCTGATATGCCGCCAGCACCTCGCGAATGAGCTGCAGGCAGCGGCTGAATTCCACCTGGATCTGCTCGGGCGTACAAAACACATGGCAGTCGTCCTGCGTCACCGAGCGCACCCGCGTGAGCCCGCTGAGCGTGCCCGTCGGCTCGTAGCGATACAGCGTGGCAAACTCGGCGAAGCGCAGCGGCAGCTCGCGATACGAGTGTACGCCCATCTCCTTGAATAGCGTCATGTGGCTCGGGCAGTTCATTGGCTTGAGCCGGTAGGCCACGCCTTCATCCTCCATTGGCGGAAACATCACATCGGAATAGTTTTCGTAGTGGCCGGATTTATGGTACAAGCTCTCCTTGACCATATGGCCAGTCCAAACATGCTGGTAGCCGTACCTCGTCTGCGCCTCGCGCACATAGCTTTCCATCGTGTAGCGCAGCATCTCGCCCTTGGGCGTGAACAACGGCAGCCCTGGCCCGACGTCGTCGGCGAAATAGAACAGGCCGAGTTCCTTGCCAAGCTTGCGGTGATCGCGACGCTTGGCTTCTTCCAGGCGGAACAGGTAATCGTCGAGCTCGGCTTTGCTGTTCCAGGCCGTGCCATAGATCCGCTGCAGCATCGGCTTCGATGCGTCGCCGCGCCAGTATGCTCCGGCCACGCTCAGCAGCTTGAAGCCCTCGGGCGGGATGTTGCCCGTGCGCTCGACATGCGGCCCGCGGCAGAGATCTTCGAACGTATCGTGCTTGTATGTCGAGATGACCGTATCGCCGTGATGCGTCTCGCCGTATTCGTCCAGGCCATGCGCCAGCCCGTCGATCAACTCGAGCTTATATGGTTGATCGGCGAACAGTGTGCGCGCGGCGTCGGCGCCGACCTCGCGATACTCGAATGGGTAATTGCCCTTGATAATCCGGCGCATGCGCTCCTCAATTGCCGTCAGATCTTCGGGCGTAAGCGGGCGCGGCAGGTCGAAGTCGTAGTAGAATCCATCCTCGATCGGCGGGCCGATCGCGATCTTGCCTTCGGGGAATTCTTCGAGCACGGCTTCGGCCATCACATGCGCCGCCGAGTGGCGCAGGCGATAATAAGGGTCTTTGTCGGGTGAAACTGGCATGATAACCTCCAATATTGAGTTATGAGTTTTAAGTTGCCGAATTCTCCCAATTCAAAACTCAAAACTTAAAACTCATAACTTGAGCTAGCCTTCAACATTAATGACGATCGCGCCTTGCTCGACGCGGACTGCTGTAATCTTGCGGCCTTGCAGAGCCAGCTGATCGTTCAGCTGCTTCTCCAGCGAGCGGGTGAGCTCGGGCAGCGCGATAAACTGCTCAAGCGGGCCGTCCAGCTGCGGGTTGACCGCAATAATGCGATTATTTTGCACCGCCAGGCCCATCCTGGCGGTGCTGGTAGTGCCGAGTGCTTTGAGATCGGCCTGTACCTCGTCGGGCACAAAATGGACGGTGGCCGAGTCGAGCGGTTTGAGCGAGCTAGCCCGCGACGCCAGATAGTCATTTGCCTGGGCCTCGGTAATGCGTAATGCGCCGGTAGGCAGCGCCGCGATCGCGGTTGGCAGCGAGGCCGCTGCGCCCTGCTCGGCCTGCTGGTTCAGCTGCCCGCCAATCTGTCCGCCGACGAATTGGCTCACCTGCGGTCGCAGCCAGAAACGGTAGGCCAGCACCACGATCAGCACCACCCAAACCAGAACCACCAATGCCAGCAGGCAGCCGTTTCTATTGCGCCGGCGACCATAGTAACGCTCGTTTCGGTAGCTCATTGTATTCTCCTGGGTCAGTTGTCAGTTGTTCGTAGTCAGTTAAGAACACAATCGACGACGGACGACTGACAATGAACCAAAATAAAAAACCCTCATCCCGCGATCGGGACGAAGGCTTGCTTCGTGGTTCCACCCAACATTCAAATTGTAAATTTCAAATTGTATATTGCACTAAGCGCCAGCAGCAATATACAATTTGCAATTTGCAATTCCTTGTAGGCCAATAACGCTAGCCAGACGCGCCGCCTTACTGCAGTGTTCGGGCGGCGGCTCGGAGGTGGTGCCCGCCTGGCTCGTGGCCGGTCGCGCTCGCAGTCGGTGGCGCTTCCTCCCTGAGGGCTGTAGCCAGGTGACGTGTCCTCGTCAACGCAATCTTTGCATTTATTCGGCTAGATCATAGCACGCGCGCAAAGGTGAGTCAAGTGGGTAATAGGTCGTATTTCTACAATATCGCGAATATGGCACAAACCTTGACAGCGCCATGTAATGTAAGTACACTTTGCACTCGATTACCTCGCTGTTATCGTGCATCCGCCGTCTGGGCTAGAAATTACACCGGTGCGCGCATCCGCGAGCGATGAGCATGACTATGCGCTTTCAACTCGTCTGTTTCGACGCCGGTTTCACACTGATCGACGCGCGCCGCCCCATGAAGGCGAGTGTCGCCGCGGTGCTCGCCAGCGCTGGCGTGCCGCCGACCGAGGATGCGCTCCACCGTGCCTGGGAGATCGCCGACCGCTGGTTTTGGCAAGAGTACCACCGGCCAGATAACAACACCTGGGCGTCCGACGAGCGGATCATGGCGACATGGCGCCACTATCATCGGCTGATGCTGCGCGAGTTGGGCGTGCCCGACGAAGATGGCGCAATCGTCGAAGCGGTGGCCGCCGCGCACTTCGGCATCGACAACTGGCGACTCTACCCCGATGTCGTGCCAACCCTCGAGGCGCTCCGCGAACGAGGCTACACGATCGGCATCGTTTCCGATTGGAGCTCGCGGCTGACGCTGATCCTCGACGCCCTTGGTATTAGCCCCTACCTGAACTTCGTGCTTGCATCGGGCGCGGCCGGCGCCGCCAAGCCCGACCCACACTTCTACCATATGGCTGCCCGGGCCGGCGGCGTGGCACCGCACCAGGCGCTGATGGTCGGCGACAGCTACCACGCCGACGTGCTCGGCGCGCGTGCCGCGGGCATGCACGCACTGCTGCTCGACCGTGCGGGCACGGCCGATCCGGTCGACGTGCAGGTTATCCGCTCGCTTGCCGAGTTGCCGGCGCTGCTCTATTGAGAGGACTTACGCAGTGGACGCCAACATTGAACCACCACGGATTAAAAAATCGCTCGTATCGAACGTTTTTTGTTCTGCGAACGAAAAACGTTCGGTGCGACTAACCGCGTAAGTCTGGTCAATTGAGTCCTACACTTTCTGGTGGAATCGAGCATACACGAAAGTTCTCATGCAGCAACTAACCTTTTATCTTCAGCTGATCGTGATTCTTGGCGCCGCGACCGCATTGGCCTGCTGGGCTGGCTGGGGACTGACCCGGCTGGCGCTGCCCGAGTCGCTGCAGGCGTATCGCGGGCTCCTAGCGCCGCTGCTTGGCTACGCCGTGGTGATCGTGGTCGGCTACTGGTTTGTCCGCACGGTCAGCGGGCTGCCGCTAGCGCTGGCTGTGCTGCTGCCAATCAGCGGCGCGCTGAACTTCATAGCATGGCGGCGCGGCGGGCCGCCGCACGTGGGCGCCACCATACGCGAGCATCTGCCGCTGCTGCTGCTGCTGCTCGCTACGCTGATTGTTGGCATCGCGCCATTGCTGCACTACGGCCATCCAGCGGTGATCGGCGCCGGATGGGATATCGAAACCGCGCTGCCGACCGCCCGTTATATCGAGCGCGGCCCGATCGCGGCAATCGCGCAGGCCGCCCCAAATCCGCTGCGCGATCTGGTGCGCGACCCACCGCGCATCGGCAAGACCGTCGGCTTCGCGGTATGGCAGGGCAGCCTGAGCGTGCTGACAGGAATCGAGGATATCTTGACCTTCGCGCCGCTGCTGGCCTGGCTGCGCACGCTCGTCGTGCTGGCCGTGTATGTGTTGTTCCGCACAACGCTCGGGCTGCGGCGCGGGCCGGCCCTGCTCGGCGCGGCCTGGACCAGCGCCGGAGCACTAATGTTGTGGATCTCATATTTCAACTTCGAGAAACAGCTCGCGGCCTGGCCGCTCATCCCGCTTGGCCTGCTGCTGGCCGTGGCGGCGGTCGAAGACATGGCGGCGCGCGGTCGGCGCGCATGGCCGGCTGTGCTGACGGCGGCAACCGCATTAACCGCGCTGGCGGTAGCCTACTATCCGGCGCTGACGCTCTGGGTGCCGCTGGCATGTGGGCTCGCCGCGGCAATTCTGATTCAGGCGCGGAAACGCGTGCGGCTCCTTGGGGCCGCGCTGGCGTTGGTGGCGGCCACCACGCTGATCGGCGCCCCGGCGATCATCGATTACTGGCGCGGCTTCGCGTTTCGCTACAGCGAACAGTTGACGTCGCTGGGGGTACTGCGCTACATCCCCGCGACCGACATCTTGGGGCTCACGCCGTACATCCAGGGCCAGCGCAGCACACCGCCGACGCCGCCATGGGCGCTGGGAGGGTTAGTAGCGCTCGGGGGGCTGATGCTGGCAGGGCTGATCCTGCCGACCACGGACCACCGACTACGGACCACTGATCAAGCTAACGCTTCGTGGTCAGTGGTCGGTCGTCAGTCGTCGGATGTACGGCTGCGCTGGCTGGGGATGGCCAGCGGCGTGCTGTTCTATTTGGCCTGGTTACGTTGGTGGCAGCATTACCCGTATGCCTACCTGAAGGGCTCGGCGTATGCCGGCTTCGTGTTCATGGGTCTCGCGGCTGCTGGCTGGCAGGCGATTAGTGTGCGCCTTGCGCCGCGATCACGGCTGGCTGCAGCCGCCGCGCCGCTGCTGCTGCTTGCGTTGATGACCAGCAGCCAAATACGCATTGTCAGCCTCCATTGGGCCAAGCCAGGGTTATACCCCGAAGATTTTCCAGCGCTCATCGAGCTGCGCCGGCTCATTCCTGCCGGCAGCACCGTAACGCTCGCCGACAACCTGCACACCGAAGGTGTGACGAGCGGCCTTGCCGCCTATATGCTCGATCATACGACCGTCTGGGGCCACGTTAAAACTGGCTATACCTCGGCTACCACCGGAGCGCCCGACGCAATTGGCGAGTATGCACTGCTGCCGACCAGCGAGGACCCAACGATCTGGGGCTACCAGGAACAGATCTGGAGCGGCGGCTCATATGCGCTCTACCGGCGCCCACCCGGCGTTCTTGCACAGCTGCGCCCCGAAACCTTACTCGCGCCGGGCCAGTCGCTGGCGTTCGCGGTTGGCGCCGAGCGGTTATCACTCAAATCCACCGAGCTTCCTGGCGGGCCGACGCGCCAGATCGAGCTGACGCTGGCCACAACTCAGGATACAAATATCAGCCTAGATGGCAAGATATTCGCGATTCCGGCCGGCGCAGCACAAGTTCGCCGCGCCGCGCCAACCGGGCGGATGCTCGAAGTGCGCAACAATGGCGCGACGCCGCTGCTGCTACGCTCGATCACGCTCTCGAACGGCGGCGATTTGCCAGTCGACGCGGTCCGGCCATTGCGCGCCGCTCTGGTAACCAGCGCCCACGCGACCGCTACCGCGCAAATTGTGACGACGACACTAGACGCGCTGCTACCGGATGGCGGGCCGCTGACACTTGCGGTCGATATTTGGGATAGCCGGCGCGGCACTCATTATGGCTGGTATGGAATCACGTTGAATCCCAGCGCACGCATGCAGACCGCCACATTCAGCCTGGATCTGCATAGCGGTGCGGCACAGGCGCCGGCCGGTGCCGAAGCGGCGATCCCGTTCGGTGCGCAATTCGAAGGGATGCGCGAGGGCGACTATACCGCACATTTGAACGTCAGCGCCGGAGCCGGGTTGCTGGCCCCGCCTAGCCGGTTGTTCTCATTCCGGGTTGGCCGCGACGGCTCGATTTCCAAGATCGAAACTCAACCGATCCCGCTCTTGATGACGACCACCAACCGGCCCCCACAGCCGTTCGACGCCCAGGTTGGCGACGACGTACATCTGCTCGGCTATGCGCTCGACAAGGCCAGCGTGCATCCTGGCGGCACATGTACGCTGACCCTGTGGTGGGAGGCGCAGGCCGATGTGTTCGACGAGCGCAACGTTCTGGTGCACCTGCTCAGCCCAAACAACGCCATCACCACTCAGGCCGACGGCGCGCCGGCCCATGGAACGCGGCCCACCAGCCAGTGGCGCGCCGGCGACATCGTGATCGATTCGCACGAGATCACCCTGCCGGCCGACCTGCCGCCGGGTGAGTATACGCTGGCGGTTGGCATGTACCGCTGGCCATCGCTCGAACGGCTAGCGCTGCGCATGGGCGATACACAGCAGGCCGACGACGTCGTACGCATTCCGATCAGCGTGTCACACTAATGTGTTCTTCATATGACGACCAAACTCATGCGGTGGCACGCATTTCGCTGTTCATAGCGATACATCGATGGTTATGTAAATGAGGAACCCGCGATGTCGAAGCGAGACATCCTGAACTATCAACGCCAGCGGCTCCACAAGCACCGCTCGCTCAACCGCGCGGCGCTGAGCGGCGAACCAACCGAAGACGAGCGCCTGCTCGCGACGCCGCGGCCCACACAGGAGCCTTTTACCCATAGTGATCCCTGGCGCGTCCTACGGATCATGGGCGAGTTCGTCGAAGGCTTCGACGCGCTGGCCAGCCTCGGGCAGGCGGTGACGATCTTCGGCTCGGCGCGCATCCGCGAGCCCGACCCGATGTACCAAGCAGCCGTAGAAACAGCGCGGCTGCTGGGCGATGCCGGATTTACGATTATCACCGGCGGCGGGCCTGGCATCATGGAGGCCGGCAATCAGGGCGCGCGCCTAGCACATGCCAAGTCGGTCGGGCTGAACGTCGAGCTGCCATTCGAGCAGCATGTCAATCTATATATCGATATCGCGATCGAATTTCGGTACTTCTTCGTACGCAAGACCATGTTTGTCAAATACGCCCAGGCCTTTGTGATCTTTCCCGGCGGTTTCGGTACCATGGATGAGCTGTTCGAGGCGCTGACCTTGATCCAAACCGGCAAAGTGCAAGACTTCCCAGTGATTCTCTACGGCTCAGCCTACTGGGGTGGGCTGATCGAATGGCTGCGCACGACCATGCTGGCCGAGGGCAAGATCGCCAAGGCCGATCTGAACCTGCTGGTGATGTGCGACTCGCCGGCCGAAGTGCGCGACATGATCGTGCGTTCGGTGCAAGAGCAACGCTGGCGCACTGAGCACGAGGCCGCCGCACGCGACGTGACTCGCCGGGTGATGAGCGAAGGGCAATAGTAATTCGTAGGGACACGATATATCGCGTCCCTACGCACGACGATCGCTATCGAGCGTTATAGTCCTGCGAATAGGTCGATCAAGGTTCCGTCGGGGTCGGCCACTACTGCGTAGCGCTGGCCCCAGAAAGCATCCCAGGGTGGTGTATGACCGCGATAGCCAGCGGCGACGATCCGCTGATAAAGCGAATCTACATCGGCCGGACTATCGCACTTAAAGGCCAGGCCGATGCGCTGGCCGACTGGCTGCGGCCAGTCCGGGTAGATACCGCGAATCAGCTCTTCGGTATCCCAGGCGATCCGGTAGCCATTCGGCGTCGTGACCTCGACATGCGCTTCGCCTTCGACCCCTTCGGGAATTGCCAGGCCGAGCATGCGATAAAACTTCAGCGCTGCGGCCATGTCGCGCACCACGATGCCGATCATATCGGGTTGAACTGCCATTACATTCTCCTTTAAGCTCATGTGTTCCAAGACCATAGGAACAGTATACCAAAGCAACGGTGACAACTGTATGTCACCATTTTTTAGCATTGAGCATCAATAACGATGGACAGCCGCGTAACGATTGCCCAATACCATCGTCGGCATGAGCCCGGCCATACCCCTGCCGGGCTCCTGCCCCGCTCCTGCCTGCTGCGCTGAAATCATGGACTGTGCCGCGTGGCAGTACCATCGCAGATGATCGACCACGACCCGCGCGTCGGGGCCTACGCCGCGCAGCGTTGCCGAGGCGGCGTTGCGCTGCCGCATCAGGCCAACATAATATAATCCCGGCATAGTCTACTGCATATGGCGCCGCAGGTCCGCGTCCGCACCCAATCCGGCCACTGGCTGGTGCTACACGCGTCGCGAGTGTCCGGCAAAGTCGGCCAGGGACCAATCGCGATCGTCATCGAGGCCGCGCGCCCAATCGAGATTGCGCCGCTGATCGCGCAGGCATACGACCTTTCGCCGCGCGAGCGCGCCGTAACCCAGTTGGTGCTGCGAGGATTATCGACCGCTGAGATAGCGGCAGAGATCCATGTCTCGGCCAACACCGTCCAGGATCACCTCAAGGCGATCTTCGACAAGGTCGGCGTGCGCAGCCGGCGCGAGCTGGTAGCGCAGATTTTCGCCCAGCAGTATGAGCCCAAGATGGAGATGCAGGTGGTATAAGAATGTTCAGGTTGCCGATGCTGTTGCTCCGGATCGTCATACATAGTTGCATCGTACTTGCCCGCGGAGTATACTGAGAGTGCGCCATCCAATCGACTGAGGGGGTACGCCGATGGCTGTTGATATCCACACACTTGATCTCAAAATAGTGCGGGAGACTGATGGGCTGGAGGTTGATCTCCTGCCGCTCCAGGGAATCTGGACGGAAGAGCAGTATCTTCGACTGACCGATCAGACGCGATATCTGATTGAGTTTACTGATGGGGTGATCGAGGTTCTACCTATGCCAACCGACAACCATCAAGTCATGCTACTGTTTCTCTACGAAGTGTTGCGGGTGTTTCTGCAGAGAGTGGGCGGTAAGGTGCTCGTCGCGCCACTTCGCCTCCAGATTCGTGCGGGCAAACAGCGGGAACCAGATCTTATCCTCGTGCGCGACGCCAACGACCCGCGCCGCCAGAATCGCTACTGGCTCGGCGCCGACTTGGTAGCCGAGATCGTCAGCCCCGACGACCCCGAGCGCGACACGATCGTGAAGCGGGCCGATTATGCCGAGGCGGGCATCCCCGAGTATTGGATCGTCAATCCTTTGGACGAAACGATCGCCGTGCTCCAACTGGCGGGTAGTGCGTACACGGAATATGGAATCTTCCACCGTGGCGAGATGGCCCATTCGGCTCTGCTCGACGGCTTTACGGTTGCGGTCGACGCCGTACTCGACGCCGAGTAGCGTACCCGAGCGCACTGCGCACGTCATTCATATTGCCGTAACAGCTCTTGCGCCAGCCTTTGAATGCTCTGGCGCAGCTCGAGCGGGCCATGCACGGTCGCTTCGGCGCCCAGGCCGGCGAAATACCGCGCGAACCAGTCGAGCTCGCTTGGCGGGCAACGAAACGCCAGCCGGCCGGCGCCATCGGGCAGGGGCACGATCTGCTGGCCAAGCTGCGGCTCGCTCTCGACATACGCTACGCCCCAGGCGGTCAGGCTTACCACCACCTCGGGGTGCGATTCGTGGCCATATGGGCGCGCGATATCAGGCGGTGCGGGCGGAAGCTCGGCTGTGGCCGGCGCCAATGCGCGAAACCGGTCGACCCGGAAGACGCGCTCTTCCTGTCGCTCGTAGGCATAGGCACGGCAATACCACAAGCCATTCTGAGTCGATACCTGCCGCGGCATGATATGCAGCGTCGATACGCGCTCGGCCGATTGGTACGTCACCTGGAGCCATTGCTGCCGCCGGGCCGCCGCAATGATCTGGTCGAGGAACGGTGCACGCTGGGCGCGGCGCGGAATATCGACGCTGACGGTCGCCAGCAAGTGCTCGACATCCTCGATTTGTTGCTGCGGCAAGAGCGTGCGCAGCTTCGCGATCAGCGATACGCGCTCTTGCGCGAACGGCGCCTCGCTTAGCCGTGCGATCGTATCGAGCGATAGGAGCAGCAGAAATGCCTCGTGCGCGCTGAGGCGTAGCGGCGCCAGCACATAATCGAGCGGCAACGAGTAGCCGCCGCCAGCGCCCTCACGAGCGATGATTGGCACGCCCATCTCGCACAGCGCTTGAACATCTCGCAGGATCGTGCGCTTCGAAACCTCGAATTGCTGCGCGATCTCCTCGGAAGTGCGCGGCTTAGCCTGCAACAAGAGCAGAATAGCGGTCAGTCGATCGATGCGATTCATGGCTTTATGAATGGCCAATAGATACATGCGGCCACAATCTTGTTTTCTCCTTTCAGTCGAAAGTCGGAGCGCAAACGCGTGATCGGGTGCTATACTAGCTTGGAAGATTTCGTCTACTTGAGCAGCGGCATGAATATAGCACAACTACACCCTATACCAACCAGCCCTTTCTTGCCAGGAGGAATTGGCGCAATTCCTCACTTCGGCGTCGAAGATAGGGATACTGCGCCCATTTTTCGACGGCTTTTGAGCTAATAATACACTGATCTTCAGCGTAGCGGCCGCGGGCGTGAGTATCAACGCCCGCGGCCGTTTGCGTTGGCTTGCCGTGGGCGTGTGGCAGCCCGCGGTTGGTGCGTACGCTTCACGCGCACCGCGGGCCGGCGGGGGTAATTTTGCATGCGCGTGGAGGTACAACGATGCTCCATTTCAATAATGAAGATCATACCGGCGATCAGCGATTACCGCTGATTACCAGCCGCAATAATCCAACTGTGAAGGCTATTCGCGGCCTGGCCAGCCGCAAGGAGCGCGAGCGCACCGGCCAATGTTTCGTCGAGGGATTGCATCTGGTGGCGTCCGCCGTCCAGCAGGGCGCCACGATCGACGCTTGTGTGGTCGCGCCGGATCTGCTCACCAGTGCGTTCGGGCGCGATCTCGCCCGCGCGATTGTCGATCATGGCGCACGGCGGCTTGAAGTGACGGCAGACGTATTTCACGGCCTGGCAGTCAAGGATCGCGCCCAGGGACTCGGTGTAGTGGTGAGGCAGCGTTGGGAGGCGCTGGCAGGCCTCGACGCGAGCGCTGGGCGCCGCTGGGTGGCGCTCGACACAGTGCAGTACCCTGGCAACCTGGGCGCCATTCTGCGCACTTGTGACGCGGTAGGCGGAGCTGGCATCATTCTACTCGGCGACACGGCCGATCCCTATGATCCGGCGGCGGTGCGCGCTAGTGCGGGTGCGATTTTCGCGCAGCTGCTTGCACGGGCCAGTTTCGCTGAGTTTATGGAATGGAAGCGCCGCAATCGGGCGATGGTGGTGGGCACCTCGCCAATGGCGACGCTGGATTACCGCAAAGTGGCGTACCAGCCGCCGGTAGTGCTGCTGATGGGCAGCGAGCCGCGCGGCCTCGGGCGCGAGCAGCAGGACATGTGCGATGTCGTGGTCACCATCCCAATGATCGGCCGAAGCGATTCGCTCAACCTGGCGGTAGCCGCTAGCGTGGTGTTGTACGAGATTTTCCACCAGCACCAGCGCTAGAATGAGCAAGTTCCTGGGATTCCTTCAGTTCCCAGCGCTTGCGGTAGGGAACTGAAGGAAATCCAGGAACCTCTGTCATACCAGCTTTAATCTGCTACGCCCGGCAGACAGCCAGCACCTCGCCGCTGGTCAGCGCCAGCAGGTCCTGCGGCGCCAACCCGATCAGCACAGTCGGGTCGCCCGTGCCGCCGTAGACACGCTCGAGCCGCATCACCGCCGGGTCGATCAGCGTCGGCAGCGGCGTACGGTGCCCGAACGAGGGCATGCAGCCCACCACAAAGCCGGTGATCGCAAACGCCTGATCTGGCTTGGCCAGGCCGACCTTCTTGCGCCCGACTGCAAAGCGCTGTGCCAGCGCGCGGTCATCAATCCGTGCGTGGCCGACGGCAATCACCAGCACTGGCGCACCGGCGGCCACGCAGACAATATTTTTGGTCATCGCCGCCACTGGAAGACCCAGCGCCGCCGCGGCCGCCTCGACGGTCGGCATCGCGCGATCGGTGGGGTGCAGCGTCGCGGCGATGCCGCGCGCCGCCGCGAAATCGCGCAGCGCTTCTGGGCTGCGCAGTGATTGATCCATAAAAAGAGAACTCTTTCATCCTGGTACAGCATTACCATGGCGCGGGGACTGCCGACTCACCCAGAGGGTACCCGGCGGCAGGGGAAGCGCCGGGCACCTTGTCTATCGTGCACATATGTGCTATGAATGGTATCCTACCCGTATGCAGCGCACAATTCGCATCCAACTTGAACTCTCGCCCGCCCGTCACGTCGAACAACCGTTTCCTGGGTCAGCGGCGCTGGAAGGCGATCGAAGGCCGCTACTTCAGGCACATCCGCGCTCTGCAACAGCGGGGCAGCCGCTCGGCCAAACGGCAGTTGCGGAAACTCAAGCGCAGAAGGGCGCGGTTTCGGAGAGATGCCGATCACGTCCTCAGCAAGCAGATCGTGCAAGCCGCCAAGCCAGGCGCGACGCTCGTGCTGGAAAACCTCAAAGAGATTCGCAAACGGATGCAGGCCAAACGGCGCTCCCCGACCAAGCGCCGGATGCATACCTGGCCGTTTTTGAGCCTCAAGGCCAAAATTGCGTACAAGGCCGAGGAGCGGGGCTGTACGGTGGTTGCGGTTGATCCGCGACATACCTCGCAGACGTGTAGCTGCTGCGGGCATACTGCCCGCACCAACCGCCGTTCCCAGAGTGACTTTTGGTGTCGGCAGTGTCATGTCCGGCTCAATGCTGACATGAATGCCGCTCGCAATATCGCGGCCAAGCACCGTGCCGGCGGGGGCATATCCCCTGCCGGTGGGCTGCGCAACCAGCCCATCGTGTCCAAGCTGACGCCTGTGGCGTCAGGTTGAGGCGCAAGTTGTCCACCTTTAGGCGACAGTTGTTGACCGATAGATCTCCAATGCACGTTTTCACAATAGCCCTTATAATACAATAGCCCAAGCGACCCGATATTGTCGCAGCGAATCACACCATTGAGGGCTTATGTATTTTTTCCGCCTTGGCACCACCGAATGCCTGATCATTCTGGTCGTGCTGATCATCGTGGCAGGGCTGTCGTTCCGTCAGGGCTACTTCCGTGGCCGGCGGCGCAAGTAGCCGCCCAATTGGATCACAGCTCGGTTCTACTTTTGCGCTAATTCGGCGATACTTCGTGCCAGGCGGCCGACTCCCTCAGTGATTCGCTGGAGTGTGGGATGCGAGAAGTTGAGGCGCATTGTGTTCATGCCGCCCCCATTCGCGTGGAATGATTCGCCCGGCACAAATGCGACTTTCTGCTCGAGCGATGCCTCAAGCAATGCAGCCGCGTCAATCTGTTCAGGCAAAGTAAACCATAAGAACATCCCTCCTCTTGGCCGCGTCCACGTCACCTGTTTGGGCATTAGCTTATCGAGCGCCTCAAGCATTGCGTCACGCCGCGCGTGATAGGTCGCGCGTATCGTCGGAACATGCCTGTCCAGCAGACCATCACGGCATGCTTCATAGGCCACCGCCTGTGAGAGGCTGCCGGTATGCAAATCGAGTCCCTGTTTGGCGTGGACGAACTTACTGATGAGTTCTTTCGGGGATGCTACCCAGCCGACGCGAAGACCAGGTGCGAGAAGTTTTGAAAATGTACTTAAATACACAACGTGGCGCAGTTCGCCGTGCATCTCTACATCCATTGCGGCCAATATCGGCGGGCGTGTGCCTTCGTAGTACAACTCGCCGTATGGGTCATCCTCAAGAATCGGGAGACCATACTTTGCGGCGACTTCCAAGAGCGCGCGTTTGCGCTCAGGCGAAGGCGTTATACCGGTCGGGTTCTGAAAACACGACACGACGTAGAGGAAACGTGGCTGCTCACCGCTCTTAAGAATGTTCTCCAGCGCGGATACATCAAGGCCATCGTCGTCCATCGGCAGCGATATGAAACGCGGCTGGTACGGGCGGAACGCCTGAAGCGCTCCCATATAGGTTGGCTCTTCGACCAAAACGAGTGAGCCAGGGTCAATCAGTAGTTTTCCTAGCGTATCTAGTCCCTGCTGCGAACCGTTCAGCGTGAGAATTTGGTCTGTTGGGATTGATAACCCGCGTGCCTGCATCAGTGTAGCGATGAACTCTCGCAGCGGAGCGTACCCCTCAGTCGGGCCATACTGCAAGGCTGCAAGCGGCTTTTCAATGAGTACTCGCTCGGCCGCGGCTGCTATTTCTTCGGTTGGGAAACAATCGGGCGAAGGGAGTCCTCCCGCGAAAGAGATAACTTCCGGTTGTTCGGTCACTTTCAGCAGGTCGCGAATAGCTGAGCTAGTAATGTTCTTGGCGCCAGACGAGAGCCGCTCTGTCCAGAGTGTATTCATGATGCTACGTTCCTAATATTATGAAGCGTGTCGCCAATCGGGAATGACCAGACAACAAGTATATCAGCAGACAACACTCTCAACCAGTGACAATCGATGCTGGGATTGTACGACAATGCCTTTGTCCGCTCGGAGATTAGAGATTGCGACGACACAATCAATCTCTAATCTCCTATTGCCAAATGGGAATTTTACTTTGACCAGCTCTAACTATCCAAGCCGACGACAATCCGCTTGTTGCTCGCGCCCTTGGAGCGGGTCTTGAGTAATCTCACCGTTCCAACCTCGCCGGTTCGTGCGACATGCGTCCCGCCATCCGCCTGCAGGTCGAGCCCAACAATATTGACCGTCCGCACCTCTTTGATCCCTTCTGGAAGCAAGTTAATCTTCGTGCGAATCAGATCGGGAATCTGAAACGCCGCTTCGCGGGGCAGGATCTTCACCTCGATCGGCCGGTCGGCGGCAATCTCCTGGTTCACTTTTTCGACGATCGCTTGAGCTAGTTCATTCGAGAAGTCCTTCAACTCAAAGTCGAGCCGCCCCTCGTCGGTATCCATGTTGCCGCCCGTGACGGGCGCCTGGTAGTCGCGCCAAATGACCCCGCACAGCACATGCAGAGCCGAATGTGTCCGCATGAGTTTATAGCGCCTTTGCCAGTCTATGTTGCCCGTAACGCGGTCTCCGACGCTCGGCATGCCCTCGCCGACCAGCGTATGCCACACCAGATCGCCCTCGCGACGGACCTCGGCGACGTTCCATGTTTGGCTGCCAACGGTCAGCACGCCGGTATCATGCGGCTGACCGCCGCTCGTCGCATAAAATGCTGTCCGATCTAATGCTACGCGATTTCCATCGATGGCGGTCACTTGGGCATCAAATTCCTTGAGGTAGGAGTCGGTATGGTAGAGCAGTTCCGTCATATTTCATTCTTCCTAGCACTACAACGAGACTTTAGCCACAGAGGATAGAGGATGGAGGATAGAGAATAGTCGCTATCTTGCGGCAACCGCTATCTTCAACACTACATCTCTACATGGGTTTCGGCTCGGCTATTGTAGACAATCTGCAAAGGTCCGTCAACCACCTCCGCGCCGGCGAGGTTCGTGGTAGAATCAAAATCATGAACCACCTGTTTCGCGGCAGTGGCGTACGCTTTCTGCTTCCCTATGCGCGGCCCTACTACCGGCACTTGCTGCTGGGCACATTCTACGCACTGATCGGGGCCAGCGCGAGCGCTGTCAGCCCGGCGCTGCTCGGTATGGCGATCGACGAGCTGCGCGCTGGCGTTCGGGTCGGCACGCTGGCTTGGTACGCATTCGGCCTGGTCGCGCTTTCCGGCACATTGGCCTTCTTCCGTTACCAGTTGCGCATGCTGAGCGGCAGCGTCGCCGTTGGCGTCTCCTATACCATGGGCCAGGATCTATTCGCCCGCCTGCTCCAGCTCGATCAGCGCGCGCTCCGCGAGTATGGCACCGGCGACCTGCTTTCGCGCGGCACCAGCGACTTTATCTACATCTGGCGCTTCTTCAGCGCCGGCTTCCAGATGTCGGCGCACGCACTGTTCCTGCTTGGCATCGGCTGCGCGCTGATGGCGCTCACCAGCCCACTGCTGGCCGCAATTGTGGTGGTGATGCTGGCGCTGAGCGTAGCGCTGCAGTTTGGCCTCAACCAGAGGATCGAGCACGCCTTCGTGCGTGTGCAGCGCGAGCTGGCGCGTATGTCGGCGTTTGCCCAAGAGCACCTCAGCGCCGCGCGAATGCTTGCGGCCTACACCCAGGAGCAACCAACCATCGCGACCTTCGACCGGGTGAGCGACGGCTATGCTCACGAGAACATCCGCTATGTGCTGCTTTCCAACGCTATCACGCCGCTGCCGGCCCTGGTTGTCCGCCTGGCGACGACGCTGGTATTGGCAATTGGCGGCATGCTGATCATCCGGCGCCAGCTCACGATCGGCCAATATGTGCAGTTCATCGTCTACCTTGGCCTGTTGAGCACCGCCGCCACGCAGCTCAGCCGGGCGCTGGAGCGGCTGCAGCAGGGCAGCGCTGCCGCCAGCCGCATTGGCGAGATCTTGCTGCGTCGGCCGGCGATCGTCGATACGCCGGAGGCGATCGACCTGCCGATCCGCGGCGCGCTGCGCTTCGAGGGCGTTGGCGTCCGCCACGAGGGCCGCTGGGTATTGCGCGACATATCACTCGACATGCCGGCCGGCACATCGCTCGGCGTTGTCGGGGCTACTGGCGCTGGCAAGAGCACCTTGCTCAGCCTGCTGGTCCGCGTGCGCGACACTGATGAAGGTCATGTGCTAATCGACGGCTATGATGTCCGCCGGATCAAACTGGCCGCGCTGCGCCGCGCAGTTGGGTATGTGCCGCAGGAGACGCTGCTGTTTGGGATGTCGCTGCGCGAGAACATCGCCTTTGAAGGCGCGGAGCTCCTCGATGGCCATATTCTCGCGGCGATGCAGGTCGCGCGCCTCTCCAACGATCTGCCGCAGCTGCCACAGGGGCTGGCGACGATCGTCGGCGAGCGCGGCACGTCGCTCTCGGGCGGGCAGAAACAACGCACCGCGATCGCGCGGGCGCTGGTGCGTGACCCGCGCATCCTGGTGCTGGACGATTCGCTCGCGAGCGTGGATGCCCACACTGCAGCACAGATTCTGGGCGAACTGCAGGCCACCTGGTGCGACCGCACTCGTGTGATCGTCGCCCAACGGATTGCGGCCGTGCGCGACGCCGATCAAATTGTGGTGCTCGACGCGGGGCGGGTCGTCGAGCGCGGCACACACCAGAGCCTTCTGGCGCAGGATGGCCTGTATGCCGCCATGTATCGCCGCGAGCTGCAGCAGGCCGAGCAGGAAGATGACAAGGTGACAGGGTGACAGGGTGACAAATCACCTTGTCAGGGATGGGGTTTCTTCTAAATGGCAGAGAAGCGTCAATATGGAGATCAGGACACCGCGCTGTTCAAACTGCTCGCCGCCACGCTTGCGCCGCACTGGCGCCCGCTGCTGGTTGCGCTGGTGCTGCTGCTGGCCACTGCTGTGCTGAGCCTGGCGCCGCCCTACCTGCTTGGCCAAGCGATCGACGGTCCGATCAGCCAGGGCGATGCGGCGGGGCTCTGGCCGCTGGCCGCGCTGTACGGCGGTGCCGCGATCGGGCTATTCCTGCTCCAGTATGCCCAGACCTACTTTCTGCAGCAAGCCGGTCAGTGGGCGCTGGCCGACCTGCGGACTCAGCTGTTTCGCCACATCATTGGTCAGGATCAGGGCTTTTTTGGGCGCTACCCCACCGGCGAGCTCGTCACGCGCCTGACCAGCGACATCGACGCGCTCAATCAACTGCTTTCGACCAGCGTCGTGACCATCCTGACCGAGAGCGTGACACTGATTGCAGTCGCCGTGGTGATGTTCGCCATCAATTGGCGGCTAGCGCTGCTGGCGTTGGGGGTGCTGCCGGTGTTACTGGTCGTCACGCGCTACTTTCGCTGGCGCATCCGCCGCTCGTCCACCGGCGAGCGGACCGCGCTGGCGCGGATCAGCGGCTTTCTCAACGAACACCTCAACGGGATGCTGCTGGTGCAACTGTTTGGGCGTCAGTCGGTCAGTGCCCAGGAGTACGCCGGCTACAACTATGGCTACCGGCAGGCGCTGCTGGCACTGCGGTGGCATAGCGCGCTGTTCCTGGCCGTACAAGAGATACTATCGTCGTTCGGCATCGCGCTGCTGTTGTATGGCGGCGGCCAGGGAGTGCTGGCCGGATGGGCGACGATCGGGACGTTGGTGGCATTCGTGCAGTACGCCGATCGGGCTTTTCAGCCGATTCTACGGCTTTCCGAAGAGTATAACTCGGTCCAGATCGGCCTTGGCGCGGCCGAGCGCGTGCAGCGCATGCTCGAAACGTCGCCGGCGATTACGCCACCCGCCACGCCTCTGTCGCTGCCACATGTGCGCGGCGCGATCGAGCTGAAGAATGTTTGGTTTAGCTATGCGGCAACGAAGGATGAACGCGCGTCGGTTGTCCGTGGTTCGTTGTCAGTTGCAAATGGCGCCGAACCACAGGCGACGGACGATGGACAACCGACGATGGACGATTGGGTGCTGCGCGATATTTCGCTGTCCATTCCCGCCGGGCAGACGGTCGCGATCGTCGGGGCGACCGGCGCCGGCAAGTCAAGCCTGGCCGGGCTGCTGGCGCGCTTCTACGACCCACAGGCCGGTCAGGTGCTGCTCGATGGCGTCGACATCCGGCACATGGATCTGGCTGAGCTACGGCGGGCTGTGGCAGTCGTACCCCAGGACGCGGTCTGTCTGGCCGGCAGTATCGCAATGAATATTCGCCTGTACCACGACGACATCGCCGACGCGGATGTACGCCGCGCGGCCGAGTTGACCAACGCCGCGCGGTTTATCGAGCAACTTCCAGGCGACTACAGCTACAAGGTCGAGCCAGGCGGCGCGAACTTGTCGGTTGGGCAGCGCCAGCTCCTGGCGTTGGCGCGGGCGATGGCGCTGAGCCCTGCCGGCGTGTTGGTGCTCGACGAAGCAACCAGCAGCATCGATACCGCAACCGAGATGCTTATTCAGCAAGCCCTCGCCCGCATCCTCCATATGCGAACCAGCCTGGTGATCGCGCATCGGCTCAGCACGATTCGCGACGCCGACCGCATTATTGTGATGGAGCGCGGACGGATCATCGAAGATGGGACGCATCGCGCACTGTTGGCGCGCGGCGGAGCTTATGCGCGGCTGCATCGGCACCAGTTTGGCACGCACGCGAGCGAAGCTCAACGCTCATAACGATGCCAGCTTCTGAAGCCTGATTGCTCCCCACCCCGAACGAGCAGACAATCTGCAGTACGGCCGCAAGCCTATGGTATACTAGTCCAGCCCCAAGCAGGTCGTTAGGCATACACTGGCATATGATAGCTTTAGAATGGGCCAGGGCCAATCTGCAATCTGCAATGAGGAATGTATGGACGACGTCAAGGACTCAGTGCAACGCCAATTCGGCCCTGTCGCGGCCAATTATGCTACCAGCGCGGTGCATGTGGCCGGCCCCGATCTCACCGCAATGCTCAATGCAGCGGCGCTGCGCGGCGATGAGCGCGTGCTCGATGCAGGCTGCGGCGCCGGCCACACTGCGCTGGCATTCGCGCCCCGCGTCGCCGAAGTCGTCGCGCTCGATCTGACCGAGGCCATGCTGGCACAGGGCCGCAAGCTCGCCAAGCAGCGCGATCTTACGAATATAACGTTTCAGCGCGGCGATGTAGAGAAGCTGGCGTTCAACGACACATCGTTCGATCTGGTTACTTCGCGGTACAGCGCGCACCACTATCCGCACCCGCTCGCGGCGGTACGCGAATTTGCGCGGGTGCTCAAGCCGGGCGGCAGGCTGCTATTAGTCGACGTGGTGTCGCCCGACGAGCCGGCGCAGGACACATTTCTGAACGCGATCGAGCTACTGCGCGACCCGTCGCATGTGCGCGACCACACGGTCGAGCAGTGGCTGCACATGCTTGCCGCGGCCGGGCTCACAGCCGAGGCGCTCGGTCACTGGTCACTACGGCTGGAGTTCGAGTCGTGGGTCGCCCGCATGAACACGCCATTCCTGGCAATCACCCAGATTCGCTCGCTGATCGAAGGCGCGCCGCGCGAGCTTCGCTCCAGTTTGGCGATCGACGAGGGCTACTCGTTTAGCGTGCCGACAGCGCTCATACGCGGGCAACGTTCTCCCGAGGTGTTTTAAAGACGCGGAGATACGGAGAATCTCGAAATCTTTGCGTCTTCGAACCTTCGCGTCTTTGCGTTGAATTCTCATCGTTTGTGGCCGGTCACCGCGTTTCGCCGCAGCCACTCATCGCGCAGCATCGCGTAGACATGCGTGTCGCGGCGCTGGCCGGCGACGTCGAAGGCATCCGAGCGCAGCGTGCCTTCGCGCGTCAAGCCGTTCTTTTCGGCCACGCGCGCACTGGCGATATTACGCGTATCGCAATGCCACGACAGCCGCTCCCAGCCCCATTCGCTAAACCCCCATTCGAGCAATGCTCGCAATACCCGCGTCCCTAAGCCCTGGCCAGCATAGCTACCGCGGATCCACATGCCAATCTCGGCATTGCCCGTGTCCAACGACCCACCGCGCAGGTGGTAGCCGGTGCCGCCGGCCAGATCGTCGGCGATCCATATGCCCAACACAAAGTCCTGATTGAGCAAGTAGTTGGCGGCGAAGCGCCGGCAGTTGGCCTCCGATTGCTCGACAGTCTGATTGGCGTCGGCCCAGGGCATCCACGGCCGCAAGTGCTCATACGATGAAACAACGGCAACTTGCAGCGCCGGACCGTCGCCCGGGCGATACGTGCGAATCGTCATCCCATCAGTCGCCAGCTCCGCCGGCGCGAAAAAAGGTGTCTTGATCATAGAATTGGGTCTTTCTAGTGTACAATATCCGTCTTCCGCCCCTGTGGCATATCTGTCCAACCATTGTACCAAGCTTTTCGCCAGCAACAGTATACACAAAGCGATCGATAAACTTCTCTTTTCTTTGTCCTTTGTTCTTTGTTCTTGCTCTGTCTTCTGGCTTCTGACTCCTGACTCCTGGCATCGGTAAATCAGCCCGTAGCGCTCGTTTATCTCCATGGAAGCACTATTGGTCGGCGATACGATTTCGTGCGCCCTGGTTACCGGATTGTAAGGTTTAGATTGCCAGGTTGTGGTATCATGCCATGTGCGGCCCTAGCCAAAATGCAGCGCGTCCATGCTCGCGCGTTGCGCCCGAACTCCTCATGATTTGTCTCCCATTGTGCCAGGCCAATGCGCATCGAACACTACTGAAGGACCGACGCTGTGACCGTATTTGACAGCACCGGCAGGCAACATATCGATCTTCTACGCGCGCACCTAGCGCCTGAGCTCTATGCGCAACTCCTGGGCGGTGGTGCGCTACCCGATGCGATCGTACGCGCTGAAACCGCCCGCCTGCGCGAAGAGGTCGCGGCGATCGCCACCTATATACCCTCGGCGTTGGTGCGCGCGCAACTGGCCGACCCGGCGCCCGGGCGCGTGCGTGGCGCCTATTGGGATGGCTCGGTGATGTTCGCCGATCTCTCCGGATTCACCGCGCTCTCGGGCACGCTGAGCGCGCTTGGCAAACAAGGCGCCGAGGAAATATCGGCGATCATCAATGCGCTGTTCGGCGCGCTCGTGGAAGAGATTCATCGTTACCGCGGCTGGCTGCTCAAATTCGGCGGCGACGCAATTACGGCCTTCTTCGACGCCCATACGCTCGGCGAGCAGCACGCCGCGCTGGCGAGCAGCGCTGCACTGGCGATGCAGGCGCGTATGGCGCAATTTGCCGCGTTGCAAACCCGCGCCGGTGCGTTCACGCTGCGCCTGCGAATCGGCGTGCACAGCGGTCAGGTGTTCGCCGCCGAGGTCGGCGATGTCGAGCATATCGAACTGGTCGCGACCGGCCGCAATATTAACCGCGTGGCGCTGGCCCAGGAGATCGCCGAGCCGGGCGAGGTGGTCATCTCGCGCGCGACCCGCGAGCGGCTGCCCGGCGTGCATGCCGAGGAGCGACAGGCCGGCTTCTTTTTGCTTACGGATATGCCGGCGATCGAAGCCCCGCCGCCCGCCAGCCGCTGGGGCCGTGCCATTGGCCGGGGCGATATGGCCGAGCTCGTGATGCTGGCGAGGCAGATCGATGCGCTGCGGCCCTACCTCACGCGCGGCCTGCCGCGCCGCTTCATCGCGGCCGAGGGCGATGCCGAGTCCGGCGAATTTCGCCCGGTGACGGTGCTATTCGCTAATTTCTTTCCATTCAGCGTCGTGCTCGACATGATTGGCGACGACGATACGACCTCGGTCGGCGTGCTGAACGCCTACTATCGCCGCGCTCAAGAGGTCGTGCATCGCTACGGCGGGATCGTTAATAAAGTCGACATGTACACCTTCGGCGATAAGTTGATGGCGCTGTTCGGCGCGCCGATGGCCAATGAAGACGACCCGCTACGCGCCACGCGCGCGGCGCTGGATCTGCATGGCGCGCTGGCTGATGCCAATGCCGAGGTGTTCGATCTGCTGCATCCCAAGGTCGGCCGGCTGTTGAAAATCGACCAGCAGTTCTTCAAGCAGCGCATTGGCATCAATACCGGCGTGGTGTTCGCCGGCAAGGTCGGCTCGGCACGCCGCCACGAGTACACTGTGATGGGCCAGCACGTCAATTTGGCGGCGCGGCTCATGTCGGCGGCCGAAGAAGGCACTGTGATCCTCTCGCCCGCTACCCGTCGCGCAGTGGAGCGCCATATCGCCTTGCGCGAGCTTCCGGCGATCAAGCTCAAGGGTATTGAGCAGCCGGTGCCGATCGCGCAGGCGCTCCACCCATTCGGCATTGCGCAGGATGATCGGCGCGGCGTCGCGCGCCCGGCGCTGGTTGGCCGCGAGCAAGAGATGGAGCGCATGATCGCCGAGGCGCGCATGGCCTTCACAAGCGGCCAAGGCCGGATCATCGCACTGGCCGGCGAGGCCGGCGCTGGCAAGACACGCCTGATCGAAGACGCGCTCCAGCGCCTGGTGCTGCTTTCCGGCCAGGACGACGGCGCGGGCATACCGCCATTCTTCCCCTACAGCGTCGAAACGCAGAGTTACGAGCAGAACACCGCCTATGCCGTGGTGCGCGATCTGCTGCGCCAGTTTTTCAATCTGAACCAGGCGACGACTCCCGCCGCGCAATTGGCGCTGATTAATCGGCGCGTGGCCGAGCTTGTGCCCGAGCTGGCGCGCTTTACACCGCTGCTGGGCGACATCCTGAGCGTCAGCTTCGAGGATACGCCGCTCACCGCCGCGTTGACACCCGAGCAGCGCCACGACCGCACGTTCGCACTATTCGAGGCGCTCATCCTGGCCGAGGCCAAGCTGCACCCAATAGTGTTGATCATCGACGACCTGCACTGGGCCGACGCATCGTCGATCGAACTGGTGCAGCACCTGGCGACGCGCGCCGCACAGGCCGCGCTGCTGCTGCTATTCGGCTACCGCCTGGATCCGCCGATCGCCGAGCCGTGGCGCGAGCTGAGCAACTGCGCCCGCATCGAGGTGCGCGAGCTTTCGCCCGAAGGCAGCATGGCCTTGGCGCGCGAGCTGCTGCGCGGCGAGCCGCCCGCCCAACTGACGACGCTGATTGAGAAGACTCAAGGCAACCCGTTCTTCGTCGAAGAGGTGGTGCGCGGCCTGGTTGAGTCCGGCGCGTTGCTGCACCAGCCTGCCGGCTGGCAGCTGACCCGCGCGCTCGACGAAACCAGCGTGCCCGATAGCATCGAGGGCGTAATCACCGCGCGTCTCGACCGGCTGGAAGAGCGCAGCCGCGAGGTTTTGCAAATCGCGGCGGTAGTCGGCCGGCGCTTCCTCTACCCGGTTCTGACCGGCGTGATCAACCGACCCGACGGCCTGCCCGATCGGTTACGCACGCTCACCGAGGCTGAGCTGATTCTGCCAGAAGAGCTCGACCGCGACCTGGCCTACCTGTTTCGGCACGCGCTCACGCGCGATGTGGCCTACGAGGCGATTCTCTACGCCCGGCGGCGCGAGCTACACCGGCGCGTAGCGCGGCGGATCGAGGATCTGAACGCCGATCGGCTCGACGATCAGCTCGCGCTGCTGGCGCGCCACTACCTGCTGGCCGAAGAATGGGCACCGGCCTTCGACTACCACCTGCGTGCCGGCCGCCAGGCGCAGGCGCGCTATGCCAATCATGAGGCGATCGCGCTGTACGAGCGAGCGCTCCAAGTCGGATTGCAGATTACCACGGCTCAATCTGCAATCTCCAATCTCCAATCTGCAATTATCGAATTGCACGAGCGCCTCGGCGTCGTGCGCGCGCTGATTGGCGAGTACGACACGGCGCTGCAAGATTACCAGTCGGCGCTCGATCTGCTGCAACAGCAACCCGACGCGACGATTGATGGGTTGGTGCGGCTGCACGATCACATTGCGCGAGTCTACGAGAAGCGGGCCGCTTTTGACACGGCTTTCGAATGGATTGAAAAGGCGCTGGCGCTCGCCGGCGATGCGCACATTCCAGAGATTGTGCGCTGCGTGCTGCTCGGCGGGATGTTGCACCAGCGCCAGGGACGCTATGCCCAGGCCTTGGAATGGGGTAATCGCGCGCTGCTGCTGGCCGAACAACTTGGCAATATACGCGATCAGGCGCATGCTTTGCGCCTCCTTGGCGGAACGCACCGTAACATGGGCGATAACTATCAAGCGCTCAACCTGCTCAGTAGATGTCTTCCGCTCTACGAGCAAGCGCAATACCTGGCCGGCATCTCGGATGCTCATAACGACTTGGCGAATGTCTGCTTCGAGTTGGGCCGCCTGACCGAAGCGCGCGCGCACTATGAGACCGGCGCTGAAATTAAGCAGGCAATTGGTGATGTCTATGGCCAGGCGATGATCGCCAACAATCTCGGCAATACGCTGAAGCTTCAAGACAATGTCGACGAGGCGATTAAGCAATACCAGCGCAGCCTGGCGATTTTCGAGCAGCTTGGTTCACTGTATGCCACTGGCGTGCTGCATATGAACCTGGGCGCCACCTATTTGCAGCACGGCGATCTGCCGAGCGCCGAAGCGAGCCTACAGCGCAGCGCTCAACTGTTCAACCAGGCCGGCGCGGAGGATTTTCTGCCTGAGCTGGAACGCTATATGGCCGAACTGCATCTGCGCCGCAGCGACCTGCCGAAGGCCCGGCTGGCCTGCGAGCTGTCGCTGGAGACTGCGCTGCGGCTTGAGGCCCGCGCCGAAGAGGGTATGACCCGCCGCGTGTTGGCCCAGATCATGGCGCACGACGGCGACCTGGCCAGCGCCTGGGAAGAGCTGGCGCGCAGCCTCTCGATCCTGCGGGAGTCCGCCGGCCCGCACGAGATCGCCCGTACGCTGGTGGCGATCGCCGCGCTGGCCCCGAACCTCGACCGCCGCGCCGAAGGCCAGGCCGCGATCGCCGAGGCGCTGCCGGCGCTCCGCGATGTCGGCGCGCGCCGCGATCTCGACGAAGCAATCGCGATCGCCCAACGAATCGACTACGCTACCTAGGACCGTCATACTACACATCGTGAATCGTGGCGATTCCGAGTGGTCGATTCGTTAATTCGAGGATCTCAGTCGTTCTTTCCATGAGACTTCGTGCCGGGCGAGGCATTGCCCGCGCGCGAGCTGTGACTATCAGCGCTTCAATCAGAGAGTGATATTATGCAAACATCGAACCGAATGACTCTTCTGCCGCGGATCGCGTTGGCGCTGCTCGCGCTGCTCGCCTTCGTTTGGGCGCTGCCGGAAGCGTCGCGCGCCAATGTGCGCGCGGCGCCGCGTGCGATTTCCACCGCATCGACGCCGTGCGCCGACGCCGATGTAACCTGTCACGAGATTGAGTATAACAACACGGTTAATACTGCCACCTTCATTCAGCTTATCCCAACCGCGGCTAATTCCAAAATACTCGAGCGCACAATGCTCGGCACGATCGACAGTGTCGCGACGCAGGATAACAAGGGCGCGCAGGGCGATTGGTACAAGTTCGTCGTGCTCGAAAACGGCTCGTCGGTGTCGATCGCGCTCTCGAACTTGCCGCAGGATTACGATATCGCGCTGTTTACCAATCCGCTGTTGCAAACGCTGCCGATCAGCGACGGCGTGGATCTCTCTAATGTCGCCGATCTTGGCAACATCAACGCCGCCGGCAATATCAACGCCGCTGGCAATATCAACGCCGCTGGCAATATCAATGCCGCCGGCAATATCAATGCCGCCGGCAATATCAACGCGGCATCGTCCAACCCCGGCACCGACAACGAGACAATCGAAACATTCCTTCCGCGCAAGGGTATCTACTATATCCTGGTCTATAGCGCGGCCGGCGGTTTCAGCGATACGCAGCCGTACCACCTCGACGTGACATTGCACGAGGGCAGCATTGTGGAGCCAACCGAGAAGGCCACGCCGGTTGCGGCCTTTTCCGGCGGCCCGTCTACGCCGGACTTTGGCCCAACAATACTGTATCTCTACAACAGTAAACGTATGGAAGGCCTATATGGGCAAGGTGCTGCGCGGAATTTGGAGGCTATTCTCACTAACCCTAACAGCAAACTCTTCACTTTCAACTCCGGCGTGGTGATCGATATCTCTGGGCAATTAGGAGTCGGCCCAATCAACTCTACGGGCGATAGCGCGCTGGTCGGCAAGCTCAACAAACTATACGCCCAATGGGACAGCGATCACGGCCAGCCGCTGCTGGCCAACGAGGTGGCGCGCCAGATCTGGTATATCATCGACCGGGCGATCAATCCAATCAATGGTTACTACCCCGCGATCACCGACATCGTGATCGTCGGCGGCGACAACGTCATTCCGTTCTTCCGCGTGCCCGACGAGACGCGCATCGCCAACGAGTCCGACTACTACACCCAACTGAATGGCCGCGGCGTACTGAACGCTGGCGACGGAACGACCAAGACCTTCGTGGGCGGCAGCACGTTCTACCGCGCCATCCTGACCGACAACTATTACGCCGATCGCAAGCCGACGCCCTGGCGCGGCCGCGGGCTGTATCTGCCCGAGCTAGCGATCGGCCGCCTGGTCGAGAGTCCCGACGACATCTTCCGTTACCTCGAGGCGTACGAACTGTTCGCGAACGGCGACATCTTCCGTTACCTCGAGGCGTACGAACTGTTCGCGAACGGTAATCCATATGTCGTCGACGCGGCAAAGAAGCCCAGCTCGACCAGCGACCCAACCCGCGCCGGCGCCGCGTATGTGACGGGCTACGACTTCGTGGCCGACGAGGCCATCGAGATCGGCAAGCTGTATACGCAGTACGGTTTCGATTCCAACGGCAAGCTCGGCACCGACTATGCGCAACGGTCACTAATCGGCAACACCTGGAACGAGAACGAGCTGACCAACTCATGGTTCGACTACCAACTGTCGCTGTTGACGGCAAGCTATAACAACGTCAATACCCCCTATCACTTGATGTCGCTCAACGGCCACTTCGATCACCATATCGCAATCCCGGCCAATGGCGTCGGCGGCTTCACGGCGCAGAAGTTGTATGAGCCGACCGTCACGAGTGGCTCGGAGCGCAACGCGTATTTCATCGACCCGAGCGGCGACAACTTGATTGTTTTCCCGCGCCCATCGACGTCGCTGGTCTATTCGATCGGCTGCCACTCGGGCCTGAACGTCGTCAATTCCGATATTGCGGCCAGCGCGCCAAGCTATCAGTACG
>WNFV01000037.1_pt1 | contig 122284 bp, 104 predicted proteins | sample 5400101 | NCBI WGS metagenome assembly WNFV01 (sample SAMN13153361, study PRJNA577476) | soil metagenome | isolation source: 115 cm soil or saprolite under grassland replicate 1 | place: USA:California | collected 2016-06-15 | reverse complement strand
TTCCTCGACCGGGTCCGCGAGCGCATCGTTCACCGCATCGCCGACACGAACACGAACGACGCCTGAATCGGGCCGTCACGCTCCGCGGTCGGCTCTGCGACACCGGACCGTGGCATGGCCGAGCACCAAAAGAGCACGGAAAGAGCACAGAAAGTCGGTAAATAGGGGTTACCGACGATCAACGCCGGACACATGAAACCGCAGATCACAGCCTGCAATTCGGTCAGTCCATTTGCATCAAAAAGACCATCGGCGAGGGTTCGATTCCCTCCAGCTCCACCAACCAACTGGCCGCGCCGAGCTAAGTGGCAGTTGCGGGGCGGCATCCGCCGCCCTGGCGCGGCCAGTCGACGGGACTGCGGGTACGGTCCGCGCCAATGCCGTCGCTTCGAGCGAATGGGATCGAGCTCTACTACGAACGGCGCGGGGTCGGGCGCCGGCTGCTGTTCCTGAACGGCTCTGGCGCGACGACCACCACGAGTGCGCCGGTGATCGACCAGTTCGCAGGCACCTTCGACGTGGCCGTCCACGATCAGCGCGGGCTGGGCCGGACGTCCGTACCCCCGGGTCCGTACACGATGGACGACTACGCCAGCGACGGCATCGCCGTCCTCGACCATCTCGAGTGGGACACCGCGCGGGTGATCGGCATCAGCTTTGGCGGGATGGTCGCCCAGGAACTGGCCGTGACATGGCCAGCGCGAGTCGAGCGCCTCGCGCTGCTGTGCACCTCGCCGGGCGGTGAAGGTGGCGCCTCGTACCCGCTGCACGAGCTCGCGGATCTGCCGACCGACGAACGGGTCACGATGTCGCTGCAACTGCTCGACTCCCGGTTCGACGCCGACTGGTTCGCCCGCCACCCCGCCGACCGCGCTCTCGTCGAGGCCTTGGGTGCGAGATGGTCAGCGCCGAAGGGAGAGGAACAGCGACGGGGCGAAACCGAGCAACTCGGCGCCCGCCGGGGCCACGACGTATGGGACCGCCTCGACCGGGTCACCGCACCGACACTGGTCGCGTGCGGCCGGTACGACGGGATCGCTCCGCCCGCCAACGGCGAGGCGATCGCCAAGCGGATCCCCGACGCCGAGCTTCGCGTCTACGAGGGAGGCCACGCCTTCCTCGCCCAGGACCCCAGGGCGGTGCCCGAGATCGTTGAGTTCCTCTCGCATCCCGAGACCGAGACGTAGACGGGCTCGGGCCCGGTATCGGAGGATTCACTCCGTCCGCAGCCCCACGGCCGGGCGGACCCGTCGAGCGGGGCGAGCACGTCTTGCCGAGTGGTGGCAGCCTCCTCGTTTCGGCTAGCCCGCCGTCGAACGAAGGCCCTTGAGGCCTCGGACGGCGATCGCCAACGCACCTCCCGAGACGACGAATTGCCCGAGCCACCAAGCACCGATCGAGGTGTGATGACCGCTGAGCGGACAGGTGACGGTCATGGCGACGGCGAGCAGGGCAACGACACTCGCCCAGGCGAGCGCCGCTGGGTGGCCTCGCAGGCCGGTCACCGCGGCTCCGGCCATGGCTGCGAAGTACGCGACGCCGAGAAGCGTCGCCATGAGGGGCACAGCCGCGTTCGGCTCTGCGGGCGGTGGCTCGATGGACATGCAGATCGCGGCCACGACCGGGCCGACGAGTGCGGCGAACCACCGCCAGCCGGGAGCGAGGGCCCGATCGATCACCGGACGGGGTGCAGACGTGGCGGCGAACCGGCGGGGGACCACGGGCACGGGCGTGGAGTCGGTGATCTCGATTGTCCTACGGGCGTCCATGTCGGTCTCCGTTCGTCGCCACCAGCGTGCCATGTCAAGCGCGGCCCTGACGTCGGAATCGCGGGCCATCCTTGTGCCTGTGGAGATCGGAGCCTGCCCTCGTTCTGTGGGTGGTTGTGGGGTCTAGCCGGATAGCTACCGACAGAACGGCAGCGATCCGTCGCGCAGGTCGAGGTCGCGTCGATCGCCTCCAGGCGGCTCCCGGCGCCGAAACCCCTGCCGCGTCAGCCGTGGGCGCGGCCCACCCAGTCGTCGATGAGCCGCCGGGCGATGCTCATCGGCGGTGGAATGGCCGGCAGCGCATCGCACCGATACCAGCCGGCGTCGACGATCTCCCGCTCGTCGAGGACGATGTCGCCGCCGGTCCACCGGGCCCGGAAACCGATCATCAGCGAGTGCGGGAACGGCCACGGCTGACTCGCGGCGTACGTGAGATCACCGACCTCGACGCCGACCTCCTCGCGCACCTCGCGGTGCACCGCCTGCTCGAGGGTCTCGCCCGGCTCGACGAACCCGGCCAGGCAGCTGTACATCGGGATCGGGAACTGTCGCCCTCGGGCCAGAAGCGCCTCGCCTCCGTCCCGTTCGATGAGCACGATGATGGCGGGCGCCAACCGTGGGAAGGCGAGGAGCCCGCAGGCCGGGCACCGCATCGCGCGTTCCCCCGCCACGGGTTCCGTGGGAGTCGCGCAGCGACCGCAATACCGGTGCGTGCGGGCCCATTCGACGAGCTGCACGGCCCGGCCCGCCACTGCCCATCGCTCCTCGCCGAGTTGGCCGTACAGCCCGAGCAGCGGCGTCGGCGCCTCGTCGAGATGGTCGGGCGCGACCTCGGCGGCCCAGCAGTGCCGGCCGTCGAGCAGCCCGAGGAAGTGGATCAGTCCCTCGGGCGGGCGGTCGTCGCGCACGACGACGCCACCGTCGGCCACCCAGAACCAGAGCGCGGAATCCTCGAGGTCGTCCGGGGGTTCGAGCATCGGCAGGAACGGCGAGGGGGTCATTCGACCACCGGTACGCCGGACACCGACGGCTGCCGGCCGGCGCGCACGACGAGCACGACACCGACGCCGATGAGCGCGGCCGCCGGATACGCGCCGGCGGCCGGCGTCTCGTCGAAGAAGATCCACGCCAGCGCCGTGGCGCCCACGATCTCGAAGAGGATGGCCACCGACACCACGGTAGGGCTCGTGGTCCGGAGCACCCGATTGACGACGGAGTGGCCCAACAACTGAGGCCCGGCGGCCAGCGCCAGCAGACACAGCCACGTGCGACCCGAGTAGCCCAAGAGCGGCTGGCGGCCCGACAGGCACACCACGAAGAGCAGGACCGCCGCGGTGAGGTAGCAGATGGACGTGTAGACCGACGTGGACACCGTGCGGCGCACGTCGGCGCCGACGGTGACGTAGGCCGCGGCGAGCAACCCGCCCGCGACCGCGAGCATGTCGCCGAACAGGGCCCGGGCCGAGATCGTCAGGTCGACGCCGCTCAAGAGCACGGCCCCGGCGACGGCGACACCGATGCCCGTCCAGGCCTGCGCGGGCACGTGCTCGCCGCGACCCCGGGCGATGAGCGCGGCCCACACCGGCTGGGTCGCGACGAGCGCCACCGAGGACGCCACCGACGTGAACGAAAGGCTCGGCACCCAGGTCGCAAAGTGGGCGGCGAGCAGCAACCCGGCCGTGACCGCCAGGCGCCGCTCGCGCCCCGTGAGTCGGTGGAACTCCGCCGAATGGCGGGACGCCGTCCACGGGACGAGCACCCCGATCGCAAACGTGTTGCGCCAGAAGGCGACCGCCAGCGTCGGCGCCGCGGCTTCGCGCACGAGAGGTGCCGAGGTCGACACGGCGGCGACCGCCAACGCGAGGAGCGCAAGATCCGTACCCGACGGCCGGGCGAGGCTGGCGGTCGCGCGCGCCGGTTGCATCGGCTTCTGCCTACCGCATCGGGAACGTCACCGCGAGCAGTTCGGCGAACAGTGCCTCCGGATCCGTCGCAACCCCCCGGCGGGAGAACCACGAGCAGATGTTCGTCAGGTCGCGATGGAGGAAGTCGAGCGCGTGGGGGCTGTGGGCGACGTCGACCGCCTGGGGGAAGTCGATGAACCACAGGCCGCCGCGCCACCACAGGATGTTGAACGCCGACAAGTCGCTGTGCACGATGCCCACCTCCAAGAAGGTGCGCAGGTTCTCGAGGAGCTGCCCATAGGCGTCGGCCACCTCCGTGGCCGCCAGCCGAGCCTGCGCGAGGCGGGGGGCCGCGGCGGTCGTGTCACCCACGTACTCCATGAGCATCCCGCCGTCGTGCGACTCCACCGGATACGGCACCGAGGCCCCGGCCTCCCACAGCCGGCTCATGATGTCGTGCTCGTGCCCGTGCCAGCGCTCGTTGAGCAACGTCTTGCCGTACCCGGTCATGGCCGCGATCGCCCGGGCATCGCGGCTGCGCCGGGTGAAGCGCCGGCCGTCGCGGTACACGTGGTCGTTGCGGAAGGTTGGGGCCCGGTCGAAGCCGAGCTCTTGCAGCTCGCCCTTGTGGGTGACGGTGCGGGGCCGGTAGCGCTTGAGCGCCAGAAGGCAGGACCGACCGTCGACCGCGGTGCGCTCGACGACGGAGATCTCGGCCTCCTTGCCGGTCTTGAGGACGCCGAGATCGACGTCGGTGTAGTCGTCGAGGACGACCCAATCGGGGATGGCTCGCGCCAACGGAGGACTCCTCTGTGTGCAGGGGCAGCGAACGTGAACGGTCCGCGGGCCCCGCTGAAGGAGGTCAGCCGTGAACAGGCGCGGGCAGGCGCGGACCGGTGGGATCCGAGGACACAGTCATCGTCGGTACATCCCCCTTCCGCGTCGGCGCGGACCAAGCTCGGTCCCCGCAGTGCCGGCCCAGCGTGCAGCCTCCCAGCTGGCACCGCAAACCAATTAGCGCGAGCTTCGGGCCCGCGAGGTCCACCTTCGGGTGAGGACGATTACCTTCCCGGCCGTGCACCACTTCGGGCGAGGCTGGCGGTTGGCGCTCGCTGTCGTGGTGCTGGCGACGCTGACGCGGTTGCCGAGCCTCGTCCGGACCGAGCCCCTCAACAACGATGAAGCGTTCCTCGCCACCGAGGCCAACGTGCTCGTTCACGGCGGACGGATGTACGAGGACGTCGTCGACCGGAAGCCGCCGCTCGTCCCCTATCTCGTCGCCGCCGCGCAATGGGCGACGGGCACCACCGCACTCCTTCCGTTGCGCGTGCTCGCCCTGACGGCCCACATCGCGACCGCGCTTCTGCTGGCGGCGATCGCCCGGCGGCGATGGGGTGACCAGGCGGCCTGGTTGGCGGCGCTGCTCTACGTGTGCGCCAGCGTCGGGCTCAACGTGACCGACGCGCAGGCCGCGAGCTTCGAGGCGTTCATGCTCTCCTTCACGGCGGCCGCGTACCTCCTTGCCCAACGCGAGCGGCCGTTGGCTGCCGGCGTGGCGAGCGCGGGCGCCGCGCTGTGCAAACAAGTCGGCGGCGCCGTACTCGCACCGGTGGCACTCCTCGCATGGCGGGCTGAACGGCGCCGGGGGCTCGCTCTCGTGGCGATCGGCTTCGGGGTCACCGTCGCCACCGTCGCGGCTGCCGTCGGCTGGGGGTCGTTCTGGTTCTGGAACGTGACGACGGGCTGGCGGTACGCCGACCCCGCGGGGTCAGGCTCCGTCGTGCTGCGGGCGGCGCTCTACAACACCCGTGACTTCGTCCTCGGCAGCGCGCCGCTGGTCGTGCTGGCCGCACTCGGTTGGCGCCGGCGCCGGGAAGAGGCGGACCTGTGGCTCTGGCTTGGGGCGAGCGCGCTCGGTGTCGCCGCCGGCCTCCACTTCTTCGGGCACTACTACCTGCAGTTGCTCGCCCCGCTCACGCTCCTCGCGGCCAGTTCGGCCAGCCGGTTCGAGCTCCGCCTGTTGCGCCCGGCGGTCGCGACCACGGCCCTCATCGCGTCGACGTACACGCTCGGGGGCTTCATCGCCTCCCACCCCCTGCTCGACCCCTATGGTGCGATCGTCGCGGAGGTGAACCAGCTCACGTCGCCGTCGGACCGCATCTTCGTGTGGGGTCAGTTCCCGCAGGTGTACTGGGCGTCGCAGCGGGAACCGGCGACTCGGTTCCTCACCGCCGGGTTTCTCAGTGGTTACAGCGGGGGTCGCACCGAAGCTGGGGTCGGGCCCGAACACGCAGTGCCCGGCGCGTGGCAGGCCTTTGCCGCCGACCTCTCGCGGCATCCGCCCGAGGTGATCGTCGTGACCACCGGGACCGGACCAGCCCAGCTGATCCGGTTCCCGGTCGTCCTCGCGCTCCTGCGGAGCGACTATCACTTGGCCGCCTACGTCGACGGCGTGTCGATCTACCAGCGCATCAACCCGTAGGGTCTTCGGCTGACTTCTGTGGGCAGTCTCCCGTCGCTACGCCGGGAAACTGCCGACAGAACGATTCTCCGCTACCTCAGTCGGGCGTTGCGGAAACCGCGCCTCATGCGGCGCCATCCCCGGCGATAGAAGTGCTCACCGTCGGGTCGACGCAGCATGAACAGCCCACCGGTGAGGATGAGCGACAATCCGAGTTGCGCCGTGCGCCACGGGTTCGACCCGGTACGGGCCAGTTCCGCGGCGGCGACGACGGTGACGCTGGCGGTCGCCTGCGCCGACACGGTCAACGCATCGGTGTCGGTGACCGTCGCGGTCACCGTGTTGGTGAACGTTCCCTCGGTCGGCGGGGTCGCCGTGCACGTGTACGTCCACGTCTCGCCCGGATCGAGGGTGCCGTTGGAGTTGGCGTCGCCGCCGGTCAACGCCTCCGGCGTGCTGCAATTGGTCTCGACGAGGGCGACGCCCGGCCTGGGAGTGCCCGTCCCGGTGTTCTTCACGGTGATCGTGAAGGTCACCTGGCTGCCGGCGGGCACCGACGCCGCCGACGGCGTCTTGGTGACCTCCAGCGTGACCGGCGCGCTGACCTCGACCGCGCCGACCTCGCAGGCGCCCTCGGTGGGGCGCGGGAACAGCCGCTGATCATCGGCGACCGTGCAGTCGGCGGCGGCCACGACGTTGATCAGGAGGCCCGGCGAGGCCTGCGTGCCACGCTGCGGCACGCGGGTGGCGGTGGGACCGCCGTGATCGCCGAGCGCCGTGAGCCAGAACGACGAGAATGCCTGCACCGACCCGTCCCCGAACCCGCACGAATCGTCGGTGGCGAAATTCGACACCGCGAGCAAGGCCTCGGTGCTGCAGTCGTCGGCGCCATCGTCGGCTGACGTGCCGACCACGATCGCGGTGGCCTCGAGGTCGACCACACCGATGCTGCCACCCTGGTCGAGGCCGTCGGTGCCGGCGTCGGGCGCCTCACCGGCGCCGCTGCCCGCGGCACCGCCTGCAGCGCCGCCGCCCCCGCCGTTCTCGGTGATCGTGTCGTGCTCGAGGGTCAGCGCCCCCGCCGACTGCTCGGCTTGGAAGCCCGACGCGTCGAACCCCGCGGCCTGCACCAGCAAGGGAGAGATCACGCCGTTGCGCTCGCACGGGTCGCCGTCGCCGTCGAGGAGCTGACGGTCGGCGACGGCGCCACCAAGGCCGCCGCAACCGCCGTTGCCACCGGGGCCTCCGGGCCCGTCGGCACCGCCGTCGACGCCGATGCCGCCGTCACCGCCGCTCCCGCCTGGCGCGCCGGCGCCCGTGGTGTTGGTGTCGAAGGTCGAGTTGACGTAGATCCGATCAGGGGTCGGCTCCACCTGGAGTCCGTCGACGAGTCCGGCCAAGGAGATGCTGAACACTGCGCCACCGTTGCCGCCGTTGCCTCCGAAGCCACCCGTGCCGCCGGGCGCTCCGTCTTCGGGAGTCTGAAGGACGCCGGCCTCCGGGTCACCCTGGGGCTGGACGGGCACCGTGCCGCCCGTCGCACCGTTGCCGCCGGCCCCGCCGTCGCCGGTGTCGTTGCTCGAGAACAGCGAATGAGTGATGGTCTCGGTGAGCGAGATCGTGTAGATGGCGCCGCCGAGCCCGCCGTCGCCCCCGCTCCCCGCCGAGCCGTTCAATCCTTCCGACGGGTCACTCGACGGGTCGGCGCACTCCGGAGGTGTCCCGGCGCCACCGGCGCCGCCACTGCCCGTCTGGTTGTTGGTGAAGGTGGATGTGTCCACCGACAGCACCGATTCGAACGCGAACACGGCGCCGCCAGGACCGGCTCTCCCGCCAGCGCCGGCGGGCACGACCTCTTTGTTCTCGGCGTCGCAGAGTCCGTCGAGGCCATCGCCACCGTCGCCGGAGGCGTTGCTGTCGAAGGTGCTGTCCGTGATCTGAACCTCACCGATCAACACCGAGAGGCCCCCGCCACCGCCGCCGAAGCCGCCGTCGGAATCCGTCTGGAGCGCGGACACATCACCCAGAGGGGTTTCGGAGAGCTGCGTATCGCTGCCGGCCCGGTTGTCACTGAACGTCACGTTGTCGAGGGTCACGTTGGACTCGATGGCCCCCACGCCGCCGCCGAAGGAGTTGAAGAGGTCGAACGGAATCCGTGGCGTGAGCAGATGCGGCGCGCGCCCGCCGGTGATGACGACGTTCCGCAGTGTGAGCGTGCCGAGCTGGTCGAACGGGAACTGCTCGGTGCCGATCCCATCGCGTCGGAAGCCGGGAAGGACCTCGATGGCCCGCTGCTCGTCACCATCGACCTCGGGGTCGTCGCACGACACCTCGATGATCGCCGGTGCCCCAGAGGCCACCTCGATGACGAGGTCCTGGGGTCCGTTCTCGTCCTGGCTCACGACGTCGAGGTCGCCGGTCTCGTTCAGGTCGTCGTCGAAGCCGATGTCGTCGTTGCACTCGTCGGCGTCGGGGCTGATGGCGTACGTCGCCCCCGCGACCAACTCGATCGTGTCGTTCCCGGCCGTCTCGTTGGCCTCGGTCACCGCATCGCGGAGTTCGGCGATGTCCGCCACGCCGGCCGCAGCCGCGGGGGCAATGTCGTGGACCACGCCTCCGGCGCCGATCAACGCGAAAAGTCCGACAATGCCTAGCGTCTTCCGCCATAGATGCCGCATCGGTGTCTCCTTAGGGCACGGCGCGCATCAGTGCGCCCGCGCAGCGGAGCGCAACTATACGAAACTCGGGCGCGCGCGCGCGTGAATCCCGCGGACCGAGATGTCCGGGATCACGACGGCCACCCCGGCACACCCGGATCGAGCTCGACGCCGGCCGCGCGCAGGAACCCCGATACGAGGCGATAGAACCCGGCGAGCACCAGCAGCTCGACGAGCTCGGGGTGGCCCCATCGAGACGCGAGCGCGGCCCACGTGGCGTCGCTCACCGTGTTGGTCGCGCACAGCTCGTCGGCCAGAGCGACAAGGGCGGCATCCTCCGCTGACCAGTCGGCGTCGCCGTCGCGCGCCAAGCGGGCGATCTCGTCGTCAGTGAGGCCAACGCCCCGACCGATGATCGTGTGCTGGCCGAACTCGTACACGCTCCCCGAGCGCCACCCGACGCGGAGGATGACGATCTCCCGTTCCCGCGCCGGCAGCAACCCCCGCACGAGCAGGTAGCCGCCGAAGCGGCTGAACCGCGTCAGGAGCGCGGGGTGATGGGCGAGGGTCGCGAAGATGTTCAGCGGTCGGTCATCGACCCGCAAGGCGCCGTCGAGCGACGCCCGCTGTTCCTCGGTCGGTTGGGTCACGAGCGGGATGCGAGGTCCGGTCACCACATGACAATGTCATGCCATGCCGCTCGACCCCCAGATCCAGGTGCTCCTCGACCAGCTGGCCGCGTCGGGTGGTCCCCCTCTCGACGACATGGCGCCGACGGAGGCCCGCCAGCTGTTCAAGATGATCGCCCTGCTCGACGGCGAACCCGAGCCGGTCGACCGCGTCGCCGATCGGCCGATCGCGGGGCCGGCGGGCGACATTCCGGTGCGGATCTACCACCCCACGTCGGCGCCGACGGGCGTGCTCGTCTGGTACCACGGCGGTGGCTGGGTGATCGGCGACCTCGACACGCACGACGTGGTGTGCCGCCGCGTAACGAATGGGGCCGACGCCGTGGTCGTGTCCGTCGACTACCGCTTGGCGCCGGAGCATCCGTTTCCCGCTGCGGTAGAGGACTGCTGGGCCGCGCTGCGGTGGGTTCACGAGCACGCGTCTGAGCTCACCGAACGCGACGGCGTCGTGCCCCTCGCGGTCGGAGGTGACAGCGCCGGCGGGAACCTCGCCGCCGTCATCGCGCAGAAAGCTGCCGCCTCGGGCGCGCCCGAGCTGTCCATGCAGATCCTCGTGTACCCGGTCACCGACTGCACGCTCTCCCATCCCTCGATGGAGGAGAACGGCGAGGGCTACCTGCTGACGCGGGACTCGATGGTGTGGTTCGTCGACCACTACGTCGGCCGCGACGGCGACCTCAAAGATCCGCTCGTGTCGCCCCTGTACGCGACCGACCTCGACGGGGTCGCCCCCGCCGTGGTGGTCACCGCCGAGTTCGACCCGCTGCGCGACGAGGGCGAGGCGTACGCCGAGCGGCTGCGCCAGGCTGGCGTGCCGGTCGAGTTGTCCCGGTACGACGGCATGATCCATGGCTTCTTCGCCCTGGCCACGATTACGCCGCGCGCGCTGGAGGCGAGCAACGCGGCGGCCGCCGCGCTGCGGCGGGCGTTCACCGCCGGCTAACGCGCCAAATCCTGTCGATCGGGGCTCAAGTCGCCACACACGACTCGCCGATGACTGGTCATGAAGGACTAGTGACGGGCTAGGCCGACGCCGGAGAACAGGACACCGATGGCCAACCTGCTCGAGAAGATCGGATGGTGGATCCGTCGAGGCGACCTCGGCGCATCGCTCGTCGAATACGCCCTCCTGATCGCGCTCATCGCGGTGGTGTGCATCGTCGCCGTCCAGTTCTTCGGTGCGAGCACCGGCAACAGCCTGAGCCGCTCGGGCAGCTCGATCTTCGGCGGCTGAGTTCGCGCCCGCTTACACGTCGAGGAACCGCGTCACCGCGACACCTGAGCCGATGACGCCGACGAGGCAGCCGACGACCATGATCAGCGAGTTGGCGGCGAACACGTCACCGTTGTGCACGACGAAGCTGCGGAACAGATCGAGGCCCTCGGCCTTGGCGATCTTGTTCTCCAGCAGCCAGTCGACCATGTAGACGCCGCCCACACCGACGAGCCCGCCGATGATGCCCTGCACGAGGCCTTCGGCCATGAACGGCACCCGGATGAACCAGTTCGTGGCGCCGACGAGCTTCATCACCTCGATCTCGCGGCGCCGGGCGAACATCGCCATGCGGATGGTGTTCGTGATGAGGACGATCGCGGCGAGGCCGAGGCAGGCCGCGGCGACCGCGACGACCTTGGCGACGAGGTTGGACATGCGCTCGAAGCTCTTGATCACGTCGAGCGCGGCCACGACGCCCTTGACGCCGGCCTTCTTCTCGAACTCGGCTTTGAGGGCGGTGACGCTGGTGTTCGACGGGTCGACCGGCACCACCTTGAACGACGTCGGCAGGATGTCGGGCGTGATGTTCTCCACCAGCTCCGGCTGGTCTTGGAACAGCTTCTTGAACTCTTCGAACGCCGCGTCGTGGTCGAGGTAGGTGGACCTCTTGATCGCGGGGCTGTTCTTGAGGTCGTCGCGCATCGCGTCGATCTGGCCCGGGGTGGCGTCCGGGTTCATGAAGACGATGAACTCGATGCCGCCCTTCCACTGGATGGTCGCGTTGTCGACGCCGGCGCGAATGAGGAGCGCGGCCCCGGAGAGCGCCAGCGACACGCCGACGGTGATGAGCGTCGCGAGCGTCAGGGTGATGTTCCGGCGCAGATTGGTGCCGGTCTCCTTGACGATGTAGTCGACCTTGAGTGCCATGGCTCGCTTCCCTGCGCTACTCGTAGACGCCGCGGGCTTGGTCGCGGACGATGGAACCGCGGTCGAGCTCGATCACCCGGCGCCGCATCGTGTCGACGATGCTGCGGTCGTGGGTGGCCATGACGACGGTCGTACCGGTGCGGTTGATGCGGTCGAGCAGGCGCATGATGCCGACCGAGGTGGTGGGGTCGAGGTTCCCCGTTGGCTCGTCGGCCAGGAGGATGAGCGGTCGGTTGACGAACGCACGGGCGATCGACACACGCTGCTGCTCGCCTCCCGACAGCTCGTGGGGGTAGTTCTCGAGCTTCTTGGCCAGCCCGACCAGCTCGAGAATGGCCGGCACCTGCGTTTTGATCACGTGCTTGGGCCGGCCGATTACCTCGAGCGCGAACGCGACGTTCTCGTACACGGTCTTGTTCGTGAGCAGCTTGAAGTCCTGGAACACGCATCCGATGTTGCGGCGCAGGTACGGGACCTTCCAGCTGTTGAGCTGCGCGATGTCCTTGCCCGCGACCCAGATGCGGCCCTGCGACGGCGTCTCCTCCTTGTTGAGGAGTCGCAGCATGGTGGACTTGCCCGACCCGGACGGGCCCACGAGGAACACGAACTCGCCCTTCTGGATGTCGGCGCTCGCGTCCCGAAGGGCGATGACGTCGCCTTTGTAGACCTTTGTGACGCTCTCGAGCTTGATCATGGAGGTACGGGAGCTGCAGGGGTTCCAGGGCCGAAGCGGGACGACGGTGCCCGCGCGCTTCGGGCCGAGAGGTTACCAGCGGGCCAGGTCCGCCCGATGCAACCCTCCGCCCGATGCCACCCGAGGCTGTGGCGGTCGAGCGGGTTGTGGCGCCTAGGGGGACAGGAGACCCCGAACTGCCACAGCCTCATCGGCGTCAGGCGGTCGCGGTGGCGCGGCGCCAGCGGAGGTATGCCTCCATGAACGGGTCGAGGTCGCCGTCGAGCACGCCGTCGACGTTGCCGGTCTCGTGCTCGGTGCGCAGGTCCTTGACCATCTGGTACGGGTGCAGTACGTAGGACCGGATCTGGCTGCCGAAGCCGACCCGCTGCTGCTCCCCGGCGATCGCGGCGAGCTCGTCCTCGCGGCGCTGGCGCTCGAGGTCCACCAGCTTGGCCTTGAGGATGTGCATGGCGCGGTCCTTGTTCTGGTGCTGGCTGCGCTCGTTCTGGCACGACACGACGATCCCCGTGGGCAGGTGCGTGATCCGCACCGCGGAGTCCGTGACGTTGACGTGCTGGCCGCCGGCGCCTGACGACCGATAGGTGTCGATGCGCAGCTCCTTCTCGTCGATCTCGACGTCGGCCTCCTCCTCATCGAGCAACGGCACCACGGACAGCGCCGCGAACGCGGTCTGTCGCTTGCCTTGCGCGTTGAACGGCGAGATCCGCACGAGACGGTGGACCCCCCGCTCGGACTGGAGCCAGCCGTACGCGTAGCGGCCCGACACGATGAACGTCGCCGAGCTGATCCCGGCTTCGGTGCCCGGATCGACCGCGTCGAGCTCCACCGCGAACCCGCGACGCTCGGCCCAACGCAGGTACATGCGCAGCAGCATGTTGGTCCAGTCCTGCGCGTCGGTGCCTCCCTCCCCCGATTGCAGCTGGCAGATGGCGTCCCGCTCGTCGTGCTCGCCCGAGAACAGCGAGCGCAGTTCGAGCTGGTCGAGGCGGCGCGACGCCTCGGCGATCATCTGCTCGACCTCCGGCACCTGGGACTCGTCGCCTTCCTCCCGGGCCAGCTCGGCCAGCGTCTCGGCGTCCTCGATCCGTGCCGCGAGAGCTTCGTAGAGGTCGATGTCACCGGCCACCTCGGCCAGGTCGCCCGTCACCCGCCGTGCGTTGTCCTGGTCCTCCCACAGGTCGGGACGCGAGGCCTCGGTCTCGAGCTGCGGTCGCCGGGCTCGCAGTTCGGGAATCCTCAAGTACTGCTCGGCCTCGGTCAGCCGTTTGCGCAGCAGCGTGAGGTCGTCGCCGAAGTCCTTCACGCTTCGTTGATCTCGCGGGCGGCCCGGATCCCCGACTCGAGGGCGCCCTGGATCCACGCGTGGTGCAGCGAGCAGTGCTCACCGGCGAAGTGGACCCGCCCCTCCGGTCGGGTGATGTCGGGGTGCAGGTCGGTGACCTGTCCGGGTGAGAAGAACGCGAACGCACCACGGGCCCAGTTGTCGTCGTACCAGGCGTGCGATGTGCCGACCTCGTACTCCTCGCGGATCCACGGGTGGATGCGCGAGACATCCTCGAGAGCCTGCTCGAGCCGCGTCTCGTCGTCCATGGCGTCCCACCGCAAGGCCTCTTGGCCCCACGTGTAGCTCGCCAGCAGGACGCCCCGTTCCGTGTCCGGGTTCGCGTTCGGATAGTTCAGGCGCCGCACCGACAGGTCCGTGACGGTCGCGCCGCCGACGATGCCATCCTCCTGCTCCCATCGGCGCCGCCGCACCTGGAACAGGATCTTGGTGGAGGCCGAGTAGTTGAGCTGGCGGATGGCCTTCTGCTTCTCGCGGCTGAACGGCTTGAGCGCTTCCACGTTGCGCAGCACGGAGAACGGAAGCGTGCAGATGGCGTAGTCGCCTGACACGGAGAACTGGCCGGCCTCGGTGCAGTAGTGGACGGTGACGTCGGTGTCGGACTGGTCGATGGCCTCGACCTCCGCTCCGAACCGGACTCGGTGCTCGATCCGCTCGAAGAAGGCGCAAGGCAGCCGATCCATGCCGCCGACGATCTCCTGCATGTCGACGAAGGCCTTGCCGAGCGACTCGTACAACTGCTCCATCACCGCCTGGTGAAGGTCGCACTCGACGAAGTTCATGAGGCCGAACATCTCGATCGCGCCCTCGGACCACCCCTTCTCGGTGAGGAAGTCGAACAGCGACATGCGGTCGTACCGCTCGGCGATCGCCGGCCAGGCGGCGTCGCCCTCGTTCTCGTGCAGGGCGACGAGATCGGCGATGGCCCCGTCCCACAACTGGTCCCAGTTCTTGCCCCGCTCGCGATCGTGGACAGCGAAGCCGAGGCGGTCCGGGTCGGCGGCGGCCTCGGCCATGGTCAACCGCTGCCCGAAGAGATAGACGAGACCCTTGGGGTTTCCCATCACGAACGGGCGCAGCTCCAGGCCGAGCTCTCGGCAGTAGCCCAGGGTCAGGTCGTGGGCGCGGGGGATCCGCATGGCGCCGGCCTCGGCATACATGCCCGGTGCGAAGTCGCGCAGCGTGTAGATCCGACCCCCGACCCGGTGCTGGGCCTCGAGGACGACGGGGTCGTGGCCGACCCGAGCCAGTTCGTAGGCGGCGACCAGGCCCGCAACCCCGGCGCCGATGACGACGACCCGCTTGGGAACCTGGGCCCGCGGCTCGAGCCCCTTGCTGACGACGTCGAGGGTCTCCTTGGCGATCGGCGCCCGCGACAGCGGCTGCGCCAGCGGCTCGATCGGGACTTGGGGCGTCGTCGCCGTGGGCTCGCTCACCGGCCGTGGCAGAGCTTGAACTTCTTGCCGCTCCCGCACGGACACGGCGCGTTGCGCGGCGTCTTCTCCCATTCGGTCTTCACGATCGGAACGTTCTCGACCGGTTCCTCGGCCTCGGGCCGCGCCTCACCCCCGCCGCCGCCGTCGGACGCGGCCTGTACCCGTGCCGCGGCCGCCATCGACGCGGCCCCGCCCGACGTCGACGGATCCTCCGGCGCCGAGTACTGCACGTTGCTCACCGCGGGAGCAGCGGAGTGGATCGGCTGCTGCGCGACCTGGACCTGCACGTGCATCACGTACTTGACGAAGTCCTGGGCGACGGCATGCATCATCTGCTCGAACATCTGGTAGCCCTCGCGCTGCCACTCGACGAGCGGATCGCGCTGGCCCATGGCCCGCAGGTTGATGCCCTCCTGGAGGTAATCCATCTCGTAGAGGTGTTCGCGCCACTTCGTGTCGAGGATGCGCAACATCACCTGGCGCTCGACCTCGCGCATGACCTCTTCGCCGACCTCGGTCTCGCGCTGCTCGTAGTAACCGGTGGCCTCACCCATGAGCCGGTCGTAGAGCTCGTCGGTGGTGACCGCTTCCTTCAGCTCGTCGAGCGTGGACTGCAACGGCCAGTAGCCAGCGAGCTCGTTGATGAGTCCCTCGAGGTCCCACTCCTCGCTGTAGTCGGCGACGCAGAACGTGGAGATCGTGGTGTCGAGCGCGTCGGCGAGGTACTCGATCGCCTCCTCGCGCAGGTCAGCACCCTCGAGGATCTGCGCCCGTCGCTTGTACACGACCTTGCGCTGCTCGTTCATCACCTCGTCGTACTTGAGGACGTTCTTGCGGATCTCGGCGTTGCGCTGCTCGACGGTGTTCTGCGCCTTCTCGATGGCGCGGGACACCATCCGGGCCTCGATGGGCACGTCGTCGGGCAGCGCCTTGTTCATGACCCACGCCATCGCGCCAGTGGCGAAGAGGCGCATGAGGTCGTCCTCGAGCGACAGGTAGAAGCGACTCTCGCCGGGATCGCCCTGCCGGCCCGAGCGTCCTCGCAACTGGTTGTCGATGCGGCGGCTCTCGTGGCGCTCGGTACCGAGGACGTACAAGCCGCCGAGCTCGCGCACATGGTCGCCTTCGCCGACACATTGCTCTTGGTACTTGTCGAAGAGCGTCTTGAGCCGAGCCTGGCCGTCCTCGGCGTCGAGCGAAAGGCCTTCGGCGAAGACGTCGCGCTTCGCGAGCCCTTCGGGGTTGCCCCCGAGGACGATGTCCACGCCGCGGCCGGCCATGTTGGTGGCCACGGTGATGGCATGCAACCGACCGGCCTGGGCGACGATGTCGGCCTCCCGGAAGGCGCGGTCGGGCTTGGCGTTGAGGACCTCGTGGGGGATCCCCCGCTTCTCGAGCAGGCGCGACAACTTCTCGGACTTCTCCACCGACACGGTGCCGACGAGCACGGGCTGGCCGGTCTCGTACCGCGTGACGAGATCCTCGACGACCGCCTCGAACTTGGCGTCCTCGGACTTGTAGATGAGGTCGGCCTGATCCTGCCGGATCACTTCCTGGTTGGTGGGGATCGGGACCGCCGTGAGGTTGTAGGTGTTGGCGAACTCGGCGGCCTCGGTCGTGGCTGTGCCGGTCATGCCGGCGAGCTTCTCGTACATGCGGAAGTAGTTCTGGAGGGTGATCGTGGCGAGGGTCTGGTTCTCCTCCTTGATCCGCACCCCCTCCTTCGCCTCCACCGCCTGGTGCAGCCCTTCCGACCACCGCCGGCCCTCGAGCACCCGGCCGGTGAACTCATCGACGATCTTCACCTCGCCGTGTTGGATGATGTAGTCCTTGTCCCGCTTGTACAGCTCCTTGGCCTTGAGCGCGGCTTGGAACTGGTGCACGAGGTTCTGGGCTAGCTCGTCGTAGAGGTTCTCGACGCCGAGTGCCTTCTCGACCTTGTCGATGCCGGACTCGTTGGGGGCGACGACCCGCTTCTCTTCGTCGACGTCGTAGTCGACGTCGCGCTGGAGACCCCGCACGATGCTCGCGAACTTGTAGTAAAGCTTCGCGGCGTCGGCGACCCGGCCGCTGATGATGAGCGGCGTGCGGGCCTCGTCGATGAGGATCGAGTCGACCTCGTCGACGATGGCGAAGCTGTGGCCCCGCTGGACCTGCGCCTGGAGCGAGGTGGCCATGTTGTCGCGGAGGTAGTCGAAACCGAACTCGTTGTTCGTGCCGTAGGTGATGTCGCACGCGTACTGCTCACGCTTGAAGTCCGTGTCGTAGTTGCCGGGGATGATCAGACCCACGGTGAGACCGAGCCAGCGGTGGATCTGCCCCATCCACTCCGCATCGCGGGTGGCCAGGTAGTCGTTGACGGTGATGAGGTGGACGCCCTTGCCACCCACGCCGTTGAGGTAGACAGGAAGGGTCGACACGAGGGTCTTGCCTTCGCCCGTCTTCATCTCGGCGATCCAGCCGAAGTGGAGCGCGGCCCCGCCCATCAGCTGGACGTCGAAGTGGCGCTGCCCGATCACCCGCCACGCGGCCTCGCGCATCACCGCGAAGGCCTCGATGAGGATGTCGTTGAGGTCCTCGCCCTTCTCGAGCCGCTCGCGGAACTCGGCGGTGCGGCCCCGCAGGCCGTCGTCCGACAGCGCCTTCATCTCCGGCTCGAACGCGTTGATGTCGGGGACGAGGCTCGCCAGGGCCTTCAGCTTGCGGCCTTCACCCGCGCGAAGAATTCGATCGAAGACACCCATGAGGGTGTCGAGTGTACCGAGGAGGGCTGGTCGGCGAGCCCCGGCACCGTGTTACTTGATGTCGAGGAGCTTCTCGCGTACGGCGTAGACGACCGCCTCCATGCGCGAGTGCAGGTGGAGCTTCTCGAGGATATTGCGGACGTGGTTCTTCACCGTGTTCTCGGAGATGAACAGGTCCTCGGCCACCTCGCGGTTGCTCAGCCCCCGAGCAACCAGCTTGAGCACCTGTAGCTCCCGCTCCGTGAGGCGCGGGACGACCATCCGCTCCTCGGCCTGCTTGGCGAGGTTGTTGAACTCGACCAGGAGCTTCGACGCCATCGACGGTGAGATCAGGCTCTGACCGGCGGTGACGGCGCGGATCGCGTCGGCGACCTCCTCGATGGAGATCTCCTTCAGCAGGTAGCCGGTGGCGCCCGCCTTGATCGCTTGGTAGAGATCGGCCTCTTCGTCGCTCACAGTGAGCATCAGGATCTTCGCGGTCGGGATCACGTCGGCGATCGCCCGGGTGGCGGCGATGCCGCTCACCTTCGGCATCCGCACATCCATCAGCACGACATCGGGTGCGAACTCTTCGGCCTTGCGTATGGCCTCGTCACCGTCCTCGGCCTCGGCCACCACCTCGATGCCTTCCTCTGCCTCGAGGACCATGATGAGTCCGCGGCGGAACAGCGCGTGGTCGTCACAAATCAGCACGCGGATGGCGTCGCTGGGCGCGCTGGACTCCGGCATGACCGGTCAGAGTATCGCTGGTTTCAGCCTGCTTCGTCTATAAGACCGACGTCACCGTCCGTGCGCCGGTAGACAACGGCTGACCGATCAGTCTGTGAGTTCGTGAAAAAGAAGAATCCGTGACCGAGGAGGTCCATCTGGAGGGCGGCTTCCTGAGGGGTCATCGGCTTGATGGCGAAGCGTTTGGTCTTGACGATTCGGAGACCCTCGCCCTGCTCCTCGCCGTCGGGTTCCGGGCCGTTCCCCTCGACCGTGCTCGGGCGGGACGCACCGGCGTGGTGCCGGCGGACGAGCTTGGTCTTGAGCTTGTGCAGTTGGTGTTCGAGCTTCTCGACCGCCCGGTCGACCGCCCCGAAGCCGTCGGGCGCCGAGACCTTGCACCGGATGTGGTGGCCGTGACCTTCGAGCGTGACCTCGCAGATTTCCTTGTCCGTGATGCGCGGGTTGCGCTCCTCGGAGAAGTGCACGTCGGCGCGATCCATGCCGTCGAGGAAGCGGGACAAGCGGCCGATCTTGTCGACGGTCGCCGCTCGCAGGGCTTCGGACACCTCGGTGTGGCGACTGCTGACGGTGATCTCCACCCGCACCTCCTTCGTGGCGAACCCTGTCGGCTCGATCGTAGACGCCGGGTCGCGAGGGCTGTGAGGGGCCTACCGCAACCGGTCGCACACCATGCGGCCGACGAGCATCGTCGCCACGTCGTCGGCCGTCGGCTCTTGGCCACCGGCGAGACGGGCTCTGGCTGCGTCGACACGGTCCTGCCGGACGCGCGGGCTGGCGCCGATTTGCTCGAGGAGGGACGTAAGGAGATCGACCCGGTCAGGGCTGGTCCCCGCGTCGTGCCTGGGGCGCTTGCGATCCTGCCCGAGGGCAACGATCGAGCGCTCCACCTGGAGCTCGCTGGGTTGCATCACCGGGATTGTCGGCGCTGCGCGACCCCGCCTTGAGCCTCGCCGGTGATCCGCGCCGACGGCGTCCGGGCCGCCGCGAGCACGACGATCTCGGCAGCACCAGCCCGCCGCAGCACGGCCGCGGCGGCGGCAACGGTGGAACCGCTCGTGACGACGTCGTCCACCACGATGATCGAGCCGAACACCCGACCCCGGGCTTCGAGCACGGGGCCCCGGCGGCGCTCGGCCAGGCTGCGCCCGGTCTGCGCGGGACCAGGTCGGCGCCGCAACAACGGGCGGCAGGGTAGGCGCAGGCGGTCCGCGACGGCGCGGGCGAGGAGCGCGGCCTGGTCGAAGCCGCGGGCGCGGCGCCGGACGTCGGTGGTCGGCACCCACGTCACGACCGCGACGCCGGTCGGGGCGAGCGCGGCGAGCCCCGCCGCCAGCCACGGCAGCGAGCTACGCGCGTTGCGGTACTTCAGCCGCGCCACCAGCTCGCGACCCTCGTCCTCGTACGCGAGCAGGGCTATGCAACGGTCGACCCCGGGCGGCGACGGCAGGGCCGGTGCGCGCCGGAGAAGCGAGACACAGCCAGCGCACGGCGCCGGCCCGGGCCGGCGGCACAACGGGCAGGTCCGCGGCAGCAACATCAACGCCCGGGTACTCGCAAGCCGTGACACAGGCATTCTCGACGCAATAGCCCGTCGAATCGACGGGCTATTGCGTCGGGAAACGCGGAAACACGCCGTCCTCGGTGACGTAGGCGGTGACGAGGGCGCCGGGCGTCACGTCGAATGCGCGGTTCTCGGCTGCCGCGCCGGCCGGCGTGATCCGCACGCCCCCGAGCGTGTGGACCTCGTCGGGGTCACGGCGCTCGAGCGGGATGGCGGCCCCGTCGGGACACGCCGCGTCGAAGGTGGACGTCGGCGCCGCGACATAGAAGGGAATGTCGTGATAGCGGGCGAGCACAGCCAGTCCGTACGTGCCGACCTTGTTGGCGACGTCGCCGTTGGCGGCGATGCGGTCCGCGCCGACGATCACCGCGTCGACCTCGCCGCTCGCCATGAGCGAGGCCGCGAGCGCATCCGGCACGACCGTGCACGGGATGCCGAGCCGGTCGAGCTCCCACGCAGTGAGGCGGGCGCCCTGCAGCACCGGCCGGGTCTCGTCGACCCACACCGAGGGGCGCCGGCCCGCGTCGTGGGCGGCCCGGATCACGCCGATCGCGGTGCCGTAGCCGACACACGCCAGCCCGCCAGCGTTGCAGTGCGTGAGGACCCGTGCGTCGACCGGGACGAGATCGACCCCGTGGGCGCCTATGGCGCGGTTGCGCTCGACGTCCTCCGCGGCGATGCGGATGGCCTCGGCCACCGGGTCGTCCGCCCGTGCGGCCCGGCGCGCGCCCCACGCGAGGTTGACGGCCGTGGGGCGGGCCGTCTCCAGCGCGTGGACGGCGGCGTCGAGCGGCTCGCCGCGGACGAAGGCGAGCGCGACGCCCATGGCACCGGCCGCGCCCAATGCCGGCGCGCCTCGCACCGCCAGCGCGCGGATCAGCGCCCGCAGCTCGTCGACCGTCGTCGCCTCGACCACGACCAATTCGCCTGGGAGAAGCCGTTGGTCGATGAGCCGCACGCGGTCGCCGCACCACTCGATGGTCGGCGGGATGGGGTCAGCAGGCACGGCGGGCGCGGGTTCGTGGGTGACCACTCGCTCCTATCATGCTCGGGCCATGCGCGGTCCACGACGAGCGTGCCGGGCCCTCCTTGCCCTCGTGGTCGTCGCGTCGGCCGCGTGCTCGGGCGGCGGGTCGGACTCGGCGGCCACCATCGCTCGCATCGTCGCCGACGCGCAGACGATGCTCAACGACTACTGGGGCGCGCTGGTGACGAGCGACGATGCCGGCGCGCTCGCCCACGCCATCGGGCCGGTGCGCGCCCAGGCCGAGTTCCGCGCCATCCTCCACCGCGCGGATCCGGCCACCGCGTTCCCAGCGGGCACGAGCGTCTCCGTGCACGTGACCGGCGTGCAGACCGTCCTCGACGACAACCGCTACCGGCTGAATGGCGAGGCCACCCTGTCTCTCACGGGCGTGGCCAAGCCGGTCGTGTACAAGGACTTCGTCGTCGAGGACCAGGACGGTGACCTCAAGCTCGTGGACTATGCGGATCCAACCGGGGACACGATCGCCAGCCACTGCGTGTTGGGCGAGGGCCTCCCGCCGGCTCGCGCCGGCGCGCTGACCGCCGAGCTGGTGGCCGGGATCTGGTCGGGCGGCGCCCAGACATCCGTGAGCTTCGCAGTGGTGTTGGGCGGCCAAGGCTTGGCGACCCTCGGCGAGCAAGGCTCGGACGCGACCTTCGTGTCGACGGCCACGACCTTGTCCGGTCCGGCTCCCGTGTTCGGTGCGCGGGCGGACGGGACCGAGGCGTACCTGACCGTCGCCTTCGCCGGCGCCCAGTTCCCGGACGTGGCCGGCGGCGGCACCCTCAGGGTCCGCATCGCCGGCACGGCCCTGGACCTGGCCGTCCCGGCGTTCGGTTAGCCGGACGGGTTCGGCGGGCTGGCGCCGTCGACGATGGCCCGCATCCGGGCCTCGACCAGATGGGTCATGCCGTGGGTGAGGACGTAGAAGCGATCGGCGAGGATCGCTTCGAAGACCTGCGCGGCGACCTCGTCGGGCGGCATCCCGTGATGCAGGAAGGCCTGCCGCGCTGCCTGCGTGGCGTCGTCGTCGGGGGGTGCGACGCCCCCGCCGAGCGCGGCGGGCCGATTGCGCTCCGATGTGACGATGTTTGTCGCCACCAGACCGGGACACAGCACCGACACGCCCACCGCCGCGCCCGCGGCCGCCAGCTCCAGGCGCAGCGTCTCGGAGATCGTGACGACGGCGTGCTTCGACGCGTTGTACGGACCCATCCCTGCAAAGGACGCCAGCCCGGCCATCGACGCGGTGTTGACGACGTGACCCTCGCCCCCGGCGATCAGGTGGGGGACGAACGCGCGGATGCCGTGGATCACGCCCCAGAGGTTCACGCCGAGGACCCACTCCCAGTCCGCGGTGGGCAGCTCCCACATCGTGCCCCGCGCCGCGACACCGGCGTTGTTGCAGACGACGTGGACGCCGCCGAAGGCATCGAGCGTCGCGGCCGCGAGGGCGTCGACGGATTCGCCCTTCGACACGTCGGTGGGCACGCCGACGACCTGGTGGCCGCCGGCGCGCAACTCCTCCAACGCGACATCGAGCGGGCCGCGTTCGATGTCGGCCAGCACCACCTTCATGCCTTCGGTCGCGAAGCGCCGCGCCAGCGCGCGACCGATGCCGCTCGCCGCCCCGGTTACGACCGCGACTTTCCCGGCGAGGTCCTCCATCCTTCAGTAGCGGTAGTGGTCGGGCTTGTACGGGCCCGACGTCGGGACGCCGATGTAGTCGGCTTGAGCAGGCGACAGCTCGGTGAGCTTCACCCCGAGGGCGTCGAGATGCAGGCGGGCGACCTTCTCGTCGAGCACCTTGGGCAGCGTGACGACCGACGTGCCGTAGGACTCGGCGTTCGCGTGCAGCTCGAGCTGGGCGAGCACCTGGTTGGTGAAGCTCATCGACATGACGAAGCTCGGATGCCCGGTCGCGCAGCCGAGGTTGAGGAGCCGACCCTCGGCCAGGATGATGACCTTGTGCCCGTCGGGGAAGACCCACTCGTGCACCTGTGGCTTGATCTCCACCTTCTGAACGTCGCTCATCCGGGCGAGGCCGGCCATGTCGATCTCGTTGTCGAAGTGACCGATGTTGCCCACGATGGCCTGATGCTTCATCCGGCTCATGTGCTCGGCCGAGATGATGTTCTTGTTGCCGGTGGCGCTCACGAAGATGTCGGCCTGGTGGAGCACGCGCTCGAGCGTCGTCACTTCGAAGCCCTCCATCGCGGCCTGGAGCGCGCAGATCGGGTCGACCTCCGTCACGATGACGCGGCAACCCTGGCCCCGCAGCGACTGCGCGCAGCCCTTGCCGACTTCGCCGTAGCCGCACACCACCGCGACCTTCCCCCCCAGCATCACATCGGTGGCGCGGTTGATGCCGTCGATGAGCGAGTGCCGGCAGCCGTACAAGTTGTCGAACTTCGACTTGGTCACGGAGTCATTGACGTTGATGGCCGCGAACAGCAACTCGCCGGCTGCGGCCATCTGGTAGAGGCGGTGCACGCCGGTGGTCGTCTCCTCCGAGACGCCGCGGATCCCCTCACCCACCCGGGTCCACAGCTTGGCGTCCTTACCGAGCGTCCGTGACAGCAGGGCGAGGATCACCTTCCACTCCTCGGGATCGTCCTCGGTGGCCGCGGGCACCGCGCCGGCGGCCTCGTACTCGGTCCCTTTGTGCACGAGCAGCGTCGCGTCGCCGCCGTCGTCGACGATGAGCGTCGGACCGCCCGTCGGCGAGTCCGGCCACCGCATCGCCTGCTCCGTGCACCACCAGTACTCCTCGAGCGTCTCGCCCTTCCACGCGAACACGGGGACGCCCTTGGGGTTGTCGACCGTTCCTTCGGGCCCCACCGCCACGGCCGCAGCCGCGTGGTCCTGGGTCGAGAAGATGTTGCAGCTCGCCCACCGCACCTGGGCGCCGAGGGCCGTGAGCGTCTCGATCAGCACCGCGGTCTGCACCGTCATGTGCAGCGATCCGGTGATGCGGGCCCCGGCGAGCGGTTGGGCGTCGGTGTGCTCGGCCCGCAGGGCCATCAAGCCGGGCATCTCGTGCTCGGCGAGGTCGATCTCCTTGCGCCCGAACGGGGCCAAGGAGACGTCGGCGACCTTGAAGTCGTCAGCTGACAATGACATGGCTCGATCTCCTCCTCATGAGCGCGCCAAAAGACGCTGAAGAGGGCTGGGGCCAGCTGGCCCGCTCATCACAGCCCGACCGCGTGAGGTTAGCGGACGGCCAGGTGAAACTTGATCTGGTCGAGCACGGGGATGGGGCCCGGGTCGACGCCTTCCTGAAACGCCAGGTACAGGCTGACGAAGTCACCCACCATGATCAGGTCGAAGAGCTGGGCGAGCGCGCCGTCGCCGGCGGCGCGGACCTCCTCGATGTCGGCGACGATCTCGTCCATCAGGTCGCGCACGATCTCGAAGCGGCGGGCGACCTGGGGATGCTCGTGATCGTGGCGGAGGAAGAGCAGCGTGAACACCTGGCGAGTCACGTCACCGTGTTGCCCCCACCCGCAGATCTCGTTGTGGGTCAGTTCCGGCAGGACTCCTGCGAACGCCGGCGCCTTCGCGTTCTCGTTGATCTGGTTGCGCCAGCGGAGGGCCGCGACGCCACCGATCTCACCGCCCCCCCACACCATCGGGAGCGTGCGACCGATGCGGCGGGCGAGCTCGCGGGCCGGGTTCGCAACCTTCACCAACTCGTCGCGGCGGCGCTTGAGCTGGTCGACGGCGCGGCCGATCCAGCCTCGAGCCCCGGGGAACAGCCCGATCCGTTCGAGTACCGCCAGGGCGGGCACGGCCATCGCGCCAAGACCCACTCGCGGCATCGGGATCCCGTCCGGCAAGGGGATGAACGGGGCGTTCCACGAGTCGGCCAGGCGGCCCAGCTCGCCTCCGCGGGCCATGACCACCATGCGGGCGCCGGCGACGGCCGCGGTCGACGCCGCCTCGACCGTCTCCTCGGTGTCGCCCGAGAACGAAAGGGCGAAGCACAACGTGGCCTCGCTCACGAACGACGGGGGTTCGTAGCCCTTGCTGACGATCACCGGCACTGGCATGAAGGGCCCCGCCACCGCTGCGAGCAGATCGCCGGCAATGCCGCTGCCGCCCATGCCGAGCACGAGCACGTTCTCGAGGTCCTCGAGCGGCGGAAGGCCCGAAACCGCGTCAGCCGCGGACGCGGCCGCCTCGACCTGCTCCGGCAGCCCCGCCGTCGCGTCGAAGAACGAAAGCGTGTCGAGCGGAGCGGCCACCACTACTCGTCTTCGGACCAGGTGGGTTTGATGCCTTCGGCTTCGGCCTTCGCCATGAGCCGGTCGTGCTCGGCGTCGTCGACGGTCTCGGCCTCGTCGATCAGCATGATGGGGATGTCGTCCTTGATCGCGTACCGCCGCTTGAGCCGCGGGTTGTAGAGGGTGTCTTCGCTCTCGAAGTAGAGCAGAGGCCCCTTGTCCTCCGGGCAGGCGAGGATCTCGAGCAACTGCGGATCGAGCATGATTCGTCTACTCCTTGATCATGAGCGATTGGATCTCGGCCACGTGCTGGTCGACCTCCTGAGCCGTCGGCGCTTCGAGGTTCAGCCGTAACAGCGGTTCCGTGTTCGAAGGGCGGAGGTTGAACCACCAGTCTCCGAAATCGAGAGTGAGGCCGTCGAGCCGGTCCGGCACGGCGTCCGGAAACGACGCCGCCACCCGCTCGATGACGGCCGCGGGATCGGCCACCAGGGTATTGATCTCGCCGGACGCGGCGTAGCGCTCCAGCGGCTTGCGCAGCTCGCTGAGGGGCACCCCCGCGTCGGACAACTGTTCGAGCACGACCAACGCGGCGATCAGCCCCGAGTCGGCCCGGTAGTTGTCCCGGAAGTAGTAGTGGCCGGAGTGCTCGCCGCCGAAGACCGCGCCGGTCTCGGCCATCACCACCTTGATGAACGAGTGCCCGACCCGACTGCGCACCGGCTCGCCGCCGGACTCGCGGATGACCTCGGGCACCGCCTTCGAGCAGATGAGGTTGTAGATGACCTTGCTGCCCGGCGGCTGCTTGGCCAGGATCCCCTTCGCGACCAGCGCGGTGGTGAGCGAGCCGGACAACAGCTGGGCCTTCTCGTCGACGAGGAAGACCCGATCGGCGTCGCCGTCGAACGCGAGCCCGACGTCGGCGCCGGTCTCGAGCACGCGCGCTTGGAGGGCGCGCTGGTTCTCTGGCTGGATGGGATCGGGGGGGTGGTTCGGGAACGTCCCGTCAAGCTCGCCGAAGAGGATCTCGAGGTCGAAGGGCAGACCCTCGAACACGGCGGGCGCGACCAGTCCCCCCATCCCGTTCGCGGTGTCGGCCACGACCTTCAGCGGCCGCAACCGGTCGATATCCACGAACGTCCGCACGTGCTTCGCGTACGCGCCAAGGAGATCCTCAGCGTGCAGCCGGCCGGCTTCGGTCGGCGCGGGAGGCACGCCGCGGATCGCCGCCGCCTGGATCTCCGCCAGACCCGTGTCCTGACCGACGGGGCGGGCGCCGGCCAGGCACAGCTTGATCCCGTTGTACTCGGGCGGGTTGTGCGAGGCGGTGAACATCGCCCCCGGCGCGTCGAGGGCGCCGGTGGCGAAGTAGACGAGGTCGGTCGACGCGAGCCCGAGGTCGACGACATCGATGCCCTGAGACTGAACCCCCTCGGCGAACGCGGCGGCGAGATCGACGCCAGAGGGGCGCATGTCGCGGGCGATCAGCACCCGATCGGCTCGCCCCGGCCCATCGGCCGCGAAGCGGGCGAACGCCGCGCCGATGGTCCGCGCCACACGGGCGTCGAGCTGGTCGGGCACCGTTCCGCGGATGTCGTACGCCTTGAAAATCGCCCCGATCGCTCCCATCTGGCGGTGACCCTACTGGCCCGCGGGGGCAACCTCGGCGGGCTCGGTTGCGGCCGGGGAGTAGGCCCCTTGGCGGGCCCAGCGGCGGATGCGGAACACGTCCCTCACCACCCGGGCGGCGTCGCGGACGACCCGAACGGTGGAGCGCTCGGCGTTCTCGACGTGCACGGGCACCTCGGTCACCGCCATCCGCGTCCGTTCGGCGATCACGAACAACTCGATGTCGAACGCGAAGCCGTCGATGCGGGACCGCAGGAACAGCTCACGGGCGACGTCGGACCGGAACGCCTTGATCCCGCACTGCGTGTCGCGATACCGGCCGAGGACCACGAGGTAGGTGATCCAGTTGATGGCCCGGCCCCCGACCTCGCGCAACCGGCGGGCCCGGGCCAGCGTCACGGTGTTGGCGTGACGGCGGCTGCCGACCACCATGTCCCATCCCGCCTCGACCTCCTCGAGCAGGCCCACGAGCTGCTCGGGCGGATAGGCGAGATCCGCGTCGGTGAACGCGATCGTGCGGCCGTTCGCGGCGAGCACCCCCGCGCGTACCGCTGCGCCCTTCCCCCGGTTGCGCGGCTGCACGACGACCTGATCGGCGCCCCCGGTCCTGGCCGCGGCCGCGGTCGTGTCCGGAGAGCCGTCGTCGACCACGACGACCTCCACGCCCCCGACGCCGGCGATCGGCGCCAATGCCGCGCGGACTCGGCCGACGGTGTCGGCGATCCGGCTCTCCTCGCAATAGGCCGGGATCACGACCGACAAGCGCGCGGTTCCCGGCGCGGCGGGCCGACCGGGCCGGGGCACGCGATCGGCCCGCACGATCGTGAACAGCACCCGCCGGTGGAGACGCCACCGCACGGTTCCCGCGGCGCCGACGGCCACGAGTTTGGCGACGAGCGCTCCCCACAAGCCTGCGTCCAATGCAGTGGCCAGGCCCACGACGACGAGGACGTCGACCACCAGCGCGATGGCGCTGGACCATACGAACGTCCGGGGCCGCTCCAACCAGCGCTGGTGCGGGCTGTCGCGGAAGGTGATGGCGCGGTGAAGCGAGTACGACAGGAGCGACGCCACGAGGATCGCCGCGGCGTCGGCCGGGGCGAGCGCGAGACCCGTGGCCCGCAGCACGAGGAAGCACGCGACGTCGCCGGCCGTGACGGCGGCGCCGACGCCCGCGAACCGCGAGAGGACGGTCTTCACATCCGGGGGTCGGGCAGGGCTTCGAACCGGGGCATCCCGACGAGCTCACCGTCGCGCACCGTGTGCGTCTCGCCCTGGAACTCGAGCTCGGCCCGCTCCGCCCGCCGCCCCCGCCGCGGGCGCGACTCGGGCATCGCGATCGGTGGCCGCAGTGCGAGCAGCACGGCGAGCGCGATGCCGACGAGCGTGAACGCCCACGCCCCCGCATCGACCGGCGTCCACCCGAAATGCAGGGATACGTGCCCGCTGGTGGGGACGACCACCATCAAGTTGGGCGTGACCCGGTAGGGGCCGTCGGCACCGGACGCCTGCCAGTTCGGGAAGTACGACGTCTTCACCAGCACCGGAACGCCCGGCCGGTCGACGTCGAAGGAGATGCGGTCGTCGCCGGTCTTGATGTTCGTGACCTCGACGGGATCGACCCGGCGCTCGTCGGGCTGCTCGCCGCTGCGGATGCGCTGCCAGGTCGACGGTCCGTCGGCGGCCAACGGCACGTCCCACGCTTCCGTGTCCATGTACCAGGCGACGGCGTCCTGGACCCAACCCTTGTGCTGATCCACCCCGGTGAGGACGGCGGGCTCGGCGGTGAGCGACGCGACGAGTGGCGCGTCGGCGACTTCGTAGACGTGCCACGGCCCGGTCGTCGCGACCGGGGTCAGGTCAGGGTGCTGGTCGGCCGCGGCCACCGCCTGTTTCGAGAACGCAAGGTAGTAGCGGACGCCGAGGATCTGGAGGTGCTGGATCCCGCGATCGATCTGGAAGCCCTGATACGGCGAGTCTTCGATGGCGTACGCGAGCCGGAAGTTCTGGGCGCACGAGCACTTCGTCGACAGCTCCGACTGATTGATGAAGTGATACGGCGTCGTCGCCGAGGCCTCGAAGTAGAGCCCTTCCATCGATCCGATGCACCCGTCGGTCCAGAAGGGCAGGAGCATGGGGGCCATCGGCGTCCCGTAGCGGTTCAGGGTGTCGTTGTCGTACTCCCACATGGCGCGACCACATCCGTGGTCGCGCCCGACCTCGCCCATGGTCGAGATGAGCCCGTAGTACTCGGGGTAATAGTCCTTGCGCTCGTAGCCCTTGTAGTTCCATGCCGCCCAGTCGCTCACGACGTTCCGGTCGGCCGACGAGACGTGGAAGATGGAGGCCCACTCGTACGACCCGTCGGCGTGGCGCGTCCCGAACGGCAGCACTCGCAGCGGTAGGCCGACGACGATCATCGCGAGCCCGAGCGCCACCGCGGGCGTTGCGAGGTTGACGCCGAACACCGGGCGGTCGGGATTCGCGGCCACGAGGCTGGCGACCGCCTTGCCCAGCTCGCCCACGCCGAGTCCCGCCAACAGGTAGATGCCAAGGAGCCAGAACGGCAGGAGCCGCGCATTCCACAGGCGGATCTCCTCGGGCCACAGCCAGAACATCAGGCCCATCGACGCGGTGAGGACGGTGAGGCAGATGCCGGCGCGCAGACGGAACACGATCGACACGACGACGCCGACCATCGCCAGTGCGAGGACCCACTTCAGCTTGTCGGGCGCGAGGTAATCGGTGGCCGGGCGCCGGTGGGCGACACCGCTGGTGTCCGCGGGGCGAAGGTCGCGCACGCCCGACGCCTTGCCCCATCCCATGTCGTTCGAGTACGCCCGCCGCCACACGAACGGCATCGTCCAGAAGGCCGAGATCAGTCCGGCGGTCGGCAACACCGTGACGATCCAGTAGAGGCGCCGGACGCCTGGCCACAGGATGACGATGAACACGGTCGCGATGACGGCCCAGATCGCGGGGATCACGTGGCAGAGCGCGACCAGCGCGAGGAGCACCGCGGCCAGGCCGCGGTACCGGGCGGTGCGCATCCCGCGGATCACGACGCCGAGATAGAGGACGGCGAGCGACAAGCTGATCGAGAACGCGAACTCGCCCGCCATGGTCGATGCGATGTTCCCGCCGATGATGTTGCCGGTGTTGTTCACCAGCGGTTCGCGGTTGAACAGGAACGTCAGCGACGCGATCGACAGGAGCGCGGGCGTCGGCCAGGTGAGATCGGCGAGACGTCCGAACGCGTAGACCGCGATGGGGAGGCTCAATACACCGAGGATCGTGACGACCTTGAAGGCGATCCCGTACGGCACGGAGATGCCGACCACGGCGACGATGCCGGCCGCCACGAACAGCCCCGCACGGAGGCGGCGCGACGTCAGCCGGACGACGCCGAGATAGACCAGCACCCCGCCGACGACGAGGGGGATGGCGACGAGCAGACCGTGGAACCCCGCGTTCACGAGCACGATCAGCAACGACGGGACGACCATGTAGAAGAAGTACGCCGGGAAGCCCGCGTACCAGTCCGGCGTCCAGCCCGTCAGTCGCCCATGGTGCAGGAGATGGTCACGGAGGTACGCGGGCGCCCACACGTGCGCCCCCATGTCCCCACCGGCGGGCGTGGTGTCCGCGGCGATCAGGTTGGGGTGGAGTTGGAAGAGCGTGAAGACGACGACCGAGACCACGACGATCGCATCGACCGACGGACGCACCCAGCCCGCCTCGAACCAACGTGGGGGTTCGGGCAACGGCTCGTCGAACATCGCGAGCGCCGGCCCGTTCCATTCCTCATCCATGCCGCCACTAATCGTGGCATGCCGACTTGCCGGCGCAGGCGTCGGGCCGGCGCGGTTCTATGCGGTCCGGTCAGCTCGCGGCGCGCTCGGCCCGATCGTCGGCCGACCGCGACAGGCGCGGCAGCAGCGTCCCGACCAGATCGATTTCCCGTGCACTTGAGGCCACGCGTCACCAATGGAGGACGAGGAGCACGAACAGCGTCCACGAGTTGAAGCCGACGTGCGCGCCGATCGACGCGCCGAGCCGGCCCGTTCGCTGGGCGAGGTAACCGGCGATCAGTCCGAACATGATGAGAGCCGGGAGCTCGATGCCCTCCAGATGGGACAGGCCGAAGACGACGCTCGACACGACGAGCGCGATGTACGGACCCGCCCGGCGATCCACAGCCCGCAACAGGAGGCCGCGGAAGAAGATCTCCTCGACGATCGGGGCGCCCACCGCGACGACCACGATGAGCACGAGCACACCGAGCCCGTGGGCGCTGTCGGTGAGGTTCTTGGCGTCGGACGTCACGTCGTTGTCGTCGAGGCTGGGAAAGAGCCAGAACATCGGCAGGTAGAGGAGCGGGACGAGCACGGCTTGGGCGAAGACGCCCACCACGAACCCGACCGGCAGGTCCCAGCGTCGAGGCCGCAGCCCGAGATCGGTGACGAGGCCGTTGCCTTTGTACCGCGTCGCCAGCGCCGGCACGCCGAGGAAGAAGACCCAGTAGAAGACGGCCCCGGCCACGAGCGCCCCCATCGACGGGGTCGACGAATCGGCGCCCCCGCCGAGCACGGCGAGGGCGCCGAGGTAGATGGGGATCAGTCCAACCGCGACATCGCCCATGCCCCACCGGGGTGCGATCTCGCCGCCCTCCCGCGTTCTGGCGTTCGGATCCGGCGCCACGCGCCGCATTTCTACGCCAGAAGTGCCAGCGGCGCGGTCAGCTGGCGATGGACTGGGGGTACAGCGGGGCGACGATTCGGCGGTCGTCGAGGCGCCAACCCTTGGGCACGGTGAGCGTGTTGCCATGGCGCGGGCACAGGTCGTGCGTCATGGGATGAGGCTCCGCCGCCAGACGGTGCAACCACGCGGTGCGGCCGGCGTAGTCGTAGCTGAGGGTGGCGGTCGCCGACTGGTTGCAGCCAGGCCGGGCACAGGAGCGCGTCACGGCGGGCACGGTATCCGCCGACCGGGAACCGCACGCGGATCCTTCATCCCGTCCCGACGTGGCGACCGCCGGCCGACGCTTGCGGCCGATGGCCCTTAGCATGGGTGACCATGAGTCCGCAGACTCCCCCTCCCGCGCCGCCCGGCCGCGACGGCCGCGCCGGCGGACGGGCGGGTCGCGACCAGGGGTTCCCCCGATGGTCGGTGTGGATCCTCGTGGGCATCCTGCTCGCGTCGCTCTTGCTTCCGGGTCTGTTCTCCGGCAGCGACACAAAGGACATCTCGTACGCCGACTTCCTCACGAAGGTGCGTGACGGTCAGGTCCAGTCGATCGAGTGGAACAACAACAACGGCCACGTCACCGGCAAGCTCAAGACGGAGGCCGGCGGCGGAAAGTTCGCCACCAACGGGCCGCTCACTCCCTCGGACGACGACCGGGCGCTCTTCGCCGAGAAGAGCGTCGATTTCAAGTTCAAGACGCCGGAGTCGAGCTTCCTGTCGACCGTGCTGCCGTTGCTCCTTCCGATCTTGTTACTGATCGGTTTCTTCTGGTACATGCAGCGCCGGGCTCAGGGCCAGGTCAACGGGATCATGTCGATCGGGCGGTCGCGGGCGCGCACGTACAGCACCGAGCGGCCGGGCACGACGTTCGCGGACGTGGCGGGCTACGAGGGCGTGAAGCAGGAGATCCGCGAGGTCGTGGAGTTCCTGAAGCACCCGGAGAGGTTCGCTGAGATCGGGGCCCGCATCCCCAAGGGCGTGCTCCTCGTCGGACCGCCCGGTACGGGCAAGACCCTCATCGCCCGGGCCGTCGCCGGCGAGGCCGGCGTCCCGTTCCTTTCGGTCACGGGCTCGGACTTCATGGAGATGTTCGTCGGTGTCGGCGCCAGCCGCGTCCGCGATCTTTTCCAGACGGCGCGCAAGCTGGGGCGGGCCATCATCTTCGTCGACGAGATCGACTCGATCGGCCGCAAGCGCGGCGCCGGCCTCGGCGGCGGCCACGACGAGCGCGAGCAGACGCTCAACCAGATGCTCTCGGAGATGGACGGCTTCGAGACGTCCGAGGGCATCGTGATGATGGCGGCCACCAACCGCCCCGACATCCTCGACCCGGCGTTGCTGCGCCCAGGCCGCTTCGACCGCCAGGTCGTCGTACCGCTGCCGGAGCTCGAGGAGCGGCTCGCGATCCTGAACGTGCACTGCAAACACAAGCGGATCGCACCCGACGTCGATCTCGAGGTCGTCGCACGGGGCACACCCGGCATGAGCGGCGCCGACCTCTCCAACCTGGTGAACGAGGCGGCGCTGTTCGCCGTGCGCGAGGGCGACGAGTCCATCCACATGAGCCACTTCGAGTCGGCCCGGGACCGCGTCCTCATGGGCCAACGGCGGGAGTCGATGGCCCTGTCGGATGCCGAGAAGGAAGTCATCGCCTACCACGAGGGCGGTCACGCGGTGTGCGCCGCGTCGCTCCCCCACGCCGACCCGGTGCACAAGGTGACGATCCTGCCGACGGGCCTGGCGCTCGGCGTCACCCAGCAGCTTCCGATGGAGGAGCGGCACATCTACCGGCAGGACTACATCGAAGACCGTCTCGCGGTGGCCATGGGCGGGCGGATCGCCGAGGAGCTGGTCTTCGGCGTCATCTCCACCGGCGCCAACAACGACCTCGTGTCGAGCACCGAGCTGGCGCGCAAGATGGTGCGGGAGTGGGGCATGAGCGCGCGCGTCGGCCCTATGGCATGGGGCTCACAAGGGGCGGTCTTCCTGGGTGAGGACCTGATGCACACCCGCGACTACAGCGACGAGACGGCGCGGGTCATCGACGAGGAAGTCGAGAAGATCCTCCGCGAGGAGGAGGAACGGTGCCGGGCGTTGCTCACCGAGCACCGCAACGCGCTCGACCTCGTGGCCCGGGCGCTACTCGAGCACGAGACCATCGACGGCGGCGAGGTCAGCCGTTTGATCGAGGTCGCTCGCAACGGCGGCACGGTCGCTTCCGTCGACCGTGCACCCGACAACGGCGCGGCATCCGCGACCGACGCGTCCGCCGGCACCGCGCCCTCGACCGAGTCGGCCGAGGTCCATTCCCGCTTCAGCTAACGCTGCTAGTGCTGCTGGTCGGGTTGGTGGAGGTCGCAGCCGTCGGGTAGCTCGATGGCGGGGTCGCGCAGCAGGGCCAGCGTGGCCCACAGGTCGGCCGCCGTCGGAGTGCCAAGGAACGAGGCCCGCACGACGCCCTCGACGTCCACCACGATCAGGGTGGGCACCGCGTCGACGCGGTAGCGCTGGTGGAGGTCACGCCGCTCGGCCGCCTCGACCTCCTGCACGACCACGTCGTCGCTCGCGAGGTGGCGCGCCTTCTCCCATGCGGCGGCGCACGACGCGCATGTGTCGGAGCTGAACAGCACCACGAGCCAGGGCGCGTCCGGCCGCTCGAAGTCGTCGCGGTCGACCTGGGCTGGGACGCCGTAGCCGACCGGCGTCATCTCCCGCCGGCTCGTGCGCCGTTGGAGGACGGCGGCGACACCAACGGCGATCACGCCGAGCACCACCGCGACGAGGAGCCGCTCCATTGCGGCGAGTTTCGCGCCGTCCCGAGTAGGCGCCGCGCCACGGCAGCAAGGCACAATGTTCCCCCCATGGCTGACACGACCGACGAGGCCGCGCGGGCCGACCCAGCCGCGCCTTCGAGCGCACCGGCCCTGATCACCGTCGGCCTCACGCCTGACGTCGCGAGCCCGTATCCCGAGGAGCCGGGTGGCGAGCGCCGCGTCCCGCGCCGGCGCCGCAAGCCCTTCGCTCGGTTGGCCACCGAGCCCATGTGGGTGCTCGGTCTCGTGATCCTGATGGACGAGACCGACAAGAACATCATCCGCGGGATGAACACGACGTTGGAGGAGTACTTCCACGTCGGTGACTCGTCGATCGGCCTGCTCCTGTCGGCCGCTCTGCTCTTCAACGGCCTGGTGACGGTGCCGGCGGGTTACCTCGCCGACCGGTGGAACCGGACCCGTTCGATCAGCCTCACCGTCGTCGGCTGGTCGGGCCTGACCGCGGCGGGGGCGGCGTCCGCAGGGTTCCCGATGCTGGTCGGCATGCGGTCTGCCCTCGGCTTCGGGCAAGGCATCACGGAGCCGTCAGCCGCGAGCCTGATCGGCGACTACTACCCGCCCGATCGGCGGGGCACGGCGTTCTCGATCCAGCAGGTCATGCTGCTCGGCGGCACCGGCTTGGGTGTCGCGCTCGGCGGGATCATCGGCACCAACCTCGGTTGGCGGCCGGCGTTGGTGATCGTGGCCATCCCGGGTCTGCTCGTGGCCTGGCTCGTGCACCGCCTGCGGGAACCGAAGCGGGGCACCGCCGACCTGATGGCCGCCGTCGGCGCGGGCGAGATCGAGCACGCCGACGAACATCGCAACCTCTTCGAGCACGGTTTCAAGCAGTTCCTCAAGGACATGGTCGACGGCCTGCGCGCCGACATGCGGACGATCCTCAACATCCGCACGATGCGGTACGCGCTGGTCGGCGTCGCGGCGCTGCTCTTCACCGTCACCGCCGTGGCCTCCTGGCTCCCGACCTACTACGTCCGCCACCTCCACATGGCGGAGGGAACAGGCGAAGCGTTGTTCGGGGTGCTCGCCATCCTCGGCGGTGTGCCCGGCGTCCTCGTCGGTGGTCGCGTCGCCGACCGGTACGCCCCGCGGATCAAGGGCGGCCGGCTCGCGCTGCCCGCGGTCTTCCTCGCCCTCGGCACGGGGTGCTTCACCGGCTCGTACCTGATCCGCGCCGACCACTACGAGTTCGCCGCCGTCGCGCCGACCTTCGTCATCCAACTCGCCGGGCTCTTCGTGGTCACGATGGCCATCCCGGGCCTACGGGCCGGGCTCACGGACGCGATCCCCGCCCACTTGCGCGGCACCGGCTTCGGCGCCTTCAACGTCGTCGCCGTCGTCGGCGGTCAGGCGGCGGCGCCACTCGTCGTGTCGCTCCTCTCGTCCGCCTTCGACGAGAACCTCCGGGTGGCGTTCCTGCTCGTGTCGCCCTTCTCCTTCCTTGGCGCCGCTGTGCTGTTCCGGGCCCGCAAGTTCCTGGACGACGACATGCAGAAGATCATGATGGCCGTCCTCGTGGCGATGCAGGAGGAGCAGGAACGGCGAGCGGCTGACGCGGCAGAGGCGTCCGATTCTCGCGGCGAAACCTGAAGCCCCAACGGCAGCGACGGCGCTCGTTCTCGACGCAATAACCCGTCGATCTCGCGGGTTATTGCGTCGAGAACGTCATGGCGCGCCCGAGATGGGTCGGGTGATTGGCGTACCGTGGCGGTGTGGTCGAGGAGGGTGGCAGCGCAGACCTCGCCGCAACATCCCGGGCCCGAGTCCGGCTCGCCGGGATCAGCTCACGCTCATGGGAACACCCGGCCGACAAGGGAGCGCTGGTCGCACTCCGCCAACTGCGCGGCTTCGACTACATCCTTCGCAAGCTCGCGTCGCTGTGGAACGAACGAGCCCTTCGGCTGGTGTACCTCGGGTCGGCGGTTCGTGTCGATCACCGCCAGTTTCCCGCGGTCTATCGCGCGTACACCGACGCCGCAGGTGTGCTCGACGTGCGGGAGCTACCGGAGCTGTACGTCATCGGCTCTCCCGTACCTCAGGCGATGACGATCGGCATCGATCGACCGATCGTCATCCTCACGAGCGGGCTGGTCGACCTCCTCGACGAGGACGAGCAGCGGTTCGTGCTCGGCCACGAGCTTGGCCACGTCCTGTCGGGCCATGCCCTCTACACGACCATGCTCCTGCAGTTGCTCCGGGTCTCCGCGACCTTGTCGTGGTTGCCACTCGGCGCCCTGGGATTGCGGGCCGTGCTGGCGGCGCTGCATGAATGGGCCCGCAAGGCCGAGCTGTCCGGCGATCGAGCCGGCCTGCTAGCCGGCCAGGATCCTTCCGCCGCGCTCCGCACCCACATGAAGCTCGCCAGCGGCGGCCACCTCGCCGATCTCGACATCACGGCCTTCCGCGCTCAGGGCGACGAGTATCTCGCCTCGCCTGACGTTCGGGACAGCCTCCTCAAGATGCTGCTCCTCGAGGCGCGCACCCATCCCTTTGCCGTCGTGCGAGCGGCGGAGTTGCAGCGATGGGTCGACGACGGCAGCTACACCCGCATCCTGGGCGGTGACTTCCCGCTGCGAACCGACGACGGGCAGGCGTCGATGAAGGACGACGTGGCCGACGCCGCCCGCCATTACCGCACAGCCTTCGAACGGTCCCAGGATCAATTGGTGACCATCATCCGGGACCTGGGCGGCGGGATCAGCGGCGTGCGGGACTGGATCACCTCCCGATTCCCCCGCGCCGACGGCGATCGCGACGACCCCGTGTAGGCGGACTCCGCGTCACGAGGCGAAACGGACGCTGAACACGCGGTGAGGGTCTGGACAAGCCCGCAGGGGCGCGTCTGGAATGCGGGCATGAGCATCCGGACATCACCTTGGCCGGCCGGCGTCCCGTGTTGGACCGATCTCACCGTTCCCGATGTGGCCGCGGCGAAGGACTTCTACGGCAAAGTCCTCGGTTGGACCTTCGAGGACACCGGCGACGAGTACGGCGGCTATGTCATCGCCCAAGCGAACGGCGCCGCCGCGGCCGGCATCGGTCCTCTGCAACCGGGCAGCCAGACGGCGTGGACCCTGTACCTCGCCAGCGACGACGCCGACGACACCGCCGCCAAGGTGGCCGAGCACGGCGGCACGGTGATCCTCGAGCCGGGCGACGTCGGCCCCCTCGGCCGGATGCTGATCGCGGCCGACCCCTCGGGCGCGGCATTCGGCGTCTGGCAAGCCGGCGAACACATCGGCGCCGGCGTCGTCAACGAGCCCGGCGGCATCACGTGGGAGGACCTCCGGTCCACCGATCCCGATGCGGCACGCGACTTCTACAAGGCGGTGTTCGGCTACCGCACCGACGCCCTCCCCGACGCCGGCCCGGACTACACGACGTTCCACCTCGGCCACGAGGAGGCACCGCTCGGTGGCATGGGCGGGATGATGGGCATGGACGGCCCGTCGTTCTGGCTCGTGTACTTCGGCGTGGCCGACGTCGACACCGCCGTCACCGCCGCGGCGGCAGGCGGCAAGGTGCTCGCAGCACCCCTCGACACCCCGTACGGCCGGATGGCGGGGCTCACCGACCCTGACGGCGGCGTGTTCTGGGTCGTGGAGACGACCGGCGAGGATCAGCCCGACCGCTCGGACTAACGCGCGCCGTGTCAGTCCGTGTCGCGGACCTCGTCGAGGAACGCGAGGACGGCGTCGTTGAAGAGGTCGTTGCGGTCGCCGGCCACCATGTGGCCCGCCCCGGCGACGTCCGCCAACCTCGCGTGGGGCACGAGCTCCAACAGCTCGCGGGCGCCTTCCTCGGACAGCAGGTCGCTCATGCGTCCCCGAACCAGCAGCACAGGGAGCGTCAACGCCTCGGCCGCCCGCCGCAAGCGGACCGGGTCGGTGATCGACGACCGGGTCTCGTCGGGCGAACCGAACCGCCCGCTCACGAATCGCGGATCCCAGTGCCACACCCAACGGCCGTCGGCGCGCAGGCGCAGGTTCTTCTTCAGCCCCGACAGGTCCTTGGGCCGAGGCCGGTGCGGGTTGTACGCCGCGATCGCGTCGGCGACTTGCTCGAGGGAGTCGAACCCATCGAGGTTCGCGGTCATGAACTGGCCGATGCGGGTGACGCCGTCACGCTCGATGCGGGGGGCGACGTCGACCAACACGAGCGCCCGAGCGACGGGGTGGTCGGACTCGCCGATGGCGACGAGCGACGACAGGCCGCCGAGCGACGCACCCACGAGCGCGGGCAGCCGGTCGAACGACGCGGCTATCGAGAGGACGTCGCGCGCGAACCCATCGATCGAATAGTCACCGTCCGGTGCCCATTGGCTGTCGCCATGGCCCCGGAGGTCCACCGAGTGGCCGTACCACCCGTGCTCCGCGACGGCCGTCAGCGTCGTCCCCCACGCATGGCGGGTCTGGCCGCCCCCATGGAGGAGGACCGCGGGCGGCGCACCGGGATCGCCCTCGACGTCAGCGGCCAATGCGATCCCGCCGTCGCCGCCGAGCTCGATCGTCTTCATCGTCACAGCATGATGGACAGCACCCCCGCCGCGGAACTCCGCGGACATACTGGCCCCCGTGGGCGGTCTCGAGTTTGCGCTCCTCGGTGCGTTCGAGGTCCGGCGCGACGGCCGTCGGCTCGCCCTCGGTGAGGTGGGAACGCGCAAGGCGCGCACGCTGCTCAAGCTGCTCCTGCTCGAGCCCGGGCGGGTCGTGCCCGTCGACCGGATCGTCGACGCCATCTGGGGCGACGACCTGCCGGCCAAGCCGGAGGACAACGTGGCCACCATGGTCAGCCGGCTGCGCGCCACGCTCGGCGCCGACGTCGTCGGCGGTGGGCGCGGTGGCTACGCGGCGAGCGCGACGAACCGGGTCGACGTCGTCGACGCCGAGGCGCTCGTGCGCACGGGCGAGCTGCGCCTGGCCGACGGCGACGCGGGGCTCGCGCGGGCCGCCGCCGACCAGGCGCTCGCGTTGCTGAGCAAGGGGCCAGTGCTGGTCGACGAGCCGGACGCCGCGTGGGCCGACGAAGCTCGACGGCACGCCGAGCGCCTGGTGCGTCGGGCTCGCGCGGTCGCGTGGGACGCGTCGCTCACCCTCGACGACGTGAAAGCTGCCCGCGCCGTCGCCGAAGCCGCGGTTGCCGCCGATCCCCTGGACGAGGAAGCGCACCGCGCCCTGATGCGCAGTGACTGGCGCGCCGGTCAACCGGCCCGGGCCTTGGCGACCTACGGAGCCCTGCGCAGCCGGCTGGCCGACGAGCTGGGTGCCGATCCCGGGCCGGAGACGGAGGCGTTGTACCTCGCCATCCTTCGCGACGAGGCCGAGCCGGACGATCGCCGGGCCGAGGACGACGTTGTCGTCGCGAGTGAGCCCACCCTCGCCGGGGGCCCCGATCTCGTCGGACGCTCTCACGAGCTCGCCCGTCTCGAAGCGCTGTGGCGCGCCGCGGTCGACGGCCACCCGGCGCTCGTGATCATCCTCGGTGAAGCCGGCATCGGGAAGTCCGGTCTCGCCAACGCGGCCGGGGCCATCGCGGTGACGACCGGAGGCCTCCTCGTCGACGCGCGTTGCTATGACGCCGAGCGATCGCTTCCGATCCAGCCGTTCATCGAGGCCATCCGGTCCGCCGCGTCACGGCTGCATCCCGACACGCTCCGGCGGGTCATGAGCGAGGGGGAGGGCCCGCTCGGTCAGCTCGTACCCGAAATAGCCGGGACGCTCCACGGTGGCCGACTCGAGCCGGTCGAACGAGAGATCGAAGAGCGCCGCGTGTTCGAAGCCGTCGCCGGTTTCTTCCGCCGCCTCGCCGACCACCAGCCGGTCCTGCTGCTCATCGACGACGTGCACCAAGCCGGCACGGCCACGGTCGAGCTGCTGCACTTCCTCGTGCGTCGCCTGCGCAGCGACCGCATGCTGGTGGTCGCCACGATGCGGCCCGACGAGGCCCAGGATGTCGTCGACCTCCTGTCGCCGTTGGCGACAACGATCGAGCTCGGACCGCTCGACGACGGCGCCATCGCCGAGATCGCCACGTCCATGGGAGCACCCGAGCTCGCGGCGCCCGTCGCCCGGCTGACCCGCGGCCACACGCTGTACGTCCTCGAAGCGTTGCGTGCGGTGACCGAGATCGCCGGCGAGGAGCGGTCAGGGGTGCAGATCCCACCGACGCTGCAGGACGCGGTGCTGACCCGCGTCCGCCGTGCCGGTCGCGCCGTCGAAGAGCTCCTTCGCGGTGCGGTCATCTTGGGCTCCGCGTGGGAGGTGACGTCGACGGCCGCCTTGCTCGGCATCCCGCTCGAGGACGCCGTCCAACGCGCCGAGCGCGCCCTCGCCGCTCGGCTCGTCATCGAGGTGGGCCCGCTCTACGAGTTCGCCAACGACCTCATCCGCGACGTGATCTACGACAGCACGCCGGCCCCGACCCGCGTCGCCCGGCACCGAGTGGCGGCCGGACTGGTGCGCGACAACCCCGAGGCGGTGGCGCGCCACGCGGCCGCGGCCGGCGAGTGGGAGCAGGCGATGACCGCGTGGGAGGCGGCCGCGGCGCGCGCCACTCAGCGCTTCGCGAACCGCGACGCCGAGCGCAGCCTGACCGAAGCCCTGGCCGCCGCGGCCCACGTCGACGACCCGACGGCCGAAGCTCGCATCCGGCTGGCCCGCGGTCGGGCGCACGAGCAGCTCGGCGACTACACCGAGGCCCACGAGGATCACCGCGTGGCGCTCGAACTCGCCCGGGTGCTCGGCGACGCCGGCCTCGAGGCCAGCGCGCTGGAGCGGCTCGGGTGGACGGCCTATTACGCGCGGGATGCCCGGGCCGCCGACCATCTCGCGGCACAGGCCAACGAACTCGCCGCCGCCGCGGCCGCGGCCCAGGGGGCGCGCCCCGGCGCCCTGCTGCTCGCCGGCCGGCTCCGTCATTGGCATGGCGACCTCGAAGGTGCCGAGCGCGTCTTCCGTGACACCCTCGCCGCCGCCAACGACGACCATGGGCTCGCGTGGCAAGCCGAGTGCCAACTCGGCTCGGTGCTCGCCCACCGGGACGAATGGCTGGAAGCGTGCCGGCTTCTCGACGCCGCCGTGCTCGATGCCGGACCGCACAGCCTGTTGCGCCCGCTGCTCGGCGCGCTGTTCTTCGGGGCGCTGGCTCACGGCCAGCTGGGCGACCTCGGCGGCGCGCTCCAACGTCTCGCGCGCAAGCAGCAGCTGCTCGACAAGTACGACCTGCCGTACTACCGAGCCCGCACCGCGACCACGACGGCATGGGTCTACGGACAGGTCGGTGACTGGGCCCGCGCCTCCGATCACGCGGCCCGCGCCCTCGAGCTGTCGTGGAGTACCGCGGTGCGCCTGGGCGCCGGCGAGTTGCACGAGCGAGCCCACGCCCAGATGGTCGTCGCGGAGTGCGCGTTCCGCGCCGGCGATGCCGACGAAGCCACCCGCCAGCTCGACGCGACGGACGCGTTGCTCGGGTTGGACCTGCCCTTCGAGCGGCGCTGGGAGTTGCGGCTCGCCGAGTTGCGATCGCTCCTCGACCCGCCGCGTGCGGAGGCACTCCTCGACCTGGCCCGGCTCCGTGGCACGCGCAAGTACGAGGCCTTGGCGCTCGCCGCCCTCGGCCACCGGGCAGAGGCCGCTGCCGTCGCCCGCCCCCTCGGGTCGGACCTGCTGATCGCGCGGGTCGCGCCCGAAGCCGAGGCCCGTGCCGCCGCCGACCGAGTGGTAGTCGGACTCCCGCAGGAGCTGCGCGCATCGTTCATGACCTCGGGCCCGCCGGCAGACCGCGCCAAGGGAGCGGCGGCCCCATGAGCTGCAACGAGTTCGCAAGGCGAGCCGACGACGATGGCAGGGTGAGCGCGTATGAGGGATGGGCCTCGTCCTGGGCGGTCGGGCCGGCCCGCGTCTACGGCCCGATGGCCGACGCCCTGCTCGGTTGCCATCCGGGCGATCTGCGCGGCGCGCTCGTGCTCGACGTCGGCGCCGGAACGGGCGTGGCGAGCTTGGCGGCGCGCGCCGCGGGCGCCCGCGTCGTCGCCGTCGACCTCGCCCTCGACATGCTCGGCCACGACCGCGCCGGACGTCCACCCGCCGCGCAAGCCGACGCGACCGCGCTCCCCTTTCGTGACGGGGGCTTCGATGCGGTGGTGAGCGCGTTCTGCATCAACCACATGCCCGGTCCCGGCCCGATGCTCGCCGAGGCCCGCCGGGTGACGCGTCGTGGAGGTGTGGTGCTCGCCTCCACGTTCGACGACACCACGCCCGACCCCCTGAAAGCGGCGATCGACGCGGTGGCCATCCGGTACGGCTGGTGTCCCCCTCCCTGGTACCTGGAGGTCAAGAAGATGGTGGCCCCCGCCCTCGCGGACGCGGCGCGGATCATCGAGCAAGGGCGGCGAGCAGGCCTCGGCGATGTCGTGGTGCACGGTCTGCGGGTGCGGCTGCCGGATGTCGATGCGCCCGGGATCGCCGCCTACCGTTTGGGCGCGACACACCTTGCGCCCTTCGTCGCCACGCTGTCGTCCGAAGACCGTCGCGCGTTGGAGCACGACGTCTTCACCGCGATCAGGCCATACCACCCGTGGGCGCCTGCCATCTTTGTCCTCGTCGGTGTCGTCCGCGGCTGAGGAATCCCTTGCCTGCGGCCAGCGCCGGGCCTACGTTTCTTGTGATTGGATTCACAATTCCTGGCCGACTCTTCCCAACGCGCCGACTGCCTGGCGCCTGTACCGGTGCGCCGGCCCGCGATGCTCCACCGTTGGGACGACTTGGCGTTCGTCCACTGGCCCTATCCCTCCGACGCGGTGCAGCGCCTCCTCCCGCCCGAGCTCGAGGTGGACGCGTTCGACGGCACCGCGTGGATCGGGCTCGTGCCGTTCCATCTGACCATCGGACTGCCGAAGGTTCCGCCGGTCCCGTGGGTCTCCCGCTTCGCGGAGATGAACGTGCGCACGTATGTGCGCGGGCCTGACGGCCGGCGGGCGATCTGGTTCCTCTCCCTCGACGCCGCCCGCCTCGGCGCGGTGCTCGTGGCGCGGGGCACGTACGGGCTGCCGTACTTCTGGTCGTCGATGCGGATGGCGCGCGCCGGTGCCGTTGCGTCGTACCAATGCCGGCGGCGGTGGCCCGGACCATGCCGAGCCGCGACGTCGCTGGCCCTCCAGATCGGTTTGCCCATCGGGGCCGATGCCGACGATCTCACTCGGTTCCTGACCTCGCGGTGGTGCTTCTACTCGAGCTTCCGCGGGCGGGTGTCGCAGACCTTCGCCGCCCACGAGCCCTGGCCGCTGCATCGCGCCCGGATCCTCCATGTCGACGATGGTCTGATTGCCGCGCTCGGTCTCGAGGCACCGACCGGCGAGCCGCTCGCTCACTGGTCGCCGTCGGTCGACGTCGTCATCGGACCCCGCGAACCGGTCCAGTAGCCGTCACCCTGAGGGTGCGTCAGGAGGCGCTGAGTGTGACGGTCGTGCCGGCTCGAGGCGTGCCGGTCGACTGCGTGAACCCCGTGCCCGAGGCCGCGTACATACCGCGCTCGGCGACGACCGGCTCGCTGGCCGTCAGGACGAGCGACAGGTCATTGCGGTTCACGTGCTGGCCGAGATCGACCGTGAGACGGCCGACGGGCGGGACCTCGACGTCCTGGAGGCCGTCGATCTCGACCGCCCGACCTTGGGCGAGGTAACGGAAGCTCACCCGGGCGATCGTGTCGGACGAGGGGTTGACGAGCACCACGACTTCGGCGACCTCCGCGGACGCGGCGCCGACCGAGAACAGCCAGCCGGTCGCGGCCAACGGGGATCCCAACGTGAACGACACGCCCGAGCGCGGGGCCGGTGCCGTGCTGGTGACGAGCCGCTCTGCGACGACCGGCGTCCCGTTCACCGATTTCACCGTCGTCGTGTGGGCCACGCCGGCGGGCACGCGCTGCTCGTCGTTCAGCCGGACCGTCACCGCGGAGCGCGCGGAGACCGACACCGCCACGGGGTCGACCTGTCCGTTGACGTCCGGCTCGTCCAACGCGATGTCGAGATCGACCTCGGCCCCGCGATCGGACGGGTTGTAGACGACAAACGACTCGGCCAGCCCTTCGCCGATCTGACCGTCGGGGAACGCCCATGCCTCGCGGAGCAAGGGGGCGCCGAGCGACACGATCGCCGTCTTGGGTCCGGTCGTGCCATCGAAGAGCTGGAGACGGTCGACCACCAAGCGCCCCGTCCGCGACACCACCGACGTGGACACGAGATCGTGCCGGGCGATGGCCACCCCGAGATCGATGACAACGAGCTGCTCACCCGGCACCACAAAGCCGTCGTACTCCTGCGGCTCGCGAAACCCGTCCGTCGTCGCCATGGAGATGTCGACGACCGCGTTGTCGGGGAACGGATTGAAGAGCGCGAGCAGCTCCTGCGCGCCTTGCGCAGTACTCCCGGCGGCGAACTGCCAGTTGCTCGCCGCGGCGGACGCGCACGGCGCCGTGGACGGCGTCGGGCCCGGACCCACGGTGTGCTCGACCGCGACGTCGCCGCCGTCGACCTCGACGAGCGCCGCGGCGAACGGCGCCGCGAGCACGTCGCCCACCCGCAGCTGCGCCCGTGAACGGGCGGGCACCGGCAGGGTCGTCACCGTGGGCGGCATGGCTCGCACCTGCTCGGCGTTCGGATCGCCGTCGAGCGCGGCCGGAAACACGGTCACCGTCGCCGTACGGGCCCGGGCCGTGGGGTTGGCGATGACGACCCGATGATCCGCGGGGCCGTCGGCGGATGCCGTACCGCCCGCGCAGAACCACGTCGACCGCAACGAGCCGGTCGGGAACGTCACCGGCATCACCGATGCCGACACCGGCCGCGCTCCCGATCGGCGCGGCGACGCGTCCCGGTCGGCGAGCCCCAGCCCGGCGAGGACGACGAGGATGGCGAGGACACCGGTCAGCGGCCGCCTCATGGGTCGACTCTCCGGGCCGCGCCCGCCCGGCGCGCCGCTCGCACGACCACCACCCAGATGACGATCTCGAGCAGCAGCGCGAGGTAGCGGATCACCGGCGTTCGGTAGCTGAGGGTTGCCCTGCCCTCGCCGACGGTGAACGCGTTGGCCCAGCCGAGGGCCTTGGTACGTTCGGCGCTCCGCCCGTCCACGCGTAGGTGCCAGCCCGCCGAGCTCGCCGCGGCCAGGTACACGTCTCCCGCCGGGACGTCACCCTCGTACCGGGCGTAGCCCCGGTCGGTGCGGAGGACCGGGTCGGCGCCGGTGAGATCGACAGAGATGGCGGCCGCGAGGTAGCCGTTGGGAACGTCGAGGTCGATGTCCGGCGGAAGTGCGGCCCGCACTGGCGCCCAGGCCGTGTTGCGAAACACGAGCACCGACGGGTTGACCGCCACCTCGACGAGATCGAGTTGCTCGCCGAGCGCGGCGCGCAGGGCACGCGGCGTTGGACGCGGCTCGCCCCCCGATGGCAGGAGCGACTGAGGGAGGACGATGTAGCGCACCCCCATCGGAGCGAGGAGACGGCCGAGTCGATTGGTGCCGCGCCGCTCGGCGGCCAGGACCGCGTCGGCCAACAGCCGAGTGGCGCCGTCGTCGCTGCCGGCCCACCGATCCTGCACGATCGGCGTGCCCGCCTCGGTGGTGGCGTACGCGGTGCCCTCCGTGAGCTGCCAGCCGGCGAGCGGGAGTGTCAACGGGTCGCCGATCCAGAGCACTCGAAACGACCCGACGTCGGGTTGCTCCTCGCCGAGGAACCCGAGGACGGTGTCGTAGCCCGCGGATGGCGAGTGCCAGCGGCCGTCGAACGCGGCGCCGGCCACGGGCAGGAACCCGATCGCGACCGCGGCCGCGGCGGCCACGAACGCGATCTGGCGCCAGCCGAACCGGTAGCCGGGCAGATCGAGCTCGAACGCGACCATTCCGAGCGCGGCGGCCATCGCGATTCCCGCCGCCGCGAAGCCGAGGAGGACTTCGGAGGGCGGGAGACCCACCGGGAACCAGCCCTGGCCGCCCGCCCACGCCAGCGCCCAGCAGGCGAGGGCGACGACCCAGGCGCGCACAGCCCACCCTGCACGCCAGTCGCGCCCGAGGACGAGGGGCAACGCGGCGGCGACGAGGAACGCGTACCCGAGGGGCGCAGCCCCGAGGGGACCGGTCTCGAAGCGAAGAAGCCGCCCGAAACCGAGCGGCGGAGCCGACGACGTTGGAGCGCCGAAGGCCGACCACGGGGTCCCGGGGAGGAGGAAGTCGACGGTCCAAGGCACATGGAGGAGCGCGGCGATGATGCCCGCGGTCAGCGCGACGCTGACGGTCCGCCCGGTCCCCCGCGCCGAGCCCGTCAACATCGTGCCGACGGCCAGCGCGACGGCGACCAGTACGACGACGATCACCGCGAAGGGCACGACAGCCGCGACAAGGGCCACGACCAACGCCAGCCCCGCCGCGCTCCCCCGCCGGCGCGGATCGTCGAACGGCTTCGCCCCGCCCGCGTGCGCCAGCCGGCTCAAGATCCACGGAGCCGCGGCCCAGACGACCAGGCCTCCCCAGCGTCCGGCGGCGATGGCGTTGTACGGCACGGGGATCGACAGGTACACGATCACACCCACGATGCGGGCCCGGGGCGACTCCGTGGGGCGCAGCACGTGCCACATGCCGACCGCGCCGAGCGGCAGCAAGCCGACGACGAGGACGGTACGGAGAAATGCCATCGCGCCGAACAGCACGATCCCGCCGAGCCCGAGCAAGCCGAAGGCGGTCGGGGCGGGCGCCTCCGAGCCCAGGCCGGCGCGACGCCATCCGCTCGTCCACTCTCGGAGGAGTTGCCATGCGGAGCCCGGGAAGCGGGGCAGGTCGCCGAACGACGCCATCGAGCCGGTGATGAGGTCGCGGGAGCCGATCACGAGCAACAGGACGATTCCGATCCAGGCCACGACGGCCGTGCGGCGTGGGCCCTCACGCAGCGACCCGGCCAGGTCGCGTCCCGTCGATCGCAGCGCGCGCAAGCGATCGTCGCCGCGCCCGATCTGGCCCCGCAGGAACGCGCTGAGGCGAGCGCTGCCCCGAACCTGAAGCCGCCGGATCTCACGGTCGGAGTTGAGGCGGATGGCGTGGAGCGCCCGCCGGTTGGCTCGGATCTCACCCCATCGTCGGAGGTTCCACCGCCACGCTCCCGCGACGTCGCGGGCGTGGCCCACTCGCCCGGCCAGCAGCGAGTACACGATCTCGGCGACGCCGATGACGGCGGCCTGCGGTAGGACACGGAGCAGGTGCACGGGCCCGTAGCACGTGAGGATCGTCCGGAGCCGGTGGCGGGCTTGAAGGCGCCGGCGATCCTCGGTCCCGCTGCGGCGGCCGAGCGCTTCGAGGTGGCGGCCGACGGCGGCAGGGGCGATGAGCACCCGGGCGCCGGCGACTTGGGCTCGCCAGCAGATGTCGAGGTCGTCACCGAGGAAGTCGATACCGGGATCGAACCCCCGCAGCGCAGCGAACAGGTCGGCTCGGATCAGCGTGCAGCCGCCAGGCACGAAGAAGACGTCCCTCACCGCGTCGTGTTGCTCCTGGTCGAGTTCGCCGCGTTCGACCAAAGGAGCAGGCACGCCGGTCTTGTCCGCGCCCATCCCGACCTGCAGGAGCCGCTCCGGGTGGTCCCACGCCACGAGCTTCGGACCCACGACGCCGGCGTTGGATCGGAACGCCTCCTCGACCATCAGGCGGATGGCATCGGGGGCGAGGGCGATGTCGTCGTGGCAGACCGCGTAGAACGCGGCGCCCTCGACCACGGCCAGCACCTCGTTGACGGCCGCGCCGAAGCCGTCGTTCGTCTCGATCCGGCGCACATAGGCGCGAGGGAGGAGGGCAGCGATGCGCCCGGTGGGGTCGTCGGTGCTGGCGGCGTCGATCACGAGGACGTCGAGCGCCGGGTAGTCCTGAGCCGCGAAGCCGGCCAAGACCTCCTCGAACCACGGTCCCGGATCGTGGGTGACCACGACCGCCACGACGGGAGGCGCGGCTGCGAATGGGTCGTCCGACGGGTCGTCCGACGAGTCGTCCGGGGGCGCGTCGAGGCGACGATCGGGGGCATCCAAGGCCCAGCGAATCTACTCGTGGACCTCGGGGGGCTGGCGCACCTGTGCTTGCAACTGTTCGCACATTGGGTATGCTGGCAAGCACTACCCCCGGTCCCCCAACGAGGTTCTTCTCATGCCCGAGCTCAACGACATCACCAAGATGCTGAAGGACGCGGTGTACGTCACCGTCGGCCTCGGCGTCCTCGCCGTGCAGCGGGCCCAGGTCCAGCGCGAGGCGCTGCGCAAGCAGCTCACCGGACAGCTAGGCGACGCGAAGTCCCAGCTCCAGTCCGTCAGCAAGCTCGTCGACAGCCGCCTGCAGGAGGTCGAGGAGCGGCTCCAGGGCGTCGAGGACCGCGTCGACGCGCTGCTCGACCAGTTCGAGGATCGTCTGCCCGACCAAGCCAAGGAATTGGCGAAGCAGGCCCGCCAGGCCGCGAAGGACGCCCGGGGCCAGCTGCGCGCGCTCGTCCGGCGCGACGGCACGAGCCACTCCGCCGCCTGACCTCCACCCTCGCCTATCTCCAGCTGATCCCACCCCCGCACGACGCCGGGCTGCGACCCCCCGCAGGCCCGGCGTCGGCGCGCGGCTGCGAGGGCCGGAGCGAGGCCGAAGGCCGGACATCGTCTGGTCGCCGGAATCGGCACGATGGGATTGCGCTTTGCCGGTCCGACTGCGTGTTGCCCGCTGTGGGCCGGTGTAGCGCGACTTGGCCGGTGAGGTGGACAGACGCATGTGCGACGCCGGCGCGCCCCGAGCGGCCGACCCTCAGTGAGCAATGATGCGCCCGTCATGCGGGTTGCCTTCGACGCCACCGCGCTCTACGGGCCCCGCACCGGCGTCGGCGTGTTCACCGACGAGCTGCTCCGGCGCCTGCCCGACGAGGAGCTGTCAGTCGTCGCCTACGCGGTGACCTGGCGGGGCCGGGGCCGCCTGTCCACATTGGTGCCGGCGACCGTGCGCCCGGCCACACGACCGATGGCGGCGCGGCCGCTGCGAGCGCTGTGGCGCCGCCGAGACTGGCCTCCGATCGAGTGGTGGACGGGCCCCGTCGACGTCACCCACGGCCCCAACTTCGTGGTGCCGCCGACGCGAGGGGCGGCCCTGGCCACGGTCCACGACCTCACACCCGTCCACTTCCCCGCGCTCTCCACGGCGGACACGCTCCAGTACCCCGGCCTCCTCCGGCGCGCGGTGCGGCGGGGGGCCCACATCCACACGGTGTCGTCGTTCGTCAAGGACGAGGTGTGCGAGGTGCTCGGCGTACCCGAGGACCGGGTCCACGTCGTCGCCAACGGCGTGTCAGATGTGGCCCACGGCGATCCGGCTCGCGGCCGGGCCGTCGCCGGCGGGGCGCGGTACGTGGTGGCGCTCGGCACGATCGAGCCGCGGAAAGACCTCCCCCGCCTCGTCCGGGTCTTCGACGCGATCGCCGCGGATCACCCCGACCTGCGGCTCGTGGTGGCAGGGCCCGACGGCTGGGGGACGGTCGCGTTCCAGGACGCGGTGGCCGTGGCGCATCACCGTGACCGCATCGTGCGCGTCGGCTGGGTCGACGGCGCGAGGCGCGCCGACCTGCTCGCGGGAGCGACCGTGTTCGCCTATCCGTCGCGCTACGAGGGGTTCGGTCTCCCGCCGCTCGAGGCGATGGCCGCCGGCCTCCCCGTCGTGACGACGCGCGCCGGGGCGCTGCCGGAGGTCGTCGGCGACGCGGCCGAGCTCGTCGCGCCGGACGACGACGACGCGCTCGCCACCGGTCTGGTCCACGTGCTCGACGACTCCGATTGGCGCGACGAGCTGATCGCCCGGGGTGCCCGGCGGGCCTCGCAGTTCTCGTGGCGGGCATGCGCGCACGGGATCGCGGCCGTGTACCGGACCATCACGTCAGCCTGACGGCGTAAGACAGGCCCGTACACTCGACCCTCGTGCGCGTGCTGGTCACAGGAGCGAGCGGGTTCGTCGGTCGCCATCTCGTCGCGCATCTGGTCGACCAAGGTGACGACGTCGTCGGATCCGATCGGGTCACCGGCGGACCCGACATCACCGACGCGACGGGCATCCGCGAGTTCCTCGAAGCCAGCCGGCCCGACGCGGTGTACCACCTCGCCGGGTGGAGCGACGTGGGCGGGTCATGGTCGGCTCCTCAAGCCGCGTTCCGTGCCAACGCCGAAGGGACCCTCAACGTCCTCCAAGCCTCGATCGCCGCGAGCGTCCAACGAGTGCTCATCGTGAGTAGCGCCGACGTGTACGGAGTCGTCGCCGAGGATCAGCTCCCCCTCACCGAGGACGCGCCGCTCCGCCCCGTGAGCCCGTACGCGGCAAGCAAGGTCGCGGCCGACTTCCTCGCCCTGCAAGCGTTCCTCGGTCGGCGACTGGGCGTCGTCCGGGTGCGAGCGTTCAACCATCTCGGCCCGGGACAGTCCGAGAACTTCGTCGCGCCCGCCCTCGCATGCCGCATCGCACGCAACGAGCGAGATGGGCTCGACGAGGTCCGGGTGGGCAACCTCGCCGCCCGCCGCGACTTCACCGACGTGCGCGATGTCGTGCGGGCGTACCGCTTGCTCGTCGAACGCGGCGAGGTCGGCGAGGTGTACAACGTCAGCTCCGGTCACGACGTCGCGGTCGTCGACCTGGCCCACCAGCTGATCGGGATGGCGGCCCGTCCCATGGCCCTCGTCCACGATTCTACTCTCGAGCGGCCGGTCGAAGTGCCGGTCCTGCGAGGTGACAACTCACGCCTGCGAGGGGCCACCGGTTGGGCGCCGGCCATCCCCTTGGCCCGCACGTTGGCCGACCTCCTCGACGACGCGCGCGCCCGAGTGCGTGGCGAGGGTGTCAGGACCGCGAGCGGCGCTCCCTGACCAAACGGCGCACGTGGCGAAGGAGCTCCCGTTCGCGCAGGTCGAGCGCATGCTCGTCCACGGACTGGAGGCGGTTGTCCCACTCGTCCAACGCGGCCCGATCGAACACGCCGCCGGTGCGTTCGAGCCACGCAAGGTCGTTGGCCAGCAACTCGGCGAGCAGCTCGACATGCGTGAATCGGGCGGCCACCGCCGGCAGCCGCTCGGCCTTCGCGGCCGGGTACTTCGTGCCGGCGACGAGCTCGCGCGGTTCGACCTTGAACAGCCCGGCGAGCAAGACGACCGTGCGCTCACCCGGCTGCGTAATCCCCGCCTCGAGGTGAGAGACGGCCGTGCGCGAGATCGCCATGCGGTCGGCCAACTCCTGCTGCGTCCAGCCGAGCTTGACCCGCAGCTGCGCAACTCGACGGCCGAGGTTCTCGAGGTTTTCGGACACGTGCCAACCCACTTCGCAGACGGGCGGTTCCGCAGAGGTTAGAACCGCCGGTATGACGGATCGCGCGCTCATCACCGGCATCACGGGCCAGGACGGCTCGTACCTCGCCGAATTGCTGCTCACGAAGGGCTATGAGGTGGTGGGCATGGTGCGCCGGAGCAGCACGGTGACCTTCGAGCGCATCGCGCACATGCAGGATCGCATCGAGTTCGTGTCCGGCGACTTGCTCGACGAGGTGTCGATCATCAACATCCTCCGGGAGCACCGGCCGACCGAGGTCTACAACCTCGCGGCCCAGTCGTTCGTGCAGACCTCATGGGGCCAACCGGTGTTCACGGGCGAGGTGACCGCCCTCGGCGTAACCCGCATGCTCGACGCCATCCGCATCGTCGACCCCGACATCCGCTTCTACCAAGCGAGCAGCAGCGAGATGTTCGGCAAGGTGCTCGAGGTCCCGCAGACCGAGGCGACGCCCTTCTATCCCCGCAGCCCCTACGGCGTCGCCAAGGTGTACGGCCACTGGATCACGGTCAACTACCGCGAGAGCTACGGGCTTCACGCCACGTCCGGCATCCTGTTCAACCATGAGTCGCCACGGCGGGGGCTCGAGTTCGTGACAAGGAAGATCAGCCACGGCGCGGCGAGGATCAAGCTCGGGTTGGAGAAGGAACTCGCCCTCGGGAACCTCGAGGCGCAACGTGACTGGGGGTTCGCCGGGGACTACGTCGAAGCCATGTGGCTCATGCTGCAGCAGGACCGGCCGGGGAACTACGTCATCAGCACGGAGGAGACCCACACGGTCCGGGAGTTCTGTGAGATCGCGTTCTCTCATGTCGGGCTCGACTACGCGGAGCACGTCGTGCAAGACGACCGTTTCATGCGCCCGGCCGAGGTCGACCTGCTCGTCGGCGACTCGGCGTTGGCGCGCCGCACCCTCGGGTGGCAGCGCAAGGTCGGCTTCGCGGAGCTGGTGACGATGATGGTCGACGCCGACCTCTCGCTGGTGAAAGGCGAGCTGCGACCCCGGTGATCACCACCCTGGCCGGTGGCGTCGGCGCGGCCCGCTTCCTCACCGGCCTCGTGCAGGTCGCCGCGCCCGCCGACATCACTGCCGTCGTCAACGTGGGCGACGATCTCGTGCTCCACGGCCTGCACATCAGCCCCGACATCGACACCGTCACGTACACCCTGGCCGGCGCCGTGAACCCCGAGACGGGATGGGGCCTCGTCGGCGAGACGTGGCAGGCGATGGACGGGGTCGCCCGCTACGGCGGCGCCACGTGGTTCCGGCTGGGCGACCGTGACCTCGCCACGCACCTCTACCGCACCGGGCGGCTGGCCGAGGGAGCCGACCTGGCGACGGTCACCGCCGAGATCACCGCGGCATGGGGCGTCGGTGTCCGCATCGTGCCGATGTCGAACGACCCGGTGCGCACGATCGTCACGGTCGCCGAGGGCGACATCTCGTTCCAGGAGTACTTCGTCGCCCGCCGCCATTCCGTCGAGGTCTCGGCGGTCCGCTTCGACGGCTCCGACCGCGCGACCCCGGCCCCCGGTGTGCTCGACGCGATCCTGGGGGCCGAGGTCGTGGTCGTCGCCCCGTCGAACCCGATCGTGTCGATCGCGCCGATCCTCGCCGTGCCGGGGGTGCGGGCCGCCGTCGTGGCTCGCCGCGATCGGACGGTGGCCGTCTCCCCCATCATCGCCGGCGCCGCGCTCAAGGGCCCCGCCGATCGGCTCTTGCGCGAGTTGGGACACGAGTCGTCGGTGGTCGGTGTGGCCCGGCTGTACGCCGAGTTCGCATCGGTCCTCGTGATCGACGAGGCCGACGCCGACCGGGCCGGGGACGTCGAGGCCGCCGGCGTGCGGTGTGTCGTCGCGCCGACGATCATGCGAACGCCCGACGCCGCGGCGGCACTGGCGCGCACCGCGCTCGCGGCCGTAAGGCGGGTGTCATGAGCCGGCTCGAGCTGTTCGGCATCGACGGGATCCCCGAGGTTCGCCCCGGCGACGACCTCGCCGGTCTGATCGTCGACGCGGCAGGATCGTCACCGACGACCGCGCTGGCGGCCGGCGACGTCGTCGTGGTGACGCAGAAGGTGGTGTCCAAGGCCGAGGGCCGTCTGGTCGAGCTCGACCCGGCGGATCCCGAGGCGAAGGTCCGGCTCGTCGAGCGCGAATCGGTGCGGATCCTGCGGCGCCGGGGCGAGCTGATCATCAGCGAGACCCGCCACGGCTTCGTCTGTGCGAGCGCCGGCGTCGACCTGTCCAACGTCGACTCGGGCTGGGCCGCGCTCCTGCCCGAGGAACCCGACCGGTCGGCTCGCCGTATCCGCGACGGCATTCGAGCCCGAGCGGGCGTGGACGTCGCGGTGGTCGTGTCCGACACGTTCGGGCGAGCGTGGCGGGTCGGGCTGACCGACGTCGCGATCGGGTGTGCCGGGATCGGCCCGATCGTCGACTTGCGGGGCGAGGAGGATGCCACCGGCCGGCCCATGCACGTCACCCAGGTGGCGGTGGTGGACGAGTTGGCGGGCGCGGCCGAGTTGGTGATGGGCAAGGCCGCCGGAATCCCCGCCGCCGTCGTCCGCGGCGTCGACCCGAGCTGGCTCCGCTCGGGCGCCGTCGGCGCCGAGCTGGTCCGCAACCCCCGGGACGACCTGTTCCGCTAGCCGCGATGCGGCGTCGGGCTCTAGCCGCGGTCGCGGAACCAGCGGAGGACCTCGCTCACGCCTTCGTCGAGGGTGGTCCAGGGCTTCCAGCCGAGGTGGATGCCGGCCCGGGACGGATCGAGCGCGGACCGGCGCAGTTCGCCCGGGCGTTCAGGGGCGTGTTCCGCCTTCGCCGCCACGCCGGCGGCCCCCGCCATGGTCGCGTACAACCGGTTCACCGACGTCTCCGAGCCGGTGCCGATGTTGAAGATGAGCCCGCCCCCCTTGTCGGCGGCCCGCACGAACGCATCGACCACGTCGTCGACGTAGACGAAATCGCGGGTCTGCTCACCGTCCCCGAACACCGTGCACGGACGATCCGCCAACAGGTTGCCGGCGAAGATGGCCACGACGCCCGCCTCGCCGTACGGGTCCTGCCGCGGGCCATAGACGTTGGCCAGCGCCAGGGCGGTGTACTCGAGCGCGTGGAGGTTGCGGTAGGCGTTGAGGTAGTCGCCCACGGCCTTCTTGCTCACGCCGTACGGCGACAGCGGCGCCTGCGGGTGCGACTCGCGGATCGGCAGCTCGGACGGGTCGGGGTCGCCGTAGATCGTGCCGCCGCTCGAAGCGAACACCACCTTGCGGGCGCCGGCGGCCCGCGCCCCCTCGAGCACGTTGAGGCTGCCGACGATGTTGACCTCGGCATCGAACACGGGGCGGGTGACCGACACCCGCACGTCGGCCTGGGCGGCGAGATGGAAGACGACCTCGGGCTTGCGCCGGCCCATCAACTGGACGAGTCCGGGATCCCGAACGTCGATCTGGTGGAACGTCAACTGGTTCGACCGGTCGGACCGCGCCGACGCGAGGTTCGCGAGCGACCCGGAGCTGAGGTCATCGACGACGTCGACGGTGTAGCCCTCCGCGAAGAGCCGATCGACGAGCGTCGACCCGATGAACCCGGCCCCGCCGGTGACGAGCGTGAGCACGGGCGACTCCCCTTCGTCAGACGGGCTCAGGAATGCGACGGCCGGCCACCCGCTCGCCCGGCTCGAGGACCACGCCATCGCCGAGGACGCTGCCGTCGACGACCTCTGCGCCTTTGCCGACGACGACGCGGGGCCCGACGATGGAGTCGACGACACGGGCGTTCTCACCGACGTGGGCGTCCTCGAGCACGGCGGAGTCCCGCACGAGCGCGCCGGCATCGACCACGGCGCCCGCGCCGATTACGGCGTGGCACACGGTCGCGCTCGGGGCCACCCGGGCGGACGCCGCGATGGCGGGCGGAGGCGGCCCGAGGCAGCCGTCGAGCACGTCGAGCTGCACGCTCAGGTACTGCTGCGGCGTCCCGGTGTCGAGCCAGTAGGCGCCGCCGTCGTCGAGAGCGAACAAGGTGCCCTCGTCGACCATCGCCGGGAATGTCTCTCGCTCCACCGACGCCGGCTCGCCAATGGGTATGCGCTCGATGACGGACGGCTCGAACACATACGTGCCGGCGTTGATGAGGTTGCTCGGCGCCTCGCCGGGCAAGGGCTTCTCGACGAACGCGAGCACCCGGCCCTTCGGGTCGGTGGCGACGACGCCGTACGGCGAGGGGTCGTCGACCGCGTGGAGGGCGATCGTGCCCTCGGCCCCGCTCCGCTCGTGGAACGCGACGAGCGCGGTGATGTCGAGGTCCGTGAGGACGTCGCCATTGACGACGACGAAGCGTTCGTCGATGCCCGCGTGGCGAGCGGCGAAGGAGATCGCCCCCGCCGTGTTCATGGGCTCTGGCTCGGCGGCGTAATGCAGGTCGACGCCCGCACAGCGTCCGTCCGGATAGGCGTCTCGGAACACGTCGGGCCGGTAGCCAAGGGCCAGCACGGCGTCGCTGATCCCGTGAGCGGCGAGCGCCGCGACCACCCACTCGATCATGGGTCGGTGGGCGATGGTGAGCATCTGCTTCGGGGTCGTGGCGGTGAGGGGGCGCAGGCGGGTGCCGAACCCACCCACCAGCACGACGGCTCTCACCCGGTGGTGCTCGTCGTGTTCGACGCGGGCGGAGCAGTGGACGACGTCGACGTGTCGCCCGGCGCGGTAGTCGACGACGTATCGCCGGGAGCCGTGGTCGAGGATGTGTCGCCCGCGACCGTGGTGGTCGTGGCGCCGGGAACGTCGGTCAAGCGGTCGAGCTCGGGGATCGACTCGGGGGCGGGGATGGTGGCGTCCTCGGGCAGGAACGCGATCGTGAACGCCATCCGGTCGTTGCGGAACCGGATCTTGCTGAAGTCGTTCGTGAAGACCTGGGTCGGCTTCTTACCTGCGGTCGCGTCGTCCGCGTTGTTCCACGCGGCGACCTGGACGATGGCGTCCTTGCCGTCGCATTTGTCCTTGCCTTCCTGCTTGGTCTCGCCGGACGCCGAGATCTTCTTGTCGGTCACTTCGATCTGAACGTCGTCGAAGAAGAGTCCGAGCCGGGCGTTCGTGCCGGCGGCGCTGTCGAGGAACGGGTGGATGTGGATGACGCCCTCACCATGGGTGTGGATGCCGAGGGCATCGGTAGCTTCCTGGGGCTGCGGGTCGAGGAAGTGGTCACAGAGGTAGATGCCATACGCCGCGTGCCAGTGGTCCACGTTGACCTTCGGCGCCGCGGTGGCCTGCCGCCGATCGCGCGCCGTGATGACCAGCAGGATGCCGAGGACGATGATGACCGCGATGGTGATCGGGAAGCCGAGATTCCGCTGACGGCCGATCCGCCGTGTGCCGCCGGCTCGGGCCGCGCGCGCGACTTTCTTGGCAGACGAAGCCTTTCCCATAGGGTGTCACACGCTAGCGGCTGCGCCCCCGTCCCCCGTTCCGCCCCCGCGGCGATTCGGCGGCGCGTTCGACCAATTCGGCGAAAAGCGCCTCGTACTGGACCGCGATGGCAGCCGGTGACGCCCACCGCTCGACGAACGCCCGTCCCGCCGCGCCCATCCGGACCGCTTCCTCCGGCCCCTGGACCAGCCGATCGATCGCCTTCGTGAACTGCTCGGCATCGTCGGGGGGCACCGCCAGGCCCGCGCCCGACTGCTGGAGCACCCGGGTGACCTCGGTGCCTGGATCGACGCTGGCGACCAAGGGCCGGCCGGCGGCGAGGATCGAGTACAGCTTCGACGGGACGCTCGCCCGCGCCAGACCGCGGCGCAGCGGAACGAGGTGAATGTCAGCCGCGGCGAGCACTTCGGGCAGCCGCGCCTTGGGCTGCATGTCGATGAACCGCACGTTGGGCAGGCCGCCGGCTCGTCGCTCGAGGTCGGGTCGGGCCGACCCGCCGCCGTGGATGACGAACACCAGGTCGGGCTCGTGGGCCAGGGCCACCGCCGCGTCGACCACCAGGTCGAGCGACTGTGAGAATCCGACGTTGCCGGCGTACATGACGACGGTCTTGCCCTCGAGTCCGTGCTCGCGCCGGTAGTCGTTCTCCCGCGGCGCGGGCTGGATCCACCGGGTGTCGACGAAGTTCGGGATCACCCGCACCTTCTGTGGTGCGCGACCGTGGAGCTTCGCGGTCACGTTGTCGCGAAGGTCCTCCGAGAGGACGGTGACGGCGTCGGCGCGGTCGTACGTGAACCGCTCGAGGCGGGCGGCCGCCGCGATCACCCGGGGGTTGCGCAGCACGCCCAGCTCGACGGCCACGTCCGGGAAGATGTCCTGGATGTTGAAGACGAATGGGGCTCGGCGGGCCCGGGCCACCAGCCATCCGGCCACGCCGATCGTCAGCGGCGGCGACATGGCCAGCACGGCGTCGGGTGCCGGTCGTGACGGAAGGGCGGCGCCGAACGCGAGGGTGGTGAAGCCGCCGAAGGCCGCGGCCCGGGCCGGGATGTTCGTCTTGGCGGTGGGGAACGGATGGACCCGTGTGATCCGTCCCCAATCGGTGTCCTCCTGGCGGACCCACCGGCCGTCCCACCCCGACTCGATGCGGTGCTCGCGGTACCACGGGAGCGCGGCGACGACATGGATGCGATGGCCGCGCTCGACCAACTGCATCACGATGCTGGTCATCACCTCGCCGGTGGGAGCCACGTCGGGAGCGAAGTGCGGGCAGATGATGAGGAGGTTCATGGGCGATCTCCCGCGGCGACCGCGCGGGCCGCGAGCCGGTACGCCGCGAGCAGTTTGCCCGTCGCCCCCGCCCAACTGAAATCCGCGGCCCGCGCCCGGCCCGCGGCCGCGAGCTGCTCCCGGCGAGCGCGGTTCTCGAGGAGGTCGAGCATGGCCGACGTCCACGGATCCGGATCGTCGGCAGGCAGCAGCACGCCCGCGTCGCCCACGACTTCGGGGAGCGCGGTGGTCGCGGCGGCGACCACCGGACAGCCGACGGCCATCGCTTCGAGTACCGGGAGCCCGAAACCCTCGAACCGCGACGGAAACGTCAGCGCGACCGCGTGCCGGAACAGCCACTCGAGGTCGGGCCGAGGGATCCGGTTGAGGCGCCGGACCCGGTCGGCGAGATCGAGCCCCTCGATCGCCGCGGCCACGTCCGTCTCGCTCGCGGCCGTCCCGCCCGTGAGGACGAGCAGCACGTCGGGGCGCCGGGCCGCGACGCGTGCGAACGCGTGGATGAGCAACGCATGGTTCTTGTGGGGGTACGTGATGGCCGGATACAGGAAGAACGGTCCGTGGATGTCGTAGGTCTCGGCGGGGTCGTCGGAGGCGTCGGTCGAGCCCGCGCCGGGATCGGCCGCGAGCCCGATCCCCGGAGGAACGAGCACCACGCGGTCAGCCTGCGCGCCGAGGATGACGATGACCGATCGCCGGGTGTCCTCGGTGAGCGTCACGACGATGCGCGCGTTCCGGACCGAGGGGGGAAGCCGGCGCCGCAACCACATCTGCTTGAGCGCGCTGAAGTGATCGGGGAGTACGAGCGGCTGGAGGTCGTGGATCGTGAGCATCCCCGGGCGGCTGCGCAGGAGGGGCATCGTGCCGCCGGCGTGATGCACGAGATCCACTCGTTCGCGGCGTGCCTTCCACGCCAGCCACGACGCCTCGGCCGCCACCCGCAGCGCCTTGGACCGACCCTGGAGGGGGGCGACCCGGGTGGGGAACGCGCTCACGATGTCGGGGTAGGCGTCGCCGAACGGGCGCAGGGTGAACAACACCACTTCGATGTCCGGTGGTGCGGCCTCGGCGACACCGGCCAGGAGGCGCGTCGTGTACTCCTCGCTGCCGCCGACGACTCCGGGCACGAGCCACAGCAGGTTCACACCGACCCGCAGGCGGGTCACGGGGCGAGCTCCGCATAGGCGGCGGCGGTGCCCGCGGCGGTGCGCGCCCACGTGTACTGGGCGGCGCGGGCGCGGCCGGCCGTGCGCAGAGCGGCGGCGAGATCGCCGTCGTCGAGGATCCGGGCGATGGCCATCGACAGTGCGGCGGGGTCGCGCGGGTCGACGAGCACACCGGCCTCCCCTGCCACCTCCTCGGTGCTCGTACCTGAAGACGTCACGACCGGCGTGCCCTGGGCCATCGCTTCCAACACCGGCAGGCCGAAGCCTTCCCGTAGCGACGGGAAGCAGAAGACGTCCGCGCCGGCGTACAGCGGGCCCATGTCGGTTGCGGGTTGGAATCCGAGGACGTGCACGCGGCCGTCGAGCCCGCGGGCGTGACGACCGATGTCCTCGTTCCACCCCCGAGGGCCGACGAGCACGAGGTCGATCTCGTCGCGATTGAGGCGCCGGAACGCGTCGATGAGCGTCGGCAGGTTCTTGCGAGGCTCGACGGTGCCGACCCACAGCACATAGCGGCCGAGGCCATGGTGGCGCCGGACCCGGGTGATGTCGTCCTCGGTGGCGGCGCGGGCGTGCACGCCGAGCGGGACGACCCTGAGCCGCTCGGGCCGGAGTCCGGCCGTGATGCAGTCGCGCCGGGTGGCGTCGGAGGAGCACAGCACGAGGTCGGCGTCGCGCCGGGCGAGCTCGAGGGCTTGATCGAAGAAGCGGAGGCCGCGCCGGGTGAAGTGGGAGGGATCGTGCATGTACGCGAGATCGTGGACGGTCAGCACGATCGGCGCGGTGTGTGGCGGCATGACCACGCCGGTGGCGTGGATCACGTCGACCGGACCGGTGGCGCGCTGCACTGCGGGCCACCGCAATCGATGCCACGACTCGTACAGCGCCCGACGCGGCAACGGCAGCGCCCGGACGCTGATCAGTGGCGCGCACTCCGCCGCGGGCGCACGGCGGTGCCATGCGCTCACACCGACCAGCTCGACATCGCCTCGCTCTGCCAGCGCCCGGGTGAGCTCGACGGCCGCGACGGCCGTGCCGCCCGGCACCCGATGCCAGCATTGTTCGAGCGTGACCCCCACGCGCATGGGCCGAAGTCTCCCATTCCGCCCGTCGCTGCCCGCGCCGCCCACCGGCCGCCCGCTGGTCGCACACCCGGCATGAGTTGGGTTGGGTCGGGTCGGGTTGGGTCGGATCGGGTGGCGGCCGGAGCGTCAGAGCCCGAGGCGGGGCCGGAAGTAATCGGTGGTGCGCGCCAGTCCGTCGCGCAGTGACACCGCTGGCTCCCAGCCGAGCTGGTTGCGGGCGATCGTGATGTCGGGCCGGCGTTGGGTCGGATCATCGATGGGCAAGGGCTCGAACACGATCTCCGAGTCCGAATTGGTCACGTCGATCACGATGCGGGCGAGGTCGAGTACCGAATGCTCGCTGCCGGGGTTGCCGATGTTGACCGGCCCGGTGAGGTCGCTGTCGAGGAGCAACAGAAAGCCGCGGATCTCGTCGTCGACGTAGCAGTAGCTGCGCGTCTGCGTCCCGTCGCCGTACACGGTGACGGGCTTGCCCTCGAGGGCCTGCCGGAGGAAGTTGGAGATCACCCGGCCGTCGTCGAGCTGCAAGCGAGGGCCGTACACGTTGAAGATGCGGACGATCCGCACCTCGAGGCCGTGGTAACGGTGGTACGCCATCGTCATCGCCTCGGCGAACCGCTTCGCCTCGTCGTACACCCCGCGCGGGCCCACCGGGTTGACGTGACCCCAGTAGGTCTCCGGCTGGGGATGTACCAACGGATCGCCGTACACCTCGCTCGTCGACGCCAGGAAGTAGCGAGCCCCCTTCGCCTTCGCCAAGCCCAGCGTGTTGTGGGTGCCGAGGCTGCCGACCTTCAACGTCTGGATCGGCTTCTCGAGGTAGTCCTTCGGCGACGCGGGGCTGGCCAGGTGCATGACGACGTCAACCGGCCCGGGCACCCAGACGTAGCCGCTGACGTCGTGTTGGACGTACGTGAAGCCGGGACGACCGAAGAGATGCGCGATGTTGTCGACACTGCCGGTAACCAGGTTGTCGAGCACGACGACCTCGTCGCCCCGGTCGAGGAGCGCATCGGCGAGGTGGGATCCGAGGAAGCCCGCACCACCGGTGACGACGACGCGCTGATTCGTTCGACTCACGCCCGGCCGATGCCCTTGGACTCGAAGCCCCGCCGGCGCAGCGCCTCGCGGTCGAGGAGGTTGCGAGCGTCCACGACTCGTGGATGCGCCATGGCACTCGCCACCTTGTCGAGGTCGAGCCACTTGAAGTCGTCCCACTCGGTGAGGACGAGCAGCACGTCGGCGTCCTCGCACGCCGCGTACGGGTCGGACACGATCTCGAGACCCTCGAGCAAGCCGGTGCGGCGGGAGTCGACGGGATGGGTCACCGTCGGATCGAAGGCCCGCACCGTGGCCCCGTCCCGGCGGAGTCGGGCCAGGATCGACAGCGCGGGCGAGTCGCGCAGGTCGTCGGTGCGAGCCTTGAAGGTAAGCCCCCACACTGCGATGCGTGCGCCGTTGACCGACCCGCCGACCATCTCCGCGGCCTTGCTCGCCACCCGCTCGAACTGCTCCTCGTTCACGGTGATGACGCCTCGCAGCAGGTCGAAGTCATAGCCCGCGTCTTCCGCGATCCGCACCAGCGCCCGAGAATCTTTCGGAAAACAGGAACCGCCCCAACCTGGGCCGGGCCGGAGGAACTCGTGGCCGATGCGGCGGTCGTAACCCATGCCGAGCACGACGTCGTTCATGTCGGCGCCGATGGCCTCGCACACCGCGGCGATCGCGTTGACGAAGCTGATCTTGGTGGCCAGGAACGCGTTGCTGGCGTACTTGATCGTCTCCGCCGATGCCGGGTCGGTGACGATCACCGGGGCGGTGATACCGATGTAGAGGGAGGCGACCCGGATGGCGGCCGACTGATCGTCGCTGCCGATCACGATGCGGTCGGGGTGCAGGAAGTCGTGCACCGCCGAGCCTTCGCGCAGGAACTCGGGGTTGGACACCACCGACACGTCGCTGCGGCCGAGGACCTGCTCGACCACGCGGGTCGACCCGACCGGCACCGTGGACTTGTTGACGACGACCGCCTCGAGAGGCAGCACGGCGGCAATGTTGCGGGCCGCGTTCTCGATGAAGGACAGGTCGGCCGACCCATCGGGACCCTGCGGGGTCGGGACACACAAATACGCGAAATCGCACTCCGCCGCCGCCGTCGCCTCACCCAGCACGAACGACAACCGCCCGCCCTCCACGCACTCGCGGATCATGCTGTCGAGACCGGCCTCGAGGATCGGAACCTCGCCCCGGTTGAGCGCGTCGACCCGATCGGCATCGACATCGGCGCAGATCACCGTGTGCCCCAGGTGAGCCAAGCACGCGCCCGTCGTCAGGCCGACGTAGCCGCAGCCGATGACGGCGATCTTGTTGTTCATCGTCCAGACCCCCTCCTGTCCCCAGTCGCCGTACCACGGAGGCGCCGGGCGGCCGACCGCATGGTACCGATCCCGCTCGACGCCACTCCCACCGTCGTCAACGGGTCAGCAGGCGACATCTGGCGGCGGCGGTCCTGGCACCTCACCGATCACCGAGGTCGACGTCGTGCTGCCCGGAGTCGTCGTGGTCGTCTCGTCCGGGATGGTGTCCGAGCTCGACGTGGTCGTGAGCGCCTCGCGGGGCGCGTCGAGAACGCCCGCGTAGTCCTGGCCGCTGATCACGACGACGTCGACTGCCCCGAGCCCATCGGCGGGCGCGAGCTCGGGTTCGGACGTCAACCAGCGGGCGACCAGCTCGGCCGCCGCCTCCTGACCGGGGCCGTACTGGACGACCGTCTGCTCGTAGTCGAAGCGATCGGCGTCAGCAATGTTGCCCGGAGGCACGTTGAACCCGACGGTCCTGAGGTCGGCGGCCGCCGCGGCCGCTTGGCCGGGCCCGCCGCTGCCGTTGCGCACACCCACCGTGAAGGAGGCCATCTCCGACGGTTCGTCCGGCGCGCCCCGGAAGATGTCGAGGATCCGCTGCGACCCGTGCTCGTCCATCCGCAGCACGGCGGCGCCTCGCACGACGTCGTCGTAGACGGGCAGCGCGAACGTTTCCAGGGTCTCGGGGTTGAAGTGGCGGAAGCGGTTGCCCAGGTCGCCGAGCTGCTTGTACGTCAGCGACTCGTCGAGGGTCACGCTTTTGACGCCCGCGTCGATCAGGCCGGCGAGGACGGCTGGGTTTCGGGCGCCACGGGCGATGGCGCGATGCAGCACTCGGCGTATGAAGTCCTGCTGGCGGCTGATGCGACCGAGATCGCCGGTGCCGTCGGTGTGCCAGCGTCCTTTGCGGAAGAACTCGTACGCCCGGCTGCGCGCGTACGCGAGCGCTTGCACCGGGTCGAGCGTGACGCAGCCGGGCTCCTCCACGCTCAGTCCGCTGTGGCGGTCCCGGACCGGCTCGGCGAAGTAGATAGGGACGCCGCCGATCGCGTCGACGATGTCGCGGAAGCCGAGGAAGTTGAGGCCGATGTAGTGGTCGATCGGCACCTGGAGGGCGTCGGTGACCGTCTCGACGACGCGCTCGGGCCCACCCGCGATCGCACTGTTGATGCGTTCACTTCCCTTCGTGCCCGCGATCGGGACGTAGAGATCACGAGGAAGGGAGAGGAGCGACGCCTTCTCGCTGGACGGGTCGATCCGCAGGAGCATCATGACGTCGGACCGCAGTCCGGGCGGCCGGCCGATCAGCACGGGGTCGTCGGGCGCCAGGCCGGTGGCGTCGTCGGTGCCGACGATGAGGAAGTTCTCCGGGCCGCCCGGCGCCGCGTCGTCCCCGCTCGTCAGCACGCCCCCGAGCACGACCCGGTGCACTTCGCCGGCCTTGCGGTACGCGTACTTGATGCTGGCCGCGGCGGTCAGGGCCGCCACGATCATCACGACGTTGAAGGCGATCAGCAGCCGCTGCGGCCACGTCCGGCGCAGCCTTCCCCGCGCCCCCGTCCTCCTCACGAGCGCCGACGTTATCCGGGGGCCCTGTGCGTCCCGTGGTCACCGACCGCCGCGATCACTCGACCGGCAGCCCAAGGCCACGACCGATCACGAGGCGTTGGATCTCGCTCGTCCCCTCGCCGATCTCGAGGATCTTCGCGTCGCGATAGAAACGGGACACGGGGGAGGCGTCGACGAAGCCGTAGCCGCCGAAGATCTGCGTCGCCTCTCGCGTCGCGGTAACCGCCGCCTCCGTGGCGTAGAGCTTGGCCATCGCCGCCGCCTGGCTGAACGGCCGGCCGGTGTCCCGCAGCCACGCCGCTTTGTAGGTGAGCGCTCGGGCGCACTCCGCCATGACGGCCAGGTCCGCACACTTGAACGCCACGCCTTGGTTGGACCCGATCGCGCGACCGAAGGCGCGGCGCTCGGAGGCGTAGCGGACCGAGTGGTCGAGGCAACTTTCGATCGCCCCGACGGCCAGCGCAGCGATCGCGATCCGGCCCTCGTCGAGGATCGCCAGAAGCTGGGCGACGCCGCGGCCCCGCGGCCCGAGTAGGTGATCGGCGGGCACGCGGCAGCCGTCGAAGGTCAAGCCGTGCGTGTCCGAGGCGTGCCAGCCCATCTTTCGGTACGGCGGCTGCACCGTGAGGCCCGGTGTCCCGGCCGGAACGACGAGCGCGCTGATCTCGCCCGGACCCGTGCGGGCCGTGATGGTGATGATCGACGTTATGGGTGTGCCCGAGTTGGTGATGAACGCCTTCTCGCCGTCGATGACCCACTCGTCGGTCTCGTCGTCGAGCGTTGCGCGGGTCCGCGTGCTGCCGGCGTCGCTGCCCCCATCGGGTTCGGTGAGGCCGAAGGCCCCCAGCGCGCGTCCGGCACAAAGGTCGGGCAGCCACTGCTGGCGCTGCTGTTCCGTGCCGAACTGGAAGATCGGGGCCGCGCCGAGGCCCACGCCGGCCTCGAGGGTGATCGCCATCGAATGGTCGACCCGGGCGATCTCCTCGATAGCCACGCACAGGGTGGTGAGATCGGCTCCACCGCCGCCGTACTCCTCGGGGAACGGAAGGCCGAACAAGCCGAGCTCACCCATCGCTCGGATCGTGTCGACCGGGAACGTGTGGTCGCGGTCCCACGCTTCCGCGTGGGGAGCGATCTCCGTCGCCGCGAAGTCCCGGACGACCGCGCGGAACGCCTGCTGTTCCTCGCTCAGGTCGAAGTCCATTCGGCGGATCGTACGCTGGCCGGCTGTGAACACCGCCCCCCTCGCCGTCGTCGGTGGGCGCTTGCTCACAGGTTTGCGCGACGTGACCAACGACCTCACGGCGCTGGACGGCACTGGTCACTGGGCCGTGGTGCTGCCCTTCGAGGGGGCCGCGGTGTGTGCCCGCTTCGACCGGGTGCGACCCGCGGTGCGGTGGCCCGGACCACCGTGGCAAGGCCCCGGGCCCGAAGAGTGGGAGTCCAGCCTCGAGCGTGACGCGTTCTGCGCGGGCGTCGACGCCATCCGCGACGCGATCGCGGCCGGCGACGTGTACCAGGTGAACCTGACCCGGCGGATGACGGCGCCGCTGCCCGCGGGGGCGGACGTCGCCGCGCTCGGCGCAGCGTTGGCGGAAGGGAACCCGGCTCCGTACAGCGCGGTCGTGCGCCTGCCCGCGCAGGGGGTGCTCGTGGCGTCCGCCTCGCCGGAGCGGTTCCTGCGCCGCGCCGGCCGCGTCGTCGAGTCGTCCCCCATCAAAGGCACCGCCCCCACCCGCGACCTGTTCACGGCGAAGGACCGGGCCGAGAACGTGATGATCGTGGATCTCGTGCGCAACGACCTCGGGCGGGTGTGTGAGTTCGGCAGCGTCACCGTCCCCGCGCTCTGGTCGGTCGAAGACCACCCAGGACTCGTGCATCTCGTGTCGACCGTCCGCGGCCGGCTCCGGCCCGGCATGGGCTGGGCGGAGACGATCGACGCGACGTTTCCGCCCGGCTCGGTCACGGGCGCGCCGAAACTCGCCGCGCTCGATCACATCGCTCGGCTCGAACCCGTCCCCCGCGGCGTCTACTGCGGGGCGGTCGGCTGGGTCGACGCCGACCGATGCGAGGGCGACCTCAACGTCGCCATCCGCACATTCTGGGTCGAAGGCGATCGGCTCTGCTTCGGGACTGGCGGCGCGATCACGTGGGACTCGACCCCGGCGGGCGAGTGGGCCGAGACCGAGCTGAAAGCCCGTCGCCTGTTGCACGTGGCATCGACGCCGCGCTCGCCTCTGCCGAGCGGGCTGAAGTAGACACCCGGGCCTCGTATGAATGCGATCTGGCTGAACGGGGCAGTGGTCGACGCGGACGCGGCGACGATCTCGCCGGTCGACCATGGCCTCATGGTGGGCGACGGCGTCTTCGAGACGATGGCCGTCGTCCGCGGCGCCGCGTTTGCAGTGCGGCGACATCTGGAGCGGCTGCGCCGGTCCGCGGGGGCGTTGGGATTGGCCGTGCCATCCGACGCCGAGCTGCGCGCGGCCGTCGAGGCGGTCGTCGCCGCCAACGGCGACACCGTGGGTCGGGTACGCATCACGGTCACCGGGGGACCCGGGCCGCTCGGTTCCGGCCGCGGCGGCGGCGCGCCCACAGTGCTCGTGATCGCCGGGCCACCACCGGAGTGGCCGGCGTCCGCGTCGGTCGTCGTCGTGCCATGGCCCCGCAACGAGCGCGGCGCGGTGGCGGGAGTCAAGACGATCTCCTACGCCGAGAACGTCGTCGCCCTCGCCTGGGCCCAGGCGAGGGGCGCAGGCGAGGCGTTGTTCCTGAACACCGCCGGAGTGCTCTGTGAGGGGACCGGCACGAACGTGTTCGTCGGCGTCGGCGGCGGGCTCGTGACCCCGCCGCTATCGGCGGGCTGTTTGGCCGGCGTCACGCGAGACCTACTGCTCGAGCTCGGCGCGGGCGAGGAGGCCGACGTGTCGCCGGAACAGCTCGCGGCGGCCGACGAGCTCTTCCTCAGCTCGAGCACCCGTGACGTCCAACCCATCCACGAGATCGACGGCCGCTCCGTGCCCGGCTGCCCCGGCCCGCTCACCGAGAACGCGGCCGCCGCCTTCGCCGCCCTCGTCGCCCGCGACCTCGACCCCTAGCTCCCCCGTTGGTTCTGTCGGTGGTCATCCGTCCATAGACCCCATAACTACCGACAGAACGCAGGGGTCGTGGGTCGGGGCCGGATCAGGTCGAGCGGAGGTGGATGACGTCGCCGGCCGCGAGCGTCTCGCGGTTCCCGCGGCCGGTGTCGACGACGAGATGACCGTCGTCGGTGACATCCACGGCGGTCCCCTCGACCTCGCGGGTACCGAGGTCGACCCTCACTCGGCGATCGAGGGTGGCCGACCGCTGGCGCCACGCGGCCATGAGCGACGCCCGGTCGCCGCGGTCGACCAGCTCGCCATACCGAGTCTCCAAGCGGCGGAGGAACGCGACGAGGATCGCCTCACGGTCGGCGACCACGCCCAGTTGGTTGAGCGCCACCGCCGTATCGCGGATCTCCTCCGGCAAGGGCGACGGCCACGTCACGTTGAGGCCGAGCCCGACGACGACCACGACGTCGGGCTCGCTCGGCGACGCCGGCCACGCCGCTTCCGCCAACACGCCGGCCAGCTTCCGCTCGCCGACGACGAGATCGTTCGGCCACTTCAGCGACGGCACCACCCCGGTCGCGTCCTCGACGCCCTCGGCCAACGCCAGCGAGGCCGCCATCGTCACGACCTCCGCGAGGACCTCGGGCGGACGCAGCAGCACGGTCATGAGCAACGACGCGGCCGGAGGTGCTTGCCACACGCGGCCCTTGCGGCCCCGGCCCGCGGTCTGGTGGTCGGCGACGACGACCACACCCTCGGGCGCACCGTCTCGCGCCAGCGCCATCGCGTCGTCGTTGGTCGACGCCGTCTCCGTCACCCACCGGACATCGGCGAACCGGGAACGCTCCAGCGCCGCGAAGTGGCGTCTGGCTCCTTCCCCCACCACGGCAACTAAACATAGGCCCCGTGTTCGCCAAGGTCCTCATCGCCAACCGCGGCGAGATCGCCGTCCGGGTGATCCGCGCGTGCAAGGAACTCGGCGTCACGTCGGTCGCGATCTACTCCGATCTCGACCGGGACGCCCTCCACGTTCGCCTCGCCGACGAGGCCTACTCGCTGGGCGGCCAGACCGCGGCGGAGAGCTACCTCAAGACCGACGCCATCCTCGACGTGGTCGAGCGCAGCGGCGCCGAGGCCGTCCATCCCGGGTATGGGTTCTTCTCCGAGAACACCGACTTCGCGCGAGCGATCACCGACCGGGGGGTCACGTTCATCGGCCCGCCCCCCGAGGCCATCGAGATCATGGGCGACAAGGTGTCGAGCCGCATCGCCGCCGAACGGGCCGGTGTCGCCGGCGTGCCGGGCACGAACACATTCCTCACGTCGCCCGACGAGGTCATCGCCTTCGGCGAGGCCCACGGCTGGCCGGTGGCGATCAAAGCCGCGTTCGGCGGGGGTGGCCGGGGCATGCGGGTCGTCGAGGTGGCGGCCGATGCCGCCCGCGCCCTCGAGTCGGCCCAGTCGGAGGCGCTCAAGGGGTTCGGGCGCGGCGAGTGCTACCTGGAGCGGTACCTCACGTGGCCCCGCCACGTCGAGATGCAGGTCTTCGGCGACACCCACGGCAGCTACGTCTGGGTCGGCGAGCGGGACTGCTCCTCGCAGCGGCGACACCAGAAGCTGATCGAGGAGAGCCCGGCACCGGCGCTCACCGCCGACACCCGCCGCGCCATGGGCGAGGCGGCGGTCAAGGTGGCCGAGGCCACCGGGTACGTGAACGCGGGCACCGTCGAGTTCCTGTACCAGGACGGCGAGTTCTTCTTCCTCGAGATGAACACCCGGCTCCAGGTCGAGCACCCGGTCACCGAGCTGGTCACGGGCATCGATCTCGTGGCCGAGCAGTTGCGGGTGGCGTCCGGTGAGGCGCTGTCGTTCACACAGGACGACGTTCTCGCGGCGAGCCGGGGCCATGCCATCGAGGTCCGGATCAACGCCGAGAATCCCGCGGGCGGGCGCTTCCTTCCTTCCCCCGGCAAGATCACCCGACTGCGGGTGCCGCAGGGGTTCGGCGTGCGCTGGGACGGCGGCTACGACCAGGGCGACGAGGTCAGCCAGTACTACGACAACCTCATCGGCAAGCTCGTCGTCTCGGGTACCGACCGCGACACCGCGATCCGGCGCATGATCCGCGCCCTCGAGGAGATGGAGATCGAAGGCGTGGCCACCACGATCCCGGCCGACCTCGTCATCCTCCGTCACCCGGACTTCGTGAACGGGACGCACTCCACCCGATGGGTGGAGGACACCCTCGACCTGTCGGAGGTCGCCGCGCCGGTCGCGCCGGCGCCCCCCGACGACGGTGACCCCCTCGTGCGACGCGACGTCGACGTGGAGGTGGACGGGCGCCGCTTCTCGGTCAGCGTGTGGGTGCCCGTCTCCGCCGGCGCGCCTGCGGCGCGCCCGACGGCCGGCGCGCCGGCGGCGAGACCGCGGCGAGCCGCGAGCGCGGGACACAGCGGCGGTGCGGCCGGGAGCGGCAACGTCACCGTGCCGATGCAAGGCACGATCGTCAAGGTGCTCGTCGCGGTGGGCGATGCCGTCGAGATCGGCACGCCGGTGTGCGTGCTCGAGGCGATGAAGATGGAAAACAACATCCCCGCCGAGAAGTCCGGCACGATCGCCGAGGTACGGGTGACGGCGGGTCAGTCCGTGGGCACCGGCGACATCGTCGCCACCATCGAATAACGGCGGCTACTCGGCCGCGTCCGCGAGGGCTTCGGCCAGGGCGGGGTGCACCAGCAGGCTCTCGACGATGTCGGTGACGCGCAGCCCGGCCGTCACCGCCAGGGCGATGACGGAGATGAGCTCGGCGGCGTGACGACCCACGATCGAGCCGCCGAGGACGACTCCGGTGGCCGGGTCGGAGAGGATCTTCACGAAGCCCCGCGGGTCGTTGTTGATCAGCGCCTTGGCCGACGCGGAGAACGGAACCTTGGTGGTGCGGATCTTGCGACCCTCGGCGAAAGCGTCGGCTTCGGCCAGACCGACGTCGGCGATCTCGGGCTCGGTGAAGATGGCCGACGCGGCCTTGTCGTAGTCGAGGTGGCGGTGCTCCCGGGTGTGCAGACCCATCACGTGCTCGGCGATCTTGCGCCCTTGCATCGACGCGACCGACGAGAGCGGCAGCTTCCCTGACACGTCGCCGGCGGCGTAGATGTCGGCCACGTTGGTGACGCAATGGTGGTTGATGGGGACGTATCCACCGTCGTTGACGTTCACGCCCGCGGCGTCGAGGCCGAGACTCTCGGAGTTGGGGATCGAGCCGATGGCGAGCAGGGCGTGCGAGCCGACCCCGACCCGCCCATCGTCGCAGCGGACCGACACGCCGCCGTCGTCGGTGCGGTCGATGCCAACGGCCCGCGCGCCCTTCAGCAGCCGGACCCCGCGGCGAAGGAACTCGTCCTCGAGAGCCGCCGCGACCTCGGGGTCCTTCGTCGGGAGCACCTGCTGGCGGCTGACCACGAGGGTGACCTGCGACCCGAACGAGGAGAACATGTGGACGAACTCCACGCCCGTTACCCCCGAGCCGATCACGACGAGATGCGAGGGCAGCTCGGGCGGCGGGTAGGCGTCGCGGGTCGTGAGAATCCGCTCGCCGTCGACCGCAGCCCACTCGGGGATGCGCGGCCGGCTGCCGGTGGAGAGGAGGATCGCATCGGCCTCGATCTCTTCGACACCGTCGGGTGTCTCGACCACCACCTCGTGCGGACCCTTGAGCCGCCCCGAGCCATGCATCATCCGCACGCCCTGGCTGTTGAGAAGGTCGACGACGGACCGCTGCAACTTGCCCGTGATCTCGGCAATCCGCCGCCGGACGGCCTCGAAGTCGAGCTCGGGGGCGAGCTCGTGGAGACCCATCCCACCGATGCGGCGGGAGAACGACATCGCCCCGCCGGTGGCGATCATCGCCTTGGACGGGATGCAGTCCCACAGGTGCGCCGCACCGCCGACGAGATCGCGCTCGACCAACGTCACGTCGGCACCGAGGCGGGCGGCGTGGGTCGCGGCTTGGTTGCCCGCCGGCCCGCCTCCGATGATCACGAACCGCACCGCCATCGAAACGAAGGCTACCCGCCGACCTTCAGGCGGCTTCGCGGACGAGACGCACGAGGCGGTGATCGGGCGTGAAGAGCCGCCGGGTGAGGCCGAGGCCGATCACCGACACCGTCGTGGCGACCGAGCCGAGGATGAGATACATGATCGCGGCCTGCACCTTGACGGCCGCCAGCGGGTCGACGCCCGCGAGGATCAGCCCGGTCATCGCCCCGGGGAGGAAGACGAGGCCCACCGCCTTCGTACTCTCGATCTGGGGGATCAGCGCGGTGCGGAGGGCGGTCCGGACGTACGGGCGGGCGGCTTGTGGCCACGGTTGACCGAGCGCGAGGCGGGCCTCGACCTCGGACCGCTTGTCCGACAGCTCACCGACGATGCGGCGAGCCGCCACCACCGTGCTCGACATCGAGTTGCCGATCATCATCCCCGCCAGGGGAACGACGGTGCGGCCCTCGACGGGGAAGACGTCGAGACCGAAGATCACGGCGAGGCTCACCGCCGCGCTGGCACCCATCGCGGCCAACGCAAGTCCGAGGATCGACGGGACTTCGGGGGCGCGTTGCCGGATCGTGATCGCGGCGAACCCGATCATCGCCACCACCCACACCCACGCCAGGGCGACCGGTGAATCGGGATCGACGACGAGTTTCAGTGCGTAGCCGACCGCGACCAGTTGCGCCATCGCCCGCGCCGACGACCAGACGATCGACGGCCCGAGGCCGAGCCGCTGCCGTTGTGAGATGGCAAGAGCGACGGCCACGAGCACCAGCGAGATGCCGAGCCCACCCCAACCGATGTCCGCTTCAGTCATCGGCGTCCGCCTCCGAGCGCCGGAACCGGCGGACCTGATCGGCGTCCGCGACCCGGCCGTCGACGACCACGATCTCGTGGTCGCCGACCCGCGCCGCCTGGGCCAGATCGTGCGTCACCCAGAGCACCGTTACTCCCGTGCCGGCCAGCTCGCGAGCGAGGCGCTCCAGGAGCCGGACGTTGTTAGGGTCGAGCGACGACGTCGGCTCGTCCATGAGTAGCACCTCGGGCCGGGTCAGCAGCGTCCTCGCCAGGCACGCGCGCTGCGCCTCGCCCCCCGACAGGTCGTCACCGGTTCGGTCGAGAAACCCAGCGTCCAGTCCGGCCCGCTCGAGCGCGTCGCCGACCGCCTGGTCGTCGCCGTCCGGGCGCGCCTCGAGCAGGTTGTCGCGCACGGTGCCGGGGAAGAGCGTCGGGCGCTGGAAGACCATCCCGACGCGCCGCCGTAGGGCCAGCGGATCGAGCGACGCGACATCCTCGCCTCGAAAGCGCACACAGCCTGACGACGGCACCTCGAGCCGGTTGCACAGCCGCAGCATCGTGGTCTTGCCGGCGCCGGACGGCCCCAAGAGCACGGTGACCCCGCCGGACGCCACGGAGGCCGTCACGCCGTCGAGGATGCGGGAGCCTCCGAGCTCGACGACCACGTCCTCGAAGGAGAACACCGGGTCGGGGGTCACGGACGGAGGCGACGGCGTCGCTCAGGAGGCGCCGGACGCCGCCGCGTAGGCCGCGCTCACGAGCTGGATCCGGCGGTGGATCTTCAGCTCCACCACACCCGTGTGCGCCAGCCCGAACACGTGCCGGGCGGTGTCGACGCCGGCGGGGATCTCGCCGAGCTCGTCCCGGGTGATCTTGACCTGGGTGGCGGTGATGAACTTGGTGCCCGCCGCGTGCCGAGTCCACGTCGCGTCGGCGCACAGGTCCGCGTCGCCGAGAGTCGGCACCCGATCGAGCAGGCTCTGGACCGCCGCCAGCGCGCTCGGCAGACGGTTGATGTATTCGTCGAGGCTCCACTCGGCGTTGGGCCGCACGTACACGCCGAGATGGTCGCCCGCGTACTCGACGCTCATGATCGTCGTGTCCGACGCCTTCAGGTAGTCGGCGAGCAACTGCCCGACCCGCGCCTCGTCGAGCACGCCCGACGTCGTGGCGGTGGAGGTGGTGTCGTCGGCGGCGCAGGAGGCGAGCAGGAGACCGAGCACGGTGGCCACCAGCCATCGGAACAGCGCACCACGGCCCACCCGCCGGACCTTACCCGGACGCGAAGCGGTGCCCGCCGGGTGGCGGGCACCGCTTCTCGGGTCAATACAACCGGGGTACGGAGGTTCTACTGCTTGAAGGACGGGCCCGTGCCGCTGGCGACCGAGATGCTGGCGTCGAAGTACACCAGCGGGCGGTCGCCCGGGTTGCCGAACTGGAACGAGATGTCGGCAACGCCGCCCTGCTCGGACATGGTGGTGTTGAGGTACCAGAAGCCGTCACGAACCACGCCGACCTCGTCGACACCGTCGCTGTTCCAGTCGCCGGCGATCGGGACGTCGCCGACGTCGCCATAGCTGTAGACCGCGTCGGCGAAGCCGCCACTGAGGTCGAAGTCGAGGAACCACTGGTCGCCAGCGCTGGGTCGGGCTGCTCGGGCCCTTAGGCTGCACAACGATGGAAGAACGCAGCCTCGAAGACTGGCGGGACCTGGCGGCGAAGGAACTGGGCGCGGCCGATCCCGACAGCCTGGTGTGGGCGACGCCGGAAGGCATCCCGGTCCGGCCTCTCTACAGCGCAGACGATCTCTCGGGGATCGACCACGCGGGTGGCGTCCCGGGGTTCGAACCGTTCGTCCGCGGCGTGCGGGCCACCATGTACGCCAACCGGCCCTGGACGATCCGCCAGTACGCCGGTTTCTCGACCGCAGAGGAGTCGAACGCGTTCTACCGACGCAACCTCGCGGCCGGGCAAATGGGGCTGTCGGTGGCCTTCGACCTGGCCACCCACCGGGGATATGACAGCGACCACCCGCGCGTGGTCGGCGACGTGGGCAAGTCCGGCGTCGCCATCGACTCGGTCGAGGACATGAAGATCCTCTTCGACGGGATCCCGCTCGAGCGCATGAGCGTGTCGATGACGATGAACGGCGCGGTCCTTCCCGTGATGGCGTGCTTCGTCGTCGCCGCCGAGGAACAGGGCGTCAGCCCGGCGCAGCTCACCGGCACCATCCAGAACGACATCCTCAAAGAGTTCATGGTCCGCAACACCTACATCTATCCGCCGGAACCGAGCATGCGCATCGTGGCGGACATCATCGAGTACGCCGCCGGGCACATGCCCCGCTTCAACTCGATCTCCATCTCCGGCTACCACATGCACGAGGCGGGCGCGACCGCGGATCAGGAGCTTGGCTTCACGATCGCCGACGGCCTCGAGTACATACGCGCCGCGCTCGACCGTGGGCTGTCGATCGACGCCTTCGCCCCTCGCCTCTCGTTCTTCTTCGGCATCGGCATGAACCTCTTCATGGAGGTGGCCAAGCTCCGGGCCGCCCGCCTGTTGTGGTCGCGGGTGATCGGTCAGTTCTCGCCGCAGAACCCGGCGTCCTCGATGCTGCGGACGCATTGCCAGACGTCGGGTGTGTCGCTCACCGAGCAGGACCCGTACAACAACGTCGTGCGCACCGCGTACGAGGCGCTGGCCGCCGTCCTCGGGGGCACGCAGTCGCTCCACACGAACTCGTTCGACGAGGCCATGGGGCTCCCCACCGACTTCTCGGCCCGGATCGCACGGAACACGCAACTCATCCTGGCGGAAGAGACCGGCGTGCCCAAGGTCGTCGACCCGCTCGGCGGCTCGTACTACGTGGAGCGTTTGACCGCGGATCTGGCCGCGAAGGCGTGGGCGTTGCTCGAGGAGGTCGAGGCCGCCGGCGGCATGACGAAGGCCGTCGCGTCGGGCCTGCCGAAGCTACGGATCGAGGAAGCGGCCGCCCGTCGCCAAGCCCGCATCGACCGCGGTGAAGACGTGATCGTCGGCGTCAACAAGTACCGGTCGGCCGACGCCGACCACGTCGATGTCCTCGCCATCGACAACACGAAGGTCCGCGACCAGCAGGTGGCGCGCCTGGCCACGCTTCGCGCCGAACGCGACCAGGCCACGTGCGCCGAGGCCCTCCGCCGGCTCACTGAAGGGGCGCGGAGCGGGGCCAACTTGCTCGAGCTGTCGATCGACGCGGCCCGCGCCCGGGCTACCGTCGGCGAGATCTCGGACGCGCTCGAGGAGGTCTTCGGTCGTCACCGGGCCGAGGTGCGGAGCATCTCCGGGGTGTACAGCGCGGCCTACGAGGGTGACGAGGCGTTCGAACAGATACGGGCCGACGTCGCCGCGTTCGCCACCGACGAGGGCCGTCAACCCCGCATCCTCGTCGTGAAGCTGGGCCAGGATGGGCACGACCGGGGCGCCCACGTCATCGCGACGGCGTTCGCCGACCTCGGCTTCGACGTCGACGTCGGTCCCCTCTTCCAGACCCCCGAGGAGGCCGCCCGCGACGCCGTCGAGAACGATGTGCATGTGGTCGGGGTGTCGTCCCAGGCCGCCGCGCACAAGACGCTCGTTCCGCAGCTGATCGCCGCCCTCCACGCTGGGGGAGCCGACGACATGGTCGTCGTCTGCGGGGGCGTCATCCCGCCACAGGACTACGAGTTCCTGCGCGACGCCGGCGTGGCCGCCGTGTTCGGGCCGGGAACCAACATCCCCGAGGCCGCCCGACGCGTCCTCGAGCTCGTCCGGCAGCGCCGCCCCGCAGCATGACGGGAGCGACGGCCATCGCGGCCTCGTGACCAACCCGACCGCCACCCTCGTCGAGAAGGTGAGGTCCGGCGACCGCAGAGCGCTCGCGCAGGCGATCACCCTTGTGGAGTCCACGCGGCCCGACCACCGAGCCGAGGCCGATGCCGTCCTCGACGCGCTGCTGCCTGCGGCCGGCGCTGCGATCCGGGTGGGCATCAGCGGGGCGCCCGGCGTCGGCAAGTCCACCTTCGTCGAAACCCTCGGCACGCACCTGACTGCGCACGGCATGACGGTGGCCGTGTTGGCCGTCGATCCGTCCAGCGCGCGGTCCGGCGGATCGATCCTCGGCGACAAGACCCGAATGACGGAGCTGGCCCGCAACCCCGCGGCCTTCATCCGGCCCTCGCCGTCTCGCGGGACGCCGGGAGGCGTGGCCCGTCGTACGCGCGAGGCAATGCTGTTGTGCGAAGCCGCGGGGTTCTCGGTCGTGTTGGTCGAGACGGTCGGCGTCGGACAAGCCGAGATCGACGTCGCCGACATGGTCGACGTGTTCGTTCTGCTCGTGGGGCCGGGTGCCGGCGACGACCTCCAGGCCATCAAGCGGGGCGTGATGGAGCTGGCCGACGTCATCGTCGTCACGAAGGCCGACGGGGCCCTCGCCGATGCGGCGTGCCGGGCCGAAGCGGACTACGCCCATGCCGTCGGCCTCCTTCGACCGAAGCACGCGGTCTGGGCGCCACCGGTGGTCGCGTGCTCGGCGCTCACGGGACGAGGAGTGCCGGAGGTGTGGTCGGCGATCACGGCCTGTCACGCGGCCATGCGCGAGGCGGGCGCGCTCGAGGTCCTGCGGGCTGAGCAGGCCAAGGCCTGGTTGTGGACCGAGGTCCGGCACGAGCTGCTCGCGCGCCTGCTGGCCGCGCCCGCGGTCGAGCAGGCCGCGAAAGCGATCGAGCGGGCGGTGGCCGCCGGCCAGCTCGCGCCCGCGGCCGGAGCCACCGCGATCCTCGCCGCGTACGAAGCTCCTGCCGGCGATCCTCCGTCGAGCTGAGCTCTCGCCGCGCCTATTCGGCGCGGGTCAGTCCCGTCGGGGTCGAACGCGGCCCGCCAGCGCGCGGACCCCCGCCATCGTCCTCCGCTTCAGCACGATCAGTTTGGCTTCCCGCGGCGAGACGAGCATCCCGCGGGTGCGGTCCGCCGGCGCCGGCACCAGCGCAGTCGCCTCGGCGGCGGCGAGCGATGCCAGTTGTCGCTCTCGGCGCTCGGCAGGTATCGATTCGCGCGGGAGTCGCTCGAGCGCGCAGAAGAACTCGAGCTCGCCCGGCGCGGTAGGGCAGAACTCGACGACGGCGAACGACGTCAGTCCGAGCCTGAACAGCGTGCGGAGCGTGGCGAGAAACGAGTCGGGCGTGAACACCCAGCAGTGCACGTCGAAATAGTCGTCGCTGGCCGCGGCCTTCCGCGCCCACTCCAACCCTCGCTCGGCGTCGTCGTCGACACCCTGGAAGTCGTACTCGCCGGCCCACGCCGCGGCCGCGTCGACCGACTCGATGCGGGCATAGAAGTCGAACACCGTCCCCGGACTCGGGCGCGTGCTCCCCGCCAGCCACGCACCGACGACGTCGGCGGGATCCGTCTCGCGCCGCCGGATGTCGAAGCAGAACCGCTTGTCGGGGATGGCGAGGCTCACGACACCGCCGTCCTTCAGCACGTCGGCCAGCTGGTCCAGCCAGCCCACCAGATCGGGAACGTGTTCGATGACGTGCGACGCCACCACCCAGTCCACCGGACCTCGACCCTTCAGCGCGTCGACGAGCGGCTCGTCGTGCCACACGACATCGACGTCGACGATGTCCTCAACGTTCGTGTGACCCTCGTACTTCGCATGGAGGGCGGTCGTGTCGGCGTGGTCGACGTACAGCACGTCGGCCATCGACCGATCGACGACCGGATGGTGAAGGGCGCCGATCTCGATGCCTGTTCCCGACAGATCGCCGAGCGGGGCGAGGATGCGCTCCTGTCGGTTCACGCTCGCGGGGCGTTGCGGCCCATGACGATCAACACGTTGTTGCGCCATGGTGGGATGCGCGCCTCGACGACCCTGCCGAACTCCGGTAACGCCGAGTCGACGAGCGACTCGAGCTCGTCTCGTGCGGGGAACGCGACGCCGCGGTCGCCGGAGACGTAGCGGTCGGCGACGTACACGAGGCCATGGCCGAGGTTGCGGCCGCGTTCCCAGTCCTTGATCGCGAGCAGCCCATCGGCCGCGGTCAGTCGGGCCGCGTGCTCGAGAAGCTCGACCCGCTGGTCGCCGGGTACGTGATGCAACACATCGACGATCACGACCAGATCGAACGGCAATCGGTCTTCCTCGAGCAGCTCACCGGTGGCCATCGATCGGAACTGCACATGGTCACGCGGCCCGCGGAACAAGCGGCCCGGCGTGGGCGCGATATCGATGCCGAGGTACGACGCCGACGGGAACACGGCGAGCAACTCGTTGGCGAAGGTGCCGTCGCCGCAGCCGATCTCCAGGACGCTGCCAGGCGTGACGATGCTCGCCAAGGTCGCGGCGAGGTCGGCGATGTTGATGAACGCGGACCGGTACAAGTTCGCCGCCGGCAGTTCGAGCGCGCCGAGCCGGTGCCGAATGCTGGTGCCAATGCCCACCGTTCCTCCCTCAGGTCCGTCGGCCGCGGCGTACGACGAAGCTAGCCCGGACCACAAACCACGAGCGCAGCGGCCGAGGGCCGGCCCGGGTTGGCTCCCTGTCCGACCTCGACGCGATCTCTCGCGCTCCTATCCCTCCCGGTGCCCTGAGCCGTCACGTTCCCGATGTCCTCGATTGCCGAGGCCGGCACGGCCTCGGCAATCCCCGACGGTCCGCACCCGATGCGGTCCGTCACCCGTGCCGCGCCGTAATGTTCGCCGGCATCAGCGCGTATGTCCGTCATCCCCATCGGCTCGACCCCGCCGTGACGGAAGCCGCCTGAGCCGATCGTGGCGAGCCGTCTCCTGGCGAAGAGCACCGAGGTCCTGGCCCGGCACACGAGCCGCCGCGGGTTCCTGGCGCGCAGCGCCGTCGTCGGATCGGCGCTCACGGTCGCGCCGGTTCGTTTTCTGGTTCGCCCGGGCACCGCCTACGCCGCGGTGTGCAACTGCACCGGTAGCAGTTGCGAGTGCGGGTCCCTGTGCTGTGACGGCTACACCGAGTTCTGCTGCACCCTGACCGGTGCCAACACGTGCCCGCCGGGGACGGCGGCCGGGGGCTGGTGGAAGGCCGACGGCTCCGGGCTGTGCGGTGACGGCCCGCGCTATTACCTCGACTGCAACGTGGTGCCGCCCGCACAGCCGTGCAGCTGCGGCTGCGGTCTCGGCCGCTGCGATCTTCGGCGCGCATGTTGCACGCAGTTCCGGTACGGCCAGTGCCACCCGGAAATCGGCACGATGGGCCCGATCATGTGCCGCGTCGTCACGTGCACGCCTCCATGGCAGTTCGATGCCTCGTGCAGCACCGCTGCGCTCATCGACAACGCCACCCGCTTCCACGACGCGCCGTGCCTTCACGAGACTCCTCCGGTGAAGGGGCCGCCGCGCCTGCGCACCGGCGGGTGGTACGTGCGGTACTCGCTCGACGGCGGCGCGGCCAACCTGTCGTTCGGCTACGGCGCCCCAGGCGACATCGCGGTCGTCGGCGACTGGGACGGCGACGGCATGGAGAGCCCAGGGGTGTTCCGCGACGGCGGGTGGTACCTGCGCAACAGCAACACCTCCGGCCCCGCCGACCTCGTGTACTCGTTCGGCGATCCGGGTGACTGGCCGGTGGTCGGCCGATGGGTCGTCGACGACCCCAAGACGTACGTTGGCGTGTACCGCAACGGTGCGTTCTACCTTCGCACCAGTCACACGTCCGGACCCGCCGACCTCCAGTTCGGCTACGGCGTCCCCGGCGATGTCCCGATCGTCGGCGACTGGGACGGTGACGGAGTCGAGAGCCCGGGCGTGTTCCGCGACGGCGCGTGGTATCTGCGCAACACCAACACGCCCGGTCCCGCCGACGTCGTGTACTCCTTCGGCGATCCCGGCGACACGCCGGTGGTCGGCCGATGGATCCCCGACGATCCCGCGACGTATGTCGGCGTGTATCGCAACGGTGCGTTCTACCTTCGCACCAGCCACACGTCTGGACCCGCCAACGCCCAGTTCGGCTACGGCGTGCCCGGCGACATTCCCCTAACCGGCTGGTGGCGGCAGCGCCAGTCCACCGACGCGGTCGCGGTGGCGCGCTGAGCCGAGTCGCCGCGCTGAGGGGGCGCGGCTGGTTGCTTGGCTCGTTGTGTCCTGTCTTTGGCCCTTGTGCTGAGACACGCACTCCGTCACTATTGGCCGGGCGCGCCACCTGAGGCGCTTCAGCGGGCGGATCCCTTCTAAGTGGAAGACCGGGTGATGGGCTGAGGTACTCGAACCGATGGGCGGCCGCGTCGATCGCGCTCGTGGTCGTCACCCTAGGGTTGCCGGCGGCCGCGGTCGCCGGTCCAACCCGAGACTGGACGGCCGGCGTTCGTGCCCACGCCGGCGGACATCCCCGGCTGGCGTCGTCATTGCGCGACGACCTCGAGGCGGGCGGTCCGGTCAGCGCCGCCGTCACCGCGGGAGCGACGCCGTCCGCGCCCGCGGCGGAGAGCGTGACCGTGGTCGTCGAAGCATCCGACACCGCCGCGGCGAGCAGTGCGGTCGAGAGCGTCGGCGGCGTCGTGAACGAGTCGCTCACGGGCCTCGTGCAAGCCGACGTGCCTGCGAATCAGTTGGCCGTGCTCGCCGATGCCCGGGGGGTGCGACACGTGCGCGAGCCGTATGTGGCGGTGCCCGCAGTCGAGTCCGAAGGCGTCGCGTCCATCGGCGCGGACGCCTGGCAGGACGACGGCCGGACCGGCTTGGGCGTGAAGGTGGCGATCGTCGACGGCGGTTTCGTTGGCTACGCCGGCAAGCTCGGCACCGAGCTGCCTGCCAGTGTGGAGACGGACTTCACCCGCTGCGGCGGGACGGCCAACGGGACCGACCACGGCACCGCGGTCGCCGAAATCGTGCACGACGTCGCGCCGAACGCGTCGCTGTTCCTCGTTTGCATTGTCACCGACGTCGACTTCGTCAGCGCGACCGCCACCCTCAACGCGGCCGGCGTCAAGGTCGTGAACGCGTCGATCGGATGGACGCAGACGGGGCGGGGCGACGGGTCGGGCGGCACGAACACGCCGGCCGGGGCCGTCGCGTCCTTGCGCCGCCAGGGGATCCTGTATGTCGGCGCCGCCGGCAACAGCGGCGCCACCCATTACAACGTGCTCGGGGTCGGCGACAACGAGCAGGGCACGAGTTTGGCCGATCTGGTCGACATCTCACCCGACGACCGGCTCACCTTCGCGCTCGCCGGCGGCGAGACCGGGGCAGTCACGCTCCGATGGGACGCATGGCCTACTACACACCTGGACTTCGATGTCTATGTCGGCAACGACCTGTGCCCTTTCATCGGCGCCGGCGACGACGACCAGTCGACCAACGGCGGCGAGCCCGTGGAGTTCGCGCCGTTCACGAACTGCAGCGGCTCGACCCAGATCTTCGAAGTGATCGTGAACCGCTACAGCGGCACCGGAACCCCGCGCCTCGACATCTTCCTCGACGGTTTCGTCGGCTCGCTCGAGCACACGAGCGGGGGTGGGATCGTCGAACCGGCGACGTCGCCAGCGGTGCTGGCGGTGGGCGCGTTCTGTCACCTCGACGGCCAGGCGGAGTCCTACAGCAGCCGGGGTCCCACGATCGACGATCGCGTGAAGCCGGATATCAGCGGCCCCGACGGAACATCGAGCAGCGTGTACGGATCGAGCCAGCCGTCGTGCCAGGGCGGGTTCACCGGCACATCGGCGGCGACGCCCCATGTGGCGGGCGCGGCCGCGCTCGTCCGCGAGGTGAACCCCGGGCTCGACGTCGCCGAGCTCCAGCAGCTTTTGGAGGACTCGACCGTTGACGCCGGCGCGGCCGGTCGGGACTCGGTGTACGGCGCCGGGCGTCTGCTGTTGGGCGACCCCGCCGCGTCCAGGCCCCCACCTGCTCAGCCCTACACGCCGGTGGCACCACTGCGCCTGTTCGATTCTCGACCGGGTGCGCTCGGCGCCGCAGAGGCGGCGTTCGGGCCCTCCGGACGCACCACTCCGCTCCCGAGTGGGGGTGAGATCGCGCTGCAGGTGCGGGAGATCGCAGGGGTGCCGGCCGACGCCACCGCCGTGGTCCTCAACGTCACCGTGACCGAGCCGACCGCCGGAGGATTCCTCACGCTCTATCCCGGCGGCGTGCGGCCGAACACGTCCAACCTCAACTTCATACCGGGCCAGACCGTGGCCGGGTCGGTCACCGCGACCGTCGCGGCCAACGATCGCATCCGGATCTTCAACTCGTTCGGCACCACCCATGTGATCGTGGATCTGACGGGCTGGTACGGACCGACGAGTACGTCGGGACCGGCGACGAACCGCTTCACGCCGTTGGCCAACCCGGCACGGGCCATCGACACCCGACCGGGCACCCTCGGCTATGCCGAGGCTGCGTTCGGGCCGTCGGGTTGGACCACACCCGTGGCAGGTGGTGCGGAGATCGTCGTCGAGGTCGCGGGGCTGGGCGGCGTCCCCGCCGACGCCACGGGCGTGATCCTCAACGTCACCGTGACCGAGCCCACGGGCGGAGGTTTCCTCACGCTCTACCCGAACGGCGTCTCCCGACCGTCGACGTCGAGCATCAACTTCGTGCCGGGCCAGACCGTCGCCAACCTCGTCGTCAGTGCGGTCGGCTCGGGCGGCAAGGTCCGCCTGTTCAACTCGTTCGGGCAGACGCACATGATCGTGGACACCATCGGTTGGTTCCGATCAGGGTCAGGCGCGGGCTACGTCGCCCTCGATCCGCCGCGGCGCGATCTTGACACCCGGTCCGGCAACGGGCCCCGCCTCGGCGCGCTCGCCGGCGGCGCCACGTTCGAGCTGCAGGTGGGTCACTACTACGGCGTGCCGGGCGACGCGGCCGCCGTCGTGCTCAACGTCATCGCCGTACAACCCACGGCGTCCGGCTTCCTCACGATCTTCCCGGCCGGGCAGAGTCGCCCCTCCTCATCCAACTTGAACTTCACGCCCGGGGCGGTCGTCCCGAACGCGGTGGTCGCTGGCCTGGGAAGCAACGACAAGGTTGCCTTCTTCAACTCGTTCGGCATCACCCACGTCGTCAGCGACCTGTCGGGCTACTTCATCGACCCGGCCCTCCAGCCGGTGCCGCCGGCGTAGGCCTTAGGGCCGCCACGCCAGCGGCACGTGCTGCGCGCCGCCGACCACGAACTCTGAGTCGGTGAAACTCGTCGGCATTGACGTTCTTCAAGAACCAACTGGTGACGAGCAGCGCGAAGGCGCGGAAGACGCCGGCGTGTCGACACCGTCACCTTCCCAATCGCCGACGACGGGCAGGTCGCCGGGATCGCCAAGGCCGATGACGGTGTCTGCTACTCCCGTCGAGTTCTCGTTGCGGAGATACCACGCGCCCCGCGATACACGCCCGGCGTTTCGACTCCGTCGCCGTCCCAACCGCCGACCAGCGCGACATCACCGGGACCGCCTGGTCGTGTCCACCAAACCGCTTGGGGCTCCCCGAAGATGACGTCGTCGAGCGTCACGACCTCGCACCAGTCGACACCTTCCAGCGGTGGACCGATGTAGGTGCTCGTGGGTGAAAAGGTCAGGTAGAGGTGGGCACGCGCGATGCGGGGCTCGGCGCAGACCACCCCCGAGAACGACAGCCCGTGGTCCGCGGCCGCGAACGTGAGCCGATCGAGGATGGCGTCTGCTGCCTACTTGGCGTCACATGCGGGTCTTACAGGCCGCGCACGACTCCTGGGGTCGACGTAGCGTTGCCGTCGAAGTCGCCGGCGAGGGGGACGTCGCTCGGCGCCCCGTAGCCGAAGGCGGCGACGTCGGCGACACCACCGGAGCGGGGGGCGTTCCGCAAGTACCACGCACCACTGCGGACGACGCCAACCGTGTCGACGCCGTCACCGTTCCAGTCCCCGACCACCGGGCGGTCGCCCGGCTGCCCGTAGCCGAAGACGAGGCTCGCGATGCCGGACTGGTTCGTGTCAGTGAGGTACCACCCGCCGGACCGGTACACCCCGACCGTGTCGATGCCGTCGCCGTTCCAGTCGCCGACGACGGGGACGTCGCCCGGTCCCCCGTACGAGAAGGCGACGGTTGCGGTCCCCGACGAGTTCTGGTTGCGAAGGTAGAACGCGCCAGCCCGGAAGACGCCGGGTGTGTCGACACCGTCACCGTTCCAGTCGCCACAGACCGGGACGTCGCTCGGGATGCCGTAGGAGAACACCACGTCCGGGTCGCCCGGCGGGAAGTTGCTGTTCCGCAGCGACCACACGGCGTTGTGCACCGCGCCGGGCGTCGAGAAGGTGTCGCCGTTCCAGTCGCACAGCATCGTCAGATCGCCGCGCTGCCCGTAGGCCAGCGAGCCGTCGGCGACACCGGCGGTGTTCGAGTTGCGCAGGAACCATTCGGGGCCCGCCGGCGTGATGAAGAACCAGTCCGAGCGGAGCGCGAACGCCGACCGGAAGGAGTCACCCGAAACGGTGACCGCGCGTGTCGAGCCCCAGATCGTGACATCCACCGAGCGCCCGCCGCCGTCGCCGAGGCCGTTGCGCCGGACGACCTCGATGCCTTGCAAGGTGCCGACGCCGTACGTGCTCTCGACCGCGCTGGCCGACAGCGTCGTGCCCCAGTTGTGGTAGGGCGACGCGAAGTCGCCATCGTCGGGCACGGCAGGAAACGCACATGTGCCGCAGGTCGGTGTCCCGTTCGTGTAACCGCCGGACGACGCCGAGAACTCGGTGCGCGCGAGTCGACCGTCGCCGTAGCGCAGCACCTCTCCCGCGGTCGCGGCGACGGCGGCATCGGTGGACGGCTGTTCGAGGCGGCTGCCGTTGAGCCCTGCGCCCCCATATACCTGGCAGAAGATGTCGTCGCACGTCTTCGCCCACGCGAACCGAGTACCGCCCTCGCCGCCCTCGGCCAAGCCGTAAGACCGGGCCGCGACCGCCTGCGCCTCGAGGGGCGCGGCCGGCCACGAGGCCGGGGACTCACGGGGAACCACGCCGCGGACGTAGTCGTCGACACCGACGAGGTTCACGACCTTCAGGCCACCGCTCTCGACCAGCTTGAGCTGCCCTCGGTAGTTGCGCTCACCGTTCGCGGTGCACGCGGCGATCAGCTTGCCGAGGTCGTTGCCGGGCGACGCGACGTCCGAGCGGATCACGTACGTCGGGTCGAGGAGCACGGGTCCCCATTCACCCCGGCTGTCCCCGGCGCATCGGTTGTATCGCGTCCAGAAGACCCACTGACCGCCGGCGTCTCGGGTGATACGGGCCCCGCTCCCGCCCGACACTTTCACGTGCCCGACCCAGAAGTCCGACGACGAGGTGACCACGAGATCGGCGCCGTCGAGCGCCTTCAGCCAGACCGAGATCGGCTGCTGCGGGTTGACCGGCGCGGGGGCGGTGGTGCCGTAGAAATGCCCGAGGATCTGGCCACTGGTCCATCCCGCACCGGTCGCGTAGCCGTAAGCGCCCCACTGCCCCATGCCGCGGCCGTGCCCCCAGCCATGACCCGTGACGGTGATCGTCGTGCTCGGATCGGCCTGGCCGACGGTGGCCTCGGCGGACGGCACAGCGAGGGCTCCGCCGGCGACACACGCGGCGGCCACCAACGCGGCCGACCATCGCCGCTCAGAACGCGAACGCCACATCGGCGACTCCGCTCGTCGTCGCATTGCGGAAGTACCAGTACGCGCCGCGGGCGACACCGGGGCCATCGGCGCCATCACCGTTCCAATCGCCACTCAACGGCTTGTCCGACGGCGCCCCGAACCCAAACGTCAACTGGCCGACGCCCGTGGTCGGCGTCTTCCGCAGATACCAGCCACCGCCACGCACCACGCCGATCCCGTCGCCGGCCTTCCCATCCCAGTCGCCCACGACGGGGCGATCGCCGCCCACGCCATACAGGAAGACCCTCGACGCGATGGGCGCGCCGTTCACGTCCACGAGGTACCACGTCGCCTCCCGGACGACGCCGACCGAGTCGCCGGTCAACCCGTCCCAGTCGCCCACGACCGGGATGTCCGTGGGGTTCCCGTAAGAGAACGTGACGTCCGCGGTCCCCGACGTCGTGGAGTTGCGCAGGTACCACGCGCCTCTTCGGAACACGCCGGGGGTGTCGACACCGTCATCGTTCCAGTCGCCGCAGATCGGGACGTCGCCCGGTCCTCCGAAGCTGATGGCCAACTGCACCGGGCCTTCGCTGTTGTCGTTGCGGATGTACCAGGCGCCGGCCACGAAGGCCGCGGGTGTGTCGTGACCGTCACCGTCCCAGTCGCACACGAGGCGGGTGTCGGGTTGTCGCGAGATGTCGGCCGCGACGTCTCGCCGCAGTTGCGGTATGAGCGCGTACAGGTACTTGCCGGGACACGCGGTCGTGTTGGTGTCGCGGTGTCCCTCGACGTTGTCGACCACGACCGGGGTGCCGACGGGCCAGCGGGAGCTGGGGCTATCACCCGCGATCTCCGCCGTCGTCCCCAGCGGGTCGACGCCGTGATAGGCGAGCTTCCACACCAACAGGCGCCGCAGCGCGTCATACGTCGCGGCAGGGACCGGGTCGGTCTCGAAGTTGCCGATGACCGAGACGCCGGTGCTCCCGCTGTTGAAGCCCCCGGTGTGGCCGCCGATGACCGCCTTGTTCATGCCCCCGAACCGGCCCTCGAAGATCTGGCCGTAGCGATCGACGAGGAAGTTGTATCCGATGTCGCACCAGCCGTTGCTGAAGACGTGGAACTGGTAGATCCCGCGCACGAGCGCGGCCGAATCGCTCGGCAGGTACGTGTTGCTGTTCACGGTGTGGTGGATCACCGCGAAGCGAACACCGCTGGCGTAGTGCGGCTGCCCGTCGCAGGCAGGGGCGTTCGCGGTGCGCCACGACTCGTCGGCCTGCCACTGCTGGCGGCTGATGATGAACGGAGGTTGCGGGAGTCCCTCGACCGCCGTCGTCGTGAGGACGCCGCCGCCGTGAGCGGCATCCTCGGTGTCGATGGCGTGGAGCCGCAGGTTCGACACCCGACCCGAGGCAACGCGGACCTGTACGCGTCGGAAGTCGTGTCCGAGCCACGCCGGTCCGGCGTACGCGTGGTCGCTGTACTCGGGACTCGTGCGATCGGGCTGGTCCGTGTTCGAGCTTTCGAGCTCGAGCCACTCCGTCCATTGATCGCCGACCCGAGCGCGAACCTCGAGGGTCGCTTCCGTACGCCCGTCCCAGGTGAAGCCGACCATCTCGGCGTCGAGCCCGACATCGCGATCGGCTTGGAATGCGGGACCGAGAGCCCGAGCAGAGAGAAGGAGGACACTGCTCTCGACGTGGGGTCTGCCCGCTCGGGGACCGACGCCGACCACGAACATTGCGACCGTCGCCAGCGCCACCAGGCACCGAAGCGCCCGAGCACCGATCCGAATGACGTTCCTGGCGATCGGGCGGGGAATCACCTGGTCTCCTGGCTGGGCGGGTCACGAGATTCGACACTCACCGCCCGGCCACGGAGTTTCCGTCGAAGACGAGACCGCGCCCGAGCGACGAGCAGGGGGACTCCGCCGTCGCGAAGATAGCGCAGGGCCAGGCGCGTGTCCGCTCGCAGCCCGCGCCGGGAGCTCAGTTGGGCCGTGATGCCGAGGTGGATGGCCCGGTCGGGATCGGCGAGGTCGGGAGCGCGACGAGGCGATCGGCAAAACTCGATCAAGGGCGCGAGGACGACGCTCCAGTGCAACTCCGGAACGATCGTGGCGATGTTGGCGCGACATCGTTGGATCAGCTCGTCGTCGCACAGCAGTCGCTCGAGCGCCCGTTCGAGCGCGTCGACGTCGCCCGGCGGGACCGTCAGCCCGAGGGCTCGCTCCTCGATGAGCGCTCCCAAGGCATCGCCACCGGTGCTGACCACCGGCAGACCGGCCCAGAAGTAGTCGAGGATCCGCGTGCGATACGAGAACTCGGTCTCCACATGGTGGAGATGTGTGCTGACCCCGACGTCGGCGTCGAGGAGGAACCGGGCGCGCTCGGCGAACGGCACCCAGGCGTCGTTGAAGAACACATGAGTCCCGGTGATGGCCAACGTGTCGGCCAGTTGCCGAGCTTCGTGGGCCATCCGCATCGTCGGGATCTCGGGGTTGGGGTGCCGCAATCCCATGAACACGAGACGGACGTCGGGCAGCCTTTGGCGTAGCCGGTCGATCGCGCGGATCAAGGTGAGCGGGTCGAACCAGTTGTAGATGCCGCCACCCCACAGGACCACCCGGTCGTCGACGCCGATCCCCGGTATGACCCCTTTGACCAAGCCGTGCTCCATCCGGGGAGGCTCCTCGTCGACGCCGAAGGGCACGACGGCCACCAGGCGCCCGAGTGACTCGTCCTCGTCGTAGGTGGCGGGGTTGATGCGACCGAGCGCCGCGAGCTGGCCGAGCCAGAAGTCGCGCTGCCGCGCGCTGGCGCACATGAGGAAGTCGCCGCGCAGGAGTTGCTCGTTGAGAACCGTCGTCGTGTCGGCCACGGCTTGCCAGCGGGCGTCCTCCGACCCCGACTCGTGGCCCTGCTCGAGCTGCTCGAGGTGCATCGGGTCGTAGATGTCGGCGACGAGCACCTTGTCCGAACCGGAGAGGTAGGGCCGCCCCGCCAGGATCCAGCCTTGGAACACGAAGACGTCGCACCAGTCCATCACCCGGCGCAGTCCCTGCTCACTCACCGTCTCGACCGACACGAGGTCGTCGCTCAGGTCGGCGCGGCCGGTGGTCACCAGGCGGACGTTGTGCTCCGCGGCGAGAGCTCGCGCCACCCGCAAGGCCCGGATCGCGGGTCCTGCCATCCGCGTCGACAACGTGTCCGCGGTCGCGACGACGATGTTCCGCGGATTAGGGGGCGGCGTTGTCACACCCGGGCGTCCCGGACGCGTTCGGGACCGTCGTCGCGCCGGCAACCGACCACGTCCCTCCGAGCGACACGATCCCTCCGAACGTCTCGTGCGGGACACCCGGTTCGACGTCGAAGCGCAGCACCCGTTGCTGGAAGTCGAAGACGTGCAGCGCGGCGTGGTCGACGAGGGAGACGGTGACGTCGTACGTGCCGGGCAGCAGGAGGCAGCGGTCGACTCGAAGGTCGAGGGTGCCAGCGCCCTCGATGGCGTCGACCACATAACCAGCTTCGCGGGTGTTCGGACCGGTGACATGGATCCCGCTGAGCGTGTGAATGGCGACGCCGAACACGGGCTTGGGGACTCTCTCACGCGCGCGCCAGTGGAGCCGGAACGTGACACTGTCGCCCGTGCGCATCCTGGCGGTCGGAAGCCCGGCAGGGCCAAGCAGCTCGGCGCGCTCGATGACAGCCTCGCCCGATCCCCAACGCGCCCCGGCACCGGCTTCGCCACCCCGCCCCTCGTGGGCCTCGCCCACGTACGCGTCGATGACCTCGCCCGCATCGCCTCGGGCGCGTATCCGCCCGTGCTGCAGCCACAGCACTTGGTCGCACATCGTCCTCACTGACGCCATGCCGTGCGACACGATGACGATCGTCTTCTCCTCGGCTCGCAACTCGGAGAACTTCTCCGCACACCGGGTCTGGAAGGCCTCGTCGCCCACCGCCAGCACCTCGTCGACGAGCAGGACATCCGGCTCGACGTTGATCGCGATCGAAAAGCCGAGCCGTACATACATGCCGGACGAGTAGTTCTTCACGGGCGTGTCGATGAAGCGTTCGAGCCCGGCGAACTCGACGATCTCGTCGAACTTGCTGCGCACCTCGCGCTTCGACATACCGAGGATCGACGCGTTGAGGTAGACGTTCTCGCGCCCGGACAGCTCGGGGTGGAAGCCCGCGCCGAGCTCCAGCAGCGCGGAGAGCTTGCCGTTCACTTTGATCGCGCCCCGATCGGGACGCAGGATCCGGGCGATGCACTTCAGCAGCGTGCTCTTCCCGGAGCCGTTTTCTCCGACGAAGCCGACGGTCTGACCGGGCATAACAGCGAACGACACACCGTCGAGGGCGAGGAACTCCTCGAAGGCCGCCCGGCGTCCGCGCATCAACGTCGCCTTGAGGCTCTGGTTTCGTTCGGCGTAGATCCGGAACCGCTTCATTACGTCGTCGACGACGATGGCCGGCTCGGGACTCACAATTCCTCCGCGAGCCGCGGCTCCCAGTGGCGGAAGCCTGCGTAGCCGATCACCAGACACGCCACGGTGACACCGACGAGGTATGCGATCTCACCCAACGGCGGCATGCGCAGGTCGTACAGCAGGTCGCGGTATGCCTCGACGAAGCCCACCATCGGATTGAGGTGATAGAGCGTGACCAACGGCAGCGCCGTTCGCTCGTCGGCGGAGGCGATCAGCACGGGCGGATAGACGATCGGGGTCGCGTAGAACCAGATCTGCAGCAGGATCGACATGAGGTGGCGGACGTCCCGGAAGTACACGTTGAGGACCGCCAACAGCAGCGAGAGTCCGAGCACGAATCCGGTCTGGATCGCGAGCAACAGGATGACGCCGGGAAGCCAGGGCAGGATCATGTTGCCCACGATCAGCAGGACGATTGCGAGCACGCCGAACTCGATCACCGCCGACACCAGCCACGCCGCGGTCGTCGCGGCGACGAGCACCTCCCTCGGGAAGTACACCTTCCGTATGAGGTTCGCGTTGGAGATCAGACTCTCCATCGCTCCGGTCAGCCCGTTGGCCAGGAACGTCCAGGGCAACAGCCCGCACAGAAGCCAGACGGCAAATATCTGAAGACCGCTCGGGTCGCCGCGGGCGACCTGGATCCGCAGCACGAAGCGGAAGATCAGCGTGAAGATCAGCATCGTCGCCAGGGGATTCAGCAAGGACCATGTCCAGCCGAGCGTCGAGCGCTTGTACTTGCCCCGCAGCTCGCGGAGCGTCAGGTTGACGAAGAGGTCTCGGGACCCGACGAGGTCCGGCAGGTGGCTCATCGGTTGGCGATGTGGGGTGCGCTGGCGATGCGGGATAGCGCGCGGTATCGGCTGGACACGTTGAATCGACGCCGGTGGGAGGGGAACTCCAGCGCCCGGCTAGGTTACCGGACGCCATGCGCATCGTCGTGGTGTCGGCGCACTACCCACCCGACTTCGTCTCCGGCGGAACGCTCCAGCCACAACGCTTGGCGCGAGGCCTACGCGACCGCGGACACGATGTGTCCGTCTACGCCGGGTGGATCGGCGTGAGCGCTCCCGCGGTGCGCCCTCCGCTCGAAGCGTGGACCGACACGGACGAGACGGGGCTGCCGGTCCGGTGGATCGTCAGCTCGCCGTGGATCGGCTGGACCGACGAGGCGAACTTCGACAACCACCCGGTGTCCGACGACTTCGCCCGGCATCTCGCCACCATCCGGCCGGACCTCGTCCATTTCCACTCTCTCCAGTCCCTCGGGGCCGGGCTCCTGCCCGTCGCGGCCGCGGCAGGGGCCCGCGTCGTCGTGACCATGCACGACTTCTGGTGGTGCTGCGCTCGCCAGTTCCTCGTCGACTCTCGCATGCGGCCCTGTTCCCCGGTGGTGGACGCGGGAGTCTGCGACTGCGCGGTGGACGCGGCGTGGCTCGCTCGCCGCAACCAGCGGTTGCAGGGATACCTGCGGGCGGCGGACCTGGTTCTCTGCCCGTCGGCGTCGGCCGCGGCGCTCCTCGCCGCGAACGGGCTCGGCGGCGACCGGCTCGCCGTCGACGAGAACGGGCTGCCCGCCGTGGACGAGGTCGAGCCCCTCGTGGCGCACGCCGCCGACGACCGTCCGGTGACGTTCTTGTACGGAGGCGGTGGACAGGACATGAAGGGCGCGCACGTCGTGGTGAACGCGGCGCGGCTGCTCGGCCGCGAGGCCCGTTGCCGGATCCTGGCGTACGGGATGGACGCGTACGTCGCGGCGCGGTCCATCGACGCGGCAACGGTTCCGGCGCTCGACCCGCGGCCGCCGTACGACCCCGCTGATGCGACACGTGTCTTCGCCGAGGCCGATGTGGTTCTGGTTCCGTCGGTGATGCGCGAATCGCACTCGCTCCTGACGCGTGAGGCCCTGATGCGCGGCATCCCTGTCATTGCCACCGACAGTGTCGGACCCGAAGAGGTCGTGGTGCACGGCGTCAACGGCCTCATCGTGCCGGCGGCGGATCCCGCCGCGCTCGCCGCCGCCATCCGCTCGCTCACGACCGACGGCGCGCTGCTCGGTCGGTTGCGGGCCGGCTGTGTCGAGCATCCGGTGCGGGTGCGGCGCCTCTCCGATCAGGTGGAGGGGCTCGACAAGAAGTTCACCGCCCTCGCGAACGCCCCGCAGAGAGGTGCGGGCGTCGAGCGATCCCGGCCGCCGATCGAGCGGGTGCTGTTCATCGTCGGCATCGACGGTGCACCCCTGCGCTACCGCGCGTGGCTGCCCGCGGAGGCCTTGGGTCTCCTCGGTGTGACCGCGGCGGTCCGCCACTACCGCGACCCAGAAGTGTCGGAGCTCGCCGACGCCGCCGACCTGGTCGTCGTCTACCGGGTGCCGGCGACGGTCCAGGTGCTCGCCACGATCGCTCGAATCCGGGCGCGTGAAACGCCGGTGCTCTTCGATGTCGACGATCTCATCTTCGACCCGGACATCGCTCCGGAGATCCCCGCGCTGCAGATCCTCCCGGAGGTCGAGGCCGACCTCTGGCTCGACGGCGTACACCGATACCGCACCACCCTGGAGTCCTGCGACGGGTTCATCGGCAGCACGGACATGCTCGTGCAGCACGCCGCCGCGGTGTCCGGTCTGCCCGCGGCTCGCTTCGACAACGGGGTCGGGCTGCTGCTCGCCCGCCGCGCCGATCGCGCCATACGACGGGCGCGACGGCCCGGTCCCGTCCGCATCGGGTACCTCTCGGGCACGACGACGCACGATCAGGACTGGTTCTACGTCGAGCCCGCGGTCCGCGAGGTACTCGAGGCGCATCCGGACGTCGAGCTGTGGCTCGGCGGTCACCTTCCCGAGACGCCGTCCCTCGCCCCGTTCGGCGCACGCGTGCGCCGTCTCCCGCTCGTGCCCTGGCTCGAGCTCCCGGAGGTGCTGCGCGATCTCGACATCAACCTTGCCCCGCTGGCGCCGGACAGCCGGTTCAACGAAGCCAAGAGCGCGATCAAGTGGCTCGAAGCTGCCCTCTCTGGAACCGTGACCGTGGCATCGCCGACCGCGCCTTTCGTGGACGCAGTGGCCCATGGCGACAACGGGGTCCTCGCCGCTTCGGTCGACGAGTGGACCAAAGCGCTCGATGGGCTCGTCGCCGACGACGCCGAACGTCGGCGACTCGCCGGCCGCGCCCGTCGCGACGCCTTACTCCGCTGGTCGCCGCATCTCCAGGGACCGCGATACCTCGACCTGCTCGAGCAGTCCTTCGAATGGAGGACGCGGACGCGGCCGGCATCGACGTGGGTGCCGGTGGTTCACGACGAGCCCGCCGCGCCCGCGCCACTCGACCCGTACGCGGACCCACCCGAGCCGGCGGCCGCGTTACGCGGCACGTCGCTTTCGTTCGCGGCCCGCGCCCGCCGGGCGGCCGGCCGGGTCCGAGGGAGCATCCGCGACAGAGGTGTCGGAGCGACGGCGCGGGCGATCGTCCGGCGCGGTTGGCAGGCCGTCACACGCACGGCCGGGTCACGCCGAACGGGGACTGGCCCGGAGTAATGACACCGCCGTTCGGTGGGCGGCCGCGTTCACCGGCGACGGATCGCGTCACGCACCCGTCTGCGGGGACGGGTCAAGCCGTCGATGCGCTGATGGAGCTGCTCGACTCGAGTGGCCAACGCGTCGAGTTGCGCGGCGATGTCGTGCTGCATGCGGTGCAACTCGGGCACGACGTCCTGGCGCGTCGCCTCGGACACGTCCGCGGCCATGATGGCGGCGAGCAGTGGCGCGATGTCCGCGGGCGTCCCCGGCAACGGCTCGATCTCCTCGCCCAGCGCGGGGACACCGTGGCGCGAGCCGACGACGACGTGGCGATAGAAGGGCGCCCGCTGCGCCCGCCCCGAGAGGACAAAGTTGTAGAGGATGTCGTACCCCTGCTCGAGGGGCGCGAGGGCGGGCCGCGCCGACAGCTGTTGCTTCACGAGCATCATCAACAGCCAATCGAACAGGTTTCCGTTGCCGGTGTTCACGACCGTCAGCCCCTCGGCTTCGATCGTGGCGCATGTCGTATCCAGCATCGGCAACCCGTGAGCGGCGTGCTCGTCAAGCTGCTCTTGGGGCTGACCGGCGGCGAGAAGGCAGTAGCGGCGCACGAGCTCTTCGGCCCCGGCCACTCCGGGGGTGTCGAACGGCGCCGCGAGCACCACCAGTTCCCTGGCGGCACGCGTCAGCTCGACGACAAACAGGGCGCGTTCATCCGGTGGCACGTGCTCGAGCGCGTCGCTGGAGACCACGGCGTCGAACGACCGCGAGCGAAACGGGAGCCGGCTGCCGTCGGCAATGGTGAGGACGAGCCCCGGCAGCGGAGCGGCTGACGCCACGATGTCCGCGCTGACCACGTGCAGATCGGCATCGAAGGCTTGGAGGTAGCCCGAGCTGTCGCCGACGTCGAGTACGCGGTGCCGCCCGGGGCCGAGGTTGGCGCGTATGGCCCGCGCGATCGCGCCGTACCGGTCGTAGCGATCGAACGACGTCCACGACGCCCGCGGGAAGTCCACGTGCGTCACCTCGCGCCGAGGTGGTAGCACCTCCTCCCCAGACGACTGTCCGTCAGACGGCTCAGACGGCATAGAGGGGCGAGCGTAGCGGTAGGCCACGAGACCGATCGGGGAGGGTCGGTTGGTACTGTCCTGCCGTGCCCCGGGTCAGCTTGCCGTGGTCACGCCGCGCCCCGCTGGCCGGTGACGGGGCCGCTGATCCCCTCGCGGCGCCGGATGCTGCCCGTGCGCCGTGGGCTCGTCGACGGCTGTGGGCCGCGGTCGTGACCGGCATCGCGCTGTTGGCCGTCACGCTCGTCGCCCTGCTGCGACCGGTCACTTCCGTCCACGCCGACGTGACCGAGCACGTCCTCGTGGCGAAGGCCCTCCCCCCGATCACCCCCGAGCGACCCCTGCGCCAGTCCTTCACCGCGCGCGCGGATGGATTGTCACACGTCACCGTGCGGTTCGGGACCTACGGAGGAGCGACGAGTTGCGCAGTGCGCATCCGGCTGACACGCAGCGGCTCGACGGTCGCCGAGCGGGTCGTGGAGTGTCGAGATCTCCCGGACACATCGCCGTTCGTCGCGCTGCGGTTCGCCCCCGAGCCGCACAGCCGCGACGTCGACTACACGCTCGAGTTCATCAGCGCGCGACAGGGCGAGGATGCCGTCACTCTGTGGAGCGGACCACCGACCGGCGGCGTCCCTCCTGCTATGAGCGGTCAACGCGTGCTCGACGACGCCGCCGAGATCCACTCGTCGTATGAGCGCGACGGTCGGGCGGTCGACGAGCTCGGGACCATCCTGCGGCGCATGGCCCAGTACGGCCCCTTCTGGGACGACCCGCCGTTCGTCGTGTTGTGGGCGATCCTCGCCATCGGCGTTCTCGCCCTCGCGATGGTCGCGCCGCGCCGTGCGGCGGTGATGCTCGTCGTCGTCTTCGCGGTGCTCAAGGGCGTCCTGTGGACGGTTGTCGTGCCGCCGCTCGAGGGGGTCGACGAGCCCGCCCACGTCGCCTACACACAGTTCCTCGGCGAGCAGCACCGCATCCCTCGCCGCGGCACCAGCCAGTTCGGGATCCCCGACCGCTTCAGCCCGCAGCTCGATCGGATGATCGCTGTGGTGCACCAGACGAGCGCGCCCCCGGGCGATCGGCCCGACTTCGACCGCGGCCACGGCGGCAAGGACCTCCATGCACTCGACGGGCTCTCGGCGCGAGCCGGGGGTGACGGCGCGGCCGCCGGCTATGCGCCCGCCTATTACCTTCCGCCCGCGGTCCTCTACGCCGTGTCCCCTGGATCGCTGTTCGATCGCGTGGCGGTGATACGGCTGTGGAGCGTGGCCCTCGGCGCGGTCACGGTGTGGCTCGCGATCCTCATCGGACGCCGGCTCTTCCCGACGTCACAGGGGTCTCCCCTCGCGCTCGGCGTCGCGGTCGCTGCCCACCCGATGCTGAGCCAGCAATTCGCGATCCTGAACAACGACGCCCTCGTCATCGCGCTCGGCACCGCGAGCACGTTGTTCGCCCTGAGGCTCCTCAGCCCGGGTGTCGCGCCCCGCGTGCTGCTCTGGGGTGGCCTCAGCGCGGGCGGCGCGGTCGTCGCCAAGCCGTTCGGCGCAGTGTTCATTCCGCTCGTCGCGCTCGCGTGGCTCGTGGGACGGATCCGTACGAGACCGCGACCACCCGCGAGGCGATGGGGCGCGGATCTTGCCAACCTCGCGGCCGGCGTGGTCCTCACGTACGGGTTGTGGGCGCTCGTTGCCGCGGCCTTCAACTACCCGTCGCCCGCGCTGCAGGCCATTGAGCCCGAGCCTGGACCAAAGAGCATCCGTGTCTTCCTCACGTTGTTGCGGCAAGGCAACTTCGAGGCCCCGCGAGCGAACTGGATCGATCAGTTCTGGGGCAACTTCTCCTGGCTCGATCTCTCGTTTCCGTCCTGGCTACGCGACGTGATCACGGTCGTGGAGCTCGCGGTCATCGCGGGTGTCCTGGCGTGGGGCGTCCGCATCGTCGTCGACGCCCATCGCCTCCGACGCGGCGCGGGCTGGATGGCCGCCCGGCGTGACCGCGTCGATGCGGTGCTCGGCACCGCCGTCTGCGCGGCGGCCATCGTCGGCACTCTCGCTCTCCTGTACCTCGTGGCGTTCATGCAGTTCCGACTCAACGGTCGCAACGACCTCATCCAGGGTCGCTACGCGCTGATGATCGCACCTGCGCTCCTGGCGCTTCCTGCGCTCCTGCTGCGGCGCTTCGCGGAGCGGCTCGACCCCGTCATCCCTCTCGGCATCATCGCCGCCACCATGATCGGGCTGAACGTGTTCGGCCTCGGCCTGCTGGTGGACCGCTTCTACGTCTAAGGGCTCGGGGTGTCCTGGGGCGACCGCCGGCTGCCCGGGCGCTCATCCGCGATCGGATCGGGCACGGTCTCGCCACCCTCGTCCACGCCTCGCGCCGGGAGATGGACGCCCCGCAGCATCGCGATCTCCTCCGCGAGGATCTCCGTGCGCGACTCGAGTCTGGACACGTGCAACGACAGGCTCATGCACACGAAGAGGAGGAACAGGACGCCGAGGGCAAGGATGAGGTTGGCGCCGTAGCTGATGCCGACGGCCTGGGACACTCGGTCGAGGAGTGATCGTCCGAGGGCGAAGAAGATGCCGCCGAGACCGACACCGATCCACAAGATGGCGTAGTTCTCGAGCAGCTTTCGGCGCCGCACGAACTCGACGACCACCACGACGTTGACGAGGGCCACCGCGAGGAGGAACAGCTCAAACCTCGACATGGTCCTCCAACACCCCCCGCGGGCTGATCGGGCGGCGGACACGATGCAGGACGATCACCAGCGCCAAGCGCGTCAAGTGGAAGGTGCTCTTGAGCCGGCCGGCGGACGGACGCCCTCCCGCGCGGGGGCGCATGGTGACGGGCTCCTCGGCGACGCGGAGGTTCCAGTCCGCCGCCAGCAGCAACGCCTCGACCGTGTCGGACAGGTACGCGCTCGGGTAGGCGCGGGCGAACCGCTCGACCGCACGCTTGCCGAACGCGCGAAACCCACTTGTCGTGTCCGTCACCCGGGTTCCGAGGCGCCGGCTCACCTCCCACGACAACATGCGCATCGTCACGCGGCGCAGCCGGCCCACGTGATAGCCGGCGGCGAACCGAGACCCGATCACGAGATCGAGCGAATCTTCACCCAGCCTCTCGACGAGGCGCAGGGCATCGGACGGGTCGTGTTGGCCGTCAGCGTCGACCTGCACGACCGCCGCGGCACCGTGATCGACGGCGAAGCGGAATCCCGTTCGTAGCGCGGCGCCGACACCGAGATTGAACGGATGCTGGATGACGTATGCTCCGGCCGCCTGCGCGATGGTGGCTGTCCGGTCGCTGGATCCGTCGTCGACGACGAGGACATCGGCGTCGAGGTGCAGGCGGACGGATCGCACAACCGCCCCGACCGTCTCTTCCTCGTTCAGGGCAGGGATGACAACCAGCAGCTTGGACAGAACCGCCTCCTCGCGCAGCGCTGCCACGTTACCTCCGCGGTCCGGCGCGCCAGGGTGAACCGCGTCAGCGTCATCATCGTCGCGTACGGCGCCGATCCGTGGCTCGAACAATCGGTGGAGGCCGCCCTCGCATCGTCGGGAGTCGACGTCGACGTCGTCGTCGTCGACAACGGGTGCACTGACGGCGCGGTGGCGCGGCTCGAGGGTCGCCTCCGGGTGCACGTGGTCAAGCCCGGACGGAACCTCGGCTTCGCCGGGGGTTGCAACGCCGGCGTCGCCGCTGCGGCCGGTGCGTTCGTCGCCTTGGTCAACCCCGACGCCCTCGTCGCGCCGCCCGCTCTGCAGCGGCTCGTCGAGGTCGCGGCGCGGACTGGTGTTGGTATCGCAACCGCGAGCGTCCGGCTCGCCGATCGACCCGACCATCTCAACTCGGCCGGCAACGACATCCACTTCAGCGGGATGAGCTGGTCGGGTTGCTTCGACGAACCGGCCTCGCGTTACGACGACGAGCGGCCGGTGATCGCGGCGAGCGGCGCGGCGATGGCACTGCGGCGCGCCCTTTGGGAGGACTTGTCCGGGTTCGATGACGAGTTTTTCGCCTACTACGAGGATGCCGACCTCAGCCTGCGGTGTTGGCAGCGCGGCCACGCGGTGATCTACGTCCCTGAGGCGGTCGTCGTGCACCGCTACGAGTTCTCACGCAACGCCGGCAAGTTCTTCCTGTTGGAGCGGAACCGGACGCTGATGGTGCTGACCTGCTTCTCGTCGCGCCTCCTCGCCCTGGTCGCACCCGTCCTCATTGCGATTGAAGCGGCCACGCTCGGGATGGGCGTCGCCAACGGGTGGTGGCGCGAAAAGGTGAGGAGCTGGAGGTGGTTGATCGCCCATCGCGGTCACGTCGTCCAGCGGCGCCGCGCCGTCCAAGCGGCCCGGACGGTCCCTGATCGCGCCCTCGCCGACATGCTCGCCGTGCGCCTCCGGCCTGGCAACCTCCCGCCCCCCCGTTGGCTCTTGCCCTTCGATGTGGTGCTCACGGCCTATTGGAGACTGGCCCGTCGCCTGTTGTAGCCGCCGCTCAAGTCGACCAGGCTCACGCCCGATCCTTCAGGTACGGAGCACCTCGGCCGCACCAGGGCGGAGCGTCGAGGTGGTGCTCCCGTCCATCTGCACTCCAGGCAAGAGGTTCGCGCTCCGTGATGTTCACAACCGCAAGACGGTGGCTCCCGCTCGCCGCCACGCTCGGTCTTCTCACCGCCGTGCTGCCCGCCCGACCGGCCGCGGCCGCCGTCGTGCGCCCCATCCATTTCCCGGTCGAAGGCTCGGTGAACTACCGCGACGACTTCGGCGAGCCCCGGGCGGGACACACGCACCAGGGCAATGACCTGATGGGCTACAAGCTCCAGCGTCTCTTGGCGGCCCACGACGCCGTGGTGTCGTACGTGAAGACGGACGGCGCCGGCGCCGACGCCAATGGCGGCAACATGCTGATCCTCCGGGACAGCGAGGGCTGGCAGTACTGGTACATCCATGTCAACAACGACACGCCGGGCACCGATGACGGCCTCAACCCGGCCGAGTGGATCTTCGCCCCGGGCATCAAGACGGGCACCAAGGTGTACGCCGGCGAGTTCATCGGCTACATGGGCGACAGCGGGAACGCCGAGTCCACGGCGCCGCATCTCCACTTCGAGCTCCACTCGCCCGACGGAATCGCCATCAGTCCGTACGACAGTCTGCAGGCCGCGTCGCACGAGCCTGCGGGGCCGCGCTGGTTCCTGCGCAACGGCAACGGCACCGGCCCTGCGGACGTGACGTACCCGTACGGGACCGCGAGCGACGCGCCGCTGCCGTGCGACTGGGACGGCGACGGCGACAGCACGTTCGGCATCAATCGGCCGGGCCAGTTCCACCTGCGCAACAGCAACACGCCGGGCGCCGCGGACGTCGTCGTCAACTACGGCGACGCGTCCGACATGCCCGTCTGCGGCGACTGGGACGGCGACGGCACCGACACCATCGGCATCTACCGGCAAGGCGTCTTCTACCTCCGCAACACGAACACATCGGGGATGGCGGATCTGGTGGTGGGCTACGGCGACCCGGGCGATCGTCCCGTGATCGGCGACTGGGACGGCGACGGCGCGGACACCATCGGCATCTTCCGTGCGGGTGCGTACTACCTCCGCAACACCTTGACGACCGGGGTCGCGGACGTGACCTTCGCCTACGGTGATCCGCCCGACCGACCCTTCGTCGGCGACTGGGACGGGGACGGGATCGACACGATCGGGATCTTCCGGGAGACCGCGTGGTTCCTGCGCAACACCAACACCTCGGGTGTCGCGGACTCGACATTCGGCTACGGCGGGGTTGGCGACGTTCCCGTCATCGGCGACTGGGACGGCGACGGTGACACGACCGTCGGCGTGTTCCGGCCCAATCCCTGAGCCGACCTCGGCCGATCGGCTTGAGGGCCCTAACCGGGTGGACGCGCGCCTGAATTAGCATTCGGCCGCCGCATGATCGCCACCCGAACGCGCAACCGCCGGCGGACGGTCGCGTTCGTCGCCGCGGTTCTGGCTCATGGCCTGTTCACGTCCGGTGTCACGCCGGCCGGCGCCGACCCTTCGGTGCCCGGCTTCACCGACGGGGTCATGTTCGGCGGGCTGACGGCGCCCACGGGAATCGCCGCCGCATCCGACGGCCGTCTCTTCATCGCCCAGCAGGGCGGCGCGCTGCGGGTCGTGAAGAACGGCGCACTGTTGAGCACGCCGTTCGTCACGCTGCCCGTCGACGCGCAGGGCGAGCGAGGTCTCCTCGGTGTGGCTCTGGCTCCGGGCTTCCCGTCCGACCCGCGCGTCTTCGTCTATTACACGGCGACGACGCCGACGACGCACAACCGGCTGAGCATGTTCGTCGCCAACGGCGACACCGCCTCGCCCGGCGAGACGATCGTGACGGACCTCCCGACGCTGAGCTCGGCGACGAACCACAACGGTGGCGGCATCCAGTTCGCCTCGGACGGGACGATCCTGATCGGGGTCGGCGAGAACGCCGACCCGAGTCGCGCACAGCAACTCACCAATCCGTTCGGCAAGGTGCTGCGCGTCAACACCAACGGCACGATCCCCGCCGGCAACCCCTTCGCCGACGGCGGCGGACCGAACGACGACCGGATCTTCGCCTTCGGGTTCCGCAACCCGTTCAGCCTCGCGGTCGAGGCCGGCACCGGCCGGGTCTTCGTCAACGACGTGGGGAGCGGCGGGAGCGCGGCGCGAGAAGAGATCAACGAGCTCGCCGCGGGCGGCAACTACGCATGGCCGCTGGGCGAGGGCACGACCGGGAACCCCAACTGGGTCGACCCGCTGTACGACTACGACCATTCGCAAGGGTGCGCGATTGTCGGTGGCGTCTTCTACCGACCCGCGGTCGCGCAGTTCCCGCCCGCGTATGTAGGTCGCTACTTCTTCGCCGATCTGTGTGGGGGTTGGATCCGGGCGTTCGACCTCAGCACCGGGTCGGCCACCGAGATCGCCCACGGGGTCGGCACGCCCTCGGCCATGGCGCTCGGCACCGACGGTGCGATCTACTACGTCGACCGCGGCGCTGGGACGCTGCGCCGATTGGGATCTCCCCCGGCGCCGCCCCCTCGGTGGCTCCTGCGCAACTCGCTGACCTCTGGCACCGCGCAGGTCGACTTCACGTTTGGCGCGCAGGGCGATCTCCCCCTCGACTGCGACTGGGACGGCGACGGGGACGACACCCCGGGTGTCTATCGGGCCGGTGCCTTCTATCTGCGCAACAGCAACACCAGCGGCGTCACCGATCTCCAGTTCGGATACGGCGCGCCGGGCGACATTCCGGTGTGCGGGGACTGGAACGGCGACGGCGTCGACACCATCGGCATCTACCGATCCGGTGTCTTCCACCTCCGCAACACCAACACCGCGGGCGTCGCCAACCTCCGGGTCGGCTATGGCGATCCGGGCGACACGCCCGTCGTCGGCAACTGGGATGGGAGCGGCGCGGCCGCGAACCGCGACACGGTGGGCGTACGGCGCGCCGACGTCTTCTATCTCCGCAACCGAAACACGACGGGTGTAGCCGACGTCGTGATCGGCTACGGGCTGCCGTCGGATCGTCCGCTCGTCGGCGACTGGAACGGTGACGGAACCGACTCCATCGGCGTCTGGCGCGCGGCCGGCTTCTACCTGCGGGATGCAAACTCCACGGGCGTCGCCAACCACAGCTTCGGCTACGGCATCGGCACCGACCTGCCGGTGACAGGAGACTGGAACGGCGACGGCACCGACACGATCGGTGTGGTGCGAGGCTGACGAGTTGAATCTGGGTCAAATGTAGAAGCGGTCGACGAGCAAGCCGAGACCGAGGACGTTGAGGGCGACCATGAGCCCCGCCAGCGCAACAAGGGGAACCGCGGGGTCGAGGCGAGGCACGAAGCGCCGGAGCACGAGCGCCGGGAAGGCGAGAACGGCCGGCGCCACCATGAGCGCGTAGCGACCCTGGATGAGGTCGTTGCGGCCGGTGAGCCGGAACTGCATGAACGCAACCAGGTAGAGCAGCCCGATCGTCCCCGCGATCGCGGCCGCACACACCAGCGCGCGGAGCACCGTCTCGCCGCGGTCGCGTGCGCCCGCGAGCCAGCCGTCGCCATGCCGGAGACGCACGGCGTCCACGGCGATGCGCACCAACCAGCACGCCGACGCGAGCACGAGTCCCACCATGAACAGCAGGAGCAGGCGGTGCGTCCAGTGGGGGAACGGAAGGTCGACCCATGAGAAGACACCCCAGAACTGATCAACCCAGGTGTCGCGCAGATGCTTGAAGTCGCCTAGGCGCACGACCGCGAAGAAGGCACGAAGGCCCTTGTCGCCCGGTGAGGGATCGTTGGCCTGAAGACTCGGCGCGGGAAAGCGGAACAGCGCGGCCGTCAGCCACCACGCCCCGTACGTGAGCACGACACCGGCCGTCAGCCGAGCTCCGTCCCGCCACCAACTTCGCGTCTCGGTGCGGCGACCACGTATCCAGCCGACGAGCGCGGCGCCGGCGACGAGCGGCACGAAGACGATGCCGAATGGCTTCGCCACGACGGCTCCCCCTGCCGCAAGGCCGGCGCCCACGAGCCGGCTGGCTGGCACCTTCGGTTCCAAGAGATCCAGGCTCAACAGGAGCGCGACGGCTCCCAAGGCGATGACCAGCGCGTCGTTGTTCACGATCGCGAACTGTTGGCTCAGCATCGGCTGGGCGGCGATCGCCACGCCGAGAGCCATGGGAGCCCATCGCGACCGCGGGAACAGCCGCTCACCGATCAGCACCGTGACCCACACGGTGAGGGCGCCCAGCGCGACGCTCCAGAGCCGCATCGACGCGATCCGGTCGAAGAACGAGCCGGGGGTGATTGCGTACAGCACCGCCGCCGGCAAGTAGTACGCCGGCGAGTAGCCCGCAGCCGCACCGTTCCCGCCCGAGCGTTTCGAGAGCTCGCTGAGGGTATGGCGGGCGCCCGCGTCGGAGCCCGATGCGAAGTCGGGGCGATCCCCTGGGACCGAGCTGGTTTGGTGCACGAGCACGATGGCCGCCTCCAGCTCCGGGCTGTAGCCGTTGGCATCATCGAACTGGTTCACGCCGCGGCGCGGTATCCGATGTTGCTCCGCCATGAACTGCGAGTAGCTGAAGTGAGCGGCTTCGTCGACGCCCTCGAGGGGCGGCAGCACCACCGACCACAAGATCCCCTTCACAACGGCGAACGCCACGAGCAGCGCGATCCCGAGCCGCCGGGGGGCCGCGGCCACGAGCGCCAACAGCCCGCAGCCGGCCAACACCAGCAGCACGACGAACGGCGGATCGTCCCAGAACGGCCCGTACTGCCCGACCCGCCGGAGCACGGTGTCGAGCTGGTCCACGGCCACCCCGTCGTCGCCGTAGCCGGTCTGCAGGTCGACGGTGAGGTCGAGCTCGTCGCCCCCCGACTCCGCCGGGAGCATCCGGCCGTTCGGCGGGCCGCCCCACGAGGTGATGGCCTGGTCGCCTCGACCGACGGCTTCGACATCGAGCGTGTACCCGTGGCCCCGGCTGTCGGGCTCCGGTGGGAAGCGGGCGGCCACCGACGGCACGGAGTCCGGTATGTCGCGGCACGGAATGACGCGCCGGGCGACGACGGTCCCCCGCCGCGAGATCGTGACCCGGACCGAGCAGCGGGTCGCGCCCCCGTACGTGCCGAAGCGAACCGACACCTGAGACAGCCCGTTCGCTCGGGCCACGAAGTCCTGACGAAGGGGCTCGCCCGGCAGGATCGCCGGCAGGGGCTCCGTCCGTTGCAGATGCTCCCCGAGATCGGCGTGCCGCGGTCCCGCCGGGCGAAGCACGGCGATCGCGACCAGCGCGAGAGCGCCGAGGCCGACGATGAGACCGGCCCTGACGTTGAAGCGGCCGGACACGTCGGCACAGTACCAACGCTCCCTCCGGCCTCCGGGACGCCCCGTTCCCCTTTCAGGCCCACGACCTGGGCTGTGGTTCAATTCCCACGTGGACGCGACCGGGAAACTGCTGGTTGCCATCGACGTCGCCGGGTCCAAGGGCCTCGAGATCGGCCCGCTCGACAATCCCAGGATCGCCCGGCACCAAGGCGACGTGCACTACGTCGACCACGCGTCGGCCGACGCGCTCCGTGACAAGTACCGCACCAACCCCGCGCTCGTCGACCGCCTCGATGAGATCGTCGACGTCGACCATGTGATCGAGCCGGGCGGCACGATCAGCGAGGCCGTTGGGGCTACCGGCTCGTACGACTACGTCATCGCCTCCCACGTGCTCGAGCACGTACCCGATCCGGTCGGCTGGCTCCGAGATCTCGCGTCCGTCCTCCGCGTCGGCGGCGTGATCTCACTCGTCCTCCCGGACAAGCGGTACTGCTTCGATGTGAATCGCCGGCTCACCGAAGCCGCCGATCTGATCGACGCGCACCTCCGGCACGCGACCCACCCGACGTACGCGCAGGTCTTCGACTTCGAGTCGAAGATCGTGGCCGCCGACAGCATCGAGCTCTGGCACAACGGTGCGGACTACGGGCTACGGCGGCGAGACGACGTCGGGGATCCCGAGCGATACGCATTCGAGCGCTGCCTCGAACAGCGACAAAGTGGTGCGTACTTCGATGTTCACTGCCACACCTTCACGCCGCGCTCGTTTCTCAGCATCTACCGCACGCTCGCCAACCTGGACCTCGTCGACTTCAGCATCGCGGCGTTCTTTCCTACCGAGGAGAACGCGATGGAGTTCTTCGTGACGTTGGAGCTGCTGCCGCCCACCGATCCCGTCGCGCGACGTGAGGAGCAGTTGCGGTCGGTCACCGAGGCGGAGGCCGCAGCCCCCGATGCCGGCGGCTCCGAGGCGATGACCCTAGAGGTGAGCGCCAAGGAGCGCCGGCTGATCCTCATGAAGCGTCGGCTGCTGGCTCGAGTTCGCCGTACCCCGATCGACGAGGACCAGCGGCCCTAAGCGGCTCCAGTGGGGCTGCGGCGCATGCGCGGGGCGAGACGGAGGAACGCTCCGAACGCGCGGAGCCGCCTGATCACGATCACCCCGCGCGCGGGTTGGCCCCTGAACCAGCGGGCGAGCACGTCGCGGCGGAAGTAGGCGACGGTCGCGACGAGATAGCGCACCGAGGCACGAGCCGCCGCAAGGGTCCCTCCGTGGCGGAGCCGCACCGCGAGGCGGTTGCGCTCCTTGTAGTGCTCGGCGATCTCGGAACCGGCGACGGCGGTCGCGGAGTGCGCGTGACGCACGACCGAAGAGGGGACGTAGCGGTAGCGCCAGCCGAGCCGGGCGCCGCGGAGCGCGAGGTCGAGATCCTCGTAGTAGAGGAACAGGGTGTCGTCGAACCGTCCCGCGTCCGCGAGATACCGCGCCGACAGCAGCACGGCACCACCGGACCAGGCGGTGATGTCCTCGGGGCGCTCGTACTGCCCCTCGTCGGGCTCCTGAAAGCCGCGGTCGGCGCCGTACCCGCCAGGGAGCACCACCGTCCCCACGTTGTTGATCACGTCGAACGGCTCACCGTCGAGGGGCAGCTCGTACCAGTCATCACCCCGGCTGACGGTGAGCGTCTCGGAACGGGCGCCCGACGTGGCGGTGAGCCGGGTCGGGCGGTCGCTGCCGAGGCGGGCGCGGACGGACGGCGCCGGTCGGTCGGCGTCGACGGGAACGTGCACGGTCGCGGTACCGGCGACGCACTGGTACCACGGTTCGTCGTTGCGGAGACCGGGCTCCCGGCCCCCGAACCCCTCGACCAGCTGGACCTGCTCGGCGAGTTCCCCCGCGACCTGAAAGCCGCTGACGCGCACGCCGCGCGACCGGCGGCGCGAGGTTCCCGCCACCGCCGGCTCGACCGCGAGGTGGATGCGGCGAAACGGCGACCCGAAGAGCAGTTTCGGTGAGGCCGCGCCGACGCCGGCATCACCATCGAGCGCGCCGACGAGGCCGCCGAGCCATTCAGGATGGACTCGCGCGTCGGGGTTGACCAGCGCCACGAAGTCGACCTCGTCGACATCGCCGATGCCGAGGTTGCATCCGCCCGCGAACCCGAGGTTGGTGGCGGAGCGCACGACGCGAACACCGGCCGGGTCGCTCTCGACGGCGTCCGCGACGCCGTCGGTGGACGCGTTGTCGACCAGCACGACCTCGAGCACCACACCGTCAGGCGTGGTGGCGCGGTGCAGAGAGTCGAGGCACGCGAGGGTCAGATCGCCGCCGTCGAGGTTGACCACGACGACACGCACCCGCCGCGTGCTCATGCTCTGAGCTGCCGCACCAGCTCGGAGAGCGCCTCCCGGTAGTCGCGCAGGAGCGGCACCCCGGACAGACGAAGGGCCGCGTTGTCGAGCACCGAGTTGGCCGGCCGCGGGGCCGGGCGAGGCGGATCGAGCGCCGCGGTCGAGATCGGGACGACCCGACCGGGATCGAGGCCGGCGACCTCGAGGATGTCGCGTACGAACTCGAACCACGACACCGCCCCCTGGTTGGTGACGTGGAAGGTACCCGGCCGGCGCTCGACGAGCAGGCGGCGCGCCATCGAGGCGAGGTCGGCGGCGAAGCTCGGGCAGCCGCGCTGGTCGTCGACGAAGCGCAGCGGTCCGGGCTCGGCGGCCACTCGCAGCACGGTCTTCACCATGTTCGGGCCGTTGGCGCCGCACACCCACGACGTCCTCATGACCGTCGCGTCCGGGTCTCCGGCCAGCTCGAGCTCCCCGCCCAGCTTCGATCGCCCGTACACGGAGCGAGGATTCGTCGGGTCCCATTCGGTGTACGGCGCAGGTTTGCTCCCGTCGAAGACGTAGTCGGTCGACAGATAGAGAACGTGGCTGTCGACCCGGCGGGCCGCCTCGGCTACGTGTCTCGTGCCAAGCGCGTTCACCCGCCACGCGCGGTCGGGATCGCCTTCACACGCATCGACCGCCGTCCACGCCCCGGCGTGCACTACGGCGTCGGGACGGCACGCGACGAACGCCTGGAGGACCGCGTCGCGATCACCTACGTCGAGCTCGGCGTGACCGAGAGCGATGACGTCGTCCCCGGCGCGCTGGCACGTGACTGCCACCTCGGACCCCACCTGGCCGGCGGCGCCGGTGACGAGCACACGCATCAATGCTCCCTGACGGAGTCGAACACGGAAACGATCAACGTTGGTTGAGGGCGGACTCCATCCGCTCCTTGAGCGGGCGCCACCACCACTCGTTGTCGCGGTACCACGCGACGGTCATCGCCAGCGCCTCGTGCAGCGAGCGCTGCTTCCTCCATCCGAGCGCGGTGACCTTCGTGATGTCGACCGAGTAACGGCGGTCGTGACCGAGACGATCGGGGACGTAGTCGACGAACTCCTCGCCGACCCCGAACAACTCGAGCAGCGTGTCGACGAGGACGCGGTTCGGCGTCTCGTTCCCGGCGCCGATGTTGTAGATCTCACCCGGCGCGCCCTTCTCGAGGACCAGGTGCACACCCGCGCAATGGTCATCGACGTACAGCCAATCGCGCTCGTTGAGGCCGTCGCCGTACAGCGGGATCGGCTTGCCCTCGATGAGGTTGGTCGTGAAGAGCGGAATGGCCTTCTCGGGGAACTGGTACGGTCCGAAGTTGTTCGTGCAGCGGGTGACGGTGACCGGCACGCCGTACGTGCTGTGGTACGAGAGGGCGATGAGGTCGGACCCGGCCTTCGACGCGGAGTACGGCGACCGGGGTTCGAGCGGGTCACTCTCCGTCGACGAGCCCACTTCCACGGAGCCGTACACCTCGTCGGTACCGATGTGGACGACCCGGGCGATCTCGAGGCGGCGGGCGGTGTCCATCACCACGTTGGTGCCGAAGCAGTTGGTGATCACGAAGTCGTCGGGCCCCATGATCGAGCGGTCGACGTGACTCTCGGCCGCGAAATGCACGACGGCGTCATGGCCCGCCATCGCGGCTGCGAGGGTTCCGGGGTCGCAGATGTTGCCCTTGACGAACGTGTACCGGGGGCTGTCGTCGACGTCACGGAGCGTCGAGAGATTCCCGGCGTAGGTGAGCGCGTCGTACACGGTCACCTCCGCGTCGGTGGCGCCCAGGAGGTAGCGGACGTAGTTGGAGCCGATGAACCCTGCGCCGCCGGTGACGAAGATCTGCATGTCAGGTTCGAAGCCCGTCGTGCGGCCGCCGCTCAGCGGCAATGTCGCCGCGACGGGGATTGGCCTGGTCGCGGGCCGACAGGATCGGATCCGCGATGCCCCAGTCGGCCCCGATGTCGGGGTCGTCCCACGCGACACCCAGTTCGTCCGCGGGGTTGTAATAGCCGTCGACGAGATAGGTGATGGTCACGTCGGTGAGGGCGCCGAACCCGTGCGCGACCCCGGGAGGAATGAAGACGCCGCGGTGGGGATGGACACCGTCCTCGCCACGACCCAGATCGAGCACCAGGGTCGCTCCGTCGGTGGGCGACCCCGTCCGCAAGTCGTGCAGCACGACCCGCGCCCGACCCTCGGGCACGTACCAGTAGTCCGCCTGGTGAAGGTGGTAGTGCAGCCCGACGATGGCCCCCGCCTGGCGGTCGCCCCGATTCCCCTGCACCATCTCCCGACCGTGCGGGAACCACTCCCGGCGGTACGTCTCGACGAAGAAACCTCGCTCGTCGCCGTGCACCGTGGGTTCCACGATCTGGACACCGACGATCACATCGGATTCGGTGACGGTCGCCATCGCTTTCCCCTTCACGCGAGATCGATGCTCGAGTGGTCGCCGAGCATCATGCGCGTGGCTGCGGGCCGTTGGCCCGAACGGATCACCTCGACGTAGCGGCCGATGAGCGAGTCCACGATCCTCGGTACACCGATGATGCGGCTGTGCTCGAGGATCACCGAGTGGTCCACCTCCGAGTCGACGACCTCGCAGTCGCTGGCGACGGCGGTGAACGGGCCGATGTAGGCGTTCACCAGGCGGGTCCGGGACCCGATGATCGCGGGGCCGCGCACGTGGGCGTTGACGAGCTCGGCGTCCGGCTCGATCACCACCCTCCCTTCGATGCGCGACGACTCGTCGACCTTCCCGTCGATACGCGGCTCGAGCGTCTCGAGCACCCGGCGGTTGCTCTCGAGGAGCGGGTCCTTCTTCCCCGTATCGAGCCACCAACCCTCGAGGACTTCGTGGTCGACGCGGTGCCCCTGGTCGACGAGCCACTGGATCGCATCGGTGATCTCGAGCTCGCCACGGGCGGACGGTGCGATCGCCCGCACCGCCTCGTGGATCGTGGGATCGAAGAGGTACACGCCGACGAGGGCGAGGTTGGACGGCGGGTCCGCAGGCTTCTCGACGAGGCGGACGACGTGCCCATCGGCGTCGACCTCCGCGACACCGAAGCGGTGCGGATCCGGTACAGGACACAGCAGGATCTGGGCCACGGGCGGCGGCGCGTTGCCGTGCAGCGTCGGGGTCCTGACCGCGGCCCGCTCGGACTCGAATCGCTCGACGAACCGGGCCACGCCGTGCTGGATCATGTTGTCGCCGAGGTACACGATGAAGTCGTCGTCACCAAGGAAGTCGCGGGCGATGAGCACGCAATGGCCCAGCCCGAGGGGTGCGTCCTGCGGGATGTACGTGACGTCGACGCCCCAGCGCGATCCGTCACCCACCGCGGCCATGATCTCGTCCCTCGTGTCGCCCACGACGATGCCGAACGTGCGGATCCCCGCGTCGATCATGTGCTCGAGGCCGTAGAAGAGGATCGGCTTGTTCGCCACGGGCACCAATTGCTTGGCGCTGGTGTGGGTGATGGGCCGCAGGCGGGTGCCGGCACCGCCGGCCAGGATGAGACCCTTCATGGCGCGGGAGAGTGTGCCATGCGTGGCTGAAGGCTCAAAACCACCCGGCGGCGGGTGTCGCCGGACGTCCGTTCACGAGCGGTTCGCTAAAGCGGGCCCGCCGGGGTGCCGATCCCTGGGACTCCTTGCCAACGACGACAAGCGTCTCAGGAGCTGAGCCGTGACGAACGTCACAACCGACATCGGCCCTCACCGCCACGTAACTCGATTCCTTGCCGCGACCTTGTGCGCGCTCGTCGCCTTCCTCGGTCTCGTCACTCCCCACGCCGACGCCGACGATGCCGCCGACGAGAGGGCGCTCTACGACGCCACCAACGCCGACCGGGCGAACGCCGGCCTCGGCGCTCTCTCGTATGACGCCGCGGCCAGCGGCGTCGCCCGCGATTGGTCTCGGTCGATGGCCGCGTCCCGGACGCTCGCCCACAACCCGAACCTCGCGCAACAGGTCGACAGCCGTGTGACAACGCAATGGACCCGGCTGGGCGAGAACGTTGCGTACGGGCCGAGCGTCGCCGCGATCGAGCAGGCGTTCATGAACTCCAGCGGCCACCGGGCCAACATCCTGGGCCCTTACAACCGGGTCGGCGTGGGCACCGCGCGGAGCAGCGACGGCACGCTGTGGGCCACGGTCGTCTTCATTCAAGGACCTGCCATCTCATCGGCCCCTCCGCCGGCCTCGCAGACTCCCGTTGCCTGGTACTTGCGCAACCCGCTGTCGGCCGGCACCGCCGACACGTCGATGGTGTACGGCATGTCAGGTGACCAGGTCGTCGCGTGCGACTGGAACGGCGACGGGGTCGACACCCCCGCGGTGTATCGCGGCGGCGCCTTCTATCTGACCAACTCGCTCACCACCGGTGTGGCCAGCGTGGTGTTCGGATTCGGAGCGCCCGGCGACAGGGCCGTCTGCGGCGACTGGAACGCCGACGGCAAGGACACCATCGGCATCTACCGCAGCGGCGTCTTCTACCTGCGCAACTCCAACACGACCGGCGTCGCCGACTTCACGGTCGGCTATGGGATGCCGGGCGACATCCCCGTGACCGGCGACTGGAACGGCGACGGCAAGACCACTATCGGAATCGTCCGGTCGGGTGCGTTCTACCTGCGCAACTCGAACACGTCGGGCGTCGCCGACTTCTCGTTCGGCTACGGCGCCCTGGGCGACAAGCCCATCGTCGGCGACTGGAACGGCGACGGCAAAGACACCATCGCCGTGTTCCGCCAGGGCATGGTGTACGTGCGGGACACCAACACCAGCGGAGTCGCGAACTACGCCTTCCCCTACGGTGTCCCGACCGACACGCCGTTGAGCGGCGACTGGAACGCCGACCGGCACGACTCGGTGGGCGTCGCCCGCATCAGTTGAACCCCCCGCTGACTCGGCGCAGTCAGCGACGCACGGCCCGGACGAGGCGACCAAGGCGGTCCGCGATCCGCACGGCGCGCCGGGCGCGGGTCTTGGCGAGCTGATCCTGCACGGCGGCCAGGTCGGCCGCGATCGCCGCGGCCCGTTCGGCAGCGGCGTCGGCTCGCGTGGTCTCGTCGCTCAACCGGCCGTGCGCGGCCTCCCGTTCCGCCCGCCATGCCTTCCAAGTGGCCTCGAACCGATCCCCGCGTACCGCGGGCTCGAGTTCGACGGCCGAACGCCGCAGGACGAACCCGAACTCCATGCCGTCGGGCCCCTCGTCGTCGGACAGAACCGCGTCGACGAGATCCCACGTCTGGCCGAGCGTGACGATCCCGTGCACGATCACCGGCACGAACCCGTCGGCGTCCCAGCAGTGGACGTGGATCGACCGGCGGCGATGCCAGTCGAAGAACGCGCGCCGGGCCGCCTCGTCCTCGGGCATATCGAGGTACGACGCACCCTCGCCCGCGCGAAGCAGGAAGTCGGCGACGTGCTCGTCGTCGACGACCTGAATACCGGCTTCGTACTCGGCGACGAGGTGGTCGAGGGTGGTGGGGGCGCGCTGTGCGTCGAAGGTGCGATGTCGGTCGGGCAAGAGGATGAGCCCGACGCCGCCGGGGCGGAGGACGCGATGGATCTCGTCGAGCAGCCCGATGGGTTCGGCCACGTGCTCCAGCACATGGCTGGCGACCACGAAGTCCTGACTGCCGTCGAGGAGTGGGGCTAAACGGTCCGTGTCGAGGTTGGTCACGACGTCCGGAACCGGAAACTCGGCGTCGGCGGGCAGCTCAGGGAACAGCTCACGGTTCTGGTCCGGCGCCCACCGGTCGACATACGTGACCGACGCGCCGGGATACGGCATCGGAAACGGCTGGTGTCCCGGGCCGACCTCCACGCCGCGGCCCACCAGATGACGACTCAGGCTTTCCCTGACGGCGTTCATCGGCTGGGGCCACGGGGCCCATCGCTCGCTCGCCATCGCGCTCGGTCTCGCGGGAGGCGCTACGACGACGGAGGCTGGATCGGGTGGGGCATGCAGAGCTCGTCATATTCGGCGATGACGATCTGCTCCGGCGGGAGTGAGCATGTGGGGCACGCCGGATCGCGGTTCACCTTGAACGTACGGAACGACTGCTCCAACGAGTCGTAAGCGAGGAGGCGACCGGACAGCGAGTCGCCGATGCTCAAGATGAGCTTGATGGCCTCGAGGGCCTGAATGGAGCCAATGATGCCGGGGAGGACGCCGAGCACACCCGCTTCGGCGCACGATGGTGCCAGTTCGGGCGGCGGGGGCTCGGGGATGAGGCACCGGTAGCACGGCCCGTCGTACGGCTTGAACACGGTGGCTTGCCCCTCGAAACGGAAGATCGATCCGTGCACGACGGGGATGCCGAGCTTGAGCGATGCGTCGTTGAGCAGGTAGCGCACGGGGAAGTTGTCGGCGCCGTCGACGATGACGTCGTAGCCGGTGAGCACGTCGATCACGTTGTCAGCACCTAGGCGGACGTCGTGGGCAACGACGTTCACGTCGGGGTTGATGGCGGTGAGCGTCTTCTTGGCCGAGTCGACCTTGCGTTCCCCGATGCGCTCGGTGTTGTGGAGGATCTGGCGTTGGAGGTTGGACTCGTCGACCACATCCATGTCGACGATCCCCAATGTGCCGACGCCGGCGGCGGCGAGATACAGCGCGGCGGGTGAACCGAGACCACCCGCGCCGAGAAGGAGGACCTTCGCGCCGAGCAGCTTCAGCTGACCTTCGACGTCGACCTCCGGCAAGAGCAGATGACGTTGGTAGCGGTTGCGCTGCTCGGGGGTAAGCGCCTGCGGCACGCGCCACTCACGACCCTCGTCCTTCCACTTGTTGAAGCCGCCTGCCATCGAGACGACGTTCGTGTAGCCGAGCTCCTCGAGTGTCCTCGCCGCGAACGCCGACCGGGCGCCACCCGCGCAGTGCACGACGATGGGTGTGTCACGACTCGGGACCCGGGACTCGATTCCCGACTCGAGGTTGCCGCGGGCGATGTGGATGGCCCCGGGGATGGCGCCTTGCTCGTACTCGTCGGGCTCCCGGACATCGAGGACCACGGTGCCGGACCGGTGGCGTGCCTCGTCGGCGGCCGCCGTGTCGACCTCACGGATCTGCTGCTTCGCCGCAGCCAGAAGCTCCCGGTAGCTAGGCATGGGCAAAATGCTACCGGGTCGGTCAGGATTCCGACAGGCCGGCGACCGAGGGTCAGCCGACGCGGAAGGGGAACCGCGGCAGGAACCCGACGACGAAGAAGAGCACGGCGAGAGCCCACATGGCGGCGACCGGAAGCGCGGCCGCGAGCCGGCATCGCGCCACCACCCAGCCCGTGGCGGCGGCCGCGACCACTGCCGGGTACGCGAGGAGGATGTACCGGGTGTTGAAGGCGTTGACAACGCCCGCCGCGTTCGCCTGCAGCAGACCGATCACGGTTCCTAGGACCAGCGTGATCACCGACCACAGGGCCAAGGCCCGCCCGCGCTGCCGAGCCATCGCCACCATGCCGGCCGCGGTAGCGGCAAGGACGCCGGCGGCGACGACGGGACCGGTGTGCCACTGCCCGTACGGAAGACCGGTCAGCCGCAACGCGTCACGCGCGAGCGTCGTCATCCCGAGGGACGGGAAGCGCCCTATGCGAGCGACGAACCCGGTAACGGGATTCAACACCCCATAGCGTTGGCGGGTCACGAGCATCCACCACACGGCCACCACTGCGGGCGGAGCCGCAATGGCCGTCACATGCGTGAGCGACACCCGGCGAGGGCAGGTCCGCCGGGCGGACAGGAGGGCGACGGCAGCGGGGGCGATGGCCACGAGCGCGCTCACCTTCATCGCCACCGCGGCGCCGAGGCAGGCGCCGATCGCCAGCGCGCGCCAGCTGTCCGGTCGCTCGACGAACCGGGCCATCAGCAACAGACTTCCGACGACGGTCACGGCGAGGCCGGTGTCGTTGTTCACCCGAGCCATGGCCTCGGCGTACACGGGGATCGCGCCGAGGAAGAGGCCGGCGAGCAGGGCGGCATGCGCCGGGCGGACGCCCCGGGCCCAGCGAGCGGCCAGCAGCGCCGCGAATGCCGCGCCAAGACCAGCGCACAACGCACCGACGAGGCGGCCCGCGTACATCGCGGCCAGAGGCCGGTCGCCCAATGGGGCGACAACGGGAACGAGAAGGAGGTAATACAGCGGCGGCTGGTACCCCTCGTAGGAAAGACCCTCCAGGCCCCGCTTGGCGGGGTCACGCTCGAGGAACGTCACGCCCAGGCCGAGAGACTCCCATCGGCGCGTGTCGATCGTCGATGCCACGATCGAAGGGCGGATCGTCTCGTCGACGCGCGGGATGTGCCCGTGATCACGCAGGGAAAGGACGTAGTCGACATGCTGCTCCTCGTCCTCGATCGCCCACGGCGGGGTGGCGAACACATACGCCAGCGAATGGACTGAGGCGACGATCCCGCAGACGAGGGCAACGAGCCAGAGGCGCGTCCGCCGGCGCGCCGGAGACACGGACAGAACGGCGTCGGCCCGTCCGGCCGGTTCGACGCCGGCGGTCGCGGTCAACGGGGCGGCGGCGCGTCGGCCGCCGATCCGATGATCGCGGTCAACAGCTCGCTGATGGACCCGCGCAGCACGGCATCCGCAAGGTGGTCCATGGCGGTCGGATCCCCGTTGACGATCACGACGCGGGCGCCGAACTGCTTGGCCACCGGAACGACGTCGGCCGCGGGGTACACGGTGAGCGTCGAACCGACCGCGAGCAGGAGGTCGCAGGCGCGAGCCGCCCGATCGGCCCGCTCGAGGTCGTCGGCGACGAGCGACTGCCCGAATGAGATCGTGGCCGACTTCAAGATGCCCCCGCACGTGCGGCACGGCGGATCCTCCTCACCGGCACGCACGCGGTCGAGGGCGCGCTCCATCGGCGCGGTCTCCCCACACGCCATGCACACGACGCGGCGCATCGTGCCGTGCAGCTCGATGACCTTGTCGGGGTCGTTGCCCGCGCGCTGGTGGAGCTCGTCGATGTTCTGGGTGATGATCGCGAGGAGCTTGCGGCGCGCTTCGAGCGCCACCAGGGCGCGATGGCCGGCATTGGGCTCGGCGGTCCATGCGGGCGAGTCGAGCCGGTTGCGCCACGACAGCCTCCGGATCTCCGGATCGCTCATGTAATGGCTGAGCGTCGCCGTCTTCTCGGCTTTCGGGTTGAGGGTCCAGAGCCCCTTCGGCCCGCGGAAGTCGGGGATGCCGCTATCGGTGGAGATGCCGGCGCCCGTGAGAACGGCGATCCGCTGCGCCTGATCTATCCATGCGCGCACCTGAACGACGGCGTCGTCGAGCGCGCGGTCCACCGCGACACCCTAGGACGTCTCAAACGGCGTGCAGATTGCGTGCGGGGGCGCCGGATCCGCCCACCGATTCGCCCGCTCCGTCGATGTCTACGACGAGGAGCGGTCCAACGGCGACGTCGGGGCATCCGCCTTCGCGCCGACAGACCCCGCGACCACGAACAACAAAGTCACCACTCCGCAGGCCATCGCGACCCTCCCCTCGCCCGGGAACAGTCACGCGTTCTGGTGTCGCCGGTATTGCCGGGTCGTTCCGACGCTTTGCCTTGACACCCCGGGCCGCGAATGTGAGAGTGAAACAACACGAAAGTGCATTCCTTCCCCTGCACCGCTGGGCACTCTCGCAGGAGGAATCAATGCCCGTCCTTGCCCCTGACTCGGACTTTTCGGCGCGCACGCTCGCCGTCCGTCCCTGGCCCGACGCCGTCATCGACGCCGTTGGTCACGATCCACGTTCCTTCTACGTCGAGCGCTTCTGGCTGGCGGTGCTCGGCCCGTCGGCGGTCTGGTTCCTACGCAGGCTCGCCGCCGAGCTGGAGGCGAACCCGGCGGGTTTCGATCTCGACTTCGAGGCCACCGCCCGCGCACTCGGCATCGGCATGCGCTCGGGCCGTCACTCGCCCTTCTCGAGGACGGTGAGCCGCTGCTGCCAGTTCGGCATCACCCGGGTCGACGAGGGCGAGGGCGTGCTGCTGTTCCGGCGCAAACTGCCGCCCCTCACCCGTCATCAGGTCACGCGGCTGCCAACCGAGCTGCAGGCCGCGCACGGCGCCTGGCTCGATGAGCAGCGAGCGGGAGCGGCCGGCGAGCAACGCAACCGCGCCCGCCGCCTCGCCCTGTCGCTGTTCGAGATCGGCGAGGACGTCGAGGCCACCGAGCGCCAACTGCACCGCTGGCGGTTTCCACCGCTCACAGCCCGCGACGCCGTCGCCTGGGCGTGGAGCCGCCACAAGGACGCTCTGGCCGCGGCCGCCGGCGAACCCCCGAACGCCGAACCGCCTCAGCTGGACCCGCCGCCACCTCCCGCCGCGGCCTGAGCCTCGGGTGGTTGTACCGCCCAGCGCGGCGCACCGCGGCCGGTCGATCACGACGACCTCAGGCGGGGTCGAGCTCGGCCCGGAAGAGGGGTACCGGGTCGGGGAGGCCCTTCATCACGACCGGGCCTAGCTCGTCGAAGCGGACACCATCGAGGCGACCACCGAGCTGGGCGACCATCGGTCCCGAGACGACCACCTCGGTGGGGCCCGCGACGTCCGCGATGCGGGCGGCGACGTTCACGTCGTGGCCGATGAGGTCCTCGCCCCTCACGGTCTGACGCCCCCAGTGCAAGCCGATGCGAACCCACAGCGGCAGATCGCCGACCGCCGACTCGGCCTCGAAGCGGCGCTGCAGAGCGAGCGTGGTCCGCACGGCCGCCGCGGGGTCCTCGAACCACAGTAGAAGCCCGTCGCCCAATTCCTTCACTAGACGCGAGCCGGACGGGAGCCCGTCCCGCACGATGAGCTCCTGAGTCGCCAAGAGGCGGAGCGCGGCCTCGTCGCCCTGCACGGCCGTGAACTCCGTGAAGCCGCAGATGTCGGTGAAGGCCACCGCGCCGACGAGCACGCCGACCTCGGTCGTCGGAGCCATGGTCAAAAGTCGGCGCGGACCTTGACGCTCGCGCTCGAGGCCCGGATGCGGACCTCGCAGTCGTGGCCGGGCTCGCAGTCGATCTCCGGTTCACGACCGCTGTGGATGTGAAGGTCGGGGCGGCAATCCCGGGGCAACGACAGCTTCACCGAGCCCGACATCGTCTCGATCGTCACCGGTCCCGCGCCCCCGGCGCCCACCTCCACCGAACCACTCACGGTGCGGATGCGGACCGTCGCCCGGACGTAGCCCACCCGCACCGTCCCGGAGGTGATGCTCGCCTCGACCGATCCGGCCTCGTCGATCTTGATCGAGCCGCTCTCCGTCCGCGCCCGGCACTGGCCTTCGCAATCCTCGACCCGGATGCTCCCTGACACCGTGCGGAGGTCGGCGGCCTCCACCTCTTCGGTGGTGATCCCTCCGCTCTCGGCCGTCGCCCGGACGGTGCCGAGCCGGCCCCGCAGATGCAACGAGCCCGACGCCGAGCCGACCACGACGTCCGCGCCGTCGGGACACCACACCTCGAGCGACTCCGACCCGTGGGGCTTGACGCAGATGGCGCCGTCGTCGTCTTCGTACAGGTCGGCCCGGCCGTGGCCCACCTCGACGTCGTCGCGCGGCTCGCCCACGATCGTGATCGAACCGGACTGCGTCGACACCCGGACTTGCGGATGTCCAGGAGCGCGCACGGTGGGCGACATGGCCCGCCGATTGTCGCACCGCCGCTCCTCCGGGTCGCCATGCCATCGGTCACAGGCATTCGTGGTCCACCGGGATCTCGTGGTTGTGCCGCTGTCAGCGGCACACCCACGCCAGCCTCAGCCGCCGCGCGCCAGGCGGGCGGTGGCTTCGACTCACGCCAATGGAATGTCTCCCTCTTGGCCATAACCGAATTGGTACGGCCCGTTGGGCCCGCTGTACTCAGTCCAGAGTCCGGCGCTGAAGAGACCTTCACTTTCGAAGATCATTCCGCCGAAGTCACTCACGACGCAGAAGGTGCTGGGGCTTCGGCAATACCCAAAGGACACGACCCGGTCGGCATAGCCAGTCGTGTTGCTGTTCCTCAGATACCAACCATCGATGCAGGTCGGATCGGGAACGCACCGGATCTGACCAGGATCTGGGGAGCGGCCGGGCCGGACGACGCCGATGGTCGTCGTGCCGTCGCCGTTCCAGTCACCCACCACCGGGGTGTCACCCGGATCGCCGTACGCGAAGACGACGTCAGCTTGACCGGAGCCGTCGAGGACGTTCTTGAGGTACCACACTCCCGCTCGGAACACGCCGATCGTGTCGGTGCCATTGCCATCCCAGTCGCCGACCAAAGGAATGTCACCCGGGTCTCCGTAGGGAAAGGCGGCGTCGGCGACGCCGGTCGAGTTACTGCCCCGGATGTACCAGACCTGGTTCCGGACCACGCCCGGCTTCTTGACACCAAAGCCACCCCAGTCTCCGAACACTGGTATGTCGCCGGCTGAAATTCCGTTTCCATACACGAACTCTTCGTCCGCGACGCCTGTCGTGAAGGAGTTGCGCAGGAACCAATGGTCCGCACGCACGACGACGGGCCCTTCGACGTAGTCGGCCGGCGCGAGGGCGACGCTCGCCGGCGCGGCCGTCGCCGGCGCGAGGGCGACGCTCGCCGGCGCGGCCGTCGCCGGCGCGGCGCCGTTCGCGGGCGACAGCACCCCACCGATGACGATGAGTATCAGCGCCATCCGGAGCATGAACGCCATTATGGTGCCCCTTCGCCGGATCTCGCGGTTGAGCCGCTGTCAGCGGCACAACCGCGACGACATCAGCCGCCGCGCGCCGTGAGCGACCCGCCCTCTTGCCAACGGGCGATGGTCCAGAGCAAGTCGGAGAGCCGGTTGAGGTACGGGACGACATGCGAGTCGGGGGCGGCCGCGGCGAGAGCGGCTCGCTCGGCTCGACGGACCACCGTGCGGCCGAGGTCGAGCAGCGCCGCGACGCGGGACCCGCCCGGCACCACGAACTCAGTGGGCGGCTCGAAGCGGCCGGTCACGTCGTCGATCAACGACTCGAGCTCCGTCACCATCTCCGCGGTGACCCGGCTGGCGCCGTCGGTGAGCCGGTCGTGGTTAGCGGGATCGGTGGCCAGCTCGGCCATCAGCACCCAAAGGCCGCGCTCGAGGTCGATCAGCATGCCGTCGAGCTCGCCGCCGGGCTCCGTCTCGGCCCGGACGACGCCGAGCACCGCCTGCGCCTCGTCGACCGTTCCGTATGCGGTCGGCAGCAGGGAGTCCTTCGGGACCCGCCCGCCGTAGAACAGACCCGTGGTGCCGTCGTCGCCTTTGCGCGTGTAGATCTTCACGGCTCGACACTACGAGCCGACGTCGTCGTCGCCCGCCAGCAGATCATCGGCAGCCGCGAACAGGTCGCTGTGGTCGTGGGGCGCCATCTCGAGCATCAGCGCGGCGAGGAACGCGACGACAACTAAAGCACCGATCATGCCGCCCACGCCGTACGCCTCGAGGCCGACCATGAGGGCGACGAAGCTGAGCACGGGGCCCAGCCGCATCGAGCGGGCGTCGAGGCGGGGCTGGACGAGCAAGCTCTCGGCCACTTGATACGCAACGAAGGCCACGGCCACAATCCATGCCCGCTCGGGATGGAAGGCGGCCGTGAGCAACAGCACGGGTATACCGCCGATCACCGTCCCGATGAGAGGCACGAGGCTGGCGACGGCCGCCGCCAACGCCAGGAGCACACCCCCTTGAACATCGACGGCCGCGCACACCAGCCATGTGAACACGCCGGCGGCCGCGGCCCGCACCAGCGTGAGGGCGAGGTACGTGACGTAGCGCTCGTAGGCGCCGAGCAGCACCCACGCGACCCGGGCCCGCCGTTCGTCGTCGTGGATCTGCGCCAGGCCGGCCTGCACCAAGCGGGGACCGTGTGCGAGGAGGAAGAGAGTGAGCACCCAGGTAGCGAGGTAGGCGACACCTCGGGTGGCAGCCGCCCGCAAAGCGGCGGCAGTGTCGCCGCCCCGTAGGCGTTCGGGCAACTGGTCGACGAAGTCCTGGACCTTCTCCTCGAGGTGGAACTGGCGCGCGGCATCCCCGAACCGCTCGGACCGCTCCAGCTCGGCGGCGGCGTCGGGCGCCTCCTTCTCGAGGCGGTCGGCGGCTCGCCGCACGGTGTCGAAGCCGGCGTAGCCGATGCCGACGACGACCGCCAGCGTGCCGCCCAGCACTAAGGCGATCGCCACCCCCCTGGGCACCCGCCGCTGGAGACGGGCGACGATCGGATGCAGCAGCGACGCCACAATCGCGGCGACCGCCACCCAGCCCAGCACCCGGGTCGATGCGGCGAACAGCCGCACGACGCCCGCCGCCGCGCCCAGCATGAGCACGGCCACGACCACCGAGCGGTTCGTGAGCCGCAGCCGGCGAGTCGGCGGGGTGTCAGGGGCGGGGACGGGATCGGGCGACGCTGCGCTGTCTATGTCGAGCATTCTCGACCCTCACGGCTGCGGAATCGACTCGGCGGCCGGATGTTCCGGCGACATTGCAGCCCGCAACACGCTCGGCCGACCGACAACAAACGAACCCTGCGGACTCCTCCCACCCGAGGAACCCTCAGTCGTAGAGGACGCCGGGGTAGTGTCGG
>WNFV01000104.1_pt1 | contig 123229 bp, 115 predicted proteins | sample 5400101 | NCBI WGS metagenome assembly WNFV01 (sample SAMN13153361, study PRJNA577476) | soil metagenome | isolation source: 115 cm soil or saprolite under grassland replicate 1 | place: USA:California | collected 2016-06-15 | reverse complement strand
CTCTCACGCGGTTTGAATGAGACCGATGGGGGCCGTCCATGGGGAATCAATGTGGCTACGAACCCGCATCGCAGCGGGTCAACGGCGTCGAGTGCAGCACCAAATCGGACATTCACGTATGGATGCCCTGGGGTGGAGATGAGGTTACGGCATACGAACACCCTTGCCGTCGCGAACGGCCCTGACCTGCGGCTTCCGGTCGCTAGGGAGCGGCAGCTCAGGGCATCGTAGGTGGTCCAGCTGCACTGTCGCTGTCCATGACTTCGACGCTGGTGCGGGTGGCGTTCGAGCAGTTCCCGCACCAGCACTCCCGGTACGAGGACATGTCCCGCATCCTGCTGCTGTTCGATCGGGACTACACCGGCCTGCGCTGCACGGTCATGTCCACCACGGCGTGGGAGCGGCTGCTCGGGCTGCCGCTGGAAGCGTTCATGCGGGCCGCCTTCCTCATCTTTGTCGGGACACACCACCATGACGGATGGTTCGATCCGGGGTGGTTGGGCCAGCCCAACCTGCAGCCGGCGATGGAGCTGCTGAAGCTGACCGCCGCCGAGGTGATGGGCGTGTTCGGCCGGCTCTTCGCCGCCGAGTTCGTCGACCTCAAGCAGCGGGCGCAGGCCGCGCGTAACCCGGACTCGCTGCTGCAACGCTTCGACGTGAACCCGCTGATGGAGACGCCCTTCGTGGCGATGCCCGACGGCCGCTACCTGGCGCCCAGCATGCACCTGGTGGCGCAGCGGCTGAGCCCGGCCTCGCTGTACTACCTGGCCTCGACCGGTGGGTTGTGGAGTTCTGCGAGGATCTGGGCGCGGTGACGAACGGCTATCAACACGTAGACCGAACGGCCAGGGATAGGGCACGAACCCGACCGGACAGATCCGGACCGGACCGGCCCGACACGAGGAGACCATCCTCACCACCGACATCGACATAGACACCCGTCTCCGCCGCTACTTCGACCCGGTCGGGCACTACCACCGCCCCGACATCTTCCAGCTCACCGTCGACACCCGCCCCCGCCCTTGATCGCCACCCTCGATGTCCTACCCGACCGGGAGGCCACCGACTGACCTTTGACGGCGGCGGGCCCTCCCGGCGAGCGGGACGCAACGTCCACCCGAGCGCCGGCCGGTGAGACGAGCGCCGCACAACGCTGGTCACCCGGACTTGGCCATCAACTGGCGTCAGCGTCCGTCTGCGACCAGGCTCGGAGCGCGAACGCTCGACACCCGGCCGGGGCCGCCCGGCCCGTACCTATGCATGTTCGTCAACCGGGACGCCAGAGCGCGAACGGGCGGGGGCGGCGCAGCTGCGGCGTAATGGAGGCGACGAAGATTTGGCGCCGGTACCGGGCGGTTGCCATGCCCATGCCGTGATGATGTTGGACGGGACTGGCGGGGAGCACTCTGCGATCTCAGGTGGCCGCCGGTGGCAGCGTGACGGGTTGGTCTAGTGCGGGGTCCGGCTCGTTACGGGCGGCCAGGTCGACTCCGACGACGGTGTCGACACCCGTTGCGCGTCCGGCCGAGGTGCGGTAGCGGACCGTGACTGCCCCGGCGGAAGCCGACATGACCACACCAGTCCGCCACGCGCTCGCCCGGTAGACCCACACACGATCGCCGGCCTGGTACGACCCGGGCGGTGCGACGTCGCCGGTCAGGCGACCCTCTGGACTAGCTGACGGAACCGGCACAGTGCCAGTCTTTCGACACATCGCCACACGTAGCAACGTGCGACAGTGGGTGATCGCGACATCGTGGCCGAACGTCCAGCAACCCGCCGACGATCAGCGACGACGACCGACCCCTCGCCCTACACCTCGGACCGGCTACGCAGCCAACAGTGCACGTCTACCGGTACGAGCGTAAACCGTCCATAGTAGAGGATCGGCAGGCCATGCAGTGACCGTCGTGGTGTCTCCAACCGTGAGATCGCGTTTCTTACCTTCGTGTCCGGATCGTGGCCTGGCCCTACGCCGATGTCGTGTGGTCTTCAACGAGAGACTCAAGCCGCAGGTCGCCCCGCAGCGCGTCGGGTATCGGCGGCTGGAGGAGCTGCATGTTCTCGTCCAGCTCATCGTGTACGAACCGGGACGACTTGAGCCCGGTGGGTGTACCAGGCCCCGGGCCTGCCGCGTAGCGTCGGGCACGGAACGGCCATCGCTTTCCGCCGTTCCAAATCGCGCAGCGTTCCCTCGTTCTCGTTGACACTCGTTCCGTTCCGTGACCCACTGTTGCTCCGCGTTCCCGCAGCAACACCGTGTCGACGCCGCGCGGTCGGCGACTGGGTCGACGCCCGGGGACGGCTGGTATGCCACCACGCGGGGATTGACGAAACCGAAGACCAACGAGCGCGGCTGTCCGGTTCCTGCGGCTCAGGCAAACGGCGGTGACCGGGCCGCCCGCAGCTACATGAGCGCCTTGCAATATGAGGGCAGAAGCGTACGCACCAACTGCTCGCCGCGATCGGCGAGCGCGGTGATGTCGCCGTCAGCCATTGGAGCGAAGTTCGTCGGATAGTTCGCGACCTCGTCTCTCGATACTAGGTCGGCAGGCGGGACGGGAAGCCGGTCGTCGCGCATGCCGAGGTAGGCCATAACAAATCCGTCGATGCGCCCAGTCGATCCCCAGTCGTGTAGACGGGTTCGACCAGCGTGTTGGGCACGTTGGTGAACTATCTCGAACGTTCGAGCGGCTCGGGAGGCCAGGAAGTGGGGTGTCTTGGAGGCCAGGGCGCCTCGGCCGGCGTCACACGAGATGATGTAGGGCACGTTGTAGACATGGTCGGTGAACATTGATGACCGGCCCGGTTCCAGTACCGAGAGGCCGAGGTTGTCGTAGACGCCTCCGTCGGTGAGGAGGACCGGCTCGACGTGTTGTTGGCCCCGGCGCGTGAAGGTAAATTGCCGTTCCAGGGCGGGTAGGAGCAGCGGATAGGCCGCCGAGGCCGCAACGGCGGTCGCGACGGTGACCGGCTCAATGATGCCGCCGTAGCGTGAGCAACTGCTTGCGGCACTGCCGAATCGGACAGCGGCGCCGGTTCGCAGGTCGGTGGCGGTGAGCACAACGTCCAGCCCGGGATGCGTGACGTCGGGCATCGCCTTGCCAGCGAACGCGGTGGCGGCGAGTACCGCGACGAGTGAGTCGGTCCGGTTCGCCCTTCGCAGTGTGGTGGCGCGCTCGCGGCGGATGATGTTGGCAGGGATCGCTGCGATGGTGGTTGCCGCTGCGCTGAGGTTGCGGGCCACGGCAGATGGGGCGAAGGCGTGGAGGGCGAGGCTGCGCTGTAGGCCTCGGCGTAGCAGCCCGATGGTGGCGTCGTCGAAGGCGTCGAACTCGGGTGGACCGTAGGCCCAGAGTGCGGCGAGCAGTGCGCCGCCGGAGATGCCGGAGACGATGCGCACGCGGTGGAGCAGGTCTTTGTCGTGCAGCGCGCGGAGGCAGCCGAGGTGGAAGGCCGCGGCGCGGAATCCGCCGCCGGAGAGGGCGAGTCCGATGTAGCGTGTTCTCCGGGCTGGTGAGGTCGCTCCGCCGCCGTTGCCAGTGCTGTCGTTGATCGTCGTGCTCCTTTACCGTCGAGTCCGCCGGACGCGTTGCGGTCGCCATCGCTTCCACCAGGGGAACTGATGTCCAGCCGGGCGGCTGCGCTCCCGGCGATGTGCGGCATATCCGCCGGGCCACCAGTCTTTCCCGTTAGGCGGGAGCGGCTCCGGGCTGGCGTGGCCCCGCCCGCCCGGGGTGTGGTGGGTGCGGTCCACCACTCTGGCGTACCAGTCTGGCGCGCCGTCGGCGGTGAGCCACGAGTCCCAGCGCCGCGACGGGGCGCCGATGATTAGCAGCAGTGCGCGTCGGGGCGCGTCGGCAACCGGGACCAGCAGGTCGGCCATGCCATCCTCGTCGGTGAGACTGGGCGCTGCGACCCCGTCGGGGTGGGTGTGCCACATGCCGACGAATCGGCTGACCCGTGCGGTGGTGGTCTTCTTGGTGGCCAAGAGGGTTTCGACGCCCTCGGTGCCGTGCTGGAAGTGCGCCGCGGACAATCGCGAGTCCGGCGGCGGTCCGCTGGCTTCGTCGATCCACACCACGCTGGCCGCGTCGTCGAAGCTGCCGATGAGCAGGCCGCCGGTCTCCACCTGGCGGTCCCGCACTCGGGCGCCGCGGCGCGCCTCCGCCCGCATCTCGGCGCGCGCGGAGGCGGCGATGCGTACCTCGAATCTGCCGTTGGCGTCCGGCACGACCGTGTCGTTCGGCCAGGTCAGCCACACTGGGCCCTCGGCAGAAGGTCGCCCGGTTTCCTTGGCCGTCCCGGCAGGTGGCGGGTCGTGGGGCATGCGTATGACGAGCGCCGTCATCGGGTCAACATCGACACCATCGGAGTGCTGGGCGAGCAGGCGTAGCACTCCGGTGAACAGCTGACCGGCGAGCCCGGTCACGTCGGCGGTCCCGCCGGTGAACGTGACATCCGAGCAGCCCGGCTCCGGCTGGAACAGGTCGGTGCGAGGCGGGTCGGGAAAGAAGTCCTCGACGACGTCGGCGAGCCGGCTCGATACGTCAGTGCGGGCCGTCAGACCGAGGCGGCGCAGGATATCGGCTGGGCCACCGGTTGCGCCTGGTAGCGAGACGGCGGCGACGCCCCGCGCCGCCTCGTGGCCGATCATGAGGGTGACGATCGTGGGCCGTCCATCGCGAGTGGTGGTGCGGCGGCGCTCCAGCAGCGTCCGGACGACCCGGTCGGCGGTCGCGTCCACAATCAGATCAACTGAAGGTAGGCTCGCGTCGTCGCGGAGGACCGAAGTTCTCACGTCGGCGACGATCGGGGTGATTACCGTTCCGGTGCCGATGCGCCGAAGCAGCTCGGCGAGCACGGTTGCCTTTGCCCGACCGATGTCGGCGTCGTCGTAGGGCTGCCGGACCAGGATGCCCGGATGCACGTTGCCGGAGTCGACGATGGTGACCTCGGCCGCGCTCCCTCGTACGCACGCCTCCGCTACACGGGCGCCGAGCGCGCCGGCGCCGAGCACGATGATCCGCCGGCCGGTCAGCCATCGAGCCGGTGCCGGAGCATCCCGGCGCGTGGCAACCTCTGGCCGGGTTTCGTACACGGTCGCCCAGTTGACCTCGGCGGTGGCCAGCCAGTCGTTGGCGTCGCGTTGCACCTGGGCCCCGACCGCCGCGAGATCATCCTTGTCGGATTGCGACGTGGACAGGACGGACAGCAGCGGGGTGATCTCGTCGGGCAGGCGCCAGGCGACCAGGTGGGTGATCCGGTCCGTTCCACCGACGGTACCCCGAGACGGAGTGCCGATCAGGGCGTACAGCGGCAGGCACGGCGTGCCATTTTCATCGGCGAGCTTGCGATAGGAGTCGGCGAGCAGGGTGTTGAACCACGCGATGAGTCCCAGCAGACCAAGGAAAAGCAGTTTCGACACGCCCTGCGTTGTCAGCGACGTGGCCAGTCCGGCCGCGGTGAGCGGGAACTCGAAACCGATCTCGTCGGTGAGCACGACAGCCACCGCACAGGCGATGGTCGCATCCTCCCCAACGGTCGCGCCGCAGACACGGGCGGCGGCACGGGCCGCCTCAGCGGTCATCGGCCACTGCTGGTCGAGGGGCAGCCAACCGACCACATCCACCCGCCCATCGCTGACGACGTTCAGGAGTGCGATCCCGAACCAGCAGCTATCCGCGGCGCGGGGCGCATCTGCCCGCACCACGGCGACCCCGCCTCCGTAGCTGTACGCCACCGGCGGATGCAGCGGCTGCCCGACCGCGTCGAGCTGACCGGCGGCGGCCCGCTCCAACCAGGTGAGCAGCCGCTCGACGAACCCGAACATGCCATCGGAGGGGTCCCACTCGACCGACGGTGACATGTACAGACACAGGTGCCGGCCGAACTGGACGTGGGGCGTGCCAGCCCACCGGCGATGCGTCGCCTCGACCGCAGGCACGACGAACGGATGGTCGCGCGCAACGACGATCCGTAGCCGCTCCCGCTGCCGCAGCCGCACCCCGCCGGTTGCGGACCGGATGTCGGAGCAGTCGACGGAGATCTCGACGATCATCCTGCCGTGCTGGTCCCCCACGGTGGTCCGGACGATGCTCAGTCCGGGCGATCCCTCGGCGATCAGGATGAGCTCGGCCAGCGCCTGCTCCTGCCCGGCTGACCACACCGCCGCGCCGTTATCGGTCACCAGACGCCGAATCCGACGCTGGTGGCTGGCGCTGCGTCCTCGCCGCGCGCTCGCCGGATCGCGTCGCGCACGCCGGCCACGCCAGGCGAGCCCGCCGGAGCCGCTAGGCGGCGACGGCTGGCCGCACGCGCGGCCAACACCGCCGCACCCAGCCCGCCCGCGACCGCTGCGGTCGTGCCGAGTGCCTTGAGTAGCTGCGACGCCCTCGACCCGGCTGCCTCGACTGCCCGGTCGGACTCCTCCAGTTCCTCGACCGGCAGCAGCACCAGGCCCTCACCCGGGCACAGCCCGAACACGATGGGCCGCGGGGCATCAACGTCGGGGTACTCGCCGGTGCACAGCACACCCTCGGGCGCGACCTCGTCGTAGTGGTCGCGGGCCAGCAGGTGCGGCGGGTTGTCGCCGGGCTTGTCAGCGTCCCGGAATGGCCGCGAGCTGGCCACGACGTACGCGCCGTCGGTGGCGTGCTCAGTCAACTTGTCGAGGATGTCCTGCTTCAGCTCCTTCTCGCCGTCGTCGCCGGGGGCGTACATCACCTTCTTCGAGCAGTGGTGCGCGGCGAGCATCACGTCCCAGGTGAGCCGCTCGGGGCGCTTGGGCGCCGAGAAGTCGAAAATCTTCTTGATCGTCTCGTAGGCGAGGTCACCGAGCAGCAGGATGTGGCCCTCGGCACCGTCGTCCGGGTGGCGCAGCGTCACCTGCATCGCCAGCGAGGTGTCGTTGCGCGCCGCGGCGCAGTCGTCCTTGAACGGGGCGTGAACGAACGCCTCGAACACCGAGGACACGTCGTCGCCGTCCATCGTCGTGATTGCCTGACCAGGGTAGGTGAAGTACTCGTCTGGCAGTTCGGCGTAGGAGTGGTCCTCGCGGTCGACGTCGTAGCCGATGATGCGAATGCGGTCCCCGCTGGTCGGCTTCCGGCCGGCCTTTGCCGCCTTCAGGGTGGCGGCGACCCGGCGTTCGGCCTCCTTCTGGAACCGGTGGGCGTCCTCGCACATCTGCTGCTCGTCCCCGGCGAACTCCCGCCACAGCCTCGGCGTGGCCCACAGCTCGCCGATCAGAATGTCGGAGTCGAGCAGGTCGCCGAAGCCGCCGCAGTGGTCCGCGTCGGCGTGGGTGAGAGCGAAGACGGCCAAATACGGTGCATCATCATCGTCGGTCGTGGGCAGGGTTTCGGCGAGCCGGTCGATCACCGCGGCGACCACGGCGTCGTCGTCATCGGCCGCATCCATGTCGCGAAGGTCTACCTGGAGGACGTGGCAGTCATCGACCACGACGGTGGTGGAGTCGCCGGTGCCGACGGGCCAGAAGACCACGCCCTGGCCGGGCAGGTTCGTGTACGTCATTGTCAACTCCCGTTTGCGGAATCCGCGTTGATTGGACGGGTTGCCGAACTGCGGCAGCGGGGCTCGACGGCGCCGTCTCGGTCTTTGTCATGGCCACTCGTGTTTCAGGGGATCGACAGCGCACGGATGGGCGTAGCTTCGGGTGTGCGGGGTCGATTGTTCGTCTACCCGGTTCCGTGTTGTTCGGCCTGCGGAAATCGGCGGTAGCGAGGATCGCAAACTGCACAGGTCATTTGGCTGGAGGACTGAGACGATTTGCGGCTCCCCACTTGCCGGCGTAGGTGGCCTGGTAGTCGTCGTCCTGACAGATACAGATGCCGCGTGGGTCTTTGAGGGCTGGCTGGGTCGGTTGCTGACCGGGGTCGCGGAGGACGTTCAGACGAGTGATCTCGGTCGTTCCGGGGTCGGCACCTGCGGCCATGCGTGCCAGCCGGGCCGCGAGGAGGACTCCGGCGAGGGCAGACTGGTGGGCGAGAGGTACGTGGATGTCCTGTCGGGGTGTTCCGGTCGTGCCGAGTGGGATGACCGCGCCCCCGCAGACTCCCTCCACGTAAAGCTTCCGGATCGGTTGCCCGGCGAACGGGTCGAGGTGTTCGCGGGGTACCCCCAGGCCGGCGGCGATGGCGTCCAGCAGGCCGGCGGGGGTTGGGGCGCCGGAGTGCAGCAGCGTCCGAACATCGGCCACCAGGGTTGGGATGCCGAGGGCGTCGGCGACGATTGTGTCTTCGTTGGGGCCTTCACCGGTGGGGAGGTACAGGCAGCCGAGGCATGCGCCGGTTTGGAACGCGTGGGTGGAGACGCCGAGGTCGCCGGGTTGGGTCCAGGCGTTGGCGATCCAGTGTGGTAGGGCGGCCTGGACGGCGCGCCGATGAAGCGCTGAGTCGAGGGCGGTGAGCACCGCCGCCCAGCGGTATCCGTAGGTTTCGGTGAAGCTGGCCCAGTCGCCGTGGTGCTCGCGGGGGTTGGTGGCGTTGGTGAAGGCGGTGGCCGCGAGGGTGGTCTTGACGGCGTGGTCGTCGGCGTGGGTGGTGAGGACGTAGCGTTGCATGTTGCTCAGTTCGATCCGCTCGCCGTCGACGAGGAACAGATCACCGCGTAGCGGGGTGCGGGCCAGGGCCCAGACCGCAGCCTGGCCGACGGCGCCGCAGCCGACCAGCACGGTGGGGTTGGGCAGATCCCAGTCGGTCTCGGGGTCGGTCGGGGTGGGAATCGGATCAACGCCGTCGAGACACGAGAAGGTCATGCTGGCGCAGATGGGTTCGGTGTTGTCGACCAACACGGCGCGGAAGACAGCCGACGCGGCGAGGCAGGCGGCTGCGCCGGCGCCGAACGGAATCGGGCTATCGCCGGTGGCCTGCGGCGTCTGGGAGGAGAGCCGGGCTGCCCATGCGTCGGATCCGGCGAAGACGGTGCGGTCGAAGGTGGGCGCGTCGTGGCCGACGGCGATGCCCAAGGTGGCGTTGTCGGTGACGGTGATGCGTGGGTTGATGGCCTGCGCGAGGTCGGTCAGGCGCGCGGCCGTGGCCTCTGCGCCGGGCGCGGGTCGTAGTGTGATCGTCGGGTAGAGCCGAGCGAGTAGGCGGACGGTGAGGTCCAGCAGGGCCTGTCCTTCACGGGATTGTGTGGCCGCTTGGTCGAAGCTGACGCCGACCGGCGTGTTCTCCAGTGCGGTCTGGAACGTCTGCGGGTCGAACCCGGTGATGACCTGGGCAGCCGCCAACGCGGCGCGATCGTAGTAGTCGGCGAGCGCCATCAGGTCACTTTCAGGAGTCGGGCGGCGGTACGAGTCCGTAGCCGCTGCCAGCCGGATGTCGTGAGTCGGTAAGCGGCTACACCAGGGTCGGTGAACCCGCCGATGCCGAAGTCGGGCAGTACGATCGACAGTCCGCCGAGCTGGGCGACCATGGGGTACGTGTCGTCGGTGTCCGAGTGGTAGGCGCGAGTGGGATGGCTGTGCACCTGTACGGCCAGCATCTCGCCCGCCTCGTAGAGCCAGCGGTTGAGGCGGTGCAACTCGTCGCCGTTGACCCGCACGCAGAGTCCGGTCTCCAGCCGATAGGAGGTCTGTGCGGGGATATGGGGAGTTCTGATCGTGAAGGCGTCTCCGGTCAGTGAACCGGTCCACAGCACGAACAGTTCGTACCCGTCGGCACCGGCCCGGCGCACCGCCTGCTCGGTCTGCGCGACGATGTCGGCCGGGACCTCGAAGCGACGCACGTCTGCCAGGTTCATTTGGGTGGCTCCGCCCAGCCGAAGGTGACCTGGGGGTTGAAGTTGACCGACCAGCCGGCCATCGGTGCGACACCGTAGGTGTGGACGACGTCCAGCAGACGGACCAGGGCGCCAGCGCCGTTGGGCCGGTGCAGTTCCCACGGATCGCCGCTGTGTCCCGGGTGGTCGTGGTATTCGCGTACGCCGGCGAGGCACAGGAAGGGGATGTCCTCCTGCGTGTAGGCCTGCATGAGCGACTGAACGGCCACCATCTGCATGCCGTCCGGCGCTCCCGGGAGAGGCTGCTCCACCCTGCGGTTCAGTGGGGTCGGCAGCTGGCTAGCCCGGTACGGCTCCCGGGTGAACGGGTTGACCAGCCGCACGGACGGGGGTCGAGCGTCGTAATTGGTGTAGTCGAACAGGACGCCGGTCACGACAGGTGGTGGTGACAAATGTGCCGCCGCCAGCACGACGAGCACCGTGGGGAAGGTGGACTCGGCCAGGAACCAGCCCCGCCGCTGATAGTCACGTTCCAGCCGACGGTAGTCGGCGAGTTCCCGGTCGAACTTCTTCCGGGAGACCTCGGGGTCGACGTACTGCTGTTCACCCGGCACAGTCACCAGTACCTCAGCCACCGACACCGGCGCGCAGGTTCAGGAACAGCCGGGTGGCCGAGGTGAATCCAAAGGTACCGATCTTTGCGTTCAGGTCCAGAATCTGGCCGGCGACGTCGCGCAGTTCCCAGTCCTGCGGCGGCCGTCCGCTGTTGCCGGTCTGCTCCAGCGCCTTGCCGATGATGCTCTTCAGCGGGGCGTTGAGGTTTCCCTCCACCGTGGTCGGGGTGCCGTTGACCACCACGACCAGCGCAATCTTGTCCGCCATCACGTCACCCTTCAAGTTGGTCAGGTCTAGGAGGTACGGTAACCCACATAATCCACTGTGTCCAGTGGATTAGTTGTACCAATCTCCGGATGCCCGTACCGTGGTCAGCATGGACGGCGACGTAACGAAGGCCAGCCCTCCCTCGGCGATAGATCAAGTGGGCCCGACACAGGGTCAAGCCAAGCTCTACGGCCTCGGAACGGGTGGCCAACTCCTCGACCCAGACTTCACGGCGGAGGTCCGCGAGCAGCTCCTTGCCAAGTTCGGTGAGTCCGGCAAGAACATCGCGGTGCTCGACCTCGGCGGCGCGGTCTTCAGCCCGGGGTCCTTGCAGGCGCTGCTCCTACCGCTAGCCCGTCGGGTACGCGCCGGCGAGGCGGGCGCCCTCACCCTCGTCGTGATCGCCGACGATCCCGGCGTCGCAGACTTCGTCCGCATGCTCGCCGCCACACATGGCCTCAGCCTGTACGTCACCGACACACCCGACCGGGTCGGTGAGGCGGAACCGGTCGGGCGACTGACCCCCACCGAAAAGCAGACCATTGATGCACTGGCCGCGCTCGGGGGCCGGGTTACCGTATCGACCTTCGCCCACCAGATGCAGATGCAGATCACCGCCGCCGGCAACCGGCTAACCAACCTCAGCGATCGCGGCTACCTGCACCGGGAACCACGCTCGCGCCGTGAGGGCGACGAGTTTGTTGACCCCCGATGGGAAGCCTATCGAGAGGTTCTTCGCTACCACCGCAAAAGATGACCCACGCCGGCGGCGATCAGCGCGATGAACGCTCAGACCGGCAGCCGACGCACCGGCTGCGGCCTACGCCATCGGGCGACGCGGACCCAGCCTGCCAAGCGGACACGCACTCCCGCGGAGCGCCCGATGAGAAACGTCCCTTGCCGGATGGTCAAGATCAATCCGAGGGGCCGGGCGGCTCGTGGTCAATGACCTGGGACGCCTGCTCGCTTTCGTAGATCGACATGAAGTCGTGCGGCCCGAGCGTGAAATACCGAGTCCAGATGCCCCAGATGTCCCGCCACCACTCAGAGGAAAGCCCCAGCTCTTCGACGGGCAACCCGACCTGCCGGGCCTCCGCCGCGCCCACAACGGCCGAGTGCAGTTGACTACCCGTAATCAGCGATGCTTCGACTTGCTTGAATAGCTCCTCGGCCTCCGCCTCCGTCCGATCCGGATTGCTCCCGATCGCCTGCTTGGCGATCTCCGCCGTATCCCCAAGCGCGGACTTGGCGAATTCGTAGGTCGTGGCATCCACGTTCCCCGTACCCAGCAGGGCTGCGTACAACGGATAGGTGGGTGGCCGATTCGAGATGTCCGTCAGCGCTCTATCCACTGCAGAGATGATCTCCTTGGCGCTGACGTACCCCCGGCTTCCCACCAGTACTTGAGGATCGATCGGGCCGAGATCCGACGGCGGCCCCATGACAATCCGATGGGCGCCAAGCGCGAAGATCGTAGCCGCACTCTTGGCGATGTCGGGCACCACCACGACCAGATTCCGGCATGCCGATTGCGCCGTACGCACCAGCCTCACCGCCACCTGGCCATCGCCACCGGCGGACCGCAGAAAGACATGAAGATCCCGATCCGCCGCCGAATCGTGAACTAACTCGCAAAAGTAGGCCACGCTTTCCGGCCGCACCACGTCGATCATGACGGCCAGCCGGCAGTCGTACTTATCCTGGTATGCGCGAATCAAGCCGCGGCGCAGGTAGCGAGCATCGTTCTGCGCGTGGAAGAGCGGCGTGTAGCTCGGAGCTATGACTTGGCGATCACCCGACGACCGTGGCGCGGGAACGCTGCCGGATCCGGTCGAATTGCCCGCAAAACCCGGCTCCGGGTCGCGTGACTGCGGCCCAGTTGCCAAGCCTCCATCGCGATCCGTCGCTGTTCCTCCCAATCTTCCTCCTCATTCGCACGCGGCCTAAAGAAGGGCTCTCGCCGTCTCGTTGCGAGCGTTTCGTCCGACTCGTCAGGCTCTGGCATGACGTACACCCACCTTCTGAGCGGTGTGCGGTTAAAACTGAGCATAATCTATCGCTACAGATCAACACAGCTATACACACGCTCAGTAGTAGCCGAGAATAGCGCAGGAAGTGTCGCGCCCCGGCTGTCTGTTCTGCCTCAGCTCCTCGACCAGCGACAAATCTGCGACAAATCCGCCACGCCACCATGACCGCAGAGAAACGAACCGCCGAGGTCTCACCGAGGTCGCCATCTACGGCGTACCCGTCGACGCGGTTGATCGCGCAATGCGCGGTACCGCGACGCGGGTGGGCGCCTGACGTCATGAAGGCGGGATGGCGATCAGGAAATGCTGGATGAAGGTCATGTCCAACGGCACCTCGTGGATCGTCGGAACCTGGGTCAGGGTGGCCGAGGCCCGCTCGTTGCAGCCCGCGAAGACGTCGCGGAGCCAGCCACGAACGTCGGCAGGGATGGGGATGGGTGGCGCCACTGACCCTCCAAGGCAGCGAACTTCGCTACTTGCGCGGTACACGGTAGTGGTCGGCCACGAGCCGTGTGCGCCTGCGGCTCGCCGCCTGCAACTGTGGGCATGTGTGCCCCTTCCGGCCCTGCCTACCTAATCTTCCACGGGTGGATTGCGTCGGCGGATGATGGACCTCAATGTCAACGACGACGTAGCCATGAAGACCGCCAACCCGCCGCCGGCGGCGAGGACTCGCGACATGCCGGCGCCGGGTGCGTGCCTCATCTGTCAGGCGTGGACGTTGACGGTGCCCATCATGCCGTGGTCCTCGTGGTCGAGGATGTGACAGTGGTAGACGCTGCGGCCGGGGTAGTCGGTGAAGGGGATGCGCAGGCGCACCCAGCCTCGGGCGGGGATGAGGACGACGTCCTGTCGTACGCCGGTGGGCGGTGCGCCGGTGCTGGCGGCCAGCACGTGGAAGGGCCAGGCGTGTAGGTGGAACGGGTGGTCCATGGGGCTGGTGTTGACCACGGTCCATTCCTCGGTGGTGCCCAGCATGACGGTCTGGTCGTCGCGTCCGGGGTCGAAGGTGCGCCCATCGATGGTGAAGCTCATGCCCATACCGGCGCCCATGCCCATGGCGAAGGTGAGCTGACGCTGCCCGGTCACCGGGCCGTGCGGGACGGGCGGGGCTGGCAGGGTCGCGGGTAGCGGTGGCGGCGCAGACGCGGGTCCGGACGAATCCAGGGTGGCCAGGGTGACCGGACCCGCGGCGGAAGACCCATCCCCGTCCATGCCCATACCGCCCATCATGCCGGGGCTGCCCCGCTCGTACGGCTCACTGAGCAAGGTGTACCGGCCGTTGCTGGTGGGTCGGATGAGCAGGTCGGCGCGGTTGCCCGGGGCGAGCACGACCTGGTCCCGGTCCACCGGCGTGGGAAGGAACACCCCGTCGAGGGCGGCCTGGGTGAGCCGGTGGCCGTCCAGCCGCAGGGAGAGGACCCGGGAGGTGCATCCGTTGATGACCCGCCACCGTTGCACCGTCCCGGCTGCGGCGGTGATGACGGGTTGGTGCTGGCCGTTGACCAACACCAGTTCACCCTCGCGGCCCATCATCGTGGCCATCATGGTCGGCGTGGCGACGCGGCCGGAGCCGTCCAGGGTGGTGTCGGTGACCAGCAGCGTCCGGTCGCCGGTCACCGGCAGGTCCGGGTCGCCCTGGACCAGCAGCGCGCCGACCAGACCGGCGAAGATCTGGTCGGCGACGGTACCGTGGTGGTGCGGGTGGTACCAGAATGTGCCGGCCGGGTGGTCGGCCGGGATGCGGATCGCGTAGTCGAAGCTGCTGCCGGGGTCGATGGTGACGAACGGGTTGTCGCCGTTGCCGTGCGGGGACACGTGCAGGCCGTGGGTGTGCAGGTTGGTCGGCTGGTCGAGGTGGTTGACCAGCCGCACGCGTAGCAGGTCCCCGGGCCGCACCCGCAACGTCGGCCCGGGTGAGGTGCCGTTGAACCCCCACGCCGACGTGTCGTGGCCCGCCAACCTCACCCCCGGGGCGGCGGTGAGGGTCACGTCGAGCACGCCGTCGCGGCTGGCCGCCACCTCCGGCTGGCTCAGGGGCTCGCCGGTGGCGGTCGGGGACAGGCGGGTGCTCCCCGACGGTGCGCCCAGACCGGCTGCCCAGCCGGTGACGCCGGCCGCCACGCTTGCCGTCCCCAACCCGAGCAGGCCAAGGGCACGGCGGCGGCTGATCGGCTGGCGGGTCACGGCAGCAGGTCCCTGCGGCGCCGGTAGTCCTCGTCGTCGATGTCGCCGCGCGCGTAGCGTTCGTCGAGGATCCGCCGCGCCGCGGAGCCGGACCTGGGGCCGGCACCGGTCGGCGACGGCGGCTGCCTGCCCGGCGCGAGCCTCACTGCGACGTAGCCGATGATCACCAAACCGGCCACGATCAGCGCGGGCCAGACCCACATCCAGCCCATCGCCCAGCCGCCCATCATCGCCGATCACGCTCCCTTCCTGGGCACGTACAAGCCATGGCGGGCCCCACATCCGATGCTACGAACGCTGGGACCGCTCGGCCCGGTGCCGGGGGTCCCGACCTCGACAGCCGAAACGTCCCGGCAACGGCTGCGGCTGAGCAGTCGCCGGGCCTGAGTGCCTTTCGGGCTGGCACTGGGCGCAGAACGAGCTGGGCCGTGTGGATCATGTCTGGCTGTGGAGCTGGGCCCATGTGGTGCCGCCGTCGCCGCTGCGGAAGATGCCCCGCTCGTGGATGGAGGCGTAGAGGGTGCCGTCGTGGGCGGCGAACGCGGTGGCTTGCCCGGTGATTTTGCCGGAGGGGTTCCAGCTGGTGCCGCCGTCGGCGGAGCGCAGGACTTCGCCGCTGGTGGTGACGCCCCAGAGCCGGTCGGTGCTCTCCCAGGCGAGCAGCACCAGGGGCGGGCCACCGGCCGCGCTCCAGGTGGTGCCGCCGTCGCTGGAGCGCTGCAGCCCACTCTGCGTGGTGGCCAGCAGGGTTTCCGGGTCGGTGGGGTGGACGTCGAAGTCGCGCAGGCTCATGGTGGCGCGGGTCTGCCAGGTGACCTTGTCGGTGCTGGTGATCAGCTGGCCGGTGGTGGAGTTGTAGCCGTAGACGGTGTTGTGCCGGAACCGCAGGGCGTGGAAGTCGGCCTGCCCAGGCAGCGACCGGGTGGTCCAGGTGACGCCGCCGTCGCCGGATTCGATCAGGCCGAGGTGGGGCGGGCCGCCTTGGCCGGGGGCGGGGTGGCCGGAGGCGAGGAACTGGTTGGGCCCGGCGATGGTGAAGCCCATGGTGTCCTGGCGCCCGGTTCCGACGAGGCGGGCCTGGCCGTCGGCGGGTAGCTGGTAGAGGCCGTCGTGGGTGGCGACATACAGGGTGCCGTCGGCCGGGTTGATGCCGAGCCCGTGTATGTGGGTGAGTGCGACCGGCTGGGTGCTGTCACCGGGTCGGCCGGTCTGCCAGATCACGACCGCGGCGATGGCTGCGGCCACCGCGACAGCGACACCGATCCAGCCCCACGGGGTAGCACCGGCGGCGGTTCGGCGTGTCGCCGGGGTGGGTCGTGCCGCCTTGGTGCGAGCCGCCTTGCCCACAGTTTGCCTCCGTGTTCCCGGGCCGGCCCCGGGAGGTCCTGGGTACCCGCACCAGTTTACCTAACCTGCTTAGGAGATGGCGGGGTGATCTGCGTGGCGGCCTGGGCCGGGTGGGTTTGCCCGGCCTCCCTCACGCCTCAGGTGAGGTTGGCGATGTTGAACCAGCTGAACGGCGGCCAGGGCAGGTTGCGCAGCACGGTCGAGTAGATGAGGAACGCGGCGATGTAGGCGATGATCGCCCACCGGCCGGGCCGCCAGATCGGCATCTTCGTGCCGAGCAGCCAGGTGGCGGTCCAGGCGACCAGCACGTATCCGCCGTAGAGCACGCCGACCAGCGCGAGCAGGTGGTGCCGGGCGGCCTCGATGAGGTTGCCGTGGATGAGGTAGTAGAACATGCGGGTGCCGCCGCAGCTGGGTCCGTTGATGCCGGTCAGCGCGTGCCAGAGGCAGGGGCCGGTGGGGTCGGCGATGCGGTCGGTGGGGTTGAAGGTGAGCACCCAGGCAGAAACGGCGGCCAGCGCCGTCCACACGGCCAGGGGTGCGGCGCGCACCCACCCGACAGGTCTCTGGATGGTCATGGTCTTCACGGTTGCTCCCAAGTTGCAGCGTATCCGGCGTCCTTGATCGCCGCGATAATCACGTCGGGTGTCGCCCGGTGGTCGGCCTCGACGGCGGTACGCCCGGCGCGTAACGAGGTCTGGGACCGGGTGACGCCGGGAAGCTCTTCGACGGTTTCGTCGATGAGCATGCCGCAGGAGGCGCAGTGCATGCCGGTGACGGCGAACGTGTATGTGGCTGCGGTGGTCATTTCGCGGTGGCTCCTTGCGTGGCCTGGGTGGCGGGGACGGTGGTCAGGCGGCCGGTGTACATGCCCATGCCGCAGCGGTATCGCAACTCGCCCGGTTGCAGGACGCCGAGGTCGATGTCGGTGTCGCCGTTGACGGGCAGGATGTACTGCTGGCCGCGTACGATCAGCGACCGCACGCAGCCGTCCACATTGTCGGAGTGCACGCGCAGGGTGGTGGGGACGCCGGCGACGAGGAGGATGTTGGCGGGACTGTAGGAGCCGGTGCGGGCGGTCATCACCGCCACCTGGCGGCCGTTGCTGGTGGTGACGGTCTCGGCGCTGGCTGGGCCGGCGGTCAGGCCGAGGGTTTGGGCGAGGTTGGTGGCCGCGAGCGGGGAGTCGATGAGGGTCAGCCCGCCGTTGAACGTGTACGCGCCCATCGCGAGGACGATCAGGCCGGTGGCCACGGCGAGGCGGCCCTGCCAGGCGGTGGCGGCCTTGCGGGCGGCGTAGCCGAGCGCGGCGAACAGGGGGCTGGTGCCGGCCACGAACACGGCCATGATCGCCGCGCCGGCCCACGGTGAGCCGGAGGTCAGGGCGAGGGCTTCGACGGACAGGGTGACCCCGCAGGGGATGAGGATCGTGGCGAAGCCCAGGAGGGCGGGGGCGATCGCGGATTGGGACCGGGCGCGTCCGCGCACGAACCGGGTGAACACGGCCGGGGGTTCGATGCGGATCTGACGGAAGCCGCGCACGTCGAGCTGCGCGAGACCGAACACGATGATCAGCGCTCCGGCGAGCAGTTGGGCGGTGGCGCGGACGCCGACCGACAGCTGCACGACGCTGCCCAGCGCGCCCAGCAGCAGGCCGAGCAGGGTGTGGGAGACGAGTTTGCCGGCGAGGAAGCCGCCGACGGGGGCGAAGTCGTCGCCCAGCCGTACGCGTAGCGGTTTGGGCGGCTCGACGGTGCGGGCCTTCCACTGCCCGGCGGGCTTGCCCCGACCTTGACGCTGGGCCGGCTGTTTGCCTCGGGGCGGGTGCCCGCTTGGCCGGGTTTGCTTCCTGCCCGTGACCGGCTGGGGTGTGACGCCGCGCTGGCGGGTGACCAGGCCGGTGAGCAGGCCGCCCTGCACGGTGGCGCAGGAGATGCCGCCCGCGAACAGGCCGGTGAGCAGGACCGCTCCGAGGTTCATCGTTGACACTCCACTGTGGATTGTGTGGTGTTCATGGGTCAGATGCCGATCTGGCCGGGGCCGACGGTGGCGCGTAGCCAGTTGACGAAGTCGGTCCACCATCCGGTGGTCAGGGCGATGCCGACGGCGATGAGCAGGCCACCGCCGAGGCGGGTGACCCAGGCGTTGTGGGCTCGGATGAACCCGACGGTGCGCAGCAGCCGGGGCAGGCCAGCGGCGACGCCGAGGAACGGCAGGCCCATGCCGAGGGAGTACGCGGCGGCCAGGACGGTGCCGCGGGCGGCGGAGCCCTGCACCGCGGCCAGGCCGAGCACGACGGTCAGCGTCGGGGACAGGCACGGCGTCCAGGACAGGGCGAAGGTGGCGCCGAGCACCGGGGCGCCGGCGAGCCCGGCCTGCGGTAGCCAGCCGATCCGCCAGGTACGCATCACGGGCAGCAGCCCGGCGAACGCCAGCCCCAGCAGGATCGTCAAGACGCCGACGACGATCTCGATGATGCCGGCGTGCACGAGCAGGGCCCGGCCGAACTGCCCGGCGGCGTACGCCATCAGCGTGAACACGGTCGTGAATCCGGCCACGAACAGCCCCGCGCCCGCGACGGTGCGCCACTGTCGCGGCGCCTGGATGTCGGCGCCGGTCAGGCCGGTGACATACGACAGGTAGCCGGGCACCAACGGCAGCATGCACGGGGCGAAGAAGGAGACCAGGCCGGCCAGGGCCGCGACAGCCAGGGCCGCGGCGAGGGGCCCGCTCGCGGCGACATCCGCCAGACTCACAACGCGCCTTCGGTGGCCAGGGCGCGGATGGCGGCTTCGAGTTCGGTGCGGTAGACGCGCTTGCGGAACACCGCGGCGATGCGCAGCTGCCGGTCGAGCAGGACGGTGGCGGGCACCACGTTGGGTGAGACGGCGTTGAAGCCCATCGCCACCTGGCCGGGCGGGTCGTACAGGCTCGGGTAGGTGATGTGAAACGTGCTCTGGAACGCTTGCGCGGCGTCGCGGCCGTCGCGGACATCCACACCGAGGAACTCCACCCCCGGCTCGCGGGTCGAACGGTAGGTCGCCTCAAGGTCGGGGGCCTCGGCGCGGCACGGCGCGCACCACGACCCCCAGAAGTTGACGACCACCACCTTGCCCCGCCACGCGGCCAGGTCGAACACGGTGCCGTCGAGCAGCTCCCCGGTGACCTGCGGCGCGGGCTCGCGCTGCTCCATGGGGAACGTCTCGACCGTGCCCAACCGCTCGTCGGCGCCGCCCTGCCCGGCGACCGAGCTGGTGCTACGACGCGAGCACCCGGCCGCGCCGAGGGCGGCGGCCGGGGCAAGGGCGAGCAGCGCGCGTCGCTTCACCGGCGGGCCTCCTCTCGTTGGACGACCGGAACCATATCACCTAAGCTCCTTAGGAGTTTAGGGGTGACCGGGATGGCATTCGGGTCGTTCACCCGAATGAACTCCCACCCCGGTTAGGTGATCGAGGTACCCTACCGGGGTATATCCGAGGTGTGTGAGGGGAGCTGGATCTGATGCCGGTGCGGTCGTGGCTGCGGCTGTGGGGCTACGCCGCCGTGCTGGTGCTGGTCCTCGTTGCCGGGTTCGCGATCGGCAGGTACACCCTGTCGCGGCAGCCCGCCGCCCACGCCAGCCAAGCCGCAGCCTTGGCACCGACGTTCGGGGGTGTCACGGTGTCGGCGTCCGGGTCCAGCCTGTCGGCCGAGGAGACGACCCTGCCGACCGGGCAGCCCGCGGCGCTGCGGTTGCCGGTGTCCGGGCCGGACGGGCGGCCGGTGCCGTGCTACCGGGTGATCGGCGACCATCTGATACGCCTTTCGGTGGTGCGCCGCGACCCGTCCGTGTACGCGCTGAGCCCATCGTTGTCGGCCGACGGCACCTGGAACGCCGCGGTCACCCTGGCCGAGGCGGGCAGCTGGCGGCTGCTGTCGGACTTCACCGCGCTGGACGATCAGGGCCGGCCTACCGCGCTGCTGCTCAACGTGGACCTGTCCGCGTCCGGCCCCTACACCCCGCAACCGGCCCGGTCGGACGCGCCCGAGGCGACGATAGACGGCTACACCGCCATCCTCGCCGGCACAGCTCGGCCTGGGCAGGCGGAGCCACTGCTGGCCACCATCCGCCGCCACGGCCAGCCGGTCGCCGACCTCGGTGCGGGGGCGTGCCTGTCGGTGCTGCGCGACGGCGACCTCGCCTCCACCTCGGCTGCGGCCGACGGCGACACCCGGCACGGCGTGCTGCGGTTTTGGGTTGCTGTGCCCAACCCGGGCCGCTACCGGGCCTTCGTCGACTTCAGCACCGGCGGCGTCGCGCACACCGCAGCCTTCACCCTGACCACCTCATGAGCACGCCACACCCCTCGACAATGAAAGACGGCGAGATGACGACCCAGACAGACGACTCCCACCCGAGCATGATCGATCTGCGCATCGGTGGGATGACCTGCGCCTCCTGCGCGGCAAGGGTCGAGAAGAAACTCAACCGCCTCGACGGCGTGCAGGCCAGCGTCAACTTCGCCACCGAAACCGCCCGGGTCGCCTACCCCGCCACGATCGCCGTCGACGACCTCGTCTCGACAGTCCGGTCGATCGGCTACACCGCCACCCCACCCACGCCCCCGGCCCGAGCCGAAGGTGAGGCCACCTCCTCCGGCGAGGACGGTGAGATCATCGCCGCCGAACGGTCGCTGCGGGCCCGGTTCTACGGCAGCATCGCCCTCGCCGTCCCGGTCCTGGCGCTGGCCATGATCCCGGCGTTGCAGTTCCGCAACTGGCAGTGGGCCGCCCTGACCTTGGCCACCCCGGTCGTCACGTGGGGGGCGTGGCCATTCCACCGCGCCGCGTGGGCGAACCTGCGCCACGGCGCGGCCACCATGGACACCCTCATCTCCCTCGGCACCGCCGTGTCGTACGTGTGGAGCCTGTACGCACTGTTCCTCGGCCACGCCGGCGAACCCGGCATGCACACCTCGTTCACGCTCCTGCCCGCCCGGGGAGGCGCCACCGACGAAATGTATCTGGAGATCGGCGTCGCGTTGACCACGTTCCTGCTGTCGGGCCGCTACTTCGAGGCCCGCGCGAAACGCCGGGCCGGCTCCGCGCTGCGCGCCCTGCTGGCGATGGGCGCCAAGGACGCCGCGGTGCTGCGCGACGGCCGGGAGGTGCGCGTCCCGATCGGGCAGTTGGCCGTCGGGGACATCTTCGTGGTCCGGCCCGGCGAGAAGGTCGCCACCGATGGCGTTGTCGTCGACGGCGCGTCCGCGGTGGACCAGAGCATGCTCACCGGCGAGTCCGTGCCCGTCGAGGTCGCACCTGGCGACCCGGTGGTCGGGGCGACCGTCAACGCCGGTGGCCGCCTGGTCGTCCGCGCGACCCGGGTCGGCGCGGACACGGCCTTGGCGCAGATGGCGAAGCTGGTCACCGACGCCCAGTCCGGCAAGGCCCCGGTGCAGCGTCTCGCCGACCGGATCTCCGCGATCTTCGTCCCCACCGTGATCGCGATCGCGGTCGCCGTCTACGGCTTCTGGTGGGGCCACGGCGCCACCCCCGGGCAGGCGGTCACCTTCGCCGTCGCCGTGCTCATCGTGGCCTGCCCGTGCGCCCTGGGTCTGGCGACACCGACCGCGCTACTGGTCGGCACCGGCCGCGGCGCCCAGCTCGGCATCCTGATCAAAGGCCCCGAGATCCTCGAATCCACCCGCCGCATCGACACCGTGGTCCTCGACAAAACCGGCACCGTCACTACCGGCCGGATGAGCGTCAACGGCACCATCCCCGCCGCCGACGCCACCGCCCGGGAGGTCCTGCGCTACGCCGGGGCGGTCGAGCACGCCAGCGAACACCCGATTGCCCAAGCCATCGCCGTGCACGCCACCGCCACCGTCGGCGACCTGCCGGCCGTCGACGGGTTCCAGGCGCTACCTGGCCTCGGCGCAGTGGCCACAGTGGACGGACACAAGGTGGTGGTCGGGCGGGCGAAACTGTTCACCGAACAAGGCATCACCGTCACCGACGACCTGATCCGCGCCATGGAGAGTGCCGCGCAGTCGGGTCAGACGGCGGTCCTCGTCGGCTGGGACGGAAAGGCCCGCGGCCTGCTCACCGTCGCCGACACCATCAAACCCACCTCCGCCGACGCGATCACCCGCATGCGCGCGCTCGGGTTGACGCCGATCCTGCTCACCGGCGACAACACCGCCGCCGCCCAGACCGTCGCGGCCCAGGCCGGCATCCAGGAGGTCATCGCCGAGGTGATGCCCGCCGACAAGGTCGCCGTCATCACCCGGCTGCAAGCCGACGGGAAGGTGGTGGCCATGGTCGGCGACGGGGTCAACGACGCCGCCGCCCTGGCCCAGGCCGACCTCGGCATCGCCATGGGCACCGGCACCGACGTCGCCATCGAAGCGTCCGACCTGACCCTGGTCCGTGGGGACCTGCGCGCCGCCGCCGACGCGATCCGCCTGTCCCGGCGCACCCTGCGCACCATCAAGGGCAACCTGTTCTGGGCGTTCGCCTACAACATCGCCGCCATCCCCCTCGCGGCGGCCGGCTACATCGCCCCAGTGCTCGCGGCTGCGGCGATGGCGTTCTCCAGCGTCTTCGTCGTCTCCAACAGCCTGCGACTGTTCCGCTTCCGCGCCGCCGAATAGCGTGATGAACATGGACACCGAGCAGCGTCGCCGGGCCCGGTGGCGGCGGGCCTGGGACAAGCAGGCGCCCCGCTACGACCGCAGCATGCAACGCTTCGAGCGGCTCCTGTTCCGCGACACCCGCGCCTGGGCCTGTACCCGGGCGTCCGGTGACGTCCTCGAAGTCGCGGTCGGCACCGGCCTGAACCTGCCGCACTACCCGGCCGGGTCACGGCTGACCGGCGTCGACTACAGCCCCGCCATGCTCGAACTGGCCCGCCAGCGGACGAACGACCTCGGCCTCGACGTGGACCTGCGCGTCGGCAACGCCGAAGCCCTCGACTGGCCGGATGCGTCGTTCGACACGGTGGTGTGCACCTTCTCGCTGTGCGCCATCCCCGACCACGAAGCGGCGCTCGGCGAGATGATCCGGGTGCTGCGCCCCGGCGGGCTGCTGCTGCTCGCCGACCACATCCCCTCCACCAACCCGCTCCTCCGCGCCGGGCAGTGGCTCGCCGAACGCATCAGCATCCCCCTCGCCGGGGAGCACTTCCTGCGCCGGCCGCTGCGGGTCGTGCAGGCCGCCGGGCTCACCATCGAGGCGCACGACCGGTTCACCCTCGGCGCCGTCGAACGCCTCGCCGCCCGCCGCCCCTGACCACACCGGCCCACCACCTGCGCGGTTGCTGTGAGTCCCGGCATCACGTGGACGCCCACTGCACCTAACACCTAAACTACTTAGGAGATTGGGAGAAGTTGCGGAGGGAGCGCTCATGGGGCAGATCCTGGCCGGCGCCGACCCCGCACCGCTGCGGCGCGCCCTTACCGTCAACCATCACAGCAGGAGTGAATCACCATGGACACACTGATCAGGCTGGCTCCCGTCCTGGGCTGCCTGGCCATGGGCGTCGTGATGTGGATGATGATGCGCGGCCAGCACGGCTCGACGCAGCAGCGCACCGCGGATCCCAACACCCAGGAGGAGATCAACCGACTGCGCGCCGAAATCACCCTGCTCAAGCAGGACCGCACCACCGCCGACAAGGACGCCGGCGAGCCGGGAACACAGCCGTGAGCGCCGCGGTCGTCGACGCCGTCATTCTCGCGGTGGCGGTCGGGGCCAGCGGCTGGTGCGTGTGGCACTGCGTGCGCGGCATCCGCGCGATGCGCCGCGACAAGGCCGCCACCTGCTGCCCGCCACCCGGCCACACCAACGCCGACACCAGCGGGCAGCTGGCCGAGCTGCGCGCAGATGTCGAGCTACGCGCCGCCCACCGCGACCACGACGACAGTGTGGCGCGGTGACCGGCACTCCATGACGCCACCGCAACCTTCTCGCACGTGGCGGCGGGCATTGGCGCGGGTGCTCGTCCTCGGCGCGACCCTCGTCGCCGGGGTGGCCCTGACCGCAGGCGCCGCGTCGGCGCACCCAACGCTGCTGTACACCACCCCGGCCGCCGAGACCGCCGACCCGACCCCACCGCAGACGATCATCCTGGTGTTCGGCGAACCCGTCACCGTCGCGGCCGGCGGCGTCGCGGTCACCGACGCGGACGGCAAGGCCATGCCCGTCGAAGCGCCGGGCACCGCGAAAAACGGGCACGCCGTCACCGCGCGGCTGCCGCAAACCCTGCCGGCCGGTGTTTACACGGTGACCTGGCGGGTCACCGGCGCCGACGGCGACCTCGTGGAAGGCCGGTTCCGGTTCGCCGTCGGCGCCGCCCTCGACCCGGCCGCCGCTGTGGGCGGCGCAGTGGGCGGCCCGTCGTGGCCGACCACGATGTTGCGGTTCGTGCTGCTGGCCGGGCTCACCCTCGCCGCCGGAGGAATGGTCGGCGACTGCCTGGTGCGCCGCGCCCGCACCATCAACCCGTCCCTGCCCGCGGTGGAGGGCTGGACCAGTCTCGGCGCGCTCGGCGGCGCCGCGGTGGCGGTCGCGCTGTCCGCGCGCCTGGCCACCCAGAGCGCGCTCGACTCCACCGCCACCCGGGTCGCCATGGTGCAGGCGGTCGCGTTCATCGTGATCGTCGTCGCGCAGGCGGTCCGCCGCACCGGCGTCACCGTCGTCGCGCTGACGGCCGTCGCGGTCGCCGAGGCGATCCGGGCGCACCCCAACGTCACGATGCCGGGCTGGGGCGCCGCGCTTACGGCGGTGCACGTCACGGCAGCCGTCATCTGGGCCGGAACGCTGATCCATGTGCTGCGCGCCGCCGTGGTGTGGCGGGCACATCCGGGCGCGATCCGATGGCTGATCGCAAGCTACGCCCGGCTCGCGCTGTGGCTGGTCGCCGCCGTCGTGCTCACCGGCAGCGTGTCCGCGCTGTTGCTCGTACCGCTGTCCACAGCCTTATCCACAACCTATGGACGGCTGCTGCTGTTGAAGATCGGCCTGGTCGCCGCCGCCGTGGGCACGGCCTTCCTCGCCCGCCGCGCGCTCGCCGCGAACCCCGCCAGCCTGCGGGCAGTGACCCGCCCGGCCCGCATCGAGGCCGGCCTGCTCGGCGTTGTGCTCGCGGTCACCGCCACGCTCACCGTGACCCCACCACCGGCCGACTCCGCAGCCGGGCAGCTCCCACCGCCCCCACCTGCCGGGGTCGTGGTCCCGCTGGGGACCCTGGCCGGGCAGATCGGCGTCGGTGTCCAGGCCAGCGACGGCCGGGTCGTGGTCCGCCTGGCCGCCCCCAGCCGGGAGGACTACTACAGCACCACCCGCACCACCCAGACGTACGAGCTCACCGGCCGCCTGATCCCCGCAGACCGGGCGGGATCTCCTGACCTGGCCTTCCGCGGCTGCGGCCAGGGCTGCTACCTGGCCGAGGTCGACTGGGCCGACGGCGACAACCTGCTCACCCTGCACGCCGCCGCCGAAGGCTGGCACGGCGGCACGGTCAGCCTGCTCGTCCCATGGCCCGTCGGCGACGGCACCGCTCGGCTCGCCCAGGCCGTCGCGGCGATGCGGGCGCTTCCCGAGGTCGCCTTCACCGAGACCGTGACCAGCGACACCAGCCAGCCCACACCCGATCCGACACCACTAACCTTGGACGCCGCCGACTTTCTCACCCTGCAGCCCTACGGCACCGGCCAGGCACCCCAGGCCGTGCAGTTGCCCGCCGCGGCCGGGCAGACCCGGCTGGCACTCGGATACCCGGCCGAGGCCCGCTACATCCAGCTCACCCTCGACGACCAGCTCCGCATCATCGACGAGGTGCAGGTCGACCCGAAACACCTCACCCGCCGCCACTACCTGCACCAGCCCGCGGCATGACCACAAAAGGATCACCTATGCTGGATGGGAGATACGGTGCAGGGGAGGGACGAGTGCGCGGATTCGGCGACCTGGAGGCAGCAATCATGGACCAGCTGTGGGAACACGGCACGGCCATGACCGTCCGCGAGATCCACACCGCGCTGTCCGGCGAACGCGACCTCGCCTACAACACGGTCCTGACCGTCACCGACAACCTGTACAAGAAAGGCTGGCTGCGCCGCGAACCCGCCGGCCGCGCGCACCGCTACACCCCGACGGCCAGCCGCGAGCAGTACGGCGCCGGGCTCATGCGTGCGGCCCTGGACGCCTCCGGCGACCCCCGCCAAGCCCTACTCCAGTTGATCGGCCAGATGTCGGGCGATGAGACCGCCGCCCTGCGGGACGCGCTGACCACCTTCGAGGACCAGAACCGCCCATGATCGCCATGCATCTGCTGCTGCTCGCCGCGGTCGTCTCGGTCGCGGCGTCGCGGCTACTACCGAGAGCCCGATGGGTGCATCAGGCCCCGGGCCTCGGCCTCGCCGCCTGGTACGCGGTACTGGCCAGCATCGTCATCTCCGGCGCAGGAGCGGCGCTGTCCCTCGTCGCCCGCTGGCCGGCGACGCAGAAGACCGTGTGCAGCTGGTGGGCCTGGTGCGTCGACGTGCTCTCCGGTGAACTCGGCACGATCGGCCGCGCCGTCGGCTGGCTCGCCCTCACCGCCCTCGCGGTGCTGGCCACCCGCGCCGCCCGCACGATCGTGCATGCCGTCCAGGAGAGCAGCCGGCTACGACAAAGCCACCTGGAGGCACTGTCCATCGTCGGTCGCCCGCACCCGCAGCTGGACGCGTTTGTCATCGACGACGACCGGCCCGCCGCCTACGCGCTGTCCGGCCGCCACGGCCGGGTCGTGATCACCAGCGGTGCCCTGACCACCCTGCCGGAGCGCCAGATCGCGGCAATCCTGGCCCACGAACGCGCCCACACCACCGGCCGCCACCACCTGCTGCTGACCACCGCCCGACTGCTCACCCGCACCTTCCCGGCGGTCACGATCTTCGCCGACGCCCACCGCCAGATCGACCGACTCGTCGAACTGCACGCCGACGACATCGCCACCCGCCGCCACGCCCCACTCGACCTCGCCCGCGCCCTGGTCACCTGCGCCGAAGCCGCCACTCGACCCGCCGGGGTTCCGGTACCGGCCATGGCAGCAGCCGCCCACGGCGGCGACGCCCTCGAACGCATCCACCGCCTCCTGCAACCACCGCCACCACTATCCCGCCGGCACCGCCTCGCGATCGCGGCCACGCTGGTCGCATTGACCGGCGCCCCGGTGGTCGTCGCCGCCCTCGGTGTGGCTTTCCCCGCCCTCGGCGCCTGCCTGCCCGTCCCCACCGCCCAATAGCCCGCAAAAAAGAGGAACCGGCCATGTACTGCAACGGCATGACGGGCGCCTGGGGCTGGCTGGGCGCAGCCTTCAGCCTGCTGATCCTCGCCCTCATCATCGGCGGCGTCATCCTCCTCGTCCGCCGATACACCCCCGGCAGCGGGCCCGCGCCCGCAACCAACGCCGAAGACATCCTCGCCGAACGCTACGCCCGCGGCGACATCGACGAGCAGGAGTACCAGCAGCGCCTCGCTGTCCTGCGTGGCAGCAGGTAGCGACGGCGGGATCCGCTAGCTGACGTGGTCCCGCATGTGGCCCCGGCGGGGCCCAATGGTCGCGGCAACGGTGCTGCCCGCTGGTTTCGGCGGGCCGGACACGCAGTTGTGTACCCGCCGAGGTCGTGCCAGCACAACCCCCAGGCTGGCGAGGGCCAGCAGCACGGCCGGGGCGAGCAGGTACAGGTTCAGCGGCGCCCCGCCGATGCCAGCGAGCGTGCCGGCGGCGCCGGCGAGCAGGACGAGGTGGATGGCGCACGCGGCCATTGCCCCGCCCGCTCCGCCGGCGATCGTGAGTGTCTCCCGGCCCGACGGCTCACGCATCGCGTTCGCCTGGTCGGTGCGCGTGCGGGTCGATCCGCCGGCAGGAGGCCAGGGCGCAGGCGTTGTCGGCGGCCAGGGCGTGGGCCAGCATGACGAGGCCGGCGACCCGTGGGTCGGCCACCCGGTAGTAGGCGTACCGGCCGGTGCGGCGGACTCGCACGTAGCCGCAGTCGGCCAGGCAGGACAGGTGGGTGGACACCCGGCCCTGCGCCAGTCCGACGTGGGCGACACACTCGCTGACGGTGTGCTCGTCGCGTAGCAGGAACTCCAGCAGCCGTAGCCGGGTCGGGTCGCCCAATGCGCGGAAGAACTTCGCCACCACGGCGACCGCGTCGCCGTCCTCGCCGAGCAGCGGCCCCAACGCCCTCGCCGTCACCTGTGCTGCCACGCTGCCGTCCTCGCCTGGACGTATCCGGTTATCCGGATACTATGGCGGTTGGGATGTATCCGGCAAGGCGGATACGACGTGTAGGGGGCGTGCGGTGGCACAGCGGTACGACCTGGCGATCGTCAGACGCCCGCCACGGTGCGAAGTCAGCCGGCCGGTTCCCCGGTATCACGGCCAGCGCCGGGCCCGCGAGCTACCCGGAGTTGATCGGCGGCAAAAACGCCCTGGTCGAAGGGATGCGCGGCGACAAGTACGTGGACCTGGCGGCCGAGTACGGCTGGCAGATCCTGCCTGGCAGAGCCCGCTTCACCAACAACCCAAGCGGTCCGGTGCTGGACGTCGACCTCGCGGACGGAACCGGGACGCGGGTCGAGGCCGAGCACTACTTGATCGCTACCGGGTCGGCGCCGACGGCGCCGCCGATCCCGGGACTCGCCGAGGTGGACTACCTTACCTCGACCACCGCGATGGACCTCGATACCCTGCCCGGCTCGCTGCTGGTGGTCGGCGGTGCGGCGATCGGCCTGGAACAGGCTCAACTGTTTGCCCGCCTCGGGAGTCAGGTCACGATCGTGGAGGTGCTGGACCGGCTGGCCCCGGTAGAGGAGCCCGAAGCCAGCCAGGCCATCGCCGGGGTGTTCGCCGACGAGGGCATCACCGTCCACACCAGCGCCACGATCACCGCGCTGCGTCGTGACGGCGCCGGGATCGCCGCCGTCGTGGCCGCCGGTGGCGGCGAGGTCGAGGTGCGGGCCGAGCGGCTGCTGGTGGCGACCGGCCGCCGTCCGGTCACCGCCGGGCTGGGCCTGGACGCGGTCGGCGTGAAGGTCGCAGCAGGTGGCGAGGTCGTGGTCGACGCGTACCTGCGCACTGACAACCCACGGATCTGGGCGGCGGGTGATGTGACCGGGGCGCCGCAGTACGTGTACGTGGCCGCCGCCCACGGCGGCCTCACCGCGGACAACGCCCTGACCGGCGCCGGGCGTAGCGTGGACTACACCAGCCTGCCGAGGGTCACGTTCACCTCTCCGGCGATTGCCGCGGTGGGCCTGACCGATGCGGAGGCGGTCGCCGCCGGCTACCGCTGCGACTGCCGGGTCCTGCCCCTGGAGTACGTCCCGCGGGCGGTGGTCAACCGCGACACCCGCGGCATGATCAAAGTTGTGGCCGACGCCGACACCGGACGACTGCTGGGCGTGCACGCCGTCGCCGACGCCGCCGGGGAGGTGATCGCCGCCGCAGTCCACCCGATGACCGCCGGGATGACGGTGACGCAACTGGCCGAAGTTTGGTGCCCGTACCTCACCATGGCCGAGGCGCTCAAGCTCGCCGCGCAGACCTTCACCCGCGACGTCACCAAACTGTCCTGCTGCGCCGCCTGACCACATTCCCCGACGTTTGGAGGCAATGACATGAGTGCGCGGGACACCGCATCGGCCAGGATCGCGGTGGGCGCCACCATCGACCGCTTCGCGCGGGTCAGCCCGGCCGCGCGGGCGGTGCACCGCCACGTGCTCACCATCTTCGCCGCCACCGGAGCCCCGCCCACCCGCGACACTCTTGCCCAAGCCGCCAGCGCAGCCGACCTGGACACCCTGCTGCGGGAACTGCATGACCGCGACGTGATCCGCCTCGACACGCACGGCGCCATCACCGCCGCGTATCCGTTCTCCGCCCATCCCACGGCGCACACGGTCGCCATCGCCGACGGGCCCCGCGTGTACGCGATGTGCGCCATCGACGCCCTCGGCATGGCCGCCATGCTGGGCCGCGACACCACCATCGACTCCGCCGACCCGCATCACGGCCAGCCGATCACCGTCACCGTCCACAACGGACGCGCCCGTTCTCGGCGGTGGTCGTCGAGGGCGCTATCACCAGTCCGGAGGGCGACTGCTGCCAACCCAGCGCCCCAGCCGATGCGGTCCAACCCGCGGCGGAGCGCTGCTGCGGCGTGTTGAACTTCTTCACCGATCCGGTCAGCGCCGCCGCCTGGTTGGCCGCCCACCCCGAGGTCGCAGGCGGCATCCTGACGCAGAAGAGCGCGGCGCATCGGTACAGCCATCCTCGGCCACCTGCTCAACGCATAGGCGGGGTCGACCGGCTACCCGGGGGCGAGGCGGGCAGCGACCTCGCGCAGGACGGGTTGGTCGATCGATTCCTGTATGCACCGGGCGAACAGCCAGCTGATGAGCCGGTCAGGGTCGAGGCCGAGGAGATCCGCCATCCGCTTGGCCAACCCGGCCGGGTCGGCAACCAGCCGCTCCTCGCAGTTGAGCAGGTGTTGCAGCGCATCGTAGGTCGGACGAAACAGCTCGATCCCGGCGCGCGCCAGCCCCGGATCAAGCAGACCGGCGGACGCGGCGAGCTTCTCTTCGAACTCCACGGCCCATGCGTTGCACATCACCTGCAGCGGCCGGAACGGGCAGCCATCGGTCGGCGCGGCCCACAACCGCCGTAGCAGACCGGCGACGACCTCATCCTGCTCGGGCTCCGGCAGGGCCGCCGCGAGGGTGGTCCCGGGATGGCAACGCTCCAGCAGCAGCACGCTGGTCGAGTCGAACACCTCACTGTCGTGCAGCCGCACCGCCGCCTGGCCAGCCCACGCGCGCAGACCGTCGGCCTCGTGGGCGGCCTCGTCGTGGCGCCAGGCGACCTTGAGCACAAGATCCTGCCCGGTAACGTCTCGCACTGGCGCCACCCAGGCGCACCGCCCCCCGGGCTGGTACGGCTCACCGAGGCCCCGCTCGGCCAGGTCAACCACGATGCCCGGCAGGACGCACAGCCACTCGCGGCGGTGGGGCACCGGATCGGTGCGCACGCTGTCCACCAGGTTCGCCGGCAGGACGAAGGCCGCCACGCTCGCTATTGTGCTGCCCACGTGCGGACCAGGGACAGGGGGCCGACTGCGGGGCGCGCCTATCGGCCCACCTCGGCGGCCGTCGTGGCGCCTTGGGCAGGCCACGCGAAGCAACCGCGACAATATCTGACCAGCAGAAACGCAGCGAAGTCATGATCGAATATCGCGTCGTTCTGCCGCCGTCGAAGTAGCTTGGCCGTGTGGCGATCGCGGCGGCTGTTTCAAGCGGGTGAGGCCAGACCGGTGCAGCCGGGGCGGGGCGGTCGAGGCGGGGCCTCGCCGGTTTGGCTAGGGCGGTTGGGTGCGGTGGTCCCAGCCGGCGCGGGTCTCGGCAGGACGACGAGACCGGCCTTGGCGAGGTCGGTCAAGGTGGTAGCCAGTCGGGCTCGTCCCGTCGGGACGTCGTCGAAACAGGCCGCGCAACAGCGCCCGCATTCGGTCCTGCACCTCTAACTCGTCCTTGATCACGAAGGGTGGCCGGTGCTGGTTGCGGACGGCCAGTTCCCGCACGATCGCCGGGAAGCGCCGGCACAGACCCATGACGAGGCCGAACGTCGTTCAACAGTCGCGGCGGGCGACCGCGCCGCCTTCGATGTTGCGGCGGACCGCGTCGCCGAGGGCCAGGTGCACGAAGACTCCCTCGGGCAGGTCGGGGTGAGCGATCGTCCTGGTGGCCGCCCGAGTGAGCAGCTCGTCCGGGCTGGCCGGCAGTTCGGCTGCCTCAGCTGCCGCGGGCCGGTCGACGGCCAGCAGCCACCGGGTGTTTCTCGGTAGCGTTCGTACGGCAGCACGGTCGGAATTGACCAAGGAGAAGGTCGGCGTGAGGCATCTGACGATTCGGGTGGCGTGGCACGACACCGGATGGGACGCACGCATCTGCGCCGCGCCATCGCGAAACCCGTACTGCGTCGCGCTGCAGCGCGTGCGGGAGGAGCGCAACGACCGCCGCAAGGATGCCCTCGCCGGCCGTGCCCTGGCGGAGCTGACCGACGACCGGGACCACCCGCCCTGCGTGGAGGAAAACACTCCGTTCATGAACGCCGCGCCGTGGACACGGACCCTTCGCCATCCTTACGCAACCAGCCCGGACACGAACAGCACCCACGGGCACCTGGCCCCAGTCGGGTCCTGGTCCAGCCGTACACGACCTTTGCCGTGCCGTACTGGTGGATGCTACGCAGCAACCAACAGGCCATCGAGGAGCGGATGGCCGATCCGCTCGCACGGGACATCGACCCCCCGTTCGACTCCAAGTGGGTCTTCTCCGCCACCCGACAACAGCAACTGCTGACCCACGTCTTCGACCAGGTACGCCCGCAGTCGTCGCTCGCGCTGTTCTACACCAAGAGCGGCCACCCACTCGATGAACGGCACCGCCGCCTGCTGATCGGCGTTGGCACCATCACGGCCCTCGACACCCAGCAGCCCTACCACCAGAGCAGGCCCGGTCCCCAGCAGCCGATGTGGGACCGCCGGATCGGCCACTCGATCCGGCCCGACGGCGTCAACGGCCTCCTCCTGCCCTACCAGGATTACCTGCGGCCAACCGGCACACCAGCCGAAGACGCCCGCAGGGCCGCGCTCGCCGAAGACATCGCGGTCGGCATCGACGAGGCCCACACCCGCGCCTTCTCCTACGGTTCCGAACTGGCCGGCCCCGACGTGGCTCTGTCCCTGCTGTCCGCCACCCTCGAAGCGGTCCGCCTGATCAGAACCCACGGCATCGCCGGCGGCCCGTGGCAGGCCCGCGAAGACTGGCTCAACGCCCGCATCGCCGAACAGTGGAAGGCCCGCGGCTCCTACCCCGGACTCGGCGCCGCCCTGGAGGGCATGGGTCTGCGGCTCGGCACGGCCCTGGTCCGCGAACTACTCACCAATGGCACGATCCGGCCCGACGAGAACCCCTGGCCCCTCATCGGCGCGCTGCTCGAAGGCCGCCAGCCGCCGCCCCGCACCGTATACGCCAACGACCTGGCCAACCTCGGCCCGCTGTGGTCCGCGCTGCCACAACCACGCCGCGACCTGCTGCACGTCCTGTCGCGCCTGGACATCACCACCGAAGCCGCCACCCGCTGGCTGCACCCGGACCGCCGCGCCGCGTCCACCCGCGCGACGGTCTCCGACGTCCAGATCCTGGCCAACCCGTACCGACTCGCCGAGCTCGACCTCGGCTCGGGCGGCTCCGGGGAACGATACATCGGGCCGATCACCGCCGGTACCGTCGACCGCGGCCTGCTCGGCCCGCTGCCCACCTCGGTGCCGGCACCGGTCCAGCCGCCTCTGACCGGCGCCATGGATCCCCGACGGATCCGCGCCGCCGTCGTTGACGTGCTGCGCCACGCCGCCGCCGACGGTGACACATTGCTGGCCGAGGGCGAAGCCGCCGAACGCGTCGCCCGCCTCGACCTCACCACCCCGCTGATCCTGCCGCCCTACTCCTTGGACGCCCTACCGGGCCTGGCCGACGAGGTCATCCGGGACACGCTGCCTGATCCCGACGGCGTCGCCGTGCCCACCCTGCAACTGGTCGAACGCCGCGCTATTGCCGAGCGCCTCAGCAAGCTGCTCCTGGCCCGCTCCGCCAAGGCCGTGGCCTCCCTCGGCGAAGACTGGCAGGCACTGCTCATCGCCGCGATCGGCCCCCAGGTCGTCGACCTCGCCGACGAGCGGCACCAGGCGGCCCTCGCCGAACAGGCCAAAGCGCTGGAGACCATCACTACCCGACGATTGTCGGTCCTGGTCGGCTCGGCCGGCACCGGCAAGACGAGCGTCCTCGGCGGCCTGCTGGGCAGCGCAAAGCTCCTCGCCGAGGGCATCCTGCTGCTCGCACCGACCGGCAAGGCCCGCGTCCGGCTGTCACAGGCCGCCGCAGGTGAGGCGATGACCGTCTCGCAGTTTCTGTACCGGCAGGGCCGCTACGACGGCGCCCGGCAACGTCCCCTCATCGAAGGAGTCACCCAGAAGGCCAAGGAGCGTGGCCTCTACACCGGTAAACGCACCGTCGTGATCGACGAATGCTCGATGCTCACCGAAGACGACCTCGTGGCGGTCCTCAACGCGCTCAACCTCGGCTTCGTGCAGCGCCTCATCCTGGTCGGCGACCCCAACCAGCTTCCCCCGATCGGCGCGGGCCGGCCCTTCGCCGACCTCGTCGCGCTGCTCGATCGCGCCGGTGAAGCACCGGCCGCAAGCCCGCAGGCGGCAACCGCAGGGGCGCTGGCGCGGCTGTCAGTGCAGCTACGGGCGGCGGGCGGGTCGCAGGCACTCGCGCTGGCAGCCTGGTTCACCGACGACAGCCAGCCAGTCGACGCCGACCGCATCCTCGCCAAACTTGACGGCCAACCCGCGCTGCTTCCCACGGAACTCGCCGCCGCCGAGGGACCACAGCCGGCAGACGATGCGACCGCACGCTCCAATGCCGAAGAGCACGGCCAGCGGCTGGCCACCGTCCTGCCCGGCGGGCAACGCCAGTTCGGTGACCTGGAGGTGGTGTTCTGGCGAACCCCCGAGGAACTGCGGGCGGCGCTGCTCGCCCAGATGGCCAAACACCTGGGCGCCGACGGCGTCGCCGGGTTCAACACCGCGCTGCACATCCGCGGCAACCTCGTGCCCTTCACCGACCACTCCGGTGCCGAACGGTTCCAGATCCTGTCCCCGGTACGGATGCAGCCACACGGCGTACACGAACTCAACCGCCTGGTCCAGGTCACCTTCCGCGCCGCCGAACTCGACGAGGGACGCCGGTTCCGAGCCGCGCTCGGTGCCGAGGAAATCGTCAAGCGGGACAAGGTCATCTGCGTGACCAACAGCTGGATCAAAGGTTGGGACCACGTCGCCGGTGAAAGGCCGGCGACTACCTGGCCAACGGCGAGGTCGGGCTGGTGGCATCGGTCAAGAACAAGCCCGGCGGCAAACAATGGAGCGTCGCCTTCGCCAGACGGGAAGGCAAGCACTACTACTTCTCCTCCGAGGACGTGCCCAGAGACGGCGGAGGCGCGCTGGAACTGGCCTACGCGCTCACCGTCCACAAGAGTCAGGGCAGCGAGTTCGACACCGTCTTCGTCGTCGTGCCCGAAGCCAGCCGCCTGCTGTCCCGGGAACTCGCCTACACCGCGCTGACCCGCGCCCGCCGAAAGCTCATCCTGTTGATCCAGGGCGACGACCCCGGTGTCCTGCTCAACCTCACCAGCTCCGCCCGCTCGGAGACCGCCCGCCGCAACACCAACCTGTTCACCACAGTCGCGGTCCGCCGGCCAGGCGAAACCCAACCCTTCGCCGAGCACCTGCGACACCGGGCCGCAGACGGCACCATGGTCCGGTCCAAGAGCGAAGTGGTCATCCTGAACCGGATCGTGGAGCGTTTCGGCCCGGGCGTCTGCCAACACGAGCAGCGGCTGCCCGGCCCGGTGACCGGCGGCCGTCTGTTGCCCGACTTCACCTGGGTCAGCGACGCCGGCGACACCATCATCCTCGAACACCTCGGACGCCTAGACCGTCCCGACTACCGCGCGGGTTGGGAGTGGAAACGCGCCTGGTACAAGGCAAACGGCTTCATCGAAGGTACCTCCCTGTTCACCACCGACGAGCAAGGCGGCCTGTCCACCGCGGCGATCGACGCGGTGCTGGATGAAATCCAGAAGAACCTCGAACTGTGAACCGGGTCCGACCTGCGTCACGCCCCTCGGCCGGGCTGCCCCGCACCGGCCCGGCCGCACATGAAGTGCAGCGCCGGCCCCCACCCCCAGGACCGTGGCCTGCGACGGCCTGTCGGCGGGCGGCCACCGCCCCAAGGCATCTGTCCGGGGGGGAGGCGGGCGCAACCGCCGGGTGTCGGTGCAGTCGGCGATGATGGACGGATGGCAGATGACCTGACGGGGCTGGGTGCGCGTGGTTTTGAGCGGATGTGCCAGGCGCTGGCCTCGTACGTACTGGGGCCGGGGATCCAGGTATTCGGCGATGGACCGGATGGGGGTCGTGAGGCCAGCTTCGATGGCCGGCTGTCCTACCCGAACGCAGAGGGGCCGTGGGACGGATACGGCGTGCTGCAGGCCAAGTACAAAGAGAAGGTCACCGCGAGCGGTCAGGACACGGCGTGGTTCCTCGGCCGGGTCAAGGCGGAGATGGATGCCTGGACCAATCCGAACAAGCGGCGGGTGCGCGACGGCCGCTTACCCGAGTACCTGATCTTCACGACTAACATCGCGTTGTCCGCCGTCCCGGGTGGCGGCGGCAAGGACCGTGCCGATGACCTGATTCGCGGGTACCTCGGGCAGCTTCCGCTCAAGGACTGGCGGATCTGGGACGCCACGCAGATCACCACACTGCTGGACTGCTACCCGAATGTGCGCCGCGCGTTTTCCGCGTTGATCACCTCGAACGAGGTGATCGCCACGATGCACGACCGATTCACCTCCCCGGTCCAAGCCAACGTCGTGGTCGAGATGCCCCAGACGCGGATCCGGCCCGGCCAGCCGGACAACGAGGCGGCCTTCCAGCCGGTGTACACCGCCGCCGGCGGCGCCGGCCGCCTCGGGGATGCGCTGGGCGAGGTCTATCAGCACGGCGCCGGGTTGGTGCAGCACTTCGACGGAGGCCGCTCCGGCGAGCCCGCGGTGCTGTGCGCGCTGATTGGCCAGCCCGTGGTAGCCGTGGCTCAGTCGGTCTGGAACGAACTGACCGCGGTGGGCGGCGGGTCACCGAACGGCGGAGTCGTCGGCATCGGATATCCGACCGCCGTCCGGGCCGAGAGCCCTTACCTCGGCTCGGACGTTGAGACGATCGACCTGATCGGCGGGACCTGGGGCCGGCTGAACGGCGGCGTCCGCCGCGGGCGCCTGCAACGACGGCCAGGCCGCGTGCCACTGTGGCAACCGGAGATCGTCTTCGACAGCGAAGCATCAAGGGACCGGGACCGGTGGACGAACCGAACCGACAAGATGGATCTACGGCTGTGTGTCGCCGCCCGAATCCCGCTGTTCGCCGACGGTCTGCGGATCACTGAGCCGGGCCGGGACCGGATGCTGACCGCCCTGGCCGGGACCGGGATCACCGACCTGATCGGCAGGCTCGCCAAGCGGTACGGCCTCGATTCGGAGACAGGCGGGTGGCGGGAGACCGAGGAGCCGGACGGGTACAACGACAGCCGTGTCGCCGCCTACCAGATCGTGGTGGCCAGTGATGGTGGGCGGCCGGCCATCCGATGCGGCCTGTGGTTGACGCTGCCCGATGGGTTCACCACTGAGGTGTCGGCGATTGTGGACTTGCGGGTCGACTTCGATGCGGTCCGCCCAGTGCCGGCGCCGGTCACCGCTGCCGATCTTCGAGTCAGTCTGCCCGAGCTGATCGACTTCTTCACCATGGCCTGGCACATCACGACGTTGGTCCTACCACTGGCGGCGACCCATGACCCGGTGGAGGTAGCGCCGGCTGGTGCCCCCCGGGTGGAGCTGTACATCCAGAACGAGCGCCCTGACGCGAGCGGGGATTCCCGTGTGCTGCGGACGCTCGACATGGTGGACCTTTCCGCGTTCGGGCGTACCCGCCGCAAGCAGATCCGGGACCTCGCTGTAGCTGTGACGACACCTCTCGGCCTGTCGCAGCCAGAGATCGACTCCCTTGTCAGGCGTGCGATGGAGAGGATCGCCGAGGATTTCGGCTTCACCGGCGCCGCGCCGGGACTGAGGTAACCGATTCAGCGAACGGCCGGAGCCTTCAGGCGCCGACGAGCTGGAGAGGTCTGAGGGGCACTGAGGGGCGAGGTGGGCTACAGGCTGACATCGGTCCAACAGCAGGTCGCGGTCGGCGAAGGGCTTGCGATCGGCTGCCCAGACTTCGGCATCTCGTCAGTCACGTCCAACAAGCGAAGTTCCCCTCGGACCGGACACCCTGGCCATGCCCGGGAGCCGGGTGTCAACCGACCGCGAGCGCGAGCAGCGCCGGGTCGGCGCGCAGTGCGCGAAGGCCCAGGGTTTCCTGGGGGATCCGTTGCCGCGCGTGGAGCAGTCGGGCGGTTGGCTCGCGCAGGTCTTCCGGCATCCATGCGAGCAGTGCGGTGAGATCGGTGGTGCCGGTGTTGGACCTGTCGGGACGCGGAACGCCGTGAGTGAGCAGCCAGCGGTACAGCACAACGGCCGGGCGAAGTGTCGGCAGGTGGCGGTTGGTCGCGGTGGTGGCGGCGTTGATGGCGATCCGCAGGCCCGCGACGTCAAGATCTCCAATGTAGTACAGGGCGGTCGGTGCTGGGTCGAGCAGCGTGACGGCGGCGACGGAGACCGGGAACTGGTTGCCGCCGCCCCATCCAATGTGCAAGTCGGGGCGGGCAACTGGATCCAACTCTCGGGCGAGGGTAAGCAGGGAATGAAACGTCGCGTTGTTCTCCGCCACCAGCAGCCGCGTCTCGCCCTCGCCGGGAACGTGTTGGGACGGGAACGGGACCGGAGTCGGGTAGCAGGCGAGCAAGTCGAGGCTGAGGGCGCCGGTGGTGAACAACCGCTTGGTTGTCTGGACAGCGAGGGCCTTTTCGTCGCCGAGGATCTCCAGGGAGCGCTCTTCGACGGGGACGGGTTCGGCGTCGGGGTTGTTCCGCAGCCAGGTGCCGATCCGGTCGAGCAGGGTGTGTTCGTCTAGGCGTGTGGCGATGGCGGCGGCGGCTTCGAGCGGTTGTGGCCAGACGCGCGTAACCGGCGTGGGGCGGGCGGGGCGGGGGTTGGCCGGTTTGGCGACCCAGCGCGGCAGGGCCGGTTGGGTACGGTGGTCCCAGCCGGCTCGGGTCTTCGGCAACACTACGAGACCGGCCTCGGCGAGGTCGGTCAACGCGGCGGCCAGCCGGGCTCGCCCTGTCGGGTCGCCCAGCAGCGTGGGGTCGGTCGCGGTCGCGTGCCGCAGCAGGCCGTCGACGTCAACCTTGCTGCCCGGTTGACCCGCGAGGTAGGCGGAGATCAACCCCGAGAGTCGGCTTGTCACTCGGACGTCTCCGCTGTGGCCCCGTTTTCGTCGGATTCGTCGTGGGCGACGCGGACGCCGGTGACGAGTCGCGGGTCTGGCTGGCCGGCCGGGGTGTCGTCCGGGACGATGTAGCGGCGGTTTCGGGTGCGGCCGGATCGGTTGTCCAGTCGGATGACGTTGGGGAAGCGGGAGACGGCGTCCGGGTCTTTCACACCGGTGGTGTACACCAGTTGGACCTTGTGCGCGGCGGCGACCGCTCGCTGGAGGCGGACCAGGCTGCCGTGTGACGCCCGGCCGATGGGGTTGTCGAGCAGCAGGACGCCGCCGGAGCGGTCTCTACGTCCTGCATTGGCTGCGCGCAGCGCCGCGATTGTGCAGTAGAGCGCGACGCATACGGTCAGCTTCTCCCCGCCGGACCATTTGCCGAGCCTGGTGATGTCCTCGGTGGTGGCGACGAGGTCCAGGGTCGGCTTGAGTACCTTGACGGTGAACCCGCGGGTGCCGACCGCCTCATGTACCGCGTCCTTGAGCAGCGGTAGTCCCTCCGGTTTGACGCCGTCGGCGATCCGCCGCTCGACCACGCGGTTGACGTACGTGCGTAGGTCCGCGTCGCTGGCCGGCGCCTCGAAAGAGATCCGCAGCATCTGCTTGCCGGACCAGCCACCTGTCTGCGTCTCCACCCGCGAGTACCGCTCGGCCTTGCGCAGCGTGTCGAGTGTGTTCGATACGAGGCGGGCGAGGGAGTCGGTGACGATGGCCTGGTCTTTGGCGATTCCGGCCAGTTCCCCGTCGATCATCTTCGCGCGGAGTCTCAGTTGGTTGGCGAGCCGCTCCGCGTGCTGCGCCAGGGTCTCCTCGCCGTCGTGCAGGACCCGGTCTTTCGCCGGGGTGGTCACGCTTGGGTACCTTCCGCCGATTGTCCGTAGGTTCCCGACCGCATTGGCGCGGGCCACCGCCGCATCGTGTGCACGTTGTTCGGCGGATCGAAGATTCTGAACGACTGCCTGCTTGCGGGTCTTCGCGTCGCTGTCGTTGCCTGCGAACGGTACCGCGGTCCAGCCAGTTGGGTCCGGGAGGCCGTCGGCGAGTAGCCCGAACGCAGTCACCTGATTGCGGAACTCGGTTTGCTTGTTGTCCAGGTCGGTGAGTTCGCGCTCCGCCTTTGTCCGTCGGTCAATGCAGGCTTGACCGATCTGGTCGTGTTCGTGGGCCAGCGTGTCGGCGTGTTCGGGTGTGGCCGGCTCGACTGGCAATGGGCGCCGAGGCGGGTCGGCACGCCGTGCCCGGATCTTTGTCAGCGCCGCGGAGTGTCGCTCGATGTCACCGGCTGCTCGGCCCTTGCGGCCGATCGCGTCCTTTTCCGTCTGTCGGGCGGCGGCCAGTGCGGCGACCCGGGTCGGCTTCGTCTGTCCATCGGCGGTGGTGAGCAGGCCAGCAGCGCGCTGCTGGACCTCGTCGGAGACCGCGGCAAGCGCCTGGGTCTCGTGGGCGAGCGCCTCGGTGAGGGCGCGTTCCCGCTCGGCGAGTACCGACTGTGAGGCTTGGATTTGCCAGGCGCGGGCGGCGTTCTGATGCCGGGCGCGTAGCGTGTCGAGGGAGACCGCCGAGTCGTCGGCCAGGTCGGGCTCGGAGTCAAGGAACGTCAGGCCGGCGGTCTCGGTCCGGTAGCCGGTGGCTGTGTTGTGCTCAGCCTTGGCCAGCGCGCCCTGTTCGGTGGCGGTGTCGAGCGCCTGGTTCGCCTCCTCTGTGTGGTGCTCGGCCAAGCCGTGCGCCTCGCCCGACCGTGCGTCGGCCTCGGCGAGGTCTTCCCGCCAGGTGGCGGCGGCCTGGACCTTCGCGATCAGTCCGGTCAAGCGGCTGCGGGCCTTGTCGATGGCGGAGATCTGGCTCTGCGTCTGGCGTTCGGTCGAAGCGTCGGCCGCGTCGGCTTCGTCGAGTGCGGCCAGCTCAGTCTTGATTTTGCCGAGGGCCGTCTCGATCCCGCCGAGGGTCTGGTCGAGGTCGTCGATGCGGTGGGCGAGGCTGTCGAGATGCCCGGTGGGACAGTCGGCCAGGAACGTCGTGAAGTCACCGAGTAGCGCCCGGTCTGCCTCCCGGGCATCGGTCAGGCGGGACTGTTGCGTGTCGTATGCCTCGGCGCGGGACGTGACCAGCCGCACGGCGCTTTCGGCCGAGGAAGGATCCACCAATCCGCGGTGCAACCCGGTCCACACCGGATCGACGCCGTCGATGCCCGTCGGGCTGGGATGAACGATCGCCGAGGCGGCCTGAGCCGTGTACACACCGACGAGCGCCGTGGTCGCCGCATCGACCCCGGCCAACGCGGCCACGGCGGCGTCGGCCAGGTCCGTGGGGATGACAAGGCCGACGCCGAGGCGCGCGTAGTTCGGATCCGCCACAGTGTCGACCAGGCGCGCGCCTGGCATCAAGGTGCGCAGGTGCGCCCAGCCGGTCTCAGCGGTGATTCCGTGTTCGCCCAACACGGTCGCAACGCGCTCGGCATCAAGCGTGGTGGGCAGCAGCCCGGTGCGGGCATGGACGTCGAGGGTGCGTTGGTCGTCGACGCGTTCGGCTTCCAGCCGGACCAGTGCCACGTCAGTACTGAGGATCGCGTCGGACAGCCGGCGGGTGAGCGTGTCCGACTCGGCCCATAGATCGACAGGCGCGTCCTCGGTCGCCTCCGTCAAATCCCGGAGCCGCCCATGAGCGGCCAGCTTGTCGGCGCGCTCGCCGAGCGCGGCGCGGTCCTCGACGAGCCGGGTGCGATCTGCGTCCAACCGGACCTGCTCACCGGTCAGCGCCGTGAGTTTGCCTGTCAGTTCGGTTCGAGCCTTGGGACGCTGTTCACGGCGACCTCGTATCCCGTCGAGAATCCCGGTGAGGGTGTCGTGCTGCTCGGCGAGGATGGCGTCGTGCGCGGCCGGGTCCGTGTGCTCGGTCGGCAGTACGCCGTCCCGGGCGGCGTCGCGTAGGTCTGTGGCGAGCGACTCCAGCCGAGCGGTCGCGGTTGCCACATCTTTGTCGGCGGCCTTGGCTTTCTTTTGGGCGTCGGTTGCCGCCTTGCGGTGCGCTTCGACGGCTGCCCTTGCGGTCTTGGCCGCCCCGGCAGCCGCATCGGCGTTGCCGTCGTGGACCTCAGCGAGCGCCAGCAGCCGGGTGCGCAGGCGTGCGGCGTGCTCGTCATGCTCGCGGCGTAGCGGCGCGGTCCGCTCGCGTTCCGCGCGGGCCTCTCGCCGGTTGGTGTCCAGCGCGTCTTTCAGGTCGGCTTTCGCCGCCAGGTGTTCGGCCGCCTCCCAGGCCGCGACGAGGCCGGCCGCGTCGCCTATCTCGGCCTCGGATGTGGTCATCTGTGCCTCGGCGATGCCGATCCGCATCTGCGCGGCGCGTTCCTCGTACAGGTAGACCAGTTCGTACGCCGCGCCGCCCTCAGTGATGGCCGCGGCGCGACGCCTGTCGATGTCGTCGCGCTGACCGGAGAGGATCTCGATCTGGTCTTGGGCTTGTGCCACGGTTGCGGCGAATGCGGCTGACAGCTTGGTCGCCTCGTCGGTCGCCTGCTGATGCGCGACCGCGGACGCGTTGACCTCTTGTTGGCAAAGGCTGATCCGGTCCAGGCCGGTTGCCGCGTCCAGGCAGAAGTCGTGCTCGGCCGTCTTGGCCGGCTTGGTCGCGAGTAAAGAGGCGATCGAGGCCAGGCGATCGGCGACGCTGACCGCGTCATCCGGGGCGACCGTGAGGTCGATGAGCAGGTCGATGAACTCACGGGCCGAGGAGAACCGGAACAGATCCTCGACACCGCCTTCGACGTGGTTCATCTGCTTCTGGGTGCGAAACAGCGACGGATCAAGGCCTCGACTCGTCAGCGCGGCCGTCCACTCGTGTTGCCGATCCGTGTTGACGAAGTCCATGGCCTGCGGATAGGCCGCAGCGGCCTCCTTCAGCGCGGCGAGATAGGCGGCTCGGCGCCGAGGCGCGCCGGTCTCGTCGAGGATCGGCAGCCGCTCCAGATCGAGCACACCCGGCACCGCATAGAACGCGTAGAAGGTCGTGTCGAGCCGGTCCCGCGCCCGGTCCGCGTCGGCTGGGCGGCGCAGGTCGGACCATTCGTAGACGACGCCGGTGACAAGAACACGGTCCGGTGTTCCGTCCAAGGTCTGCGACGTGGCCGGATGCCACACGCCGATCGTGTGGGCGGTGTCGCCGCTGTCGACGTAGTCGGTCAGGCTGCGTTTGACGGCACGCCCCATGAAGTCGACCGCCCGCGGCAGCAGCAGCGCGTAGAACAGCGACAACAACGAGGATTTGCCGCCGCCGTTGCGCAGCCACACGACCGTGTCCGCCGGCCCTTTGGTGACCCCATGTGGGGCGGTGAGGTCGAGGGTGACGTCGGTGAACCGGGCGGATCGTTCACCGATCGAGTGCAGCCGGAACGCGGCCAGGTGGTAGGTCACGACTCCTCCACGCTGTCCTCCGAATGCTGCTGGGCAGTGGTAGGCGGACGGGTAGGCCCGTGGCGGGCGAGGTCGGCAAGGAACGTGTACGCCGGTTCGCTGGCCATGTCCTTGACCTGGATGCGGAACCGCTCGGTGAGCATCCACGTCCCGCCCGTGCCGTCGGCGCGGGCCATGCCCTGCTCGACGAGCCAGCCGAGGACGTTGCGGACCCAGTACAGCGTGCACTTGGGCGACAGTCGCCCGGACGCGCGACCTTTGTCGCCAACAAGCGTAGAGGGCATCTCGTGATAGGCCCGCCACGCCTCGTCGAGACCGTCGTCCGGGACGGGTTCACCAGCGGCATCCCGGACCTGCATCTGCTCGCACGCCGAGCGCATCCACTGTTCGAACTCGACGTCTGGGACACGTCGAATCCGTTCGTCCTCAAGGTCGGCCGGGGTCGGATACGCGTAGGCGGCGACGCCGACCAGGACGAGCCCGGCCATCAGACGGCCGGCGCGGGTTGCCGCGTTCGGCATGTCCGAGACCCGGAACGCAAACGGCGACTCGGGGCTGACGCCGAGCACAAGTCCGAAGTCGCCGTCGGAGAGGACGCGGGCATGTAGTCCATGTAGGACCGCGTCGGTGGCGATTCGGAAGTCGGATTCTGTGCGATACCGGGCGAGGACCCGGCGGTACTCCTGGCTACGCCCTGGCCGCTGGGTCGGCTGCAATGCGTACGCGAGCAGGGTCCCGATGTCGGTGTGATCGTTCTGCGTCAGCGTCATGCCGTCCCCGCGGATCCGTGGCGGTCAGTAACTGGTGACGGGTTGGAGGTCGCCAAGGCGTCCGGGTACGGGGCGATGATCAGGTCGTCACCATCCCACCCGGACAGGTCGAGCCTCAGCTCATCGGCGTCGGCCACCGCCCGCGGGCCCAGGATCCGAGCGGTGAGATCGACCGGCATGGCCTGCCCTGCGTCGGAGTCCTCTGGAGCGAAGCACCACAGCGCGGCCAGGGCGAGGATCTCCGCCGTCCGCCGCCGATCGGTGCCGCTGCTCAGATCGGGCGTGGTAAGGGCATCGGCGAGCAACGCCGATAGCCGGGCGGGCAGGCCAGTCCTGGCCACCACCCGGCGTGCGGCCTCCACGATGTGCACCCCAATCGTCGGTGGATCGGGATCTCCCGCCTCATCGTCGTCGTCGAGATCGCGGTCGTCGTCTGACAATTCACGAACCGCCCACAGGTCGTAGACAAGCCGGTACAACCGCGGCACCTTCGGAGGCCGCGGACCAGTCACGTCCGACAACCACCGCCCAGTGACTACCAGCGCCGTCTCCGTATCCAGGCCGAGCAGCGGCGTGAAGATCTCCCGACCGATGTCGGGCAGGTGACCAAGCGCCGGCGGCCGGAACGCCTGCCGGTCCTGCTCTTCCAGGAAAACGCTGCGCGCGGAAATGACTTGCCGGTGCAGTGCATCGTGACGCCGCGAGCATTCCGTGAGCAGCCCGGCGATCCGGGCCGCTGCCGCGGTCACGTGCTGGTCCTCGGCGTCTAGTGATTCGCGGACCTTGGTCAGCAGTCGGTGCTCGGACTCCATCCTGGCCGCGATGTGCTCGCGGGCCGCCTCCAACCGTTCCGGAACGACGGTCGCCCACTCCTGCAGGACCGTGCGCAGGTCGCGGCGAGTGTTCTTGATCAGCTCGTTGAGGTCTTCGGCGAGCGAGACCGACAACAGGCGGGCCCGGACCGCGGCCCTCTCCGCAGCGTCGAACGCGCCCTTCGCCAGCTGTCGCTCCAGCAGGATCTCGTTGGCGACCTGTTCGTCTTCGACATCGAACTCCAGGCCGCCCACCAGCGCGTTGATCGCGTCCCGGGTGGCATTGAGCACCACGTCACCGCGGACGGGGTCTTCTCGCTCGATCAGCAGCCGGAACTGCACCTGCCGCTGCTGGTGTGCTCCGGCGTCGTCGGTGAAGTCGCTGATGCGATAGGTGAACGGCGCTTCCCGCTCACCCCTGTTCAGCAGCGCATCCAGCGTGAACTCGGCGACCCGACGATGCTCGGACGCGGGCTGGCCCGGCGCGGCGCGCCGGGCCAGCGTCGTCAGTCCGCCGACGACATCGTCGTAGGTCGCCTCCTCGTCGAAGCCCTGCTGCGCGATGACCAGGTCAATCGCCGTGAGCGCAAACGTGGCAACGTCGTACGTGGCCTCAAGCCAGTCTTGCCGGGACGCGGCGACGATGGCCTCAGTGATCGGACGGGACCGCATCAGCACCGCGACCCGCGCCGGGAAGGTGCGGTCGAATACCGACAGCTCACTCATCGCGATCGGTGCGGGCGCCGCCGAGCCCGTTGGCGCATCGAACAGCGCGTCCACCCACTCCTCCTCCCAGGCACCCTTCCTGCCGTTCGTACGGCAACCGCACGTACCGACGATTCCACCGTCTGTCGCCAACCGCCTCGGACGATGAGGGCCGTACTGTCATTGAAACTCCGAGGCCGTTCCACCCATTCGCGTGATCACCGGTTCGTGCCGCCGGGTGTCCAGTCCTCAGCGAACGTCTCCATCTGGCGGATGACCAGCTCGATCGCCTTCGCTTCCGCATCAGGTGGGTAGTTGTACTTGGCCAGGAGCCGCTTGATGATCGTCCGTAGCTTGGCCCGGACGTCGTCACGAGCTACCCAGTCCACGCTGATGCTCCGGCGGATCGTGGCGACGAGATCGCGTGCGATGTCGGCGAGGACGCCTCCGCCCATCTCGGCAACGGCCGACTCGTTCGAGGCGACCGCGTCGTAGAAAGCCAGCTCAGCCTCGGACAAGGCCGGGCTGAACTGCCCACCCCGGCCAGCGTCGGCGGCCACGTCCTTGGCCATGGCCACCAGTTCCTCGATGATCTGGGCCGACGTGAGGTGCTGATTGACATACCTGCGCATCAGTTCGATCAACCGGTCGGAGTAGCTCTGCTGCCGGACCACGTTGTGCCGGGTGGTGCGGCGCATCGTCTGCTCGACCAGCCGCCGCAGCGCCTCGATGGCCAGGTTCGGAGTCTTGGATTCGCGCAGCCGCTTGAGGTACGCCTCGTCCAAGTGGGTGAGGTCGGGCCGTTCGATGCCGGCCGCGGCGAAGATGTCGGTGACGCCGCCGGCCTCGATGATCCCGGCGGTGAACTGCTTGAGATACAACTCGATCTCGGCCGGGATGGGCAGACCCCGGGCGCGGCGATCCTCCGCGTCGAACTTGGCCATCCAGACACGGACGGCGACGAAAAACGCGATGTCGTCGCGAAGCCCGTTGAGGTCGCCGCTCGTGGAGCACAGGGCATAGAACCGCTCCAGACGAGCTGACTCCAACCGGAACCGCTCGGCGAGCGTCTTCTCGCCCGGCTCGGGCCGATTCTCAGGCAGAGCCGGGTCACGCAGGTAGTTGACCGCGCCCAGGGTGGCCTCACGGAACGCTTTGGGCGACCCGGAGGCCAGCACCGTGCGCCAGTCGTAGCCGCGCAGCATCTGGCAGATGACATCGTGCAGGTCACGGACGTGGGCCAGCGCTTCTTCGGTGTCGCGGTCCACCGGACGGGTGTTCTGGTCGTCGGCGGTGTACTCGGCGAGCGCCTGGTGCAGGTTGTCGATGACCGGCGCGTACCCAACCAGCAGCCCGTCCTGTTTCCCGCGGAACGTGCGGTTCACCCGGGCCAGGGCTTGCATCAACGCGGCCCCGCGCATCGGCTTGTCCAGGTAGAGGGTGTGCAGCGGCGGGGAGTCGAAGCCGGTCAGCCACATGGACTGTACGATCACCAGCTCCAGATCGTCGTCGGGGTTCTTGGCCCGCCGTTGGATCGCCTTGTTCCGCGATGGCCGGCGTACGTGCTTGCGGATGTGCTCGTTGGTCTCGCTCGGCTCGCCGGTATAGACGACCTTGACCTTGCCCTTGTCGTCGGCCTCGTGGTGCCACTCGGGGCGCAAAGCCTTGATCTCGTCGTACAACCTGGCGCAGATCTCCCTGGTCGCGCACACGATCATGCCCTTGCCGGGCCCGTCGATGAACTTGCGCATCTGGGTCGAGCGAGCCTCCCAGTGTGCGACCACGTCGGCCGCCACCTTCTTGAGCCGGTCCGGCGCACCGTAGAGCCCATTCATCACAGCGACGGCCCGCTTGATCCGCTCTCGCTCGGCCTCGTCCAGACCGGCGGTCAGCTCGTCGGCCCGTTCGTCGATCACCTCCGGGGACACATCCGCTGGCAGGTCGACGGGCACCAGCCGGGACTCGTGGTAGACGCGCACCGTGGCGCCGTCTTCGACCGCCCGAGTCAGGTCGTAGATGCTGATGTAGTTGCCGAAGACCTCTCGCGTGTTGCGGTCTGCTTCGGACAGCGGCGTGCCGGTGAAGGCGATCAGCGTGGCGTGGGGCACGGCGTCGCGCAGGTGCCGGGCGTAGCCATTGAGGTCGTCGTAGTGGCTGCGGTGCGCCTCGTCGACGATCACGACAATATTGCGCCGGTCGGACAACTGCGGATGCGGCCGGCCGGCGTCCTTCTCCTCCTTGGTGCGCCCGAACTTCTGCAGCGTGGAGAAGATGATCCCACCGGTACGCCGGTTGGCGAGCTCGGTACGCAACTGCTCCCGGGAGGCTGCCTGCACCGGACGCTCGTCCAGCAGATCGCTTGCGGCGAAGGTGTCGTAGAGCTGATCGTCGAGATCAGTACGGTCGGTGAGCGCGACGATCGTGGGGTTGCCCAGTGCGGGATGGATCATGATCTGATGGGCGAACAGCTCCATCTCCATCGACTTGCCCGAGCCCTGCGTGTGCCACACGACTCCGGCCTTGCCATCGCCGCGGGTCGCTTCGACCGTCTTCTCGACCGCCACGAAGACCGCAAAGTACTGGTGGGCGCGGGCAATCCGCTTCACGAGCCCGTCGGGCGTCTGGGCGTAAGCCACGTAGCCGCGTAGCAGCTCGATGAATCGCCGCTGCTCAAACAGTCCAAACAGGACGAGGTTCAGCGCAAGATCGTGGTCCCCGGTTGGAGGTTGCGGCACCGGCTCGCCGTCCTCATCGACGTTCCACGGCGAGTAGTGCTCGTACGGGGTGAACGCGGTGCCGTAGCGGGCGGTGATGCCATCACTTACCACACAGGCCACGTTGGCCCGGAAGGCGAGCGGAAGTTCCTCGATGTAGGTGCGGATCTGCGCCTGTGCGCCTTCCAAATCGGCGTACGCGTCGCCGGCCTTCTTCATCTCGATGAGCCCGACCGGCAACCCGTTAAGGTAGAGGACCACATCGAACCGGCGGCGTGCGTCACCGTCGCGGACATCGACCTGGTTGGCGACGAGGAGGTCGTTGTTGGCCAGCTCTCGGTGGTCGATCAGCCGAATCGTCGGGTTCTGCTCCGCGCCGTGCTCGTCGGTGTAGACGATCGACCGGATACCCTTGACCATGAAGTCATGCAGGCGCTTGTTCTCCGTTATAGCGTCCCGCGACTGGGCGGAGGTAACGACGGTGACGGCGTCGTCCACGGCCGACGCGGGGACGTACGGGTTGATGCGGGCAATCGCCTCCCGCAGCCGGGCAACGAGGATCAGCTCATCCCAACTCTGCCGTTCGCCCGAGCCTGGTGCGATCGCGTTGCCCGGCTTCGGCTCCCAGGCAAGCTCGGCCAGGGTCTCGATGGCCATTGCTTCCCAGTCGGACTCGGACATGTCACGGAACCCGGGTTGAGGGGTGTGCCCGGCCATTACAGCGCCTCCTCCACGACCTTCTCCGCATCCCGTACGCGGATTTCGCCTGACATCAGCTTCGGTAGTAGGGTCTCGCGCAAGGCAGCAAGGGTCTCGTTCTCTCTTTCACGTTGAGCCGCCATGTCGTCTATCGCACCCAGCAGACTTTCGAGTCGGTCAGCTCGTTCGGGCACCGTAATCGGCCAAGCTGGCAATTCGGTCAGGGGGATGCGGTCGACCGTAGCTCCATGCACCGCACGTTGTCTGATGGTCTCTTGAAACGACTCGCCAAGATAGGACTGGAGCAGTGTTCGAGGGCCAAGAACGTCGATACGTGGGCGAAGCAAGGCCATCCGGCGTCCGAGGCAGGCACGCACGCCATCCGGCATGATGGCGGCCTCGCCAAGCCTCGTCTCGTACGAGAACAGCACATCCCCGGCCGATGGCGTGACTCGCCTCGTCCAGTGCGCGAAGTCTTGTTCCCCAAGGTGAGCAGAGTCTGTCAATACCAGCCGCCCGTTCTGAAGGCTGCTGATGCTCAGGAACCAAGGGCCGGAGGCCGTTTTCTCCGGAGTCGCGTGAGGCCCGTCGAATACCTTAGCGACATCGCCGATCGTTGCCGCCACGGATCCTTGCGTCATCGCGAGTTCGAAGTGATATTTCATGAGCTGATGAGCGCTTCGAAGGCAGGACTCATTGACGGCGATCATGTCATCAAGCGTCCCAAGGACGGACGCGGTGGCGTTTTGGTGTTCAATAGGAGGAAGTGCGAACTGAAGGCGACGCTGGTCCTGCAAGCTCAGGTATGGCGCCATATCAGTGCTGTGCGCCATCGCCCGCAACTGAGCCTCGAACTCGGGACTGCGTGCCCAGTACCTCAGATATCCCGGCACCAGTCGAGTCCTGTCCAGACAGCGCCAGTAACTAAGATGCGGAGAATACACAAATTCTGGCGCCCGGTGTGGTACGTAGCCGGTCCGCCCAACACTGTTTCCTTTGGTCGTGATGACGGTATCCTCGGGTTGCCCAAACTTTGATGCAAGCTTCGGAGCCAGTTCTGAATTGAACCTCTCCGAATCGCTCCAGTTGAAACCACGCTCTGTTAGCTTTCCGGCGCGAACGAAGATGGGGCCGTCACCTCCAAGCTCCTCCAGCTTCGCTCGATAACCGTCGCCGATCTCAAGAACGCCATCTACGATGAGATCGTTAAACGTGACTGCTGGCCAGTGGTCAGACATCGAGGCGCTCCAGCTGTTCGCGCACGATCTTCTCAAGCCGGGCGGACTCGTCGAAGTGATTAAAGAGCTCCTTTGTGAGGCGGTTGATCTTTTCGGCGACGGGTTCGGCGTCCGAATCGTCGGACTCGGCGGCTCCGACGTAGCGACCCGGTGTCAAGACGTGATCGTGCGTGCGGATCTCGTCGACCGTTGCCGAATAGCAGAAGCCGGGCACATCCTTGTACTTCTCGATGGCGGACTTTGTGCCGCGCCAGGCGTGGTAGGCGCCCGCAATTCTCGCTAGGTCATCTCCGGTGAGGATGCGCTCGGTGCGGTCCATCATGGTGCCCATGGCACGGGCGTCGACGAAGAGCACCTCGCCTCGCCGATCGGTGAGCCGTTTGGCGCCCTGCGGGCCCTTGTCCTTGGCGAAGAACCATAGGCTGGCCGGGATCTGTGTAGTGCGGAACAGTTGTGGCGGCAGGGCGATCATGCACGCCATAAGGTCGGCTTCAACCATGGCGGCGCGGATCTCGCCTTCACCGGATTGCTTGGATGACATGGATCCGTTGGCGAGGACGACGCCGGCGGTGCCGCGTTCGGCGAGCTTGGACACGATGTGTTGCAGCCAGGCGAAGTTGGCGTTGCTGGCCGGCGGTGTGCCGTACTTCCAACGTGGGTCGTCGGTCTTACGGGCCCAGTCCGACATGTTGAATGGCGGGTTGGCGAGAATGAAGTCGGCTCGCAGGTCGGGGTGCTTGTCGGCGTAGAAGGTGTCCTCCCATCGGGTGGAGAGGTCGCCGGTGATGCCGTGGATGGCGAGGTTCATCTTGGCCAGGCGCCAGGTGCGTTCGTTGGATTCCTGCCCGTAGACGGCGATGTCTTCGCGCTGGCCGCGGTGGTTGAGGACGAACTTCTCAGCCTGGACGAACATGCCACCGGAGCCGCAGCAGGGGTCGTAGACGCGCCCCGAGTACGGTTCGAGCACCTCGACAAGTAGTTTGACGACGCTGGCCGGTGTGTAGAACTCGCCGCCGCGTTTGCCTTCGGCACGGGCGAACTTCTCCAGGAAGTACTCGTATACCTCGCCGAGGACGTCGCGGGCGGGCTTGTCGCCGTGGCCGGTGAAGCGGGCGTCGCTGATGAGGTCGACGAGTTCGCCGAGGCGGCGTTGGTCGACGTTGTCCCGGTTGAAGATCTTTGGAAGTACGCCGGTCAGTGCCTTGTTGGAGCGCATCACGGCTTCCATCGCCGCGTCGATGAGTGCCCCGACGCCTTCCGCCTTGGCGTTGGTCGATAGATGCGACCAGCGGGCATCGGCGGGTACCCAGAACACCCCGTGTCCGGTGTACTCGTCGACGTCGTCGAGGAACTGGTCGAGCCTTGTCTCGGCGATGCCCTGGTCGAGCACCTCCTGGCGGATTTGGTCGCGGCGCTCGTCGAACGAGTCGGACACGTATTTGAGGAAGACCAAGCCGAGGACGAAGTCCTTGTATTGGGCTGCGTCCATGGAGCCGCGGAGTTTGTCAGCGGCCTTCCATAGGGTGTCGCGGAGGTCGGCCATGCTCGGCATGCCGGGCAGTGCCGTCTGGCCGTTGGCCTTCTTCCTGGGGGGCATGGTTCTCCTCGTCGTGGTTTCTACAGGTGGTTCGCTGTGATGGTCAGTGTGCCGTCGGCGATTCCAATGACCGCGGTGCGGCGCAGCGTGTCCAGGGTGTCAATCTGTTCCTGGGCGTGGCGCCGTCGTTGGCCCAGATCAAGGAGCAGTTCGTCGAGAGCCCCGACCTCGTCTGGTTCGAGTATGGGGACAGGGATCTCGTCGAGGCGCCGACTGCGAACGGCACCGGGCGCGCGACCGCTTGGCGCGCTGGCGATCAGGGCGACAAGGGTTCGAGGCGTGAGCGTCCGCCCCTCGCTGTTGACCCGCAACACTGCGGCGGGGTACTCGGCGATGCTGAACCCGTCGATATCGACAAGGGCCCTGACGTCCGCCGTGATGGCGACGATCACGTCGCCGGGCTCGGTGAGGCGTACGCGAGGGTACCGCTCGGCGAGAGCGAGGCGGTCGATCATCCGATGCCCCGGCCGTGCTTGGCCGGTGAGCTCGGGGATCCCAATGACCCGGTGGTGGCCGCCGTCAGCAACATGCTCAGCAGCGATGCGGGCACCCTTGAGTCGCTTGATCTGCTCCGTCTTGATGAGCGTGCCGATCGTCACCGTCGGGCGGGCATCGTCCTCCCGCGCGGCGATGTTGGCGGTCAGCGGCGGTGGCAGCGGCTGTTGGGCATGCTCGGCCAGCTGGGTCTGTAGGTCGAGGAGCAGTGCGACTCGCGAGTGCCGCAGTGTGTTGGCCTCGGGGAGTTCGGGTCGTCGTGGTCCGGTGAGTGAGCTATGCCCGGAGAGCAGGTCGGCGACGCGCACCGGGGTGGTGAGCGCTCGTCGGTGAGCGACTGGGTGGTAGCCCTCGCGACGCCACGTCGTGACGTCCTCGACCAGATCATTGACCACCTGCCCGGTAAGCGGTCGGTCGGAGACGTCCGCGTGTAGTACGCGGCCTTGTCCGCGCCCGGACTCGTCCCTGCGCAGCACCCACAAGCCAGCCTGGTAGCCGGGACGGAACGGCATCAGCCCACCGGGGAGCGTGATGATCGCCTCCACCGCATCGGTGCGAAGGATCTCGCTGCGGATTCCCGCCTGCGTGGGCGGCAACTGTTCGGCCAGCAGGTCGGCGGGACCAAGAACCACTGCGGCCTGACCCGGGCCGAGGTCGGTCGCGAGGCGGGCGAGGAGCCGCAGATGGCCCTCCCGGCTGCGGTTCTCCTGCGGGCGGTAGGGCAACGCGGTCACCAGGACCCGCCAGTCCGTGGTCGCGGGCGGGCGGCTTCGAGTGCGGACGTCGACGTCGTCCATGGGCAGCTCCCACACACGCAGACGACGACGCAGCAGCCTGGACATTTGTTCGCTACTAGTGCTGGCGGAGATTCTTGGCTGGCCTTTCTCGCCGATGGCCGCGACGACGGCGGTGAGAAGATCGCCACTGCCCGCCCACGGATCCACCACGGCCACGGTGCCATGCGTCGCCGCCTGCTCGCTTGCGCCGCTGATGGCGGCCATGAGCCCCGCTAGATCGGGTGAGATCGCGTCGCGGTAGAGCGCGGGCGCGTTGAGCCGGTTCCGGGTGGCCAACAGTCGTTCGAACGCCTGCCGGCATCCCCATGCCGCCTCCACCAGCTCGTCGATCGCGTGAACAAGCCAGCCGGCGTCATCCGGCAGCGCCCGGATCTCAGAAAGCAGCAGCAGGTCAGACGGGTCGACACGGCTGGCACGCTCAACAAGATCCCCCGCCCACCCCGCGCCGGACTGCGATGGTTCGTCACCATCGAGGCCGCGGAGGCAGATGAGAGCCGTCGCGAAGGCGATCAAGTCCTCGGGCTTCATCCGGGACCCGAGATGCCACAGCGCGTACTGCCGCAGATCTGGTTCGAGAGTCTCGCGGTTCGCGCGGCCGGTCGCTACCAGCCAGTCGAGGATCGCCTGGGCATCAAACAGCGGCCGTCCGGCGTCGCCCCCCACGGATCGAGGGAAGGAGCCGTTATGCCGGCGCCGCCACACGGTGACGACCGGACGCTGCACTCCCGCCAGCTCGGCGATCTCCGGCATGGAGATGAGCAGGCCCCCTTTGGGCGGCATCGCTCACCTCCACTGAATCGATCGTGACTGTGGGCTAACTCTAGCGCCGGGCACGCGCGCGTCGAAATCAACATGCTGATAACCCGGGATATCAGCCTCCGATTGCCTCAGAGGACGTGATCTTGCTTTGATTACAGCGCGTGGCTGACGAGCCACGGACCAGCCCAGGGCTGCCCCTTCCCAGCCCGCACCACCATCTCCGACCGAGAGGAGACGTCGATGTCTCCAACGCCCGCTAGCCGAGCGCGCGCCACCGTGTACCGCCTCACCAGGTCCGGGGCGCTCAATGCCCTCGTCCGTGCCAAGTACCTCGACCGGCCCGAGTTCGTCGCACAGCCGGTGACCGTCGCGGACACAACCGGACTCCTCGCCGTAGGACAGATCCGTGCCGAGAAGGTCCGGTGGGCAGGAGATGTCGCAGGCTACACCGGCCTCGACATCGACGCTTGTAACGACACCGCTGCCGCGGTCCTCCTGCTCCCCGTCGACGATCACGTCTACGCGCTCTGCTACGGCATGGGCCACCACCTACTCGACTACGGCGTGGTCGAACCTGGCTTCGGGCTGCAGTACCTGGCGCGCGTGGCCGACGTGGACGATCTACGATCGGTCACCCGGCACACCATCGACCGCAGGGCGTTGATCGATCGTCGATCGATACCAACCGGCGGCGACGTACGCGCCTTCGGCCTCGCCGAACTCGGCACCGTCGTCAGCAAGGTGGTCGGCCGCGGCATCGTCGCCCCTGACGGCAAGGCGGTCACGATCCGCGGCACCGACGCCTTGAACATGCCGCTCGCCCGCGACCCTGCCGAGCTCATCAAGGATTTGACCACCATCGGTACGACGTTGACGCAACCCATCACCCATCCCGATCTTGAGCTGCTCACGCGACTCACGCCGTTGCAGCCCCGCCATCCCCAGCGAAAGAAACTCGACGCCCGTCTTGCCGCCGCCCTTCGCGGCGAGGCCGATGAGCGGCTCGGCACAGGGTGGCCGTGGGAACAGTCCGACGAGTTCAGCGCCGTCGACACCGTGAGATTGCTGCACGTCCCGGGCGCCGAGGACGTCGTGCTGCCGTGGCTGTCCATCAACTACCTCAAGGAGATCGTCGGAGAGTGGCCGTCCCGGAACCCGCTCGACCTGCTCCGCACGATCAAAGTCATGCTCATGAGCGACGACGACGCCGCGCTGAGCCCACAGATCCCGGCCGTCAAGTGGATCGCCTTCGAAACCCGCATCGACGACAAGCTCTACTTCTTCCACGACGGCCGGTGGTTCGCGGTCGCCCAGGACTACGAGAGCCAGGTTCGCAAAGAGGCCGCCCGCGTTCTCGGCGCCAGATCAACGCTGACTCTTCCGCCGTGGCCCGAAGGGATGGACGAGAAGGACTACAACGAGTTGGTTGCCCGCCAGGACAGTCGGTACCTCGCCCTTGATCGCAAACTGATCCACACCGCAGTCCACCCTCGGGGCATCGAACATTGCGACCTGCTCGGACCAGACGATGAGTTCATCCACGTCAAGCGGCTCCGAGGATCCGACGACGCCAGCCATCTCTTCGCACAGGTCCATGTCGCCATCGAACAGCTCCTGTACGACGCCGAAGGACGACGAGCTCTCGCCCAGAAAGTCGCTACCCTCAGCCAGGGGAAGCGCACGGCACCCGAGTCACCGGTGAAGGTCGTCCTCGCGATCGGCGGACGCGGCAGGCTGCGTGTCGACGACCTATTCACCTTCAGCCAGGTCACCTTGGCGCGGCTCAGCCAACATCTGGAGACCCGAAGCATCGCGGTCGAGGTGATCGCGATCCTTCGCTGGAGGCTGTCGCCGCCGGACGGCGCGTTTGCAGGGCGCTAGTGACCCCCACCTGTTTGCCGCACTGCTTCGAGCGTTGCCCGCTTCGGGCGGCATGCACTGCCTCGCATGGCGCCAAACCGCTGACGCGGTGTCAGCTCGCCGCCGGCCATTGCACGCAGGTCGGGCGCGTCCTCGTGTTCAGGTACTCGTGTACCGCCCGGCGGGCAATCTCCTCGCTGACCCTCGTTTCCTCAGGCTCGTACTCGTGCCAGTTGCCGTAGAGATCGAAGCCGATCGGCTCCGGCCACTCGGCAATGTCGGGCTCCTCAGCTGAGGTGCGGGCGCCGCTGTCGTCGAGCCAGTCCACGAAGGACCGGTCATGGCCGATGCCGATCATCACGCTGCCGGACGCTTCGCTGTCATGGATCTGCACGCCGTAGGGCACGCCGTCCTTTGCGGCCTGCTCGGCGACCTGGTCCAGCACCGCGTCAAGCTCATCGACCGTGGTGATCTCGACCGCGTTCCCCCTGTCGGGCTCGTCGGCGCTCGGCCCGTCCCACGACACTTCGACGCTCACGCGATTCCCTCCCCTGTCCCCTTGTAGGTCTTGTGATGCCACGTGCGAGTGCCGTCGGTGATGTAGATGGTGAGTCGCTTACCCACTCGCAGCATCCCGCGCAACGTGTCCTCGCATCCGATGAAGCGTCCCCTCGTCACGCATGGCCAGTTGTTGATCACCATCTCCGCGTGATCCGGGCTGTCCGGCCTGCGCAGTATGGCAGCGGCGTGGCCCTCGACATCGGTGTCGACCGACCGCTGGCCCGGATACCAATCCGGGCGGAGCCCATGCCGGGCACCGGGAATGCGACCGCTCCGCAGGCGCCCGTCTGTGACCGTGAAGTCAGGATCTGTCAATGGTGTGCCGTCCGGCTTGAACAGGGCCCCGGTGGTGGGCCCCTTGCCGCCAGGGCGAAGGGGAAGCCGCTCGGCTGCCCGGGAGATCCACTCCGGGATTGGTTCGGGGCTTCCCGACGAGCCGCCGGCACCGCCACCAGGCGGGCCGCCCATGTCCGTTTCGTCGCCTCCGGTGCCCCCGCTGCCCGCTGCTGGACGATCCGCCGGCGCAGGGGCAGGGTCAGCTCCTTGGGAAGCCGCGGCTCCGATCTGGTCGGCTTCGTTCGCTGCTTCGGTGATCTTCCGTTGAGCGCTGTCGAGATGGTCGGCGGCCTGCGCGACCGCCTGTTTGGCGCCGTCGACGATGGCGATGAGCCGTCCGGGTTGGCCGCCGCGCAGCACCGTAGCGATGTGACTGCTGATCTGCGCGAGGTCGATGACCACGGCGCCAATCCCATTGCGGGCATTGCCTACCTCGTGTGCGGCAGCCGCCAGCTTCGCTTTCACCTGCTCAGGATTCGCCGCGTCGGCGGTCTCGTGTATCGGCGCCGCCCCTTTCTCGACTGACTGGGCGAGGACGGGCACCTGTGCGCGGACGGTTCTGAGCAGACCTACGGCGTGGGCCATGCCCTGGGCGATGCCGTGGAACCCCGTTCCTCGCGACCGAACTTGTACCCGCTCGGCATGATTGAGCGCTAGGGCTGTCTGCATACCGGCGGCATCGAGCCTGGTCAACGAGCCCCGCAGATCCGTCGTGATCTGCTCGGTCGCAGGCCCGCCCATTCATGCCTCCCCGTCGCTCGATAGACACGGTCACGGTGCCAGCAACCTTGTCGCGTGGTCGAGTTGTCGTCTGACGATAGGGCGGCGATGTAGACCCGGATCATGTGCCGGAGCTGGGTCGGGTCAGGGGCGTTTCGGGTGCCTTGCCAGGTGGCGAGGTCGAGCAGGCCCGGGCCGTTGAACGCCTTGGCGAAGTCGAGGAGCCGCCACCCGGACGGGCCGATGTGGAGCGAGGTGGGGTGTAGCTCGGCGTGGCACAGCCCGAACGGCGGCAGGTTGGCGCCGGCCGCCCGCCTACGGGCGACCTTGTCGAGTGCACGGAGGTGGGTGGCGCAGTCGGTGGTGTCGGTGAAGCGGTCGGCCGCTCGTAGCTGGTCGAGGTAGGCCAAGCCGCTGCCGGGCAGGGCTTGCAGCTCGGTCTGGCCGAAGGTTGGCAGGTCCGGGGCGGAACCGGTGGCGTGGAGGCGCGTGGCGGCGACGGCGGCATCGGTCTCGGTGGCCGGGCGGGTTTGGTCGCCGAGGTCTTCCATGATCATGCCGAGGGTGCCGTCGTGCAGCGTCGAGGCGTGCAGCGTCGAGGCGTGCAGCGCCGGTACGGGCACGCCTCTGCCGCTGGCGAAGGTGAGCACGTGGTCTTCGCCGGTGAATGGCTCGGCGGCGTACTTGAGCACCACGGTTCGCCCATCGGTGAGGTGTAGGCGTTCGACACCGGATAGGCGCCACACTCTGATCTGTTCACGACGGATCGGCGGGCCGAGCCCGGCGGCGGTCGTGAGGTCGCGGCAGAGCCGGGCGATGAGGTCGGGGTTCATCCGACGGTGATCCTGGCGGTCTGGCCGGCGGTGCCCGGTCGAGCGTGTTCAGCACGGCGTCCAGGTGCGTGGACATGCCGGCTGGGACACGACCGGACCCGGCGTGTTGGAAGGCGCGGAAGTGGGGCAGGAGCCGCAGCAGTGCGACGCGCCTAGTGAAGAAGCTGTTGACGTCGCCGGAGGCGCGGGCTCGGCGCAGTAGCGAGGTGAGGGCGACGATCTTGTCCGCGGTGGACGCGAGGAGCACGACCTGGTCGTGGACGAGGATCGGCGGGTCGGGCTGGTCCAGGGCGACGTGCTCGACGTGCAGCGCATTCACGATGCGCGGCACCTCTGGCCCGTAGCGCGCGTTCAGGACCGCGTCGAGTTCGGTGCCGGGCGGGGCGAACTCGGGAGCATCGTGCAGCAGCGCGGCGGCGATGAGGTCTGGGGCCGCGCCGGACACGTGCTGGTCGAGCGTGGCGGCGACGCGAACGGCGTGCACTAGGGCGGGGCGGTCGTCGATGATGCGTCCGGCGCACCAGACGCGGGCGTCGGCCAACGCCTGGTTGACCAGCGGATGGCGTGGTGTGGACAGTGCGGTCATCGCCGGATGCGTCCCGTCTCTCGTAGGATCGGGCGATGGATGGCCCGCGGCCGGAGTGGTGCGAGGAAACGTGCGTCGTGTGCCCGGCCCAGGAACTCGGGCCGGGCCGGTTCGATGTCGTAGACCGGCCAGGTCCGGACTTCTGGTACAACCCGGAGATCGGCTGGCGGGTCGACCCGGCTGGGAATGCCGTGTGTGTGCACCCGTACCGGGTCGGGCTCCCACCTGGCCGGTACGCCTCGGCCGGTGATCCGCTACCCGATCTCGGCGCCCCGGCCCCGGCTCCCTCGCCCGCAGCGTTGGTGCTGCCCGTCGACGTGACCGATCTCGAAGGCTGGCTGGTCGCGACGCTGCGCGTCGCGGCGGCCGAGGAGTTGGTCGCCGCCGTCGAGACCGCCGAGCAAGTCGCGATTGAACGGTTCGCACCCGACGCAGTCGCCACCGCGCTGCGCCGGGTGCTGTCCGTCGAACTGGCCGGCCGCTAGGCCACCATGACCTCGAAGTCGAGGTCGTGGCTGCGCCCGTCCCGACCGAACCCCGCCGCGTCGTACCGGTCGTTGAGAATGCCGATCCGCCGGTTGACCTCGGACGAGTCCAGCCAGTACCGCGACGGCTGCTCGCCCCAGCCGGCCGCCGCGTAGTAGACGTCGGTAACGCAGCCTCGGGTGTAGGTGAACCGTTCGAGTTCGGTGGCGTGCGGGAACGTCACACCGAGGTCGGCCTGCATCCGGGTCATGAGCGTGAACTGCGCCAGGACCGCGTGGATCATCTCGTCCACCGGCGCCGGCACCAGCAGTTCCGCCGTCTCCTCATCGCCGCCAGTCAGCTCGAACACCGCCGCCTTGAGCGCCAGCACCCGCAGCGCCTCGACCAACAGCGGGCCGGCGTCGCGCTCCAGCGACCACTCGGCGATCGTCGGGTACCCGGTGAACGTCGCCCAGCACGTGGAGTACTTCATGGACGAGCTGTTCAGCCGGTCATAGCCCGGGTGCTCCTGCATGGCCGTGAGGACCTGCGCCGCTCGGCGCCCGACCGCGGCAGGGTCCAGCGCCGCCGCCTTCGTGGCTGTGGTCTCCGTCGTTGTCGTCTCGGTCATTGGTGGTGTCCTTCCATGACGTGGGATGGAGATGTGTGGCTGGTCTCGGTTATCGGTAGACCGCCGCGGCGAGGTCGCCGATGGCGGCGTCGACGGCACTGAGCAGGGCGGGGATCGCCGCGAGATGAAACGCTGGGTGGGTGTTGGTGGAATGGGCGGTGATCGTGCTGAGCCGGGCGCGGAGGTCATCGGCGGGCAGCTCCAGGTAGAGGGTGCCCTCGATCGCGGCGGCGTCGAGGGTCACCGGGTACCGCCCTGACGTGGTTTTGCATGCTGCTCCTCCAACGGAGGCGGTTAGAAAGGTCAAGCAGAGGTCGGGGAAGGTGAACCAGTCCGGGGAGTCGGTGTGCCGGCGAGCCAGTCCGCGTGGACCTGCGCGGCGTCTCGCTCCCTCGCCGCCGGACTGACCTCATCGAGATGCAGACGCGCCTCGCACGGCCACTCCTCGCAACAGGAACGGCACGTCCACGGCCGCGCAGACGTGGCGCGGTGCGCCAACCGCACACGGTCCTGCGGAGTCCGGGCCACGGCGTCCGGGCGAGCGACGGCCGGCCCCTCGTGTAGCGGCGCGGACCAACCCGCATCCACCCACTCCACCCGAGCACCCAGATCGACATACGGGGCGTACTCCACCCCGCCAACAGAGGTCGAGGCAGGCTGCGGTGTGGATCGGCGGCCGGTGATAGCCGGCGTTGCTCGCATGATCGCGGTCCTCACGGTCTCGGGATCGGCTCGGTATCACGGACGCCCAGCGCCGCCGGTTCGTCCGGCGACAACGTGGAGTTCAGAAAGTCGTCGGCCCACCGGACCGAGAGGCACGGCCACCGCTCTTGGCACCGACCGCAACGGTCCGGTACTTCGGCAGGCGTATGCGCCCGCCAGAACATCGCCGCGACCACCCATCCGACCAGCAGCTCGACTCCATCCGGCGGCGACAAAGACGGCAGAACGATGCCGGGCGGACCAGTCATCACGGCGAGAACTCACTTCCATCGTCATGCCGTTGCCGCTCGCCATGCGTGGCCGGCCTCCCTCATCAACGTCGGGAGACACGGCAGCCACCAACGGGGATAGCGACTGCCGTGCCGTCCAGATCACCCGCCGTCACGCCAGGTGGTTTGTGGCGGCGGGGAGTCCAGCTGTAAAGACAGGTGCGCAGGTGAGGGCACTATGACGGCCGCCGCATCACGCTCGCGCACTTCGTTCATCAAGGCGATGGACCCCGACTGGTAGCCGCTCTCGACATCTGCACCGTCATCACGGAGCACGGTCTGGACGTCGAATCCCTGTCGCGCGCCGCACTCCGCGAGACGGTCCGCGACCGCCTCCATGCGGGCCGCATTGGGCCGGATCGACCGCACAACCCAACCGCCTGCCGTTCGGCGTCGTCCGCGTAGCTCACTGTTCAACCTCCGCTCGGCTGATCCCGCCGCGGCGAGGTACGACGGCCAACCGGGATTCGCCGTCGTACCTTGCCCGATCACCCAGCAATGCGGCCCTTGCTCAACACCGCCGGGGAGTGGCACTAGCGAACCGCTCCCGGCGAGCACGTCGATAGCGGGCTGAGGGGTCAACAAGGTCAAGTCGAGTCAATAGGTAGCCGAAGCGCATTCCGGACGGCACGATGCGCCGCTACCGTCAGCGACAACCACGGCACTCTCCAGAGCGGTGATGGCATTGCGGCACGCGAAGACCCCAAACGACGAGCTGTCTGGCTGCCTGCGGGAGTTGGGTTGGAGCCCGAAGACGCTCGCGCGCCGCATCAACAAGCTCATGGGCCAGGGGTGCGTGTCGGAGAGCACGCCGTACTACTGGCGCGACGAAGGCGGGGTGCCGCATCCACCGGTACCCGGCATTGTCGCCCACGTGCTCTCGTGCGAGCTGGGCCGCCCGATCCCGGTCGACTGGCTGTGGCAGGGAAAGGCGACCGAAACGCCTTGTCTCGTTCCAGCGACAGCGGGAATGGATCTGCCCTGGTCGCTCCCTAGCGTCCTGCGGTTGACGGAAGACTGGCTCGTTGGGGGTCTGATGGATCGGCGGATATTCCTTGCGGTCGCTGGCTCGGCCATAACCGCACTCGCGTGGGACTACACCAATCTTGAGCCTGCGCGGCTCGCCGCAGCGCTGCACGGAGATCGCACTGGAGAAACGCTCGTCCGCCAGATCGAGGCGACTATTCCCGGGCTGCGCGCGCTTGATGACAGCGAAGGTGGCGCGAGCGGCCTCACTTATGCCAGAGCGCAGTTCCAAGCCGTGTCGCTTCTACTTCACAAGGGATTACACAGCGGCGACGTGACCAGACGGCTGCTAGTAGCGCTAGGCGAGCTTGGCCAAACTACAGGTTGGATGGCTTTCGACTCGGGTCAACACGGTCTGGCGCAGAGATACTTCCTTACAGCCCTTCGTGCCGCCAGAGAAGCGAACGACCGATCGTTGGCGGCGCACATACTCGGTGATCTCTGCTACCAGGCAGCCTGCCGAGGTATAGGCGTGGACGCCGTAGAGATTGGCGAGGCTGCCGTGCGAGCTGCCGAAAGCGCCACCCGTACCGCGCGCGCATCGGTCATCACCCGGCTCGGGTACGCGTACGCGGTCGCTTCCGACACGGACGGATTCGCTCGGGCGCGCGGAATGGCCAGAGAGCTGTTCGAGAGCCATTGTCCCGGCCTTGATCCATCCTGGGCTTACTACCTGAGCGAGAGCCATCTAGACGCGCAGGCCGGATATTCGCTTGTTCACATGGGCCGGAATCGGCTCGCAGAGGGCAACCGAAACGGCGCCAAGAGGCTGCTCTCGCAGGGCGAGAAATTGCTCGCTCCGTATGCCTCGGTGGGCGCCGACGACCCCTTCCAGCGCCATGCCCTATTCGAGGGAACCTGGCTCGCCATTGCGCAGACCGCCCAAGGTGAGCTGGAGCACGCCTGCACGACCGCTCGCGCCGCTCTGCGTCGGCTCGACCAGGTCCAGTCACCCCGATGCATGGATCTGCTTGCGACCTTGCGCGCTGATCTCGGACGCGGCCGACACAACAACCTCGCCGTGCGGGAGTTCCTACCTGAACTCGATAGGGCAATCCGTCGCTTCGCGGCATAGGGTCGCTTCAGTCCCTCTAAGCGAAGCGCGGAAGGAGCAGCCACGTGCCCAGCGGACGCAACCAGACGCACGGAGTCGACACCGAGGTTGAAGCCCTCCAGCTACGGCGGGTACCAGATCCATACGACGATCCAGACGCACTTGCGCTCATGCATGCACTCGACGATGAACTAGCCACGACCTACGGCTCAGGAGACCGAGAGCCGGTAGACCCGAACGACTTCACGCCCCCCACAGGGCTCTTCCTGGTCGGCTACGAAGGCGGCGAGCCATTGGCCTGCGGCGGATACAGGCTGCGGCGTGACGTTCGCCCCGGAGCTATCGACGCCGAAGTCAAGAGAATGTATGTCGTTCCCACCGCCCGACGGCGGGGCCATGGCCGGACCATCCTCGCAGCTCTCGAACGCAACGCACACGATGCCGGGGCCACGCGGGCGATCCTTGAGACGGGCATCCGCAGCGTCGAAGCGTTCGCGATGTACCAGCACACAGGTTTCCTTGTCATCCCACCCTTCTCCAACGTCTACGCAGACTCGCCAACGAACCGCGGCATGGCTAAGTCCCTCGATGGCCACGTCACAGCCAGCGGCCTCAGCCCGAACCCGTAGAACGAGATTGCGGTCCGCCGGCACGCACCGCGCCGCCCTTCAGCGTCGCCCTGACCCGATTCAGGGCGACGCTGCGGCGAGCGGACGGCGTCTCTTCCGCCGTGCGACCTGCAGAGACGCGGTCCGTGAATCGCGTGCAGACACGAATATCCCAGCACTGCCCCGGGCGTCCGAACCGACAACCGCACGCCCAGTTCCTCCGCCAGCCGAGGGGTACTGGGCACTGGCGTACTGGCAGCCGATCCGAATGGAAGACCACCCCACGGGCGGCACGCCGCGCTGCGCCAGGCGTTGCGTAGAGGGGCGGCCACCAGGTCAGTGCGCAGATGATCGGCGGTGGTCCAGCCGACCACCCGGCGGGAGCCAGCCTTCCCATGTGCTGACGCTGATGTACCCGGTGCCAACGGGCGTTGATCTGGTCAGGCGCGGTAGTGAATCCTGACTCACAGGTCCGGGCGGGCCGCGGCGGTCGGGTTCGGGATCGTGGTGAGCGCCGCCCAACAGCGGCGGCCATGGAACTACAGGCGCGGACAGACCCACCCGATGCGCCTGGACGTGCGGACGACGTCTGCGACTGCCACTGAGCCCTTCCGAGTAACCCTGCGGTAACACCACGTCACTGTCGTGTTTGGACACGCCGGCGGGCCAGATACGACGAAACGCGCGGAACCCCCGCTATGAAGGTGGTCCTACCAAAGATCATCTTCAGAGGGTGGTTCCGCGCTGCCATGAGCGTCTCATACACCGCCTTCCTGGATGTCTCGAAGGACAGCGTGTTGTTCCTGTCCGGCCTGTTACACACCGAGCGGGTCCGGCGCGGTACCCGGGCCGGGACGCGCGCCCTGTCGACGTACCGGCAGGCGGTGCTGGTGCTGCGCTGGTTCCTCGACGACGCCCGGATGGCGGCGTTGGCCAGGGACAACAGCATCGGAAAGTCGACCGCGTACGCCTACCTCGGTGAGGCCATCATCGCCTTGGCGGCCCGCCGGCCGGGCCTGCACGGGGCGCTCCTGGCGGCGAAAGCGGCAGGTCACACCCATGTGATCCTCGACGGCACCCTCATCGCCACCGACCGCAGTTCCGCCCCCGGCCCCACCCCGGGAGTCGATTTGTGGTGGTCCGGGAAACATCACCACCACGGCGGGAACATCCAGGTCCTCTCCGCTCCGGGACTGGGTCACCGACGGCGCGCTCGGGCTGGCCGACCTCGGCTACGAAGGAGAGGCCGACCTGCTCCGCGTCCCGTTCAAGAAACCCAAAGGCGGTGCCCTGACCAACGACCAGCAAACCTACAACGCCGTCCACGGCGCGCTGCGCTGCCTCGGTGAACGCGCGAACTCCCTGCTCAAAACCACGTTCAAGGCCCTACGCCGGATCCGCGGCTGCCCCTGGCGCATCGGCGACATCGTCGCCGCCGCCCTCGTCCTGCTCCACTTCGAACACGGCCGCACCACCTGATCACCCATCACACACCGCGACCAACCGTTACTCGGAAAGGCTCCGTGAGCAGACCGATTTCATAGGACGGCATACCATACCTGCGGCAGCGTTCGGCCGTATGCGCTCCCGCGGCACGCCGCTGTAGGAGGCAGGGATCCTACGCCCAACCGGCACTACGTGCCCGAGGTTGAGCCGACATCGCGCCATGTTTCGCCCCTCCACAGGGTCGGCTCCTCTCGGCGGCTGAGCCTGCACCGCTAGATCATTCAACGAATCCGTCATGGCTGATGCGCCGTTGCCTGGTACTCCGCCACAAGCGGATGGCCATTACGCTGGGAGATCGCCTGGCAGCTGGAAGACGACCTGTTCGAGGTCCTTGCACCGGCCCACGTGGATCATGCGTCCCGGCGGGTATGCCGTCATCACGGCCCGGCTGACCCACCGCGCCGGACGGCTGTTTGTTGTCGCCCTAGGACTCCCTGCATGGGTCGACTTCCTGAGGTTTCCTGAGGCCAGTGGATGGGGTAGCCCGCAGACGCACACGCGCCTGGCTGCCGCCGTTCCAACGTAGCCGGACTGCCAAGCGACGAGGGCCTCAAGGCAGCGGTCATTGAATTGGACATTCAATACTGATTATGTCGGTTTATTACATAAACCGGACAGACCGGGGTTCCCAACGCCCCGCCGACGGAGGCCAGGTATCCGGTGTGGTCATGCGAGTCTTTCACGCCGAGGGTGCGCGACACTCGGGGCATTGCTTAGGCTTGCGGCCTCGGGCCAATGGTCGCTGGAAGTCTTTGTCGCAGTTCTCGCAGGTGAGCGTCTCCGTCGCCGGTGGCTGGGTTTGGCCGGTTGTCGTTCGAGTGTCTGATCTTTCCCTGGCCGACGGGCCCTGACCTTGCAGCTTGCCGTTGTACGCAGCGATTCGCTTGCTCAGGTCTTCGACCGCTTCGGGACGCGCTGCGTGTTCTCCGTAGAGCGCTACGCCTCGCTCCGCCCATCGGATGGCCTCTCGCCAGTCCTTCGCCTTCTGCTGGCGTATGGCCATCTGGGTGTAGGTCTCCAGCAGCGGCACCTTCGCGAACTTGGCCAGGAGTGCGTCCCGGATGCCGTCCATCTCGGCGTCGTGGCGACGGCAGGTTTCGTCGTAATCGTGCAGTGCGGAGGTGAAGGCGTCGCGGGAGCGGTACAGGTGCCACTCAAGCTCGCAGAACATGTAGTGACGGTCGATGGGGTCGGGGTCGTGATCCAGCAGTTCGCGGAGCCGCCTGATGGCCGGGATGTGATCACTGGGCAGTTGCTCCAGCCAGGACAGGTCGTAGGACTCGTCCTGCTCGTCAGTGGCCAGTGCTTCCGACAATCCGGTACGAATGGCGCCTTGCAGTACCGCTGGGGCTGGCGGCGCTACAGTCGCGACCCCGAAGTCGCTAGGGTCGTGAGACAGCCACACGCCAAGGCGGCCAGGACCGTCGGCGCGCATCCCACCTCCGACAATGACGCCCGTCAGCGCGATCGAATGTCCCTCCTTTGTTTGAAGCGCAAGCAGTCCGGGCCGATACTCAGCAGCGTCTTCTCGGGATAGGTACCCGACTCTCGTCCCGCTGATCCAGACCGAGATGGCGTTGGCGTCGTAAGGGTTGTCGCTCTCCGCAACCAGAATGGCCTGGACTCCCGTGCGAACCCGGTCGGTGGTTTGGCCGCCAACGATCCGCCAGAGTTCGTCTTGGTAGTGGCTCTCGCCGACTACCTCCAGGTCGTGACCGCCGCCGTACAGGACGACCTCAAGCGCTGGGGCGCTCCCCGCATCGAGGGTGACCTGCGCAGTGCCCGATTCTGCGTGCGACGGTCGAACTGGCCGTCGGCCAAGTAGTCGTCTGAAGATTCCCACAAGAGGGATTCTGCTCTTTCCGCTCCAGCCAGGACAGCCGGCATGGCGGCCCAATCATCCGTGAGTCGTTCGAGAGTCATGTCGGTCCGGATCACGGATCACATCGCCGAACGTTTTCCTGGGCCTTCGCATGTGGTTCCCAGCTACGCTGCGGACGTGAGCGGTGACCCACGGCTCGGGAGGAGTTCCGTGGCCCAGGATGGAGCGAGAGCCGACGTGCCGGCCGGTGCTGTGCCGGCCGATGCGTCGTCGCTACGGGGCGATGCGGTGGGCAGGGTGCTGGGCACCCAGGCCGCTTCGCCGTTGTCGTTCTGGGTGGGGCTTGAGCCCGGCAGTGTCCTGCAGCTCGACGATGTGGTGGTGACCTGGCGCGACGTTCCCGGGCGGGGGCGGGTGCTGGTCGCCGGGGTGGTGACCAACGTCGAGGCGCGCTACGAGGGCGCGGCGTACGACTCGGACGTCTTTCTCATCGTTGAGGGCTCGCTCCCGGCGGCCGTGGTCGAATCCGCGGAGGTGACGGTCACGCGCGTTGAGCCGGAGTTCTACGTGCCGCCGCTGCCCGGCACGATCGCCTACCGCGCGGACGCGAGTGATCGCGACCAGGCTTTGTACTTCGACGTGATGCAGCGGCGGGTGCCGGTAGGACTGGGCCGGGATGGTCTGCCGATGTACGTCAACTTCGAGTTCCTCGATGGCACTCGTGGCGCACATGTGTCGATCTCCGGGGTATCGGGCGTGGCGACGAAGACGTCGTTCGCCACGTTCCTGCTCTACTCGATCTTCAATTCGGGGGTCCTCGGTGCGGAGTTGGCCAACACCCGGGCGTTGATCTTTTCGGTGAAGGGAGAGGATCTGCTGTTCCTCGACCATGCCAACAACCGGCTCGACGACACCGCGCGGGCGGCCTATGCCCTGCTCGGCCTGCCGGCCCGACCGTTCGGCAACGTGCACGTCTTCGCCCCGCCCCGACCGGGCGATCCCGACGGTGTCCCGCACGTGTCCGCCCGCACCCGGGGCGTAAGCCCGTTCTACTGGACCCTCGCGGAGTTCTGTGCGGAGGAGTTGTTGCGGTTCGTGTTCGCCGACACCGAGGACGAGCGGGCATTGCACACGCTGCTGGTTGCCCAGGTCGCTGCCCGGCTGCGTCGCGACGCCGAGGCGGCCAGCGACGCAGGCGCGGTTCGGCTACGGCGGCCAGATGGCGCCGTGAGCGACGTGTGCCGCACGTACGCCGATCTGGTCGACGCCGTCGAAGCCGGGCTGATCGACGACGCGTCACGGTCGGCGTGGGTCGGCGCGCAGACCACGCTGGGCAGTGTCAACGCCTTCCTCCGTCGGCTGCGTTCCTCGGTACGGCCGTTGTCGCCCATTGTGCGCGGCGACCTGCCACCGGGCAGGCCGCATTCGATCACCACCTCGGACGCGCAGGTGTCCGTCATCGACCTGCACAACCTGCCCGAGCGGGCTCAGCGGTTCGTCGTCGGTGTCGCTTTGCGCGGGGAGTTCGCGCGCAAGGAGAGCGCCGGCACGGCCCGACCGTTGCTGTTCGTGGTGCTGGACGAGCTGAACAAGTACGCCCCACGGGAGGGTGGTTCGCCGATCAAGGAGATCCTGCTCGACGTGGCGGAGCGGGGCCGATCTCTGGGTGTGATCCTGATCGGGGCGCAGCAGACCGCCTCCGAGGTCGAACGGCGTGTCGTGGCGAACTGTGCGATGCGGGTGGCCGGGCGCCTGGATGCGGCTGAGGCTCGCCGCGCCGAGTACGGCTGGCTGCCGGCGACTACCCGGGCACGGGCCATCCTGGCCAGACCCGGCACGATGTTCATCGCGCAGCCGGAGATCCCGGTGCCACTTGCGGTGGCGTTCCCGTTCCCCGCCTGGGCGACCAGGACGTCGGAACGGGGCGAGTGGACGCTCACCCCGGCGGCGGCGATTCCCGCCGACCCGTTCGCGGGCCTACCGGGGGCCGACGGCGACGAGCCCCCGTTCTGACAAGCACGCGACCCTGCAAGGGGGGAAGCGATGAAGTTCTTGCACACCGCCGACTGGCACGTCGGCAAGGTCCTCAAGGGCCGGTCACGGGTCGACGAGCACGCCACCGTGTTGAAAGGACTGGTTGACCTGGCCCGCGCCGAGGACGTCGACGCGGTCGTCGTCGCCGGTGACGTGTTCGACACGGCCGCGCCGACCCCGGAGTCCCAGGCGCTGGTGATGCGCGCCCTGCTGGCACTGCGGGAAGGCGGCCGGGAAGTCGTCGTGCTGGCCGGCAACCACGACAACCCGCACCTGCTTGACGTCTACCGGCCGGTGCTGGGGGCGCTGGGGATGCATGTCATCGGAACGTTCCGTCGACCGCACGACGGCGGCGCGCTGACCTTCACCGCCCGCACCGGCGAGCCGGTGCGCCTGGCGGCCTTGCCGTTCCTGTCCCACCGCTACGCGGTCCGCGCCGCCGAGGCCCTCACCGGCTCCCCCGACGAACACAACCGCACCTACGCCGAACGGTTCGCCGAGTTACTCCGCGCGCTGACCGCCGGTTTCGCCGCCGACACCGTCAACCTGGTCGCCACACACGGCACCCTGCCGGGCGGCAAGTTCGGCGGGGGCGAGCGCGAAGCCCAGTCGATTTTCTCCTACTACTTCGAGCCGACCGCGTTCCCCCCGTCCACCCAGTACGCCGCCCTTGGTCACCTGCACCGCCGCCAGCAGGTGCCAGGTCCTTGCCCGATCTGGTACTGCGGGTCACCGATCGCCGTCGACTTCGGCGAGGAGGACAACACACCCGGAGCCCTGCTGGTGACCGTGGAGCCGGGCCGTCCCGCCGTCACCCGTGAGGTCACCGTGCCGGGTCCGCGGCGGCTGCGAACCGTACGGGGCAGCCTTGAAGAGCTGGAGGCCATGGCCGACGCACTCGCCGACGCCTGGCTGCGGGTAGTCGTGGCAGAGAAGCCGCGGGCCGGACTCGCCGACGCCGTGCGCGAGATCCTGCCCGGTGCCCTGGATGTCGACATCGACGAGCGTTTCCGCCCCACGTCGGCCCGACGTCGCAGTGGAGGCGAGGCCGGGCGTGTGCGCAACGCGCGGGAACTCTTCCGCGACTACTTGACCGCGACCGGCCGCAACGACGAGCAGGTCGCCGCGCTGTTCGACCGGTTGCACGACGAAGTGACCCGCGACGTGGGCGGCGATGGGGGTGTGGGCTGATGCTTCCGCTGCGGCTGCACATGGAGAACTTCGGCAGCTTCCGTGAGCCGGTAACCGTCGACTTCGCCGACGTGGACTACTTCGTCCTGGTCGGCCCCACCGGGGCCGGTAAGAGCACGGTCATCGACGCGATCTGCTTCGCCCTCTACGGCACGGTACCGCGGTGGGGCAAGGAGAACGTGGTCTCCTTGGCCCTTGCCCCCTCGGCCACCTCCGGCAAGGTGGCGCTGGTCTTCGAGTCCGCCGGGCGCCGCTACGCGGTTGTTCGTGTCCTTGTCCGCAACGCCAAAGGGGTGGTGGGCACGAAGGAGGCACGGTTGGACGAACTCGACCGCGCGGTGCCACCCGACGCCGACCTGATCGAGCTGCTGGAGGCCACCGTGCGGCCGCTCGCCGAGGGCGAGGCGGTGACCGCCGAGGTCCAGGGCCTCACCGGGCTGGAGTACAAGTACTTCACCCAGTGCGTGGTGCTGCCGCAGGGGCGGTTCGCCGAGTTCCTCCACGCCCAGCCGCGAGAGCGCCAAGACCTGCTGGTCCAGCTGCTCGACGCCGGGGTGTACGAACGCATCCGGCAGCACGCCGTCCGCGAGGAGGAGATAGCCAAACAGACCGCGGCGTTCGCCCGCGCCCAGCTCGCCAAGCTCACCGACGCCGACGAACCCGCCGAACAGGCCGCATCGAAACGACTCGCCACCCTCCGCACCCTCGCCGGCCACGTCCGCACCAGCATCGAAACGCTGCGCACGCACGACGAGGCGGTACTGCAGGTACGTGAAGAGCGCGACAGCGCGCAGCGGCAACTCGCCACGCTCGGCGCGCTGGCCATGCCCGACGAAGTCCCAACCCTCGCCGAAGCCGCCCGTACAGCCATCGAGAAGGCCGCCCGCCTCGCCGAGGAGTCACACCGCTGCGATCAGGAAGAGCGGAAGGCCGACGACGAGCTCACGCAACTCGGCGACAAGACCGCTCTGGCCCAGGCCCTGGCCGCCCACGAAAGCCGCGACAAGCTCGCCGCGGACCTCGCCAAGGCCGACCCCAAAGCGCGCGCCGCCGCTGCGGAGATCGAGCAACTCGCCAAGGACGCGAACCAGGCGCAGCTCGACCTGGCGCGCGCGGAGACCCGCCGCGACCAGGCCCGCGACGCTCACGCCGCGATCGACCTCGCCACACGCCTCGCCCTCGGCGAACCGTGCCCGGTCTGCCTACGACCCGTCGCCGCGCTGCCACACCACCCCGAAGCGGCCGCCCTCGACGAGGCCGAACATGACGTCACCGGCAGAAAGACCGACCTCGACCGGGCACGCACGCTCCGCCAGAAGGCGGAGATCAAGGCCGCCCAGCTCCAGCAGAAATGCACAGAGATCAAAAGCCAGCTCGCGGGCCTCGCCGTGCAGATCGAGGCTCACCCCCACCGTGCGGAACTTGAGCAACAGATCGCGGCCATCGAAACCGCCGGACAGCGCGCCACGCAGGCCAGGCGCGCGGCCCGGGCCGCGCGCAAGACCCGCGAGCAAACCGACCGCCAGGTCCAAGAGCTGCGACACAAGACCGAGCAGGCATGGCACGACCTGGACGCGGCACGCGACGCGGTCGTGTCCCTCGGTGCCCCGCCCATCGCGCGGGAGGATCTGCACAGCGCCTGGACGGCGCTGCTCGCCTGGCGCGAACAGGCCGCCGACCGGCAACGCACGGCGATCACCACACTGGCCCAGCGGCTGACCGGCGCCGAGCAGGTGCGCGACAGCGAACGGGCCGCCCTCATCACCCGCCTGGAACGCGACAGCGTCGCCATCGACGCAGACGCGACACCCGACAAGATCAACGAGACGGTCACCGCGGTGACCGCCCACGCCGAGGCCCACCTCACGCAGGTACGCAACAACCGCAAACGTGCCCGCGAGCTCGACGAGCAGGCCCGAGCGCACGAGCAGCAAGCCCGCGTCGCCCACGAACTGACGCTGCTACTGCGCGCCAACAACTTCGAGAAGTGGCTGTGCGGCGAGGCGCTCGAACTGCTCGTCACCGCCGCCTCGAAAACGCTCCATGACCTGTCCGACGGGCAGTACGAACTCGTACTCAGCGCCAAGAGCGAGATCGAGGTCATCGACTACGCCGAAGCCGCGATGCGCCGCAGCGTGCGCACCCTATCCGGCGGCGAAACATTCCAAGCGGCCCTCGCGCTCGCCCTCGCCCTGTCCGACCAGGTCGCCGGCCTCGCCGCCACCGCTGCCCGCAGCCTCGACTCGATCTTCCTCGACGAAGGATTCGGCACCCTCGACCCCGTCACCCTAGACACCGTCGCCACCACCCTCGAACGCCTCGCCGTCGGTGGTAACCGCATGGTGGGCATCGTCACCCACGTGCCCGCACTCGCCGACCGGGTCCCCGTCCGCTTCGACGTCACCCGCGACGGCTCCGGCTCACACATAGCGAAGGCAACGACGTGACCGCAGCCCCAACCGTCGCCGGGCGCATCGGGTTCGCCATCGACCCGTGGGGCCCCGGCTACGCCGCGGCGCTCGCCATCGAGGCCCTTACCGAGCTGGACGCCACCACGGCAGAGCTCAACCTCGACATCGAGGTACCCGCAGACCGCTGGCACCCCCTGACCCCCGATCCAACGACCCACCTGCCCGGCGCACTACTCGTCGCCGACGGCGTGCGCCGCATCGACGCCCGCGTCTGGGTCGACGACCCAGACGGAGCCATGCCCGCCCCCGGCATCGCCGCCTCATACGCCGTCGGACTCGTCCGGTGCGACCTCGCCAACGGCAACCTTGCCCAACTCGCCGACGTAGCGGTCCGGCGCTCCCTGTTCAGCGCATCGCCGCACGCTCCCGACGTCTCGACCCCAGCCGGTGACTACCCCGCACGGGCTGCGACCAACTCCACCCCCGAAATGCTCTCCCTGGCACTCCAGCGGCAGCTCACCGACCTTGAGGTAGCCGTCGCAACGCAGCACCGCGCCGCGGTCGCCGGAAACGAACTGCTGCTCGTCGACGGGCCGCTACGCGGGCGCACCCACCTGCCCCGCGCAGTCGGCTACGTCAAAACCCACCACACCGCATACCTGTCCGGACCCCACGCCGCCGTCGTCACCGCCCTACAACCCGGCCAACGCACCCCGATCTTCCTCATGGGCACCAGTTGGAGCCGCCACGCCTGGTACCTGCGCCTACCCAGCCGATCCACCGCACCATGGACCGGTGTCGCCCGATGCGAAGCCAGCCCCGACCTACCCCCAGAACAGGTCAAGACCCTCGCCGACGTAACTGCGTTGCTGCTACCACCCCTGGCCGGCGTCGACTACAAAGACCCCCGCGCGCCGCAGAACCTCATCCCGATCGGGGGCCTCGAAAAGCTCCTCCGCCACCGACTCGGCGACGCCCGCCTGCTCTACCGCGCACTACGCGCCGCCGCCATGCATGCCGCTGTGATGTGAGAGCAAGCCCGGAGTGCGGCGCACGCCCGACAGTGACCGATGCTCATCAAGCTGACCCAAACTTCGAGATCTCATTCAGCGGGCAAGTGCACGGGTGGCTCGTGCAGACGCGCGGGCGGCGAGCCAGGCCACGCACGCGGCGGCCTTCCCGCGCGGTGTCGGCGGCCAGCTTGCACCGGTTAGGTGGCGGCCCAGCGCGGCGAGGGCCTTCTCGCCAGCGACGCGGTTCGACCGGCGGCCAGGCGTGTCAGGCCGAGACGGGGTCTTGCATAGATCGAACGCGTCGGCGGCGACCTCGACGAGGACCAGAGTTCGGCGCCGACGACCAGGACGAGTCCATGGTTCAGCGGGTTCAGGTAGATCCAACGATGTGGTGAGTGCGTACGGCGCCGCAGGTGCGAGATGAGTCGGTGACAGCAGAGCCGGGTAGCGGCGGTTGGCGGTCAGTATCGGTCCCATCACTGTCCCGTGCCTCCTTCCACAAAGGCATGACATGGCTCGCTGCCCCAACGATCGGGAGTCGGTCAGGGCGACGAGCGTATTGCCGAGCCGAGCACGATCGTTGCGCCGTCGGCTGCGGCGGTCAGGCGTTGTAGGGTCGGCTTTGGTAGCGTGCCGAGCCCAAGACCTGATTCCGCGGCAAGACGGCTGAGGTTTCTGCGTTGGCGCTCCGTGATGCCATCGATGGGCTCGCGGAACCCAAGCACATCACCTGCGGCGTACCCATCTGCGGCGTTGATCGCTTCCTCGGCGATGCTGCCGAGCAGTGTCGTCGCTAGGTCGGGGCGGACGGTGCTGGCCAGGGTGGCAATGGTGAGCCCGAGTCGTGCGCGGTAGGACGCGTAGCCCGCCGTTGGGGTTCGCGTTGTGAAGCGTGCGATGGCTGTCGTGAGGTGGCGTGCCATGCGTATGTCGGTTGGTTCCGTGCACATCATGTGGAAGCAGGCGGCGATCTCCTGCTCCCATGGTTGTGTCGGGGTGCTCTGGGCGAGTAGCGCCCGGCCTTCCGCGAGGGCGCCTTGCCTGCAGTGAGCGATGATGGCGGCTTGGCGGCCGTCCATGAGGTGAACGCCGATGCCGTTGTAGGTGCGTGCGTGCTCTGCGGCGTCTGCCCAACGGTCGGCCAGCGCGAGCGCGCGTACGCCCTCGGCGATGAGTTGTAGCCAAACCCATTCGCGTAGCTGCCTGCGGTCTTGCTGCTCCCCGACAAGGCCGGCCGTTGGAAGGGCGTGATCATCGACGGTGAGGTCGCACCGTCGAGTGACCGCTTGGTACATCACTTCCAGGAGTTGCAGGGCGCGGGTGCCCTGGTCTGCGCGTATCTGGAGGCGTGCGAGGTTGAGGACGGGTTCGAGCATGTATCGCGCTTCGAGGATGGTCAGTGGCCGTTCTACGCGGCGGTAGGCGTCGATGTGCTGCCAGCACAGTTGCCTGGCAAGGTACGGCATTCCACAGTCGCTGGCCACTAGGGCGGCCTTGTTGAGGGCGTGCGCCGCGTCGGCCATCCCGTGTTCGGCCTTCTGCTTGGCGGTGTCCACAGCGTCGGTGATCTCTTGAATGCGCAGTGGCAGCGCTGGGCAGGCGGGGCGTGGACGGCCGAGAAGCGGAAACCGACGTACTGCGGCGGCGAGGGTGGCGTGGTGCATGGTCAGCTCCGGGGCAGGATGGCGGCTTTCGCTGCATGGGCGAGGATGCCTTGGGCTGCGGCGGGCAGGCCGAGACGGTTCCAGTGAAAGATCACGACGTGGGCGAGAACGGCTCGCAGTCCGCGGTCGAGTCGTCCAGCGGTAGCTGCTTGGCCGAGCCGCTGACCAGCCTCGATGAATCCCGCTAGCCACGGGGCGGCGAAGGCGACCGGTCCCCCTGGAGCGAACAGGGGCGTGTCGGCCTGGACAAGGATCGCCAACAGTGGCCGCACCCTCGCCGCGAGGGTGTCGACTCGTGTCGCGTCCGCGTCGGCTGGCGTGGGACGCATCTGGGCTACGCGGTCAAAGACATCCCCTGCCTCGAACCAGTCCAAGCCTGCGTGCTGTTGTAGCGCCCTGATGAGCAGGAGCGACAGCTCGCGGCGGCCAAGCTCCGGCGCCTTCCGACGGGCATAGGCGAGAACGCCTCGGCTGTCGGCGCAGAACAGGTTATGGACGACGTTCATGGCGGCGAGGCCGCCGAAGGCGGCGGACTCCGGCTCGTAGATGCTGGGCCACCAGCGGTCGACCGTGCCCGCCGCGACGAGTTCATCGAGCAGCGCCTCGATAGCGTCGCGATCGGCCGTGGGAACACGAAGCCGCCAGCACGGGTACTTCCGCAGGAACCACCAGGCCGCCTCCCCGTTGTCAAGCCGGTCCAGGCGCGGCGCGATCCGTGCGGCGAACGTAGCCTCCGCTGTCGCCCAATCTGGCAGGCCGACCTGTACCTGGAACCAGGACCGCTCCTGGCGGCGTTGAAGGGCGGCGAGCCCTGCGGCGTGGTAGGTCTCCACGGCGTCGCCCAGGTCGGCGGGGTCGATGCCGATGTCGGCCGCTGTCTTCTCCAGCGGCTCGCCAGCGAGGATCGCCTGAGCGTGGGCAGCAAGCTGGTCGGCGGAGAGGGTCAGGTGATCAGGAGGCATACGTCCCACCTCGTGTGCGGCGGCTCACCGGTGCGGATGGTCTCCAGCGCCAGGGCAATGCCGGGGCGGCCGGTGAGGAATCCGTCCCTGTCGTGGTCGTGTGCGCTGGCGGAGAGGCGTTCAGCCAGACGCGGGAGCCGGCGTGCGATGCTCGGGTTCTCGGCGTCGGCGGCGGCCCGGAACGCAGTCTGGTAGAGCCCGGCGAGCCCGTGGCATATCCCCATGTCGGTGATGCGGTCCATCTGGGGGCCGGTGAGGCACGCCGCCAGCGTCTCCTCAGCGGCTGCCTGGCGGGCGCGGTCGTTGATGGCGATGGCGGCAAGCTGTTGGGCGCGGGCGATTCCGGCAGCGCCGTAGCACCACGATGGCCTGTCGGGGCCGTCGTGGGTGGGGCGGCCGGTGCGGAGCTGGTCACGGGTGATCCACTGTGGCCACCACGGGCCGTGCGGTGAGTCTTGCCGCCACTGGTCGAACCAGGCGCACAGCCTGCCGATCGCCTCGGTCTGGCCGTCGACCTGGCGGCCCTGGCGGATGGCGTGGGCGAGCAGCGCGAGTAGCCCGGCCGCGCCGTGCGCCATTCCGGCGTTGGCATGACCCCCGGGCGTGGGCAGGATGGGGTCAGGGTCATGATCGACCCACCATCCGGGAACGTGTAGCCCGTCGTGGCGGCGCGGTTCGGTCAGCCGGACGACGCAGCGCAACAGGCCGCCCAGTTCGTCGCTGCCCGGCGCTTGGTGCAGCAGGAGGGCGCCGATGCCGACGAGCCCGTAGAAGAGGTCGTACTCGGCGAAGGTAGCGGGCCGGCCGTGGCTGATGCGTTCTTCTGCGGCGGCTAGGCGCTGCCGGGTGAGCCGCCGTACGTGCTGGTCGAGGGCCTGCCGGGCGGCTGGGTAGCGCTCGCGGCCGTCGGCGGTGGCGGTGGCTGTGGCTGTGGCTGTGTGGAGCATGAAGGCGATGGCGGGCGCGCCGTAGTACAGCCCGGTATGGGCGGCGGCGTCGACCCGACCGGCCGTTGCCTGCTTGATCAGCAGTCGGGCGGTTGCCCAGTCGCCGCCGCCGTTGAGTGCCCGCTCGATCGCCAGCAGCGCTGCGCCGACGGTTCCCGATGCCAGCGATTGCGATCCGGCCTCATCCAGGGTGAGGGTCGCTGGTTTGAGGGCGGCGGTCATCGCGCACCCGTCTGGGCCAGGCAGCGCATGGCCGCTGCGCGGGCAAGGTGGCCGGTCTTCCGCTCGAACTCCGGATCAACCCCGACAGCTCGAACGTGATGCTCATGCAGCAGGGTCCGTAGCACGCCCCTGGGGTCGCGCTGCGCGAGGAGGTTGTCGTGGTATGCCCGCAGGGCGGTGTCCCGGGCCTGCCACGCGACGGCGACGGCATCACCGCCCGGCAGCGCACAAAGGCCGCGGAACTCGCCGGTGGGGTCGGCGAGATCGCGCGCCAGGCCGCTGAGCGTGCGGTCGGCCGGCTCGGTGTGCTGTTTGAGGCAGGTCAGCAGCGTCCGGTACCCGGAAGCAGGGTCGGAGGCGAACCCGGCAGCGAGCTGGGCCATGGAGGCGGCGGCGATCGGCTGGCTGGAGATCTCGGCCTGGTCTGCCATGCGCAGCTGGGTGATCGCCGCGGTGGTGTCGGCGGCGAAGACCTGCTCGGCCGCCACCAGGGCCGGTCCGTGGCCGTAGCGGGCGGGGTGTTGGTGGTAGGCCGCGAAGGTGAGCTCGGCGGGCAGTCCCCGGCCGTGCAGGCCGGCGGCGAACTGCGCCAGGCGCGCGGCAACCGCGCCGTACGCAGTCGGGTCTTCCAGTTGGAGGAAGACGGACAGGTGCTGGTCGGCTTCGAGCCGGATGATGTCGCGGTGTCTTCGTGCCCACCATCGCAGCACGCCGAGGTTGGTAAGGCTCTCTACCAGTGGTGGTAGGTGGGCGGTCAGTAGCTCGTCGAAGCGGGCGGGGTTGCCGACCAGTTGCACGTGTACGACGGCCGAATCCCCGGGGCGAAGCGTCTGGCCTGGCGGGGCGGCCACCGGCAGCCGCCGCGATGCTGGCGTGGTCAGGGTCATGGGGATGAGCAGCTCGGCGGGTCGGCCGAGCCAGCCGTGCCCGTCTGCGGGGCCGTCTTCGCGCAGTTCAAGCCGGTCCGCACGGGCCAGGTGAGTTCGTAGCAGGGCGCGATCAAGGCGCTGGTGGAGGTCAAGAGGCAGGCGCAGCTCGCCCCGGCACGCGACAACGCGGGCCGGGACGCGCCACCGCTCTAGCCATGCTCGGAGCGCGGCCCCCCACCGATCATCGCCTGAGCGACCCGCCCCGTCAGTTCCCCGTGTGTCTGCCGTGCCGGTCGGGCGGGTGAGGTCCTCGGCGGTCAGCAGCCAGCGGGCTGGGGACAGGACGGTGCGCCGGTAGCGGATGCGGGGGGTGTAGGGCAGGGTGCGGGCGGCGGCGCCGAGGTCGAGCGGGCCGAACACCGCGCTGCGGGCGTCGGCGACCTCGGCGATGAACCTGGCCAGTGGCGGGGTCTGCACGGTGGTGTCGAGCGCGTGCGGAATGTGTGGAATGACGCGCTGGCCGGTGGAGCGGCGGACGAGGTAGATCTGGTCGGCGTCGGCGGTGACGGCGAGGTCATCGATGCTGATCACGTCGCCGTCCGGGTGCTCCGACAGCGACACCACGTCGGGTAGGAGCCTGCCGACCCGGACGACGTTCTCGTTGTGCACGCGGCGGGGCGGGAACGACAGTTGTACCGCCACCACATCCTCCGATCCGGCGGGAGCGGCGTACGTGTCCGCCAACTGCTCGCGGTCGGGAGCGTCGAGCAGGTAGGCGAAGCGTCCGGCCATGCCGGTGTACGCCCGGGGTGCGCCGGTGACCCGCAGCTCGAAGTGCCCTTCGTCCATGGCGTCGGTGGAGGAGGCGTACACGGTGACGCCCAGCTCGATCCGGGGCGGCGGAACGACAGCGGCGTGGTCGCCGACCGTCAGGGCCTCGATGTCGGCGTCGGTGAGCTGGATCTCCTCGGCCTGGTCCACGACTGCTTGTTGGATGAGTGCCAGCAGGTACGCGTCGCGTTCGGTGAGGACCCGCCACGCCGGGCGCGCCCGCGGCGCGCCGAGGTAGCCGGGCGGGTATCCGAGGCCGGAGTCGGCGACGAGGTCGCGGACCGGGACCAGCGCGCCGGGACCGTAGCGGGTCCGGAAGCGGGTGTGATAGTCGAGCCATGCGGGTGACCCGAACGGCTGGGTGGTCAGCCGCAGCAGAACCCCAGCGGCGAGGGCCGCTTCGTCCAGCACGCGTTGAGGAATGCTGATCTCAGCATCGAGCCGCACGTCGACGGCGAGGGCCTGCTCGGCTGCGGGCACGACGCTGGCCATGGACACCGCGACCGCAGACCGGATGGTCGCCTGTTGCCGCCGGTCGGCCACGGAGTTGTGCCGGGTGAGCTGTGCGTGGATCTCGCCGAGCTGGTGGGCGAGCGTCGCCACCTCGGGCAGGTGCCCGCCGTCGGCGGCGCGTAGTGTCTCGATGACGTGGGCCTGCCCGTCCACGGTGGTCATCGGCGGGGGCAGGTTCGTGATCAGGAAGTGGCCGTCGATCAGCCTGTGCAGCATCGCCTCGATCTTGCCTTGGTCGATGTGCGGTAGCTGGGCTGCGAGCTGCGCGGCCAACCGGTCGACGCGCACGGGTTGAGCCGCGCACGCGAGTGCCAGCTGCACCGCGCGGGTGTACCTGGTGGAGGTCTCGCGTACCGGTCCGGGCGTGCGCTCGCCGGGCTGTGGCCGCCCGGCGACGATGAAGCGGCCGTCGCGGACGACTCCGCCGCTGTTGGCAACCACCGTCAAGCTGCGGCGCAGGCTGTGATGATGCTCCAGGCGGTCGACCAACCGCATGAGCCAGTCAGCGTCGGCGCGGGCCACTGCCCGGTGCTCGTCGCCGATCTTCGCTGCGGCTAATGCAACCGTCGCGGTGGTCACTCCGGCGAACAGCCCGAACGGGGTGGCCCGCCGCTGCCAGCGCACCAGGTAGGCGGCGGTCGCCAAGACGGCGCGGTGGACTGCCCCCGCTGGGCGTTCGGCATCAGCGTCGAGGAGCTGGTGCACGCGGGCAGCGAGGCTGGGGCTCGCCATCGTGACGGCTTCCCGCAGTTCGGGGCGTGACCACTGCGTGGCCAGCCAGGCGAGTCCCTCCTGGATGGTCATGGCCGGGCCGGTCAGGTCGGGCAGCGATGGGCAGTCCGGAGCGTCGGGGTAGGTGCTGGCGCGGACCAGCACGGGGCCGACCGGCTGGTACCGCCGGTGGACGGTCGGCATGCCGCACCTCCATGCAGGGGTGGCGAGGGGCCGCCGAAGCCCGCGACGGTGGCGGGGCTCCGGCGGCAGGAGGTTGCCTGGTCAGGCCGGGTCGTACGAGGACGTGCTGCACGCGCTGGTGCTGCAGGTCGAGCCGCAGCCGTCGCTGGTGCTGCACATCATGATCACCAGCGGCGTCGTCGCCTCGACCACACGCATGTCCAGCTCGAAGTCGTCATCGGTGACGGCCTCGGCGGGGGCGTCGAGGACCGCAGTCGGCGGAGCCATCGACATCACTCTCCTTACGGTGAGAAGGGGTTGTGGCCACCTGGCCCGGCCCCTGCTGAGCCGCGCTGCTCAGCCGGGCGTGGGCCAGGAGATCGTGGCGACGCCGTGCGTCTTTTCCATGACGGCGGCGTCGGCGGGAATCTGGGAGCGGTCGCTGCTGGCCGGCCAGTACCCGAACGTCGGCGGTTCACCGTAGCGGCCGTGGCGGTCCCATGCCTGGATCTGCTCCACCATCGCCGTCGCGGCCAGCTCACCGTCGCGGCCGTAGGCGCGGGCACCGAACTCCACGCCCGCACCGTCGAGCGCGGGACGGATCGCCAGGTACGCGAACGCTGATCCCCGCACGACTCCGAACGGGAACCACGAGCCGCGCTCGGCGGCCAGGTCGGTGCCGTCGTCGACCGCCAGCAGGCAGAAGCCCGGCAGAAACCAGGCGAACCACAGGTGAAGGTCGGCGAACGACGTCTGGTGCTTGATCGTCACCCCGGACCACACCTGCGTGCGCTCGGTCGCGAGCACGCCGTCGAGTTGGCTCATGTCATCGGGGACGCCGGAGTCGAACCGGAGCTTCACGTGCTTGTCGTTGGGGTCGGGCAGCAGGAACACCCGCTCGGGGTGCTGCCCGGCGCCCTGCATCGGCACGAACCCGGCCACCTCGGTCGACGTACTGGTCAGGTGGTCACCGTCACGCCGGAACCCGATCGTGCGCGTGACCCCGTTCATGATCAGCGGCAGCACGAGCACACCATCGGCGGCGAGCTGGTCCAACCAGGCTGGGGCGATTTCCCAGGCACCCACCGTCACGATGATCGCGTCAAACGGCCCTTCCCCGGGCACGCCGTGTTCCGCGTCAGCGACCAGGACCCTAACCCGGCTGCCGTAGTCGGTCTCGTCCAACAGCGCCGCCGCGCGGTCGGTGACCTCGGGGTCGATGTCCACGCTCACTACACGGCCCTCATTGCCGACGATCTCGGCGATTAGGGCCGCGTTGAGCCCGCCAGAACCAATCTCCAGCACCGTCGTGCCCGGCCGTAGCTCGGCCTGCCCCAGCATCCGGGCCTGGATGTATGCCGCGGACACCGACGAGATCGCCACCCCATGCTGATCGCGCTTGGTCACCACCGAGTCGTCCACGCCGTAGGCGACTTCGAGCGGAACGTCAGCCGGAAGGAACCGTTCGCGGGCTACCGCGCGGAAGGCGGCCTCGACGGCAGGGCTGGTGATCTTCCCGTCGGCACGTAGCTTGTCCACGAGCGCAGCGCGCAGCTCCGCCGCACGGTCGTCATCCGGGGTGCCACCCGACTGAGACGCTCGGACTGCGATGGATTCGTTCGGCAAGACTCTTACCGCCAATCAGGTTGTTGGGCCATTTAGGTACCAGGGATTAACGATGCGTGCTGACAGGCTGGCGCACCGGATTTGCAGGGCTTGGAATGTCGCGGCCGGACGAGCCAAATCGCTACTTCGAGCGGCACCTCGGCTGTGGACTGCGCGAGCGCGCCTCTACCGTCAGTCACGTGTGTTCCTTCATGTTTCGATGTCATTGACGGGACCTTCGCTGCGGTGCTCTCGCAGGTGACGTCGATGAGGCCTCCGAGTCGGGGAAACACGTCGTGGTTAACGCCGCACATGGGCAGGTAGTCATCCAAAGCCTCTCGCCGGAATGCCGTTGGGACATCTGGTCCTCGGCGCAACGGCGGCCCTCGCGGGTGACCGACCGTCATGGGAGTCTCGCCACCGCCCCGTACACGGCCGTGTCCTCCACGGATGCCTCGGGTCTGGGTGCGCGGTCGGGCCGCCATTGCACGATCGGCACCAGGCCGGGGTCAACCAGCTTCAGTCCGTCAAGGAATGAGGCGATCTTGGCTCGGGTTCGGGGTCGGAAGGTACCGTGGCCCGCGCCGGGCACGGCGAAGGCAGCGATTCGTTGTTGGGTGTCGGCCGGCAGCGGGTCGAGTGTGGCGTGAGACAGGGCCACGTAGCTGCCCGAGGGCAGGGCCTCGACCAACCGGGCAACTACGCTGTACGGCTGATCCCCGTCGTACAGGAAATGCAGCACCGCCATGAGGAGCAGGGCGACGGGCTGGGTCAGGTCGAGGGTCGCTTTGAGCGCGGGGTCGGCCAGGACTGTGTCGGGAGCGCGCAGGTCCGCCTGCACATATGCGGTCGCTCCTTGCGGGGTGCTGGTCATCAGGGCTCGGGCATGGACGACCACCAGCGGGTCGTTGTCCACATAAACCACCCTGGCTGCGGGTGCGACAACCTGCGCCAGCTCGTGCACGTTCGGGCTCGTGGGAATGCCGGTGCCGATGTCGAGGAACTGACGGACGCCAGCCTCGGCGGCCAGATACGAGACCACCCTTCGCATGAATCGCCGGTTCTCCACCGCCGCGGTGCGGATGGTGGGGAACGCCTTTGCGATCCGGTCGCCGGACTCGCGGTCGGCGGCGAAGTTGTCCTTCCCGCCGAGCCAGTAATCGTAGCGCCTTGCCGGATGGGGCCGGGAGGTGTCAATGGGCTGGTATCCGCTGCCGGCGATGGTCGCGGCCCGTGGGTGGCCATCAGCCGGAGTGCTGGGTGTGCTCGTCACGATGCAGTCCTACGGTGTCGTTGCGGTCGTAGCGGGTGCGCGGCGTGAGGTGGGGTCGAACTGGGACTCTCGGTTACGCGGCTGCGGCGGCCGTCCGGCCGTGGTGGTTGTTGCAGACGCGGCCGGCGGCGGCATGCGGCCGACTCCGGCGAGGAAGCCGGCAACGAAGGGGCTGTCGACCACGTGCGCCGGCAGCTCGGTGCCGCGTCGGCCGGGGCGCCACCTCGTGACCGGGACGAGATCAGCCACCTCGCGCGAGTCAGGGTTGGGGCGGACGAGATCTAGGCCGGCGAACAGGGCGCGGATCTCGTCCCGGCTGCGTAGCTGGACCGGGGTCGGGGTGCGGGCGTACAGCTCCTGTACGGCGTCGGTCTGCGCGGTGGTTGTGGTCGGGCTGGCGTGTGAGATGACAAGCTGGCTGCCCGGTCCCATCGGTCGGCGCAGCGTGGTGACCAGGCCGGTGACGTCGCCGGGGACGAAGTGCAGGACCGAGACGAGCAGGATCGCGACCGGTTGATTGAAGTCGATGAGCCGGCGTGTCTGCTCGTGGTCGAGGATGGCGTTGGTGTCGCGGGTGTCGGCCTGGATCACCCCGGCGGTAGCGGTGTCGCGTGGTAGTGCTCGGGCATGCGCGACGGCGACGGGCTCGTTGTCGACGTACACCACGCGGGCCGCCGGGTCGACGGCGTGGGCGATCCCGTACACGTTGCCCACGGTGGGGATGCCCGAGCCCAGGTCGAGGAACTGACGGATGCCGTGGTCGAGGGCGTACCGCACGGCGCGGCGCAGGAAGTCGCGGTTGGCTCGGGCGGCGGCTCGGACCTCGGGTGCGACGGCGAGCACTGCATCGGCGGCGTCCCGGTCCACGCCAAAGTTGTGCGCGCCGCCCAGGAAGTAGTCATACATCCGAGCCGCGTTGGGTCGCTCCAGGTCCACGTCGGCTGGCACCCAACTCGCTGGTTCAGTCATCGTCACCACCCACTCGTCGGCTCGTCCGGTGGCCTGAGCTGGTGACGGGCCGCGAGGGATGGTGTGCCGCCGCCCGTTGCGGGGGCGGGGCGGCGGCACACCACCGGGCGCCGAGCCGGACGCCGTGTCGGGTTCGTCGCGGCCGGGGCGGCGCCTGCTGCCCGCCGGCCTGGCCGGCTGGTTGGCGGGCAGCGGTGTGGGAAGGCTTCCGGGCTGGTGCTGGCCATGGGTTCTCGCCTTAGTCCAGCCCTGCTCGTCGGGACTGATCGAGGAACAGGGTGTAGTTGCGGACGAGTCCGTGCAGCACGTCGAGGTACTCGTGGGGGCCGACCGACCGCTGCTGGGATGCCAGCAACCGACCGCTGCGCGGGTCGAAGATCAGTGTGTACTCGACACCGCCGTTGGTGAGGCTGACCGCCACGCCGGTGCGGCCCTGTCACGCCGTCGCGGTAGGTGAGCCCGCTCAGGTCGGCAAGCACAAGGAGGATGGCCCGGTGGACGGACAAGTCAACATAGAACGACGTATACAGCTCGTCCACCGCATGTAGGGTGGCCTGCGGGCCGTCCGGCATCGGATCGGCGGCGAGTTGCCGGGCCAGCCCTACCCGATCCGTGGCCAGCGGCCTCGCGATCGGGCTACGCGCGTTCCCCGCCGCGTAGTCGTGGCGTATGGTGCGCCCGTTGGCAAACTCGGCGTCGATACTACGGTGGTCCGGGTCGGCGCCAGGAAGGGTGTAGTCCGGCCCGACCTCCACGTCGATTCCCCGTCCGGAGCCGTCGTTGGCCTCCCACCGGCGGATCTCGATGGCGACGGCCGCCGGAGTGTTCGCGCGTACGCCGGGTGGGGCGGGTGTACCGGTCGTGTCGAGAATCCACCTCCGCTGATGGTGGTAGGCGTAGGCAGATCGGGTTGCCGAGTCGGCGGCCTCGCTGGTGATTCTGTCGGCCAGGTAGCGCAGCTTCTCCTGCGCGTTCTGTTGCTGTGCGGCTGTGGCCGGCGGTGGGTCATCGGCCGATGCCGTGGTCGTGCTGGGTATTCGGAGGACCGCGACGGTCGCGGCCGTGCCAACCAGGATCGCGGTGGCGGCCACGATGCGCGTGCGGCGAAGGTGGGCCTGGGATGTCGGCGGGTTGGCGGTCGGGGTGGTCATGTCGAGTGGACCTCTTTCACCGCATCGCCGCCACGGCGAGGTCGCCACGACCGGCGTCAACGGCGGCGAGGACCTCACCGATGGTCGGGTTGTGCTGGTGGACGATTCGGCGCAGCAGGCTCCGCAGGTGCGTGATGGAGGTGTCGGGGTGGTAGAGGAACGGCGTCAGCTCCAGCACGTCGATCAGGCCGCACAGGCAGACGCACTGCTCGTCGGGTTGCTCGCGACCAGGGTGGGCCGGTTGCTGGTAGCCGCGCACGGCCGAGCGGACGAAGGCGCGGGCCCGTACGGCCCAGGCGTGGTGTGTGGCGAGGTAGGTGTCCGTCCTGACGAGGCCGTAGCGGCGCCTGCTACTGCGGTGCAGCACGCCGACGGCGACCATGTTGGCGCGGACCCGCTCGTACAGGTCGGTGGCGGCGAACTCGCGCAGCCACATCTTGAGCTGGCTCAGGTTGGACGGAGTGTCGCGCGGTTGCCGGATCATGGCCAGAGCCGCATCCGAGAGCGGATCGCCGACCGGTCCGGTGTCCATGATGGTGATGTGGCCGGGCTGCCGCCGCCACTGGCGCGTCGCCGGGTCGAGCGTCCACCCGATCGCGACGTGCCGGGACAGCCACAGCTCCAGCAGGATCGCGCCCGCTAGACCGATCGCAAGGGACTGCTCGTTGACGTGTGGCTCGCCGGTGTCGTCGTTGTGGGCGATGAGGAACAGCTCGGCGCGCAGCGGCAGGCGCGCCATGGGCTCTGGTCTGTAGCGTTGCACGGTGCGGGCCTTGTCAACGAGGTGGGCGGTCATTACGGGCCGTTCCCGGCCTCTGACGGTGCGGGTATCTGGCGCAACCGCGCGTGGACACCCCGGTACGGGGTTCGGCCGCCCAGGTACGCCTTGTCGAGCTTGGCGAGCATCCTGTAGTTCGGGTCGCACACGTTGCCGACCGGTGCCTCACCGGCCTGCGCGACGAGCTGGTAGGCATCCAATGTGTCCAGACCGGTCAGCTCGCCGACCCAGCCGACGAGGTCGTGTTGGCTGATGCGGAACGCGTCCTCCAACGGTCGGGCGCAGCCGACCGACATGATCGCCGTGTCGGACTCGATGCGCGGCCACGGCGTTGGCACGCCTTTGATCAGCTCGACGGCGATGGTGGTGTGCATGGCTGTCTCGACCGCGACGCCGGAAACCTCGCCGTGGCCTTGGCGGGCGTGCCCATCTCCGAGGGCGAGCAGCGCGCCGTGCACGTTGACGCCGAGGTATAGCGTGATGCCGGCACGCAGCTCCGGGGTGTCCATGTTCCCGCCGTGGCTATCGCAGGTGATCGTGGTACGCGCCTCGAACCCGGCCGGGGCGACGCCGACCGTGCCGTGCATCGGGTCGAGCGGCAGGTCCACCGCGTAGTCACTATTTCGGGCGCGGTAGCGCACCACCCCAGCCTCGATGTCGATCTCGTACAGCCAGACCCGCTCCTCCAGCGGCGGCTGCAACATCGCGGTCGTGTGCGTGCCGGTGAGCGCGCCGAAGTGGGGAAAGGTGCTCGATACCCCCTCCTGGCGGGCGGGGACGATAGACAGGAAGTGCACGGCGAGGGTGTCGCCCGGCTCGGCGTCCTCGATGAAGAACGGTCCGGTCACCGGGTTCAGGTAGGGAAACTCGCACACCTTCGACGGCAGATCCTCGACCGTGCGGACGGCGCCGCCGAAGCAGTCCTCGGTGTAAGTCGAGAGGATGTCGCCGGAGGCCAGGTGGGCGACTGGCAGCCGGCCGCCGAAGGTGTAGGCAAGGTCGTCGCGGGTCGGCATGTACGTGTGCTTCTCGGCCATGGTCTTTTAGACCCCCTCACGCACCGGTACGGCGGCCGGCTGCACGGGTTCGAGCCCGGACAGCACCGGGCGGCGCCCAGCCAGGTAGAGGCAGAGCAGGACAACGACGCCCAGGCCGATCCACACGAACCCGAGCCGCTGGGCGGCCACGTTCGCGTTCCATACGACGAGGGCAAGGATGGCGGCGCCGATCGCGGGCATCACCAGGTGCGCGAGCAGGTTGCGGCTACGGCGGCGGATCACGTGGTAGACGACTACCGACACATGCAGCAGCAGGAACGCGGTCAGCGCCCCGAAGTTGATCAGGCTGGCCAGCAGTGAGATGCCGTCCTCGCGCAGGTTCATGTACAGCCCCAGGGTCATCGAGACGGCGGCGACCAGAACGATGGCGTTGATGGGCACGTTGTGCTTGCGGGACACCTTCGCCAGGATGCTGGGGAGCTGCTTGTCACGGGCCATCGCGTACAGCAGCCGGGAGATGGCGACCTGGGCGACCATCGAGTCCGGCAGGCCCCAGGCGATGGCCGTCGCGACCGCGCACAGCGTCGCGAGCCACGGTCCGCCGGCCAGTCGCGCTGCATCGTAGAAGGCGGTGCCGTTGGGGTCTCCGTTGGCGATCAGCACCTGCGGGTCCGGCGTCAGAATGGCAGCCACCCACGTCTGGGCGATGAACAGCAGCCCGGCCGCCAGCAGCGCGCCGGCCATCGCCCGGCCGATCACCTTGGAGCCGCCCTGGGCCTCTTCCGACAGCATCGCGATCCCGTCGAAGCCGAGGAAGCTGAGCACCGCGACGGCGGTCGCGGCGAGCACCAGCGACCAGCCGAAGGTGTCCGGGTTGTACAGCGGATCGAGGGTCCAGCGGCCCTTGCCGGTCAGCACTGCCCAAGCCCCGACGCCGAGGAAGACGAACAGCACCAGTAGCTCGCCAACCAGCATGATCCAGGTGAACGCGGCCGTCATCCGGATACCCAGCGAGTTGACGATCGTGTTGACCGCCACGAACCCGACCAGCCACACCCACACCGGGACCGCGGGCAGAGTGGCGTTCATCGCGACCGAGGCCACCAGGTACAGCAGCGACGGGACAAGGATGTAGTCCAGCATGATCGCCCACCCGGCCAGGAACCCGACCGGCGCGCCGATCCCACGGCCGACGTAGTTGTAGACCGAGCCGGACAGCGGGAACGCCCGCACCATCTGGGCATAGGAGAACGCGGTGAAGATCAGGGCGACCATGCCGATGGCGTAGGCCATGACGACCATGCCGCCGGAGACCGAGAACACCGCGCCGAAGATGGCCATCGGCGCGATCGGCACCATGAAGATCAAACCGTACGCGAGCAGGTCGCGGAAGCGCAGCGCCCGCCACAGCTCCTGCTGATAGCCGAACCGTTGCAGCTCATCGACTGGGTACGACACCCGAGTATCCCTTCTGTCCGTCCCGTTGGGGTGTGCTGCTGCTCGTGGGGAGGTTGACCCAGCCCGCCGCCGCGCCCTGCTGGCAGCGACGGCGGGCGGGAACCTAGGTGCGTCGCAGGAGACGGATGTCTTCGACCGTGCCGCCGACTTCGATCCGGGAGTACAGGCGCGCGAGCGCTACGCCGCTGAATCCGTCCACAGTGGATGAGGCGCTGATCAGCTCGGCCTCGGCATGCACCCGTCGTTCGACGGCGTTCGCATCGATCGGCCGTAGCCGGCAGCCACACAGGCTCAGATAGGTGCGGGTGTCTTCTGTCCATCCCGATGGGGAGAAGGGCTGACCACACGCGCAGTACAGGAGACCGCGTAATGGGAACGGCATCGAGTCCACGACGTGAATGGGCATGGTGGTTCCCTTCGCCAACGCGACCGGCGTACGCGGGCGGGAGGCTTCAGTCGTCGGGGTGAGCGGCCTGGTCCGGCTGCGACCAGCGGAGGCCGATCGTGGCCGGACGTCTAGCAGGAGCGGCCGGCGCCGCTGTCCAGGCCGTACGTGAACCGGCATGTCGAAATCGGCAGGGTTCTCACCCGCCGCTTCGATCGTCGTCGCGGCCTGCGCGCGGGATCGGCAGGTGGTCGTCGTGCAGGTCTGGCATCGGCCACCAGCGTCGCGGCGGTGACGCTGGTAGACGTCGACGGCGAGCGCGAACGTGCGAGAGCACCGCAGCGCGGACACAACCACACCCTCGGTCGGGTCGCAGTACCCTGTGCCCGCACGGGCAGCCTTCGGTACGGTGACACGAAGACGACCGGCGACCGCGACCGGCGTCACCCTGGCCGTCATCATGTCCTCCCTGGCAATGAGCGGTCCCGGCTCTCGACGGCCGTCTGGCGTGATCTGGAGCTACTGGACCGCCGTCGCTACACGGATCCTTAGATGCGTCGCTTGCTGTGCGTCCACGATCACGGAACGTCTCGGACCGGGGAACCCCGACTTACCGGGAGAGATGGTGGGAGATTTACCGGGAGACATGCCTCTGACCTGCGGTTCTACCGTCCACAGTCACGGGCAGTAGGCGCCGGTGCGGCCAAACCGGGGTTACGCTCTCGCCGCAGCGACAGTCCACCAAAGTGGACTCGCGGTCGCGTGAAATCGCGGGTGGCGGAGGAGCACATCATGATCAGCCCGTTCGTGCGTCGGCGGCGCCTGGCCGCCGAGCTGATCCGGCTCCGGGAGGAGCACGGGTACTCCTCTGCCGACCTGGCCAAGGCGATCGGTGTCGCGCGGCAACGCATCAGCCGGCTGGAGAACAGTCACGTCAGCCCGGACCTGGACGAGATCATGCGCATCCTCGACGTGCTCAAGGTCGGCGAGAAGCGCTGGGCGACGATCATGACGATTGCCAGGGAAAGCCAGGAGCGGGGTTGGTGGGAGAAGTTCGCCGACGAGATGGGGCCACGTCAAGCCCTGTACGCCAACCTCGAAGCCGGCGCACGCTCCATCAGCGAGTACCAGATGACCTTGCTACCCGGCCTGCTGCAGATCCCCGCCTTCACCGAGGTCCGGGCGCGCGCCGACCGATCCGTGTACCCGGAGCACTTCGACCCCGCCCGCGCGCTGGAGGCACGCGCGGCGCGGCAGCGTGTCCTCGAACGTCCGGGCGGACCAGCCTACGAGGTCATCATCGACGAGCTGGCAATCCGCCGGTTCGCCGCCCCGCCGAATGTCGTCCGGGCACAGATGGCCCACCTGGTCGAGGTGGGCCACCACCGTAAGAAGGTCACCATTCGGGTCCTGCCGCTCACGGCATCGATCGCCGGCCACGCCGTACCCCGGTCTCCCTTCTTCACCTATCGCTATCCCGATCCGGATGATCCAGTCGTTGTCGCGGTCGACACGGTGACCTCCGATCTGGTCCTCACCGATCCAGCCGAGGTTGCCAGCTACGTTGATCTATACCGGCGCTTGCACGAGGCGGCGCTCCCGCCGGCCGAGAGCCTTGACTTCCTCGCCGCCGTGGCCGAGGACTTGTCCACCAAGACAGGGAGCTGATCATGGATTCCAGCAAGTTCACCAACTGGCGCAAGTCCAGCCGCAGCGGCGGCGGCGACAACTGCGTGGAGGTGGCCTTCGCGACCGACGGTACCGTGGGTGTGCGCGACTCGAAGAACCCCACCGGCCCGGCCCTGGAGTTCACGCCGGCCGAGTGGGATGCGTTCACCGGCGGTGTTCGCGACGGCGAGTTCGACGCATAGGACATCTCAGCAGGCCCGGTCTTCGGGGCAGACGCCAACGCATCCCCGTGGGAGGTCCCATTGGGGGTGCGCAAGCCGTTGGTGCGGCGCTTCAGGGTTGCGGGATGTCACCGGGATGTCACCTTATGCTGACGCTGCCACGTTCACCGCCATCGTCGCGGGCCGACGGCCCGTCCCGCCTGGCCCGGCGTCAGGTGCAACCGGACGGCATTGATCTTGGCTGGGAGGTATGCCCATGGCGCGTAAGCACCGGGACCTGCCCCCGAACACCCTCCTTCGCGCCGCCCGCGAACGCCTGCTGTCCCCAACCGGGTCAGGACGGCCCATGTCCCGCCAAGAGCTCGCCGAGGCGATCAACGCCTATTTGTGGGATACCTACCAGCAAGACGAGGATCTGGACGAGTACGACATTGGCAAGCTTGAACGCGGCGACCACCGGTGGCCTGGCAAGCAACGCCGCGAAGCATTCCGCGCCGTCCTCCACGCGCAGACCAACGCCGGGCTGGGCTTCCACATCAACCGCAGGACACGAGTCGGGCATCCAGGCTCGGTGGTTGAAGTGGCCGAGGTGGCGTCCGACGAAGCGGTTATCGTGAAGATAGTGGTCAACGGACGGGTTCACACAGTCCAGCTCAGCCGTCGTGGGCTGTTCGAGGCGGTCACCGGGAGCCTGATGTCGCCGCTGCTTGCCGAACCTCCTGTGCAGGTGCCGGCCCCCGTTGATCCAGCGGTCGTTGACCATTTCGCTGCCCTGCGTTCGCTTCTCGTGGACTCGGACCCCCGGCTGGGTGCCGCGAGCGTGTTACCAACCGCTCATCGCCAACTCGGCCTCATCGCGCAGTTCCGCAGGCGTGCGCGTGGACCACTGCATGAGCAGTTGCTCCGCACCGAAGCCCGCTGGGCGGAGTTCGCCGGATGGCTGAGTGACGACCTCGGCGATCATGCCTCGGGTGGGTGGTGGCTGGGTCAGTCCATGACCATGGCGCAAGAGGCCAACGACTCGGACTTCTCGGCGTACCTGTTCGCGCGTATGGCCGAGCGCGCGGCCGGCAGCGCGGACGAGGACCGAGTCCTCGGTCTGGCTGAGGCAGCCGCTCGCGTCGGCACCGCCCACGCCCATGTGCTGGCGTTCGCAGCCCTGCAACGGGCACACGGCCACGCAGTTGCGGGTGAGACGTACCTGTTCCAGTCCGCGATCAGCGAAGCCCGGACGCTGGTCGAAGGCCGGGCCGCCGACCATGGCGACCTCGGTTCGTTCTGCACCACCCCATACGTCATTGCCCAGGAGGGCGAGGGGTGGCTGCGGCTGAAGCGCCCCAAGACCGCGGCGAGAGCATTCGGCCAGGTGCTCGCGATCTGGCCCGCGCCGTTCCAACGCGACAAGGGCTTGTACCTGTCGCGCGCCGCTGCCGCACGGCTCGCCAGCGAGCAGCCCGACGAAGCCGCGACGACAGCCCTGAAGGCACTCAAACTGGCTGATGTCACACAATCAACGAGGATCAGGCGAGAGGTCGTCGTTCTCGGCCAGCGGCCTACTCCGTTTGAACGCCGGCCTGCCGTCGCCTCGTTGTTGGCCGCCCTCGGACCGTCCACGGAGGCCCCACGGTGATCGCCGGTACCGCGCCTGCTGACCGTACCGTCGATGTTGCCTTCATCGGACGGGCCAACATCGACCTCACGGTGCACGTCCCACAGCGTCCGGGACCTGGGCAGACCGCATTCGGCTCTGAACTCCTGACGGCGCCAGGTGGCAAGAGTCTCAACCAGGCAATCGCCGTCGCGCACCTCGGTGGCCGGGCATGCCTCGTCGCCAATGCCGGAGACGATCAGTGGGGCCGACACCTGATTACTGCGCTGATCGAAGCGGGTGTCAACGCCGCACATTTCCGGCTGCTGTCCGGGGCGCGGACCGGTGCGGCCATCATCGAGATCACGCCTGATGGTGAAAACTTCCTGGTGCTGGCCCTCTCACCAGCTACCGAGCTGACAGCCGAGCAGGTCAACCACGCGCTTACCCGGATCGACGCACCTGTCGTGACCGTCCAACTCGACATGCCACCGGAGCCGCTCACCACGGTATTAACCCGCCGCCGGTCGCCGGTACTCATCGGCAACCTCGTGCCCCACCCAGGCTTCGACCGCCGCCTGATGAACCGACTCGACGTCTTCGTCGCCAACCAGTCCGAGGCCGCGATGATCCTCGGGCTCGCCGACGTCGATCCACTCGCCGCCGCAGAGCAACTACGTCAACTCGGCCCGTCAGCCGTCGTCGTTACCGCAGGGCAGAGTGGCGCGGCCTACAGCCATTGCCTGATGCAGTAGCCCGAGCCGTGCCTGTGGGAACCGAAGCGGTTCAGTACAAGGGGGCACAGCTACCGCAGGTCAGCGGCCTCGCCGCCACCCTGAATCGGGAGGTGTGACGTGCCCGGCCTCGGCGCGCGGGGGCCAAACACCTTACTGCGTGATGCCCGTCTCCGGCTCCCATCGCCGTCAGGATCGGGGAGGGCCATGTCGCGGCAGGAGCTGGCCGAAGCGGTCAATGCCTACCTGTGGCGGGTGCACGAACGCAGGGCCAGCCTCGATGAAAACTACATCGGCAAGCTTGAACGCGGAGAGCACCGCTGGCCGCAAGAGCGGTATCGGCAAGCGTTGCGGGCCGTTCTCCGCGTTGAATCAGACGCCGAGCTGGGCTTCTACATCAGCCGCAGCGCCCGCGTTGTGAGACCGCTGGATGCCCGTTCGGTCAGCCACGTCACTCCTATCGAAACCCGGAATCGGCCAGACCTCCACCACGTCGAGCTACTACGCCAAGAGTTGAACGACGCACTCAGTGAAGGCACGATGGCAGAGGCTAGCCTTGATGACTGGGAGCGGACGGTCCTGCGCTACGGCCGGGCGACGCGCGACCGGCCTGCGGGTGTGCTCCTGGACGACCTCAGCGCCGACCTGGCCGAGCTGAAACGGGCGCTGCACCATCACCGCTCAGCGTCTGCCCTGCGCCGGTTGACCCGCGTGGCCGCGCACATGTCCGGTCTGATGTGCCTGACATTCTGCAAGCTGGACGACCGTCCGGCATTCCGCAGATGGGCGCGTACCGCGCGCCGGGCAGCGGACGAGGCGGGCGACCCTGAGACATCCTCCTGGGTGCTGGCGCAGGAGGCGTACGGGCACTACTACAGCGGCGATCTCCTTGAGGCCGTCGACGTCGCACAGCACGCCCAAGGGGCCGTGGCCGCAACCCCGTGCGTGGGTGCGGCGCTGGCGGCAGCCCTCGAAGCGCGGGCGTACGCCGCGATAAGTCATGACCGGGAGACCCGTGCGGCCCTCGGACGAGCGGAGGACATCTTGTCCGACCTTGAGGGCGAGGCGCTCACCCCGTCGGCTTTCGGCTACAACGAGGCTCAGCTTCGCTTTCATGAGGGCAACGCCTATACCCATCTGGGCGATGCGCGTTCGGCGTTCACGGCACAGGACCGCGCGCTGGAGCTGTGCACGCCAGGCGACTACACCGACTGGGCCATGACTCGTCTGGACCGCGCGCAGTGCCTCGCAACCACTGCGGAGACCGCCGACGCTTTGGACTACGCGACCGAAACGCTAACGGTCCTTAGCGAGCCACAACGCCGGGGCATCATCACCCTGCGCGGGTACGAGATTCTCACTGCCCTACCGAAGGACCAGCAGGCCATGCCCGCGGCGTGCGATCTTCGCGAGCTGCTGATGCTGACCACTGAACGGAAAGAGGTACCAGGCCCGTGACTGTCGTATCTGCCGCCGAGCCGTTCCACGCCAACGCGATCGCGACGCTGGCCGAGGAGATGGATCGCTTCTATGGCGCGACCGAAGTCGAGCCGCTTGAGCTGCGGCTTCGGCAGATCAACGAGGCCCTCTTCAGCGACCAACCCTCGGCATATGCGTTGTTGGCCTGGGAAGGAGATCAGCTCGTCGGCTTCGCGGCGTACTCGTTCCTGTGGCCTGCGGTCGGCCTGACACGCTCGCTGTTCCTCAAGGAGCTGTACGTGGTCGAATCGGCACGACGCACCGGCGTTGGCAAACAGCTCATGCGGGCGCTCTTCGAGGTGGCCGTGAAACACGACTGTAGCCGCGTGGAGTGGCAGACCGAGACCACCAACGAAGACGCCCGAGCCTTCTACGCCGACCTGGGCGCTGCCGAGTTCGAGGGCAAGGTGTTCTACAGGCTGGGAGGTGAGTCGCTGCGACAGGCGGTCAACCAGGTAGGTTGAGCTGCAGCGCAGGCTGAGGCCCGAGCGCCGCGTCGGCCGGTCGACCTGTCCCCGCCCGGCCCGCGAATCCGAGCACGACCGGCATTGGTTCTCGTTGGGAGGTGTGCCATGGCGCGTAAACGCCCGAGCCTGCCCCCGAACACGCTGCTTCGCGCCGCCCGGGAACGCCTGCCATCGCTAACCGGGTCAGGCCGGCCAATGTCCCGCCAAGAGTTGGCCGAGGCGGTCAACGCCTACTTGTGGGACACCTACCAGGAGGACGAGAACCTCGACGAGAACGACATCGGCAAGCTCGAACGCGGCGACCACCGTTGGCCCGGCGAGCGACGCCGGGAAGCCTTCCGCGCCGTCCTGAAGGTCGCCTCCGACGCCGAACTGGGCTTCTACATCAGGCGGGGTCGCCAGCCAACCGATGCCGGACCTTTGGCCCATGCCGAGGCAGATCCGACGGCGTTGCTGGACCGGCAGATCTCGCGTCGGGAGGTACTTCGCTGTGTCTGCGGCGGTTTGATAGCGACGGACTTGCTGCACATGTGTGACCGCTGCGGCCGAGTCCAACGAGTGATCCAGGCCCTTGACGTGGTGACCTCGAACGGTGCCGACCAGCTCTGCATCGCCGCCGACAGCCTTGACGAACTCGTCTTCCACTACTCGCAAACGGTATGCACGCTGCCTCCAACAAGCGTGTACGACGATCTGTTCAGTGTCAGGTCATACGCCGGCTTCCTCCTCGATCGTGCCAGGCGCTCAGCGCAGCGACGTTCAGACGTGGTCGTGGCCGCCGGATGGCTGTCGAGCCTGCTCGCGGTGGTCACCTGCGACATGGGCGATCACGCGGCGGCGCTCGTATGGTGCTCCGACGCCGAGCGTCGCAGCCGGGAAGCCGGCCACGCGGAGATTGCCGCGTGGGCGGCACTGACGAGGGTGATGATCGCCTTCTACCAGGGACACGCTGGCCGCGCGGTGGCGCTCGCTGGTCGAGGCCAGACAATCGCGCCGGTCGGCACCGCCGCGTACGCGAAGCTCGCGGCGCAGGAGATGCGGGCCTGGGCGCTGCTCGGAAAGCCGGACGAGATGGCAGAGGCCAAGCGTCGCGCTGCGAAGGCTATTGCAGAGCTTCCCGCAGGTGTTGCCACGACCGGCGCCTTCTCCATCAACCTGGCCGAGGACCCGCCCTACACCGCCACCTCCCTGCTCCTGGTCGATCGGTATCCGGAGGCAGTGTCCGCGACGAACCGCGTGATCGGAACCGTGTACCGGCCCGAAGCGCACAACCGCAGTGCTCAACCCTCGGCCTACGCGCGTTCCCTGCTGATCCTGGCGCTCGCCCAAGCCGGGCTCGGCCGGGTTGATGAGGCTGTCGCCGCCGGCCAGGCCGCGCTCGACAGCGCCCGGTTGGTATGGCCGACCATGGTCCTCGCGGGCAAACTTGATCAAGTACTAGCGCGGGACTTCGCGAGCGTCACCGAGACAGCGGACTATCATGCGCGCTACACAGAGGCCGCCAGCCGCGCGGTTGGCCGCCTGCAACTGGCCGCCCGACCCGAGGACCGAGGATGAACGACGAGGACATCAGCGCTGAGCAGATCGCCGCCATCACCGCGTACGTGGACATCGACGCGCCCCCACCCGGGCCGACTGCGCACATCATCTTCGGTACCAACCAAGCCACACCGGCCACGATCACGGCTGACCGCTACCGCAAAGGACTGGCCCCGTTGATCATCGCGACGGGCGGAATCAACAGACACAACGGCATTGTCGAGGGTCGCGAGTTCCGGCGCATGCTCATCGAGCGCGGCGTTCCCGAGACCGCCATCCGCTACGAGGATCAGTCTGCAAACACGTGGCAGAACGTCGAGTCGGCCATGCCCTACCTCAGAGAGGCCGGGGAATCGGGGCTGTCGATCACGGCCGTGTGCAAGTGGTATCACCGCCGGGCAATCCATGCGCTACGGACGCTCTTGCCCGACGTCGACGCCTTCTACGTCATCACCTGGGAGCCCATCTACGCCGGAACGTCGGTCACCAGAACCAACTGGCCACTCAATCCAGACGGCAAGCGCCGTGTCGTCCGGGAGTATCGAGAAGTCCCTCGCCGAATCGCCGACGGCAGCTTCAAAGAGGCGAGCATAGTCAATGGCGCGTGGCGGTGAGGTTAGACACCGTTCGCCGATCTTCGCCGCCGCGTCCTGAAGGCGATCTACGCCCGCACGACAGAAAGGGCGAGCAGCCAGCCAACCAGCAGTGCTGGACCGGTCGCAATCTTGTACCGTGCTGTTCGACGAAGGGTGGATCGCGACGAGCCTGACCATGGCTTGGAGGACCAGGCCAGCCGCTAGACCCGTCATGACAGTCCGCAGTCCGACCCCATGGGAGGGAGAAGGTCAGCACGCCCGCCAGATTGACATCGCCAATCCCGAGCTGGCCGGGCAGCGCGATGGCGACAAGCAGAAGCAGGCCCGCCGCAGCGGCGGCTACGGCGCCTCCGCGAATCAGTCGTCGAGTTCCTGGCTAATGATCGCGTCGGCCACGAAGCATGACGCGCACGCCGCCCACAGCAGGCCGGTGAGGACGTGCGGTAGGCGCTGGCGCCTGATGTCAACGAAGGCCAGGCCGGCTCCGAGGACCGTGACGAGCCAGAAGGCCGGCAGGACGACAGATGTGGCGACCCTGGCTGCGACCAGCGCGGAGGACGCTCCGGTGACCAGGACCACCGCGAGCACGGCGAGGCGCGGTGCCGGGGCACCGGTCCACCACCGCTGAGGAAGCCGTTCCGCGCCTTCAACGGGCACGGCGTACGCAACGGCCGTGGCCGGGGCACCCGCGAGCGCCCCGGCCAGACCGGCGATGATCTCTACCTTGTTGTTCAGCTCGATCGCCGCGGATCAGTCGTCGTCGCGGTCTGTCCCACGGCGGTACGTCCCATTGATTCGCCGAGGATTCGCGGGAGGTCTGCCGTGCGGCCGTGACGGGTCAACGAACGAGCGGAAAGACCACGCCCGCCGCCGCGCCCAGTACGGCTCCAATAACCGTCTGGGCTACGGTGTGCTCCCTGAGCCGGACGCGCGACCATGCGATTAGGCCGACCACCAGCCATGTCAGGTGGAGCCACGGTCCGAACACCAGAACGAGTGTCGTAGCGGTGCCCGACGCCACTGCTGTGTGGAAGCTGACCTTCCCCCACCACTTGGTCACGACGAGGGTCAGCGCCAGGCCGGCGAGCATCGCGACGACCAGCGCGACAAGCTCGCGGGGCGCGCGAAACAGGATCATGAGGGCGAGGCCCACGCCGACGGAAGCCGCCGCGAACAGGATCACCGTCGACCGGCGCTCTCGTACCGATACGTGGTGATCTTTGTAGTGACCTCGGCGGACGCCGCGGACGATGTAGCTGATCGGGATGCCGCTGGCGAACAGGGCCGCAACGATCCCCCAGCCCATTGATCGGCTGTGCCAGGCCACGGCGAGGGCGATGCCAGCGACGAGCACTGCGGGAGTCAGCGCCTCGGTCACGACGTGGGCCAGCCGCGCGGCAGGCGTGGACGCCGCAGGGTCGACCGCGCTGTTCGGCGCTGTCGTTGATGAGGGTCCGGCTGCCGAGTGGGCCACTACGCTCCTCCGTCCATGACCACGGCGAGGCCATGGACGATCTGTTGCGTGCGGTCGTCGGCGGGCGTCCGCCAAGGTTGACCCCGGTTGATGCGGGACCCGATCTCTGAGGCGAGCAGCTCGGCCTCCCGTTCCTCGGCGCTGTCGTAGAGCGTCCGTTCTAGCATTCGCTTCACTGTGGAGGGGTCCAACAGGCCGTACTGCGTCAGCCGCTCGGCTGCGGGCGTGCCGCGGTGATCGCAGATAATGTGGCTCAGTTCGTGCAGGATGATGTGCTCGCGCAGCAGGGCCGGGGCGTTTCTGTCGACACACACGTAGTCCACGCTGGCGGCCGCCAGCCAGGCGCCGCACGATGCAGCTCGTGGAGGCAGGTCGACGGGGATGATCCGGATCGACCGGCCCCGCGCCGCGCTGAGCAGGGAGCAGAAGTCCTCGATGGCGAAAGGCGAAGGTAGGGTGATGCCCAGGGCACGCAGCTTGGCGCGCGCCCTCCGTCTGGTTGCGATCGGCGTGTTGGTCACGTCGCGTCATCCACCTCCTTCCGCAGTCGAGCACCTCTCCAGGCGGCTAACCGCCGCGCGGCCGGCACCGATGCGGGCGGGCTTCCTTCTCGGCCGGGGTTCGCGTACGCGCGTGCCACGTCGAGGTGCCACCGCAGACGGTCAGCGTAGCTCGACGTTGTTTCCTGTGCGGCTTCGTCGGCCGGCGCGTCCGGGGATGCCGTCGCCTGGGGACGTCCGGCGCTCACGGCTTGCCGGATCAGCTCTGCCTCTGTGGCCGGATCTCGGTAGGTGGCGGAATGGTGCGATGGCTGCGGCTCGGACTGTTGGACCTGCGGCGGATTCCGCCCGTAGAGCCGCAAGCCGTCCTCGATCTCGATGATCCGCCGGTTCAACCAGAACCGAGCATCGACCATGAGGCGCGGCGGCCGGTTGAGCACTATCTCCGGCGCGGCTGTGGCGAGTGCGCCCCACAACGGGTAGAGCTGGCGATAGTCGCGCATACTGGCCCACCAGGCGTACGGAGTGGGTAGCCCAATCCGGGGTCCCAGTGCTGGCACGGTGGAGCCGAGCACGCAGAAGACGATAGCGGCGAACATACAGACGCGCCCTGCGGTGCGGACACCGGTGGGAACTGATAGCCCGGCAAGGCGAAACACGAGATATGTCGACCAGTAGCACCAGTAGGCAACTCCGAACGAGCCGCCAACGGCGATCAGATGCAGCCCGAGCCGAAGGTGTTCGTTGGGGCTGCGGGTGGCGTAGCGCGCGACCAGCCGCACCATGTCACCGAGCAGAAAGTTGACCGTGACCAGGAAGGTCACCCAGTAGGGGACGATGTACGGCGCCCCGGCGTACACGGCGGTGAACGTCTGAGGGGCCTCCTGGCCAACCGGCGCCAAGCCGAAGAAGACCGCCATTACCGTCACGCTGACGGCAACCAGAGCGCCACGTACCCAGGTTCGCCAGCGGGCTGCCGATCTCGGATAGATTAGGAAGATCAAGATCGCATGTGCCTGCCACGCTGCTATCAGGATCAGGCTGTGTCCAACAAACTCGGCGAGGTTCGGGACTCCGGCGGCGCGGTCGAGGGCCCGGTACACCGTTGGGTAGAACGCGGTCGCCGCCATCGCCAGAGCCACGATCGCCAACCACAGCGCAACCCGCTGTGGGCTTCGCGCCCCTTTGGGCAGGCGCCACGTTCGGTAGATCGCCGCTGCCCATAGCAAGGTCAGCGCGGCGATGCCCAGCGGCCCAGACATCGCTCAACCGCCACACCGCCGGCGAGTAATTGCGAGCGGACCTGACTGAGCCGGGGAAACCTGCCCATGTGCATGCCGCCGCGGTCGGCCATCATGCCGATCATCCCTCGCTTCCTTGCTCGCCATCCTGCGCCATCTCGATCTCGCGGATCACCTCGACCATCCGCGCCAACTCAGCCAGGCTCCGCTCGGCCTCGGGCAGAAGCGCGCGCCGCAGAGCGACCGTCTTGACCTGCAAAGCCTTTAGCGCGGTGAGCATGCGGAGTTCGCGATCAACATCAGCGGCGATCTCCTCGTTGGTGAAATACTCCACGGGTACGCCGAAGAAGCGCGCCAACGCGCGCAGGTGCTTGATCGTCGGGTTGTCCTTGTCACCCGCACGCAATTGACCTATGTAACTGTGCGAGATCGGCTCACCGCTAGCAGTTACCGCCTCGGCGATCTCGCGATGGCTGTACTCACGCCCGTCTGACCGGCGCACCGACTGGAACAGGTTGTCCAGCCGCTGAGCCAGAGTCCCACCGGCGGAACCGTCAGCGTTGGGTGTCATGGGATAGCTCCTTCGACCAACGCGCTCAAATCTACACACCAAATCTGGCCGTCCACAACAGTTGACACACTCGCAGGCAGTGTGGATACGATCCAGCTCGACGGAAACCCATGTTTCCATGATCTCAACAGGGTGGAGCCACCAGTGTCCAGGTGCCCACTCCGTGCCAACGTGATCGCTCGACCCGCACGGACGGCACCGACAGCGGGAGCACACGTGGCCGCGAGCAGGAGGTGAAGGCTGTAGATACGGGAGGTGACAGGCCGGGCTGCTGACACAGTGGCGCGTGGGCGGTTGATCACCGAACGAGTGAAGGAGGACGCCATGGCGTTACCGAACCACTGGACACGTCTCATCGTGCTCGCCATCGCAACGCTGACAGCTGCTTACACCTCTCGGTCCCCGCAAAGTCAACACTCGCCGACTCCCGCTATCTCGCTGCGTACCCCGTCACTCACCACATCGGATGCAACAGCCACTCAGGCCGCCACCGCTGCCACATCACGCATCGGGAGCGCGTACATGCACGTGCTGGCCGCCCTGACCTCCAGAATTCGGACCTTTCGCGCTACGTCGTGCCGCGGGGGTGAATGAGTCCATGAACCTGAAGGCCAGACTTCGCATTCACTCCGGTGGGGGACGGAACGTCGGCACGCGGATCCGGTTGGCGCTGCTGTTCGGCGCCTCAGCGGTGGTGCTCGCCGCCTGTGGACCAGGAAGCCCTGAACCAGGGCCGAGTTCGGCGCCGGTCACGTCGGCCACTAGCTTGGCGCCCTCGTCACCGTCACCTACGGCGGGCACAGGCGCGGCAACCGCGCTGGACGCCTACCGCGGCATGTGGAGGGCGTACGTCGATGCCAGCCGCATCCCAGACCCGCAGTACGCCGGCTTGGCGCGGTACGCCCAGGGCGACGCCCTGAACGTGTTCGTCAGCGGGCTCACCTCGATGCAGCGTGACGGGCTGATCAGTCGCGGCGATGTCGTGCTCAACCCTTCGGCTACCGGTATCAACCCCAACGCCTCACCGCCGACCGTGGAGATCAAGGACTGTGTCGACACCTCGAAGACCCGGCTGATCAAGAAGGACGGTTCTGCGTACCAGGACACGCCCGGTGGCCGGCAGTCGGCGAAGGCGACCGCCACTCGCATCAGCGAGGGGGTGTGGAAGGTGACCTCCTTCGCGTTATTCGGAGTCGGAACATGCTAAGGAAGCTATCGAGAGTCGTCACGATCCTGGGTCTGGCCGTCGCGGTTGTCGGCACGTCCGCAGTCGCTGCGCAGGCTGGTCTCGGAGACCCGGTGAACTGCACGGCCAATCCCACGAACCCCGCGTGCGTGATCCACATAGGTACACCAGGAGACGAGGGCGAAGGCAGCAGCACCTCGGGCTGCAAGGACTGGAAGGGTCGCGCGATCCCCTGCTACATCGAGGGCAAGGGCTGGCTCGGCGAGATGAACTGCTACTTCCAACGCGCCACGGACACCGATCTGGAGCTGGCCGAGCTGTTGGGCGGCAAGGTGGACCCGCCGGCGTACTGGTACACCGGCACGTGCGGTGACCCGATCACGAACTTCTGGCCGGCCGGCGTGACGGTGCTGCGCGCGTACGGCACCGAGCCCGGCATCGCGTTGCTGGCGCAGGAGGCGATCCGGCATTTGAACCTGCCGGCGCCGCAGATCAGGCTCAACCCTCCTCCGCCGGCACCGCAGGTGGTGTTCGTGCCGACCTGGCTGTGGATCGACTCGGCGGTGTGGGCGCCTCGGTCGGCGACCGCGAGCCTGGCCGGTCTGTCGGTGACGGCGGTGGGCACGCCGACGACGGTGACCTGGTCCACCGGCGATGGCGGCAAGGCGGTGTGCGGTCAGGGAACGGCGTGGACGCAGGGCACTGACCCGAAGTCGGCGTCACCGGACTGTGGGCACCTGTACTCCGATCCGTCGCGCAACGCCGGCGGCGGCGCGTACCCGGTCACGGCGACCATCACCTGGCAGGTGACGTGGTCCGGCGGCGGTGCCACGGGCACCGAACCGGCGTTGACGTCGACGGCGAGCGTGCAGGTTCAGGTTGTCGAGTCCTCCGCCGTGAACACCAGGCCGTAAGGAGAAATGTCGATGGCTACAGCGACCACCAGCCGGACCACGCGGGCCGCCGCGCCGACCAACGCCCACACCGCGGTCGCCACCCCGGGGACGCGGCGACGTCGCTCGCTGCCCCGCTTCATCGGCGGCGCCCTGGCCGCGGTGCTCGGCGCGGTGGTGTTCGGCGTGGTCGGGCTGCGCGCCGATCCTGGTGTGGACGTGCTCGCGGTGGCGCGGCCGGTGACCGCCGGCGCGCAGATCGTCGACGCGGACCTGCGGGTGGTGCACATCGTCGCCGACCCGGCGCTGCAGGTGTTCGCGGCCTCGCAACGGGCCAACGTGGTGGGGCAGACCGCGGCGGTCCCCCTCGCACCGGGCTCGCTGCTGACCGCGGGGCAGCTGGGTGCGGTGACCGATCCACCGCCCGGCCAGTCGGTGATCGCGGTCGCGGCGAAGACCGGCCGGGCACCCGCCGGTCTGGCCCCCGGCGCGTCGGTCCTGGTCCTGGTGGTGCCGCAGGGCGGCGGCGCGGCGTCCGGGCCGCCGCCCCAGGCGCCGGCCGTGGTGCGGGCGGTCGAGGCGACCGACAGCGCCGGCGTGACGGTGGTGACGCTGCAGCTGTCGTCGGAGTCGGCGGTGCGGATCGCGTCGGCCACCGGCGAGGTGGCGCTCGTGCTGCGGAACCCGGGCAGGTGAGCGACCCGCCATGCTGATCACATTCGGGTCGGTGAAAGGTTCGCCGGGCGCGACGACATGGGCGGTCGCGCTGGCGGCCCGCTGGCCGCATCCTGGCCCGGCACCGGTGGTGGTGGAACTCGACTGCGCCGGCGGCGATCTGGGCAGCCGGTGGCAGGTCCACGACGAGCCCGGTCTGGCTGGCCTGGTCACCGGTGTGCGGCACAACCCGATCGGCGACGGCGCCGAGTACGTGCAGCGGCTGCCGGTCGGTGTGGACGTGGTGGTCGCCCCGCCGGCCGACGCGGCGGCGGCCACCGTCGCCGAGTTCGCCAGCAAGGGGCCGGCGGTACTGCGGGAGCTGGCCGCGACGAGGCCGGTCTTCGCCGACCTGGGCCGGCTGGATCCCCAGTCACCGCTACTGTCCTATTTGGACAAGGCCGATGAGTTGCTGCTGGTGGCCCGGCCGGTGGCTGAGGAGCTGCGGCACCTGCGCCACCGGGTGCCGCAGCTGGCCGGCCGGTGCCCGCTGGTCCGGCTGGTGCTCGCCGGTGCCGGCCCGCACCGGCCTGATGAGATCGCCACCTACCTGGATCTGCCGGTGGCGGCGGTCGTGCCGTCCGATGCGACCGGGGCGGCGATGCTCGCCGGGCGCAAGCGGCGGGCGATGGGGTGGACCCGGCGGCCGTTGCTGGCCGCGGCCCGCACCTTCGCCCTGACCTACGACGGGCCAGCCGCCGCTGGCGACGCGCCCGAAACGTCGGTGACCGACCAGAGCGCCGCGGACGCGGCAACGCCGGTGCAGGTGACCCCGTGACCGCGCCTGGACTGGCGCTGGGGCCGCTGCGAGACCAGCTGCACACGGAGGTGTCGCAACGGCTGGCGTCGGCCGCCCGCCACGGCGACGTCGACGACCGGGGCGCCCTGGTCGAGCAGCTGGTGGCGCAGGTGCTGCGGGAGCACACCATGGGCGCGCTGGCCAACGGCCGCCAGCCGATGAACGAGGACGCCGAGGAGGCGCTGCGCCGCTCGCTGATCGACGCGTTCACCGGCCTGGGCGACCTGCAGCCGCTCATCGACGACCAGGACATCGAGAACATCGACGTCGACGGCGCGGAGAACGTATTCGTCACCTACGCCGGCGGCAACAAGCGGGTCCGGGTCGGCCCGGTCGCCTCGTCCGACGAGGAACTGGCCGACATGCTGCGCAAGGTCGCCGCCAGCCTCGGCGTGCAGGAGCGGCGTTTCGACCCCGGTTTGCCCCGCCTGAACCTGCGCCTGCCCGGCGGGCACCGGCTGTTCGCGGTCATGTCGGTCACCGAACGGGTCTGTGTGTCGATCCGCCGGCACCGGTTCATGCAGCTCACCCTTCCCGAGTTGGCCGATCTGGGCTCGATCACGCCGGCGATGGCGCAGCTGTTCGAGGCGATCGTGGCCGCGCGGCTGAACGTGGTGGTCTCCGGCGGCATGGACACCGGCAAGACCACGATGGTGCGGGCGTTGTGCAGTGCCATCGAACCGCACGAGCGGATCATCACGGTGGAGGACCCGTACGAGCTGAGCCTGGACACCGATCCCGGCCACCCGGATGTGGTGCCGATGCAGCCGCGCGACCCGAACATCGAGGGCGAGGGCGGCATCGACATGACCACCCTCGTGCGGTGGGCGACCCGGATGAACCCGTCGCGGGTGATCGTCGGCGAGGTCCGCGGGCCGGAGGTCATCCCGTTGCTGAACGCCCTCAACCAGGGCACCGACGGGTCGATGACCACCATCCACGCCTCGTCCACCCGGGAGGCGTTCAAGAAGATCGCCGGCTACGCCCGCCAGGCCAAGGAGCAGCTGCCCTTCGACGTCACCTACCAGCTCATCGGCGGCGGCGTGCACGTGGTGGTCCAGCTCGGCAAGACCGTCGACGGCGCCCGCGTGGTCACCGGGGTGCGGGAGGTGGTCGACGCCGACCCGACCCAGGTCCGTTCCAACGAGATCTTCAAACCGGGACCGGACCGGCGGGCGATGCTGGCCGCCCGGTTCAGCGACGACACGATCGACAAGCTGCTCGACGTCGGGTTCGACCCGGCCGTGCTCGGCGGGGGAAGGTAGCCATGGTCGCCCTGTCTGTCCTGTGTGGACTTGTGGTGGGGGTCGGGCTGTGGCTGGCCGCCACCGGTGTCCGCCGGGTCGAACGCCCGGACCGGCCCCGCACCGCCGCGCGGCTGCGTGAGGCGTTGACCGGGCGCAGCGGCTACCGCCTGGCCGCCGCCATAGCCGTCGGTGTGGTGGTGGCGGCGGTGACCCGCTGGCCGGTCGCGGCGCTGCTGGCCGCGCTGTTCGCCTACGCGGCCCCGTCGCTGTTGGGCGGTGGCCGGGCCGAGGCGGCGTCGCTGTCGAAACTGGAGGCGATCGCCTCCTGGACGGAGTCGCTGCGCGGGTCGCTGCGCTCCTACGCCGGCATCGAGCAGGCGATCAAGGACACCGCCGAGCTGGCCAAGCCGCCCGTGCACGCCCAGACCACCGGGTTGGCGGCGGCGCTGACCGCAGGGGTGCGGCTGCCGGTGGCGTTGACCAGCTTCAAGGCCGACGTCGACCACCACGCCGCCGACCTGGTCGCCACCTCGCTGCGCAAGGCCGCCGGCAGCCACACCGGCAACCTGGCCGCCCAACTGGGCTGGCTGGCCCACGCCGTGCGGGAGCGAGTCGCCGCGATGCAGCGGGTCGAAACCGCCCGCACCGAGGCCAAGACCTCCGCCCGTCTGGTCATCATCATCGTCGTGGTGGTCGGGATCGGCCTGTACGTGTTCAACCGGCCGCTGCTCGCCCCGTACGCCAGCCCAGGCGGGCAGGTCGTGCTGCTGCTCGTCGGCGCCATCTGGACCCTCGCGGCGGTGTGGCTGCAGAAGCTGACCCGCATCCCCGAACCGACCCGGGTCCTCAACGACGACCCCGAGGCGAGGACGCCATGAGCGCCCCCATCACCTGGATGGTCCTGGCCGGCGGGGTCACCGGCGCCGGCGTGGCCGTGATGATCTCCGGGCTCAACCCGCCCCGCCCGGCGCTGGCCGAGGTCCTGGACCGCCTGTCGCGGCCGGCCGCGCCGCCGGTCACCGCCCGCCGGCGCCTGGACCTGGCCGTCGCGGCGCCGCTGTCCCGCATGGGGCTGCCGCGCGCCGGAACCCGCAAGGATCTGGCCATCCTGGACCGGGACCCGGCCGAGTACCTGGCCCAGCAGATCGTCATCGCGGTCGCCGGGATGCTCGGACTCGGGCTGCTGCCGGTGCTGTGGGGCCTGGGCGGGCAGCTGCCGCTGTGGCTGGCGTTGCTCGGCGCCGGCATGGCCCTGCGCTTCACCCACGCCCGGCTCCGCGCCGCCGCCGAGGCCCGCCGCGACCAGATGCGCGAAACCCTGTCCACCCTGCTCGACCTGGTCGGCGGCAGCCTGGCCGGAGGGGCCGGCGTCGAGCAGGCGTTGGACGACACGATGGACGAGCTATCCGGCTGGGCCGCCACCCGCATCCGCCGCGAGCTGGCCGCCGCCGCGCAGACCCGCGGCCGGCAACGGGTGCACACCTGGACCGCGCTACGCGAGCTTGGCGCGCAGATCGGCGTCGACGAGCTCACCGAGCTGGCCACCGCGATCGAGCAGGCCGCCGGCGGCGCCCCGGTCGCCGAAACCCTGTCCGTGGTGGCCCGCACCATGCGCGCACGCACCACCGCCGACACGGAACGCCAAGCCAACGCCAAGAACGCCCAGATGGCGATGCCGATCATGCTGTTCGGCCTCGGCTACCTGATCTTCCTGCTGTACGCCGCGATGGGCGCCATCAGCGCCGGCTTGAACCAATGAGGAGGAACCAACCGTGATCGCCACCATCAACCGGATGTTCATTCGCGCCATCCTGGCCCTACGCCGCCCCGACGACGACCGCGGCGCGCAGACCGTCGACATCATGCTGTGGGTCGCCGCGTTCATCGTCATCGTCGGCGCGGTCGGGGTCATCTTCCGCGACGACCTGAAGGGCTTCTTCAACAGCATCAGCTACAGCATCGGCTTCACCGCGGGCCCATGAGCCAGCGGCGGCGCCAGCAACGACGACGGCGCGACGGTGACCGCGGCACGGTCACCGTCGAGATCGCCGGCTACACCACCCTGATGCTGCTGACCCTGCTCGTCGGCGTGCAGGTGGTCATGTGGGGCATGGCGGCGCTCGGCGCGCACTACACCGCCAACCACGCCGCCCAGACCACCCGGGTCTACAACGGCACCGCCGCCGACGGGCAGGCCGACGCGGACACCATCCTGACCTCCGCCGTCGGCAACGCACTCGCCGACCCGCAGGTCACCGTCACCCGCACCGCCACCACCGTCACCGTGACCGTCCAAGGGACCGCGGTCTCGATCATTCCCGGGTTCCGGCCACCGGTCACCGTCACCGTCCAAACCCCGGTCGAGAGGATCAACTAGCGATGCCCACACCGTCACCAGCCGCGAACCCCCGCCCCCGCACCTGGCGGCGGGACGACCGTGGGTCGGTGTCGGTGGAGCTGGCCGGGTTCGTGCTACCGGCGATGCTGCTCACCATCGTCATCGTCGCGGCGGCGTTCAACCTGTCGATCTCCCGCATCGATCTGGAGACCGCGTCGGCCGCCGCCGCCCGGGCCGCCTCCCTGCAACGCAGCCCGGCCGCCGCCGTGACCGCCGCCCGGCAGGCCGCCGAGGCCGACCTCGCCGGCCGGGCCATCACCTGCGCCACCCTGACCGTCACCACCGACACCAGCCGGTGGGGCCGCGGCGGCACGGTCACCGTGACCGTCGCGTGCACCGTCTCCATGGCCGCCCTTTCCCGGATGAGCGGCATCCCGGGCAGCTTCACCGGCACATCGACCTCGACCGCGCCCATCGACACGTACCGGCAGATTGCCAGTGGGTTCATGATTTCTGACGGCTCATCGGCGGCGAACCGAAGTGCTGGTGTGGCATGACGAGCTTAGCTGTGTCCTTGGGTTTGGGAACTGACGGTGGGTTGCCAGCTTCCGGGTGTCGGGTCGGGGCAGTCGGGTCCTACTTTGTCGAGCATGTCGGCGAGTTCGGTGCGCAGGGTGGCCAGCCGGTTGATCTCGGCGTCGATGTCGGCGATGTGGCGGGCCAGCAGGGGTCCGGCGGGTTCGCATGGGCAGGCGCCGGTGTCTCGGACGGACAGCAGGTCGCGGATCTCGTCGAGGCTGAGTCCGAGGCGTTGGCAGCCTTGGATGAAGCGCAGCCGGTCGATGGCGGTTTCGGGCCAGCGGCGGTGGTCGCCGCTGGTGCGGGTGGCCTGTGGCAGCAGGCCGATGCGTTCGTAGTAGCGGATGGTGTCGGGCTTGACCCCGACGCGCTCGGCCAGGCCGGAGACTGTCATCCCCATCGTGGTGGTGGTCATCTATACCTCCTTCGGGCGGCGCAGCAGCCGCAGCCCATTGGCGATGATCAGCAGCGCGGTGCCCTCGTTGAGGATGATGCCTTCGGTGAGGCTGAACGCGCCGGCGAGGGCGGCGACGACGAGCACGGTGATCGTGGCCAGCGACAAGACGATGTTCTGGTTGATGTTGGCGCGGGCGCGTCGGGCCAGGTGGATGGCTGCGGGCAGCCGGGTGAGGTCGTCGGCCATCAGCGCGACGTCGGCGGTTTCCAGTGCGACGTCTGTGCTGGCCGCTCCCATGGCGATGGCGATGTCGGCGGTGGCCATGGCGGGTGCGTCGTTGACGCCGTCGCCGACCATCGCCACCCGTGCGGATTCGCGCAGTGCCTGGATGTGGGTGGTCTTGTCGTGGGGCAGCAGCCCGGCGTGGACGTCGGTGATGCCGAGTTGGGTGGCGATGGCGGAGGCGACTCGCGGGTGGTCGCCGGTGAGCATGACGGTGTGGCGGATACCCAGTTGCCGCAGGGATTGCATGGCGGGGGCGGCGTCGGGGCGCAGTTGGTCGGCCAGGCCGAGCAGGCCGATCAGTTGTCCGTTGTCGGTGACGGCGACCGGGGTCAGCCCGGCCTGCTCGATCGAGGTCAGGCGGCTTTGCGCGGTTTCGGGGTCGGGGCGGCCGACGCGGATGTGGCGACTGTCGATGGTGGCGTGCGCGCCGATGCCGGGCAGGGTCTTCGCGTCGGTTGCGGGTTGAAGGGTCAGGCCGCGGTCGGTGGCGGCGCGGGTGATGGCCTGCGCGATCGGGTGGGTGGAGGTGGCTTCGACGGCGGCGGCCAGCGCCAGGACTTGGTGTTTGGTGCGGCCGTTGAAGGGGTGCACGGCGATCAGCGCGGGTTGGCCACGGGTGAGGGTGCCGGTCTTGTCGAAGGCGACGGTGTCGACGGTGGCGAGGTGTTCGAGGTGGATGCCGCCCTTGATGAGGATGCCGTCGCGGGCGCCGCGGGCGATCGCCGTGACCACGGCGACTGGCACGGAGATGACCAGGGCGCAGGAGCACGAGACGGTCAGGATCACCAGGGCGCGGTAGAGGGCGTCGGTGAACGACAGCCCCATCAGCGGGGGGCCGAGTGCGGTGACCGCGAGGGCGAGGGCGAACATGACTGGGGTGTAGGTGGCGCCGAAGCGTTCGGCGAATCGTTGCGCCCGGCCGCGGTTGGCTTGTGCTTGTTCGACTTGGCGGATCACTCGGGCCAGGACGGTGTCGGTGTAGGGCGTGGTGGCCTCGATGTGCAGGGCTCCGTCGCCGTTGAGGGTGCCGCCGAAGACCGCCGTTTCGGGGGCGGCTTCGGCGGGCATGGACTCGCCGGTGACCGCCGAGGTGTCGATCCACGAGTGGCCGTCGATGACCCGGCCGTCGGTGGGGATGCGCTGGTGCGGGCGGACCAGCAGGATGTCGCCGACGGTGAGGTGCTCGACCGGGACGGGTTCGGTGCTGCCGTCTGGGCGCAGCCGGTGCGCGGTCGGCGGGGTCAGCGCCATCAGCGCGCGGATCGACCCGCGTGCCCGGTCGGCGGCGTAGGACTCCAGGACCTCGCCGAGGGAGAAGATGACGACCAGTTCGGCGGCTTCCTCGACCCGGCCCAGCGCGAGCGCGCCGATTGCGGCGGCGACCAGCAGCACGCCGATCGACAGCCGCCGCGAGCGCAGCACCGCCCAGGCTTCCCGGAGTGGGTAGATACCGCCGACGGCGATCGCCACGGCGAACAGCACCGTGGCGGCAAGGTCGGCGTGCACGATGTGTTCGGCGATCAGAGCGGCGACGACGAGTGCGGTGGAGGCGGCCAGGGTCAGCATCGCCGGGCGCGCCCACCACGGCCGCGACGGTGGCCGCTGGCTGCGAGTGCTGCGCTCGGGCTGCAGGGTGATGCCGGCGGACGCCGCCGCGTTGACCACGGCCTCGTCGTCCAGTTCTGGCCCGGCGTCCACGACGATCACGCCGGTGGCGTCCAGGAGCCGCAGGTCGCGTGCGCCGGGCAGCTGCCGGAGTACGGCCAGGTCACCGGAGCAGTCCACGCACCCAGCGACCACCTGGAATCGGCGCGGCGTTGCGCTACCGGCATCCGTGGTGTCGTGTTCGGCAGTCGCCATCTCGGTAGGGGGCGTGCTCATCCGGGTCACCGCCTGTGCTCGGGGTCGCTGGTCAACCCCAACGCTAGAACTTGGAGCCGACTCCAAGTTCAACCCGCCGAGAGGCGAATGTGATGGCGATCACATCGTGGGGTGTTTCGGGTCTGCTCCGGCCGGGCCAGCGGGCGGAGTCCACCCATTGCGTCGGTGCCGCAGTCGACCGAGCACGGCCGGCGGCGCAAGTTCGCCTCTCAGGGGCGTCCACGAAGATCGGGATGGTCGACGACGGTGGCGTACCGGGTGGCGGCTTTGATGCTCAGCCCGAACATGTCGGCGATGCGGCGGGCGTCGCCGTTGCTGGCCAGGGCTTCGTCGAGGAGGCGGTCGGCGCGGATGGTCTGCGCGCTGAGATCGTTGCCGACCATCAGGTAGCACCAGCGGATGCTGGCGGGCTTTGTCGTGGTGGCGGTGCGCCGGGTGATGAACAGGTGCGGGTTGGCGGTGTTCGGCCAGCGGCTGCCGCGGGTGTCGAGCCAGCCGCGCAGCCGGTCGAGGACCGGCGGTGCCAGGGGAATGGTGCGTGCGCCGATGCGCAGGTACCCGTTGTCGATGTCGGTGAGCAGCAGACCCCGCAGCTGCCCGGAGTTCAGGCCGTAGAACGCCGAGAGGGCGACCATGGCGGCCTGGACCGGGTTGGTGGAGTCCATTGCCTGGCGCAGCGTGGTCGGGTTGGCCAGCAGCGGAGCTCCGTCGGGGTGGTAGCCGGTCTTGAGACGGGCGGTCGGGTTGGTGAAGATCAGCTTGCATTGCTTGAGGATGCCGAACAGGCTGCGCAGGCCCTGCCCGAGGTTGGGTTTGTTGTCGGTGTGGGCGAGACGGTCGAGCAGATGCTCGCGGGTCACCTCGCGCAGCGACCGCAGGCCTTGGGTGGCCCAGCTGCGCACTGGCGGCATGATCCAGCCGGTGACGACGCGGATGGTGCTCTGCGTGCGCGGTTTGCGCCGGGGCGGGGTTGTGCTTCCGTCGAGCATGATGTCGAACCATGTCCACAGCTCGTGGCGTATCGGCTCGGGCAGTCCGTCGACCTGGTGGGCGAACCAGCGGCGGATCGCCGGATCGCGGTCGTCGATGAGCATGCCGGGGTCGTCCAGGACGCGGTGCACGCCGACGGCGGAGACTCCGGCCGTCTTGATGACCGCCAGTTCGCTGGTCGTGATCGCGGCGCCGGGGGTCTCCTGCAGCGCCAGGAGGCGGCGCAGCCCATAGGCGACTTTCTTGATGTTCTGGATGCTCCAGCCGTGCCGGCGGCCGAAGTCGAAGGCGTGTTGTTCCACCCATGCGGTCAGGACTTCGTCGCGGATAGGTGGCAGCGATTCCAGTGGAACTGCGCCGAGGTCGCGTTCCAGCGCGAACAGTTCCAGCTGCCGGTGGGCGACCGGGTACTGACCCGGCCGTGGCGGTGGGATGGGCGCTTGCTGGGCCAGGCGCGCTGGTGGTGCTGCCCTGCGGGCGGTGAACATGTCGGCAAGAAACAGTTGCTGGCCGTTTCGGTTGGCGGCCAGGACATCCAGCTTGGCTTTGTTCTCGCGCATCATGGTGCCCTGCTTGCGGCACAGGCGGCAGAACGGGTTGTTGTCCACGGCGATCTCGCGGCGGCAGGAGGTGCACTCGCCGACGCGATACGTTCTGCGCCACGTGTTGCAGCCTTTGCACAGCCAGCTCAGATGCCGGGTGGCTCCCCAGGCGTAGCAGTCAAGGCACGAGCGGACCGGCTGCGGAGCGTACAGATGGCAGGCGCCGCACAGGCCGTTTGCGTAGTAGTTCTCGGCCGATCTGCAGCGTTTGCATGGTGGTGGAGTGAACGGGCCGCCGGGCATGCAGTCGTAGCAGAACGGCGGCCTCTTCGAGCCGTGTGCTCGTGGTTTGACGCCGCAGCCGTTGCAGGGCCGCGGTCTGCCGCTGGAGGTCATGCCGGCGGCAGCAAGCGGTTGCGGCCCAACCGCGGCGACACAACCGCCGTGACTCGCTCCGTCGGCGTCTGCGCCTGGTCGGGCCGCCGCGCTGCGACCTTGCCCGGTTCACACGTCATCAGGTCGCTCGGCGTGCAGTCCAGCACGGCACAGATGACGTCGAGATCATCGAGCCTGATCGTGACCGGGGTGCTGGTCCACAGCGCCGACATCTTGCCCGCGCTGATCTCCAGCCCCGCCTCGGCCAGCCGGCGGCGCATCTCCGTCGACCGCCAGATGCCCCGCTCGGCCGCGCGCATGCGCAGATTCCACTGCATCTGCCTACTCCTTCCCGGTCAGGCGTCGAGACACCCGCTCGTTCGCGGCGGCCCAAGCGTCCTCGACGTGACGTTGATGGACGTGCTCTGGCGGAGTCGGATATTCCAACTGTCCGAATGGGCGCGCCCGTTGGTGCTCATGTCAGGGCGAACCTGGTGGCGGTGTGGATGAACGACTCAGCGTGGGACGGGAAGTCCGGATGGGGTGGTTCGGGGCAGCCGGGCAGTTCGACGGCCTGGGGCACGGCGCGCAGCAGGGCATCGACGGTGCATCGCTGGTGGAAGGCGTTCTCGGGGACTGAGGGGAACACGCCGACCGGTTGGCTGATGGTGGCGAGCTCGTCGTCGGTGGCGCCGCGCAGGGTCTGGCCGGTCAGCAGCGTGTCGACGATGTGTGGTGGGGCGCCGAGTTCGGTCAGGCCGCGGCGGGTGCGGGCGTCGACGTCGGAGTCGCGTGCTGTTGCTGGCCAGGCCAGCAGGAGCCGCTCGACGCGTTCGGGCCTGGCGAGGGTAAGACGTATGGCGGCTGAACATCCGTTGGAGCCGGCGATGACGGTGACCGGGTGGTCGGGCAGCGATGTTGTGAGGTGCTCGGCTTCGCTGGTCCAGCTTGGTGCTCGATGGATGCGGTCGGGCGAGAGCACGTGGACGCCGTGGCGTTGGAGACCGGCGACGATCCCTGGCTTGCGCCAGAAGCGTTCGGCGTCCATGTCGTCCCAGAGTCCACCGTGGATCAGTAGGGCCGTGGTCATGCGGGCATCGGGTCCTTGTCTCGGTTGGGTTGTCGGACTGTGGTGGTCATTGCCGCTGTGGTGGCGACGGCCGCCGGCTGACCTCGGCGGCGTAGCTGGTCCAGTCGCCGGCGCTGGCGCGTTGCCAGGCGACGGCGACGGCGATGTGGATGCCGAGCATGCGGGCGAGGACAGCGGCGGGCACCTCGGTGGCGAGTTGGAACAGCGCGGTGGAGCGGGACTGTGCGGGGTTGAGCCCGAGTTGGCGCAGTCGTTCGGCGAGTTGGAAGGCGCTGATCGGTCGACCGGGTTGACCGCCGGGAAACAGCCATGGGGAGGTGCCCCGAGCCCCGATGGTGGCGTGACCGCGCCGGGTATTGACCAGGCCGCGGACGAGGTCGGCGAGGGGTGCGGGGAGCACGATCGGTTCGCGGCCCAGCCGGATGCGGGTGTCGTCGTCGCTGACCTGGATGTGGTCGAGGGTCAGACGGCTGATCGTGGCGGGTTGCTGGGCGTAGAGCAGGACGAGCAGTCCGGCGACGCGGTTCTCGGGTTTGATGGTGTCGTCGTGCAACAGGTGGCGGGCTCGTTCCCAGCGGGTCTCGGTGTCGATGACGCCGGTGGGGCCGTCCCATCGGGTGGCCGGCAGTTCGAGTTTGGTGAGCTTGTTCCGGTTGGCCCAGCGGATGAAGTTCCCGGCGTCGCGGCCGGCGGCCTTGTCGTTGGCCAGCCAGTCGTCGAGGTCGTTCTGCCGGGCGGTGGTGAGAGTCCGGCCGCGGCGGGTAAGCCAGTCCAGCAAGGCCACGGCCGCTTGGACGGATCGCTTTGCCGCGGTGAACTGGTGGTAGGTGGTGTCTGCGCCGTTGAGCCGGCTGCGGAGGCGTCGCAGCACGTGCCAGATGGCGTAGCGGCGCAGCAGGTGCTGTTCGTCCGGGTTGGGCCGCTCGGCGATCGTTTCGGTGATCCAGCGTTGCAGGCGGGTCAGCTGCTCGTCGCGGGCTGGGAGGGTGCCGATGGCGACCAGAACGCTGCGCAGGTGCTCGACGGGCTTGCCGGGCGGCAGGGCGTCGAGGGCGTCGTGGGTCAGTGGCTGTCCGGCGAGCGCGCGCAGGATCGTCGGTGCGGCGCTGCGGTTGAGCCAGCCTTCGACGGTGCCGGGCCGGTCGGTGGCCGCGAGAGCTTCGTGCAGTGCCCGCACATCGGGGCGGATCTCGCCGGTGTCGTCACCGAGTACCTCGCGCAGCCGTCGGTGCACTGTGCAGTGGGCGCAGCGGACGTTGCGGCCGGCGTGGATGCGGCCCGGCTCGCCGCAGCCGGGGCAGGCTCGCCAGAAGTCCGGGTCGGGTCGGGTGCAGGTGGCGCACAACGGCGCGTCGCGGGTGCCGCCGCGCACCGGCCGGTCCTGCCCGCAGTCGGTGCATCGGGCCCACCGCTGTTTGCAAGCACGACACCACGGCTGACCGGTGGTCTTGGAAATCAGGCACGGTCCGGTCCGGCCGCAGATTCCACAGGTCCCGATCTTCCACGGCCGACACGTTTCGCACAGCGGTCCATCCGCGGTGCGGACGCTGACCGGGCGGCGACGGCGGCACTTGGTGCAGGTCTCGTGGTTGGCCGGTTGCCGGATGAGGCACGTTGGACACAACGGCTGGCCGTGTTCGTCGCGGGCACCCGGCTCGCGGACCGCGCCGCAGCCAGCACACGGTCGGGCCCGGGTCTTGGCCACGCAGTTGCGGCAGAGCCACTGCCCGTTGATACGCCGGTGCAGGCCGATGACCCGCCGGCAGTGTGGACAGGCCGGCCGGACTATGGTTTGGGAACCGGCGTCGGCGAGCAGGTCGATCAGGCGCAGCACGCACGGCGCCGGCGCGTCGGCGCCGCCGCCGGTGAGCAGGTCTGGCCGGTCCTGCAGTGTCCAGGCGATCTGGTGGCGCTGCCCGCGTTGGCGGGCCGCGCTGTTCACCGCCTCGGCCACCAGATCAGCGGGGAGGCCGGGTTCGACGCCGGCGACGATGTCCACGATGACATCTACTGGGTCCCGCTCGTTCTCGGGTGGGCACTGCGCGCAGCGAGGCCGGCCGTGCCGGTCGCGGAAGTTGACCGGCCGGGCCTGGCTGCAGACGAAGCAGGGCTCGGGTCGGCGGTCGCAGACGGCGCAGTACCAGTCCTGGCCGCGGCGCTGGAAGGTGTTCAGCCGCTTGCCGCAGCCGGCGCAGACCGGCGGCGAGATCCTCGTCGCGCCGGCGCGGCGCAGCGCGATCAGCAGGTCGGCCACGACGCGGGGCGCCGGCGACCGCCCATCGCGCAGCACGTCCGGGCGGTCCAGCAGGGTCTGGGCGAGTCGACGTTGCTTGACCCGGCCGCCGGCGACGCCGGCCACGGAATCGGCGATTACCTCCCGGTCCAGGGCCAGCTCGACGGTGGCCACCACCTCAACGGCGACACCGATCGGGTCGACGAGCACCTGCGGTGCCAGGGCCGCGGTCACCTCGGTGAGCGTCGTGCTGCTCATCGGCTACCGATCGACGCTGGCGATGCGGGCCCGTTTCGGACGCAGCTCCCCGACGCCGGCGTCCGAGCCGCCGGCCGCCTTGGCTTTGCGAGCTGGTTTGGCGACGACGATCGGCTCAATCAGCTCCAGCATCGAGCAGTCGAGGATGTCCAGCAACGCCATCAACACCTTCAGGCTCAGCCGCTCCGGTCGTTCGACGACCAGCCGGTAGACCTGGCTCGACGACAGCCGGATGCCGCGCTGCGCCAACGGTTCGATCAGATCCGTGGTCTGGAACATCTCCCGGCCGGCCATCACCTGACGCAGGTTCCATCGATAGTCGAGTTTGCGGTCCACTCACGGCTCCTTCCGCTGCCCAGCAGGCGTCTCGAACACCGGTGCGAGCGCCTTGCGCAAAACGGTGTTCATGAAGTCCCCGGACACGTGCGTGTAGATCGCGGTCGATGTGTCACAGCGATGTCCAACGGCTTCCTGGATGAACCGCCGGTCCACCCCGTCCTCGGTCAGATGGGTCACCCACGAGTGCCGCAAGCTGTGCGGGGCCAGGGTTCTCGGCAGCCTCAGCGCGTCTCGGTAGGCGACGAACCGAGCGTTGATCTCCGCCGGCTTCACCCTCCCGCCGCGCTCGGTCACCCACAACGCCGGATGATCCTCATACCCGAACCGGGGCCGGATGTTGGCCACGTAGTCGGCGACCGCCTCCACCGCCCAACCCATCACCGACGGCACATTGCGCCGACGCGGTGGTTGCCCGCGTACCGCTTTGCCGTAACGCACGTGCAGCATCCCGTACTGGCCGAACTCCGCCGCCGCCGGGTTGCGGCCCCAGTCGGCAACATCGAGCTTGGAAGCCTCGGTGCGGCGCAGCCCCCAGGCGTAGACGACCTTGAACAGGGTGGCGTCCCGGTAGGCGGCCAGGGCCCCCTTCCGCTTGGTGGCAACGGCTCGGTCGACCTGCTCGTCGGCGTAGTCCAGGAAGTGCTGCAGCTCCTCCCGGGTGAATGGCCGCGCTTCCGGGTCGCCCTCGTAGTCGTTGAGATGAGCGATCGTGTTCCACTCGTGGCAGATCACCACCGGGAAGCTAGCGAATGCCTTCTCACACTCCACCGTCCACCCGTAGCGGCCGTCGGTGAGGTACTCGCTGAACAGCCGCAGATCTGTTTGATAGCCGCGGATCGTCGAGGGCGCCAGGTGTCGCTCACCGGTCAGCGACTGCGTCCACTCGTCTACATGCGACGGTCCCCAGTTCCATGGGTACTCGTTGGTGAACTCCAGGAACAGGCGCATCAACCGCTCTCGCGGGGCGATCGTGTCCTCCTGAAGCCCTCGCGCGGTCTGCTGCGCCCGCCAGCCCTTCAACATCGCCTCGACCATGGCGTCCTCGGGACGCAGTTGCACGACGCCGGAGACGAGTTGGAGGTGTGCTGCGCCCGCCAGATCACCCCGCCCCATCCAGCCCTCCAAGCCCGCAGAACGCGACCGTCTGAAGGCAGGATCATGCACCTAACGGGATCATCTCGCAAGCAGCGCAGGTCAGACCCGGTCGAACATCAGCGACTCGCACCCATTGCAGACGGGTGCTCATCAGGCGACCTGCAGAAACTCGCCCGTCTGATGCAATTCCCGAGGGTTGATGTATCCGGTCGTGGTCGAGAGCCACTCGTGACCCAGAAGCTCTTGTATGGCCTTGAGATCGACCCCGGACCTGTACAACGAGGAGGCACAGAAGTGCCGCAGCCCGTGCGGGCTCAGCCGCCCGCTCCAGCCGGGCAGCCACCGGTCCACCGCACCGGCCAGCCCAGCCCGCAGGGCGTCCGGGCCGATGCGCAGGCACCGGCCGGTGTGCTCGTCACGCCGTTCGCTGGGCAGCAGGGGCGCATCGGGATCGGTCCAGTCGTCGCCGAACTGGTGCCGCACGTCGGTCAGCCACCAGTCCAGCAGCGCGTCCACGGAGTTGATCGCTGGCACGAGCCGGTTCTTCGGCCCGCGCCCGTAGCTGCCCTTGCCGAAGCGGATGTGCAGCTTGCCGTACTCGCCGATGTCCGCCCGCCAGTCACGGATGTCGAGCATGCGCGTCTCGTTGATGCGAAGCCCGACCCGGCGCCACAGCGAGGCGGCCAGATAATCCCGTGCGGCGGGCAGATACTTGCGCGCCGTGGGCAGCCACTGCCGCCAGGAGTCGAACAACTGGTCCACCTCGGCCTGCGACGGCGGAATGCGCACGCTCTCGGGGCCAGGTCGCGGGGGCCGGTTGAACTCGTCAAACGGCTGGCCGGCCGTATATCCGGTCAGCGCGTAGATGTCGCCCTGGTAGCGGGCGATCAGGAACTCGTACCAACGCACCACATCGCCGGTCTTGGCGTAGATCGTCGCCAGCGCATGCCCCTGCTCGCGCAGCGTAAGCAGGTAACGGTCGGCGTCGGCAGGCTCAGCCGTCCACGCCGGGCGACCCAGCACCCGCAGGTACTCGAACAGCGACAACCGGCTCCCGGCGATGGTGCCGTCCTTGAGCCCGGCCGCGGCCTGAGCGAGGGCGTACTGATCGATCAGCTCCTGCTCGAAGTCGCGCAGGTCGACGCCGTCGTCACGTTGCGGGCGCAGCGAACGCACCACCGCCAACGCCATCGCCACGCCCCTTAGGCAATCTCGACCACATGTCGCCAATCTCGACAATGAGTCGAGATTCCAGAAGAAACGTCAACCCATCACGAGAGGAGCGGGAACCCAAGTTGGCCAGCACAAACGCTTCGCACATCAACAAGGCCGTCCGACCAACTCGCGGCTATCCCGACAATTGCTCTCGGGTTCACCGGACCGATCCCAGGTCGGCGGTGAGCCTTTGATGATCGTGTCGTTGGAGCCGGAGCTGCTGGAGCGGCTGTCGCGGTTGGACAGCGCCGCCAACACGGCCGTGGCCGAGGAACTGGACACGGATCTGGCCGCGGCGGTGCGCCGCACCGCGGTCATGCGCCGGATGTTCTACGCCGCGGTGCTCGCCGTCGCGTTGTACGGCACGGCCACCGGCGCGGTGGCCCAGTTCGGCCTGCCGTGGTGGGTTGCCATCGGTGGCATCTTCGCCCTGGAGCTCGGCGGGGTGGTGTTCCTGTCCAACGCCGAGGTGCGCCGCCGCCTCGGCGAGCACGCGTCGCTGTCGCGGCTGCTCGGCGCGGTCGTGGCCGGCGCCGCCGCCACGTTCAACCTGGTCACCCACGAAAGCGTGCTGCTCGGCGGGTTCTTCGCGCTGATGAGTGTGCTCGGGTTCGTCGCCTGGTGGCTGGATGTGGAGAACAAGCGCCGCGACCGGCTCCGCGCCCGCGGGCAGCTGGCCGCCGCCACCCCCGCCTACGAGCTGTGGGGCCACTGGGTGTGCCACCCGTTCGTGACCCGGCGGGCCCGCGGGTTCGCCAAGGCGTACCCGCAGCTCGGCCTGTACGGGTCCCTCGAAGCGGCGCTGATCGTCATGCGCAGGGACAAGCGCAACGCCGCCCTCGCCGACGCGCTGCGCACCCGCATCCGGGCGGCGGTCGGCAAGGACATGGCCGACATCGCCGTGCTCACCTTCGACATGGACGAGGTCGCCGGCCGGCTGCGCGGCGGCGCCGACTACGACGGGCTGACCGCCCTGCTGGGCAGTGAGCTGACCGCCGAACGGGTGCTGCACGGCCGCGACGACCACACCGCCCTGGCCGCCCACGCCTGGCTGGCCGCGCACCGCGACGGCGACCCGCAACCGATCGGCGGCCCTCAGCTGGACCGGGGCGAGCCCGACGACCCGGGCCGAGTGCCACCTCGTGGCTTGCCGTCCGGCCCGCACCGGAACGACGGTGCGGGCGACGTCGATGCGGCAACAACCAACGCGATGCCGGACCCCGACCAGCCGACCGCGTACCTCAACGGACGCGCCCCGGGGGCGCACCACAACGGTGCCAGCATCCCGGCCGTCCGCCTCAGTCCGCGAAACGGTGTCACGGTCGGCCTCGACGACACCGCCCAACCCGACCCGACCGCTGACCGACCGCCTGCGTCGCACGGGCCGATGGCGCGCGACGATGCCCGCGTCGACCCGGCCGCGGTCAAGGTGCGGGTGTTGGGGATCCCGGCCCTGCTCGACGCCGACGGCAGCCCGGTGCGCGGCCTGCGGACCAAGAGCATCGAGCTGCTCGTCCACCTGGCGGTGCACCGTGACGGCACCGCCCAGGCCGACATCGTCGGGGCCATCTGGCCCGAGGTCGCACCGGAGCGTGCCGCCCAGCGACTGTCCACCTGCCTGGCGAACCTGCGCAGCGTCATCCGCCAGGTCCGCGAAACCGGTGACGCCGACGGCGCGGACGCCGACACGCGCGTGGAACCGGTCGTCAACACCGCCGGCACCTACCGCCTGGACCCCGCCATCGTCACGGTCGACTGGTGGCAGACCATCGACGGATACACCCACGCCGCACGCACCGGCGCCGGCAGCGCCGACCTGGCGGAGTGGCGGTACACGCTCGACGAGGCCCTGGACAGCCTCGCCGAGGACAGCGACTACCCGTGGATCGACGCCGACCGCGAACACGCCCGCCGCAACCTCGCCCAGGCCAACCACAGAAGGCCGCACCGGTGACCGCGGCCGGCCACATCCCGCCTCCACGCGACTGCGTCGAGCCGCCAGACCTGGGTGCCGGCGCCACCCGGCCGGGAAGGAGCGTGACCGTGAACCGCCACACCGCCGACGGGCACCGGATCGTGCCCAGATCCGGCCACGCCAGCCACCACAGCACCGTTCGTCCACTGTGGAGTCGCCTGCGGCGGCTGCGGTGCGACGACCGCGGCTCGGCGACCGTGTTCGGCCTGTTCCTGATCGTGGTCGTGCTCGTCCTGGCCGGCGCGATGATCGAAGGCGGCAACGCGATGAGCGCCCGCGGCCACGCCACCGACATCGCCCAGCAGGCCGCCCGCGCCGGCGCCGACAAGCTCGACCTGGCCGTGCTGCGCAACGAAGGCCTGGTGCGGATCGACCCGGCCGCCGCCCAGGCCGCCGCGACCGCGTTTCTGGCCCAGGTCGGTGAGACCGGCACCGTCACCGCCACCCCCACGCAGGTCTCCGTCACCGTGGCCGTCACGAGGCCCGGGATCCTGGTCCCGATTCTGGGCATCCAGACCCTCACCGTCCGCGCCACCGCCACCGCGGCGCCGATCACCGGATAACGCCGGGGAAGCGAGGGCTGTCGCATGTGGACGTTCGCCGCTCGGACGTTGAACCGCCTGGCCAGCGCCGCCGGTCTGCTCGCGCTGGTGGCCGGGATCCCAGCCGGTCAGCTGCGCTACATCGGCTGGCCCCTGCCCGACCACGTACCCACCGGCGACGAGCTGCAAACGGCACTGACCAGCCGCGACTGGATGACCGACGCCACGCTCGTCGACGGCCTGGCCGTCCTGCTGTGGCTGCTGTGGGTGCTGTTCATCGTCTCCGTCGTCGTGGAGCTGGTCGCGTCCGTCCGCGGTGTGCGCGCCCCCCGGTACCGGCTGCTGGCCCCCACCCAGGGCCTCGCCGCCGCCCTGGTCGCCGGGCTCACCGCCACCATCGTCGCGACCGCCGCGCCCGCCCCGGCGCTGACCCCGACCACGGTCGTACCGCCCGCGCCCGCCGCCCCCGCAGCGGTCGTCATGGTGCCGGCCGTGCACACGTCCACGACTGCCGCCGCGGCGCACGTCGACGCGGTGGCGCTCACCCCGGTCGGCTCGGTCACCGTCCTCATCGACGGCCGCTCCTACGAGCACACGGTGGTCAAAGGCGAGTCGTTGTGGCGCATCGCCGAACAGTTCCTCGGCGACGCCGAACGGTGGCCCGAGATCTGGGAGCTCAACAAGGGCGAATACTGGCCGCACGTCTCCGGGCGCACCACCTTCAGCGACCCGGACCTGATCTTCCCCGGCTGGGTGCTCACCCTGCCCGCCGACGCC